>Ga0326727_10001134_pt1 | contig 102412 bp, 82 predicted proteins | sample MB2enrmetagenome_FD_207643 | JGI IMG/M metagenome (GOLD analysis project Ga0326727, IMG submission 207643) | Lab enriched peat soil microbial communities from McLean, Ithaca, NY, United States - MB29MY | ecosystem: Environmental > Terrestrial > Soil > Wetlands > Peat | place: USA: New York... | reverse complement strand
TCCTTACCCACGCGCGGTTTGGGGCAGACCGCGAACCTTCCCTTCCCGAAAGGCTTAAACTGTCATGAGTCACCATTTGTGCCTACCGCCAGCACCTCAATTCAAAAAACTTGGGGCATTGAAGGCTGAAGCCCGCCCCACCAAGAGCACAGCGCTGTCAGAGAGTGGGGCGGGCTTCAGCCCGCCTCGGGGAATTTCCTCCGGCTTCGTGCCCTTCGGCGCGCCCGTAGCGAAGCCAGAGAAATTCGTCAGGCCTCGCGGAAGCCGGCTGAAAGCCGGCTGCAGGCTCTCCACTAACCACTTGCTGAAAACCGTCGGCCAAGCTGTTGGTTTCGCGGTGTTTGCCAGCACTTCTACGCTTGCGGCTCCGATCGCGGTGGTTAGTGGCGCTAGAGACTGCCCCAAAGGGCGGACCCCCGCTGAAGCCTGCGCCACTAAGAAAGGCCAAACTCCAGGGGCGGGCTGAAGCCAGGCTGAAGCCCGCCACTTCATCGTCATAGGCAGTCAGTGGCTCCATGGATAGCGTCGCGGGCGCGTCAGAGGTTCTGAAGGCCGATCGCCACATCGCGCTGCGGCTTAAATCTCTTGCGCGGTTCGCCGTTCGGCATCCTGGGCGCGGCGGCGCTGCTCCTGGCGCAGACGAATCCACGCGAGCGCCGTTCCCAGAAGCGTCATCGGCAGAATCATCCATCCCACCGCGATTGGCGGCGTCGGGGCCCGTCGCGCCAGCCACCAATACACCGCGACTGCAATGGCCGGCACATCGAAGATCGCAAAAATGGAGACCACGGCGGCGGAGGCGGCGCGGCGCGAAGGCTCCTCGATGGCGTTGCGGAGCATCAGGTACGGGGCGTAGAGCAGCCAGCACACCAGCGCGGCGGTGAGACGCGCGTCCCAGGTCCACCAGAGTCCCGCGGAGAGGCGGCCCGCAATGGCTCCGGCGAGGATGCCCGCGGCCAGCAGCACCAGGCCGATTTCCGTCGCCGCCAGGGCCAGGGAGTCGTAGAAGAAATTGCGCGTGCGCAGAAAGAGAATGCTGGCCGCGGCCGCGGCCACCGCGGCGGCGAGTGCGGCCCACACCGAAGCGTCGAACAGCGATGCCAGCATCAGCCCACTTGTCATTAACCCACCAACACCGTCTCCACCAGAGCCAGGGAGACCGCCGTGAATACCACGTCGAAGCCGATCAACATCTTGAGCCACGCCACGTCATCCTCGCCGATCGGCTGGCCGTTTACCAGCACCGTGGTCAAACGCATGGCCGCCATCAGCGCGGGCATCAGAATGGGATAGGTGAGCATCGGCAGCATCACTTCGCGCAGCTTGATGTTCACCGTAAGCGCGCTGAAAATGGTGCCGATCACGGTGAGCGCCCAAGTTCCCAGCAGGAGCACCATCAGGAGCCAAGGAAGCTGGAGGGTCCAACGCACGTTATAGAAAATGCCGAAGACGGGCAGCGACACCAGTTCCACCGCCAGCACCAGCACAAAGCTGGCGAAACACTTGCCGAGGAATAGAGCGGAGCCGGGGATGGGCGCGGCGATCAGGGCGTCCAGGCAATCGTTGGGCAGCTCGCGCGCGAAGCTGCGGTTCAAGGTGAGGGTGCCGGCGAAAGCGAACACGATCCACAACAGGCCGCCGGAAACCTCGCGCATCATCTCCTTCGACGGGTCGAAGGTGTAGCTGAAGAGCAGCAGGATCATCAACGCGAAGGCCAGAGACGCGTTGAGCGCCTCCTTGGTGCGGAGCTCGGCGCGCACATCCTTGAGCGCGACGGTGGCTATCTGGCCAAGGTATTTCATCCGCCCTCGCCGTAACGCGCGTACACGTAGCCGGGGTCGTCGACCATTTCCTGCGTGCGCTCCCCGTGGAATGCCAGTTGTCCGCGGTTCAGGAGCGCGACATGCGAGGCCAGTTCGAGCGCCTCGCGCAATTGGTGGGTGGACATGACGATGGTTTTACCGGCTGCCAGGGCCTCGCGCAAGAGGCGCTGGAGGACGGCGATAGCGCGGTCGTCGAGCGCGGTAAAGGGCTCGTCGAGCAGCAGCACGGAAGGTTCGTGGAGGAACGCGCGCGCCACCGCCAGGCGCTGCCGCATGCCGCGCGAAAACTCCCGCACCAGGCCGTTGCGGACGCGCTCCAGGCCGGTGCGCTCCAGCCATTCGTGGGCCGATTTCTTGGGGTCCGCGAGCCCGTAGAGCTTGCCGAAAAGCGTCAGGTTCTCGAGCGCGGAGAGCTCATCGTAGACCGAAATACCGTGGCCGATGAAGCCCATCAGGCGGCGCGTTTCGGTCTCGCGCGGTTCCTTGCCACAAATTCTGATCTTTCCGCGCTGCGCGGTGGAAAAGCCGGCCACGATGCGGAGCAGGGTGGTCTTACCCGCGCCGTTGCGGCCGATCAACGCCAGACACGTACCCTCGGCGGCTTCGAGCCGGATATCGCGCAAGGCAGGGTAGTCGCCGTAATACTTCCAGACACCCTCAACCGCGACCGCGCTCATTGCTCTCCTTGGCCGGGACGGTCCCTTGAGCGCGATAGAGCAGCGCGAAGCCGAGCGCCAGGATGCCGAGCGCTACGGCCAGGATGGGGATGGTCTTGCCGTAAAGGCGCGGCATGATCTGTTCGATCTGCGGGCCGGCGCTGTCCGGCTCGGCGCCGCTTGAATCGGATGGCGCGGCTGCCGGGGCGCCAGTCAGTTGGACATGGTACTGGCTGCCGGAGAATCCGAAGAGGTGCGCCTGGGTCTTGGGTTCCAGTCCAAGGTCGTTGAGCCCTTCGCCAGCGATGGTCACACCGTTGGGCACGATCAAGTAGGTGTTGTCGTCTTTGGTGACGATTTTGCCCTCGTAGGGCGCGCCTTCGGTGTAGGGCACCTGGTAAGTCAGATCGAAGCGCGTCTCGCCGGGCTTCACCGGGTAATCGATTTCATAGATTTCGGGCTTGGCGGTCTTGGCAGTGGGAGCCCCTATGGGCATGCTGCCCGGTCCGGTAACTTCGGCGGTCACTTTTCCCGCGGCAGCGGCGGGCAGGAAGAAGTGCAGCGTGCCGGCGCCGGGATCGTTCCAGGAGGTCTGGCCAGAGTTCTCGAAGAGATAAGTTTCGTTGATCGTCATCTGGCCGCCAGACGGCTGAAACAGGAGCATGTGCTTAGAGACTTTAGCTTGGCCGGGTTGCTTGGAAGCATTGTAGACCTCGACGGTCAGGCCAGTGGTCGGCGATCCCGGCGGCAGCATGTGATTGTAGGTAACGCCGTCGAAGGCCGTGCGGATCAGGTACGGCGTTGGGCCGCCGATGTCCTGGTTGATGGTGAACGAGCCATCGGGTCCGGACTTGGCCTGGTCGATCATCTCGATGCCGAGTTGCTGGCCGAGCTTGTTGAGGGCGACGGTGGCGCCGGCTTGCGGCTTGCCGGTGGTTTTGTTGACGACCGTGCCGGTGATGGCGGCAGACAAGGTCGCGGCCAGAAGCATTATTACACCGCAGAGACGCAGAGACGCTGAGAAAGAAGAGGAGAAAAAATTACGAGAGCGCAGAGGGGGCAGAGAGCGCAGAGGGGTCATAGCATGAAGTTCATGGTTGAGTGAGCCCTTCTTTGGGTTTTCCTCTGCGTCTCTGCGATTCTGCGGTGAGTTTGTAAAAGACATCACACCGCAGAGACGCAGAGACGCTGAGAAAGAAGAGGAGAAAAAATTACGCGAACGCAGAGGGGGCAGAGAGGGCAGAGGGGTCATAGCATGAAGTTCATGGTTGAGGGAGCCGTTCTTTGGGTTTTCCTCTGCGTCTCTGCGACTCTGCGGTGAATTCCCAAAAAACTTCACACCGCAGAGACGCAGAGACGCAGAGAAAGAAGAAGAGAAGAAATGACGAGAGCGCAGAGGGGTCATAGCATGAAGCTCATGGCTGAGTGAGCCCTTCTTTGGGTTTTCCTCTGCGTCTCTGTGTCTCTGCGGTGAATTCCTAAAAGACTTCACACCGCAGAGACGCAGAGACGCTGAGAAAGAAGGAAAGAAGAAATGACGAGAGCGCAGAGGGGTCATAGCATAAAATTCATGGTTGAGCGAGCCGTTCTTTGGGTTTTCCTCTGCGTCTCTGCGACTCTGCGGTGAGTTTGTAAGAGACTTCATTGCGCCAACCTCATCGGCTTTCCGCATTCGCCGCAGAATTTCAGCGCGGTGGGGAACTTCGCGCCGCAGGAAGGGCATACGAATCCCGTGGGCGGAGTCACCACTTTAGCGGGCGCGGCCGGAGGAGCGACTGGCGCGCCGCCGGCGTTCTTCAGCTTGTCGACTTCGGCCAGTACGCGGGCCAGCTCTTTTTGCAGGTCTTTCTTGGTGGCCTGGTAATCGTCGTCGGAGAGTTTGCCCAGGCGATATTCGAACTGCAGATCGCGCAGGTTTTCGTAGATGGCGGCTTTGCGCTCATCCAGATGCTGAAACGGCGAAACGGGTTCCGGTTCGGGAATATCCTTGGGGCGAACGCCCAGGATGAACGCGATAACGGCGATCGCGACGACACACGTAATAGCTATGATCACCGGGTTATTCCATGTTGGCCAGATCCTTCTCGATCTGGTCCTTGTATTTTTCCAACGCCGGATCGTCGATCTCGATGGTGCCGACTTCGACCAGCGGCTTGGGCTTGCGATACTTTTTTATGAACAGCCAGACCAATGCCAACCCCGGCAGGATCGCGAGATAAGGCACGATCCATCCGTACAGACGGGGCGGGGAGAGCAGGATATCGGCGCCGTAGTCCTGCACGAACGCGTTGATGATCTGCTCGTCGCTCATCCCCAGGGATTGCATTTTGGCGATGCGCTCTTTGCCGGGCTTGGAATGTTCGCACTGCAGCATGCTGCAAGTCGCGATGGTGTCCCCGCAGCCGCATTTACAGCGCAGCCGCTTGCCGACCCTTATCACGTCGGCATTGGGCTTTTCGGACGCCGTAGCGCCGCCTGGAGGCGGCCCCGACGGCGTTTGCGCCAACACTGGCGCGTTGGCCAGCGCAATTGCGACCGCTACGAACAGAAGACTACTTTTCAATCGTCGCATGGGTCTTCGTAATCCCCACCACTTCGGTGCGGGCGTACTGCATTTTGACTTTGCTCGGGACCAGGCAGACCAGCGTGCCGAAAATCAGCACCAGCCCGCCGATCCAAACCCACGATACCAGTGGGCGGATATACGCCTGCAGAATGGCGCGCTGGTTGTCGTCGGACATGCCGCCGAAATTCAGGTACAGATCCTCGTTCAGGCGCACGCGGACCGCCACTTCGGATGTCCCTTGCTTGCTGGCCATGTAGAAGCGTTTCTCGGGCTCGAGCGTACCCAGGAAATCGCCGCCTTTGTAAACCGCTACCGTGGCGCGATGCCACTGGTAAACCGGCGTGTCGCCCATCTGGATGTCCGCCACTTTGAGCGTATAGGAGCCGATATTCATTTTGTCGCCGATGCTCACTTCGCGCGTGTCGTCCTTGTTGAATGCCTGGCCGGTAAAGCCGACGAACATCAGCACGATCCCCATGTGGACCACATACCCGCCGTAGCGGCGGGTATTGCGGTGAGTCAGTTCCACCGTGGCGCGCAGCAGGTTCATGCTGTTCTTGGCGGCGATGGAGACCGAGCCTTTGTAGAACTCCATGAGCACCGTCAGCGCCACAAACAGGCAGAATCCGAAGGAAATCAAGGCATATGCGTGATGGATGCCCAGGGCAAAGAGGCCGCCCACCAGTACCAGCGATGCGATGCCCGGAATCTGGAAGTTACGACGCAGGCTTTCGACGGAAGTGCGCCGCCATGCGAACAACGGTCCCACGCCGGTAAGTAACAGCAGAAAGAGGCCGATGGGGACCATCAGTCGGTTGAACCAAGGGGCATCGAGCGCGATTTTCTCGCCGCTGACGGCCTCCGAAATCACCGGGAACAGCGTACCCCAGAGCACCGCGAAGCAGCTCGCCAGCAGGATCAGGTTATTAAACAGGAAGCTCGATTCGCGCGATACCACGGTTTCCAGTTCGGACTCACTCTTGAGGTAATCCAGGCGGTCGAGAATCAGGTAGACGGTGGCGGCGATGCCCAGCGCCATGAAGGTGACGAAATACTTGCCGATATCGGAGCGGGCGAAGGCGTGGACCGATTGCACCAGGCCACCGCGGGTCATCGCCGTGCCCAGAATGCACAGGAAGAAGGTGGTGGAGATCAGGACCATGTTCCAGACCTTCATCATGCCCTTCTTTTCCTGCATCATCACCGAATGCAAAAAGGCCGTACCAGCCAGCCAGGGCAGCAGTGAGGCATTTTCCACCGCGTCCCACATCCAGTAACCGCCCCATCCCAGCACGTGGTAAGCCCACGCCATCCCGAGCATGACGCCGGTACTTTGGAACAGCCAGGTGACCAGCGTCCACCGGCGCGTGGTATGGATCCAGGCATCGCCGGGTTGGCGGGTGATGAGCGACCCCATGGCGAAGGCGAACGGCACCGAGAATCCCACGTACCCCAGGTACAGCATGGGCGGGTGAATGGCCATGGCGGGATATTGCAGCAGCGGGCTGAGGCCCTGGCCGTCTTGAACGGAGGTGATCAGCTTATCGACAGCCAGCATGCGGAAGGGGTTCGCAATGAAATTATTGAGGAGCAGGAAGAATGCCTCGAGGGTGGCCAGAACGCCGACCACCCACGGCATCATGTCGCGATGCCGGCGGCGATTGGTGAAGACGACGACCGAAGCATAGGTCGAGAGGAGGAAGGTCCAGAACAGCAGCGACCCTTCCTGCCCGCCCCACCAAGCGGCGAACTTATAAAGGATGGGCATGGTGCGGTTGCTGTGCTCCGCCACGTAGGAGAAGCGGAAGTCGCTCTTGAGGAGCGAGTACACCAGGATGCCCGATGCCAGAGCCACCAGCAGCCACACCGAATAAACCGCTCGGCCGGCGCTAACTACTAGAAAAGGCTTGCGTTTGATGCGGCCGACCACGGAAGCCGCAGCGGCGTAGATGGACACACAGAAGGCCAGCAGAATGGCCAACGAACCCAGATTCTCCATAACACCCCTCTAAATACTAGATCGAGCTCTTACCGGCGTTGATATTGGGAGCGGCTTGCCCAGGCGCCAGTTCCGGTTTGGACTCGTACTTGGAAGCGCATTTGGCTTGCACGGTGCCGGCGCGAAATACCTGATCCTGCCCGAGCCTGCCGTCCGCCAGCGCCTGCGCACCGTCCTTCAGCGTGTCGGGCAAGGGGTCCGTGCCGGTGTAAAGCACCTTCATCCGCGTATTTTCGTACTCCAGCACGAACTGCGTCTGACTGCCCACGTGTTGGATCGACCCCGCTGCTACGTTGCCTTCCAGGCGAAGGCGCTTGCCATAGGCCTCGTTGCCCATCTGCTTCACTTCATTGACGGTCTTATAGTAGGCTTGCGATTGCTTCCCACCGCTGACTGCCAACCAGACCATGGTGCCCACGACAACCACGATCAAAGCAGCAAACTTGCCGTATTTCTTCATGCTAGCCTCTTGAAATCACAGTATACCCCGAAAGTTTTGAGGGATATTAAGACATTTTTGGCCTATTTTGTGGGAATCCTCGACACCCCGTTTGAGGGTATTCACTGCGCTTTCCCTTTTGTGCGGCCGTTGGTAGCGCGGCGGGAGTCGACTATCTGCTTAAGGGCCTCTTCGGTGCGCTTCTGCATAGCGGCGACGGCCCGCAGATCTCTGCGAGTTTCGAGTGTCAGGCGCCGTATCTCTGCCACCATCGGTATCCCCTCTCGAAGGATGTCGCGCATCGCGGCGATCTGCCGATCATGAAGCCTGAGGTGCTCTTTGGTGGTCACTGCCCTCATGATAGCTCACTTCTGACTAAGCCCTCCGTCCACCGCCAGAATCTGCCCGGTAACGAAGTTAGTTGCCTTCAGAAAATACACCACCGCATCGGCGATTTCGTCCGGTGTGCCGCCGCGCCTGGCCGGCGTGCGGTCGATCATGCGCCTGCCGCGCTCGTCGATGTCGTCGAAGGGAATCACGCCCGGAGCCACGGAATTTACAGTTATCTCGGGCGCGAAAGCATTCGCCAGCGCGCGCGTGAGCATGATCACCCCGGCCTTGGAGGCGCAGTAGTGGGCATGTTCGGCCCATGGCCTAAGGCCGCCGAGCGAGCTGATATTGACGATGCGGCCGCCGCCGGTCTTGCGCATCAGCCGGGCGCCGTTCTGGCAGCAGAAGAAGACGGCTTTGAGATTGACGGAATGAATGAAGTCCCAGTCCTGCTCGGTGATGTCGAGCGGGTCGAAACGGGTGAAGCGGGCGGCGTTGTTGACCAGGCCATCGAGGCGTCCCATGCGTTGTTCCAGGGCGGCGAACATGCGGCCGATCTCCGGGACGCTTTCGAGGTTGGCGCGGAACAGCTCGGCGCCGCCGCACTCCTCGGCGGTGCGGATGGCGTCTTTTTCCGAACGGCTGTAGTGGATGGCCACGCGGGCGCCTTCGTTCGCCAGTCGGAGGGCGATGCCGCGGCCGATTCGCTTGGCGGCGCCGGTGACGAGGATGATTTTGCCGGCGAGAGTGGATTCCGTGGGCGATTGGGGGTTCGTCAAATGTCCTCCGACTGATTCCATGGTCGCAGAAAGCTGGGCGGCTGGGATGGGTTCCTTTGCGGAACGGCATCCGGTTTGGTTTGTTCAGGTTCGGGCGGAAAGTTGGGTTCGTTTGTAATTTTCTGTGTGGAGGGTTCGCCGGGGGGTGGCGACGAGTGTCCTCCGGTTTCAGAAGTAGCACGAATGTGGGCGCGAACGGAGGGGCGGGAGGCGCCGATGGCGAGAGCAAACGGAATTCGGGTGCAAGTTCTTGGCGACTGGATTTTCGGCTGCTCACGATGGGAACAGGGCTGGGTGGATTTCGGCGGTTTGGATTTTTCGCCATCGAATGGCAGAATCCAAGGGGGCTACTCTCCGTGAACCGCATCACGGCCCCTGACAGGGTGCCCCGTTTGACTGGCGAGGCTCGGACTTCGAGTCTACCGAGGAGGCGACACGCTAGGTGCATTATTTTCGGATAGGGGCTGACGTAATGGCGTGGCGGTCATTTTATGTCGGCCGCGGCGATCACGTGTGGTTGGAGGGTCTGAGTAGCGCCGGGGCCGGCGGTGATTTGCAGGGCACGAGCTTCATAATTCTTGAGGAAGCCGGGGTCTTGCCAGACGTCGCCGTCAATTTCCTCCCAGGCAAAGACTTGATAGCTGCCGGGCCGGAGGCCTGTGAACTTAAAGGCGCCGGCGTCATCGGCCGTTACTTTTTGCGGGCGCGGTTTCCTGCCGGAGGAAATCAGCGTCAACGTCGTGTCGGGAAGGGCCTTCTCCTGGTCATCCAAAACCGTGCCGGCGATGGTGGCTGCCTTGCGGCTCAGGACGATCTCGGGCACCCCGGGGGTCAGCCGGTCGAACCCATCGGAGGGGAGTTCCTGGCCAGCAAACTTCACCGTTTCCAGGTAGCAGCTTTCGGGTGCCCGCCGACCATCGCTGCCGCTTATGGCGCCACCAAAACCGGCCAAAGTAAGTGGTGCCGTTTTATTGCGGCGCTGACATCCAGGGCGCGAAGAGAATGTTCGTACCACTGATAGTACTGCACCTCCCGCCGCCGCCAGGACCACCCGGGCAGCCCCAGAAGTTCTGAGTGGCGTCGATAACGCCTCCGCAAATGGCGGCCATGTCGAAGGCACAGATGTTGGCCACGCCGATCTTACCGCCAAACAGGGAGTTGTCGTGAATCTCCACCGTGGCGGGAGTGTTGATGGCGATGTCGACGTCTTCATCGTTGATAATGTTGGAAGAGATGACGGTGCCCGTGATAGGAGAGCCGCCGCCGCCGCTGTTGATGTTGATCCCGTCACGGCCGGGAGTGGCCGTGTCAGCGGTATCCGCGAGGTTGCTCGCGATGTAATTTCCGGTGATGATGTTGTTGTCCATGTCGTCGGGCGGCGCCCCGAAGGCGGGACCGACATGACTATGGAGGTCAACACCGCCGATGCCGTTGTGGATGAGTGTGTTGTAGCTGATGACGTTCTCCGATACACGGCCCGGGCCGTTGCCGTCGGAGAAGAGCCCTACGCCAGAGCCACCCACTTGAACGCCGTTGTCCTGGGAGACATTATTGACTACGGTGTTGTTGACTACGCCATAGTGCGGCGCGAAATAGGGGGCGGAGGAGCCGAACGGGGGATGAGAGGCAAGTACGATGCCGCATTCGAGCGGGTTGTTGACTACGTTGTTGTTGGTCACCAGATTCCCCTCGCTGATGGCGGTGTCGTCGCTGATCAGGAGGCCATCGGCGTTGCCGGTTATGTAATTGCCCGAAACCGTGCTGTTGGAAACGCCAATGAGGTGAATGGCGCCGCCGCAGTCGCCGGTTTCGTCCGTCTCGTAAGCGGGCTGGCCGGGACAGCCGTTAGCGGCCCCGGTGAAGTTGAGCCCTGAGCTTTGATCGTTGTTGATAACGGAGTTGTTGCTAATCGTGATGTTCGTCGCGCTGACGGCTAAGATGCCTTCGAATTGAGCGTTCTCTACGGTGAATCCGCTGACGACGACGTTACTGAGACCGGGATGGTCGAAGCCATCCACCAGGACGCCGTTGGGCTTGTTGGTCGCATCGATGGTGGACCGGTCCGCGCCGACACCCAGCAGGGAGAGCGGGATGCCGATGACGACGTCCTCCTTGTAGGTGCCGGCAGCGACTTTGATCACATCATTGGCGGCGGCGTGATTGACTGCGGATTGAATACTGGCATAACACCCACTGGAGCCGAAGGGGTTGACGCAAAGAGTGGCAGCAACAGCCGGGAGGGAGAGCGCTGTCGCGAGCGCAGTGGCCCCACCGGCGAAAGTCAGAAATCGCAGACGAGTGGCGAATGTGGACATGGTCGTTTCCTTTCCTTTTGGGTCTAGTGATTCTTTCACAATCTCCGGCAGTGCGCAAGAGGAAAAATCAGGGGCGCCAGGTGTCGTCGGATCCAGCGCCGTCGGTCGGGCGGCTCAGCATAGGAGGGTCGCAATCGGACCGGTTGGCCGCCATGTCGGACAAGTGGTCCAGAGACATGATTAGGGCGATTTGAAGGCCCGATCGTCTGGCGTGCTACATAGCCGGGATGCAGTCAGTGTCATTGGTTGCCAAGGCAATCAGATCGACTGAGCGAATCGATGAAAGATTCGCCATGTCGATACCGATTCCTCATGTCCACGCCCTTCTGTTCGAACTCAGGGTGAAAATCGGCATCGGTGAGGGGTTGGCCCGGAGTGTATGGTATCCGGTTGTTGTTCAGGACATAGCCGCGGAATTTAAGCACTCCCAGCCGCACTGAGAAAAGATCCTCGTACGAAAGCGTCTTGAGCCACCCGTCGCTTCCCGCGAATGTCGTCCTTTGCCCAGAGACGGGAAGGGTAGCGATGCCGTTGTATGGGGCGCAATCGTAATACATGATCCGGTGAATCGTCTCACCGGCCAGTGCGCACGCCAGCCCAATTTTTTCTATATACGCTGGATCGTAAGTCTTTCCTGCATTTCTCGCGGGCACACGGACGTGGCCACCATCGAGCTTGACGGCAATCTTGTTGGGCATAACGTGAAAGGCCCAAAGGGTGGAACCAATGGGCCTCGCATAGTGCTCGCCTACGAGCGTAGCGGATAAACTACGATGGCCTTTCGACCACCTGAAAAGAATATTACACAACGCCCGCAATTGCGGCAATCGCAGACATTCGGGGGCGCCGCTGTTTGGCCTCTGGGGAACACTGAAGCGTCCATGTTCTCCGGATGGGGCTTTCGCCCGGACGCCTCAAATTAGCCGTTGCGCCGCCATTTCTCATGGTACGGCGTTTGGCGGGATCTATCCCGTACCGGATGACAGGCTCAAACATCCCGGTTCGGGCTCCCGTAATGGCCACTTCCTGTTATCGGGGCAGGGGCACGGCGCATGACCGTTGCGGCCGCATCATCTATGCGAAATCAGAACTCGTGGATCTGCGGGAGCGGAGCAAACCGCCGATGAGTTGTTCCGTCGCTATGGTCCGCACCGGGCAGTCACGTTGTCTTCCCCGGGAACTCCTTCGCAATCTGCGCAATCTTCAGAGCGATATCCTCGGCTGGGAGAATATGATCTATATACCCCGTTTCTATGGCGCTCGCAGGCATATCCGACCACTCGGCCGTGTCGGGCGACTGTGCGATAGTAATGCCGCCGGCTTGCTTGATTTCTCTCAGTGCTTCTGCCCCATCCGCATCCAGGCCGGAGACAATGACAGCGACTAGTTTTCCGGCCCAGTTCTGCGCCAGAGAAAGCAGGAAAATTGTAATCACGTTGGGCCATCCCTTGGGTTTTGACATCGGCCTTAGACGGAACGTTCCATCAAGAACCTGTAAGTCGCGGCCGGCCGGGACGATGAAGACATGATTGGGCTGAATGGGTAAGCCTTCTGCGATCAGCTCAACCGGCATCTTTGTAGAGTGGGGAAGAATCTTGTGGAGTGCGTTGGACGTTCTTCTTGCGTGATTAACGATGACAACAGCAACACCCGTCTCGGGCGGCAGATGTTTCAGTAACTGGACATAGGCGGCGGAGCCACCGGCCGAGCCGCCTACGCAAACAACAGGAAAGTCTTTTCCGAAAGAGTTCATTTGCTCGCTCCCGCCCCTTTCCGATCAGCCGGTTCAACGTACTCAGCGCACCTAAACGAGGAGCAGCTCGGGCCTTTATGATTTGCTCTTCTTGCGGGGAAGATGCGCTGCAAAGGTGGTTCCTTCCTCTTTACTCGACGTCACGGTGATCTTGCCGCCGTGGGCGGTCACGATTCCTTTGGTAATGAAAAGGCCGAGGTCGAGCCTGGCCTGCTCGCTTTGGATTGGATTCTCATCCTCCCCGCGTGGCAGCGGGTCAAAAACAGCGGCGATAGCTTCGGGGGAAATAGCGCCTTCAGTATGAACGGAAAGGACTACTTCGTGCCCCGCGCCTTTCGCCGCAACGTCAATCGCAGAGGTCCTCGATCCCTGCAGGACCGCGTTGCCGATCAGGTTTGACAGAACCTGCCCGACGCGGGCGCGGTCCCATTCCCCTGCAAGATCGCCAGACGTTTCGATCGAAATCCTTCGGTCGGGGTGCGCGGCCTGAACTTCCTTTACGGCCTCCTGGACGGCGCTTCCTATTTCCATCGGAGCGGTTGCAATCGGCATGTCCTCGTGGAGATGGATACGGACAGCATCAATCAGGTCGGAAACGAGCCGGCTGATGAGGGAGGTGCTGGTTTCGATCTGGGACATCAGGCCGGCCTGCTCGTCGTCAAGCTTGCCTCTCGTTAACAACGCTTGGGCAGAGTTGTGTACCGCCGCGAGGGGACCGCGGAAATCGTGAATAAGAGTCCCGACGAACAGGCTTCCGGAATGAGTGAGTTTTTCGGTGAAACGGCCGAGGGATTCAGTCATGACTTGGTCGATGGCTTCGTTAAACCTCAGCAGGTCCGGAAGAATGTCCGCCGCATCGGTATTAGCCCACTCAGCTCTCCACAGCTTGATCACACTTGCACGCAGGGCGCGAAACTCGGAGATCATCTCGATCGTATCGAAGCCTCCAGTAAACCGAAGGGTGGCATGGGTTTCGGCGGCGCTGTCAAGCGCTCCTCCCTCTTTCGGGCCCCGTCCTTTGGCTTTCTCGCTCCGCTGCCGTTCGGTTTCGGAGGTCTCAAGATCGTCTGCAATGAACCGAAGCAGGCCGATAATGTGATCGCGCAGCGCGGACCGGTCCATATGCGCGGCGGAGGCCAGATAGGTGTGCGCGAATGCTTCCCATTCCGCGACGATGACGTCCTCGTTCGACCGGATAAATGCCGCTAATTCCATGGTGAAATTCTCCTGAAGGTGAATACCACCCAACAAAGGACCTTGGCCCGCTATTTGCCGTGCTCTTCCAGTATGGACCTAATTGGCTGGGCTAGTGGCTAAGGCCGGCAGGCAAAATGGGGAATTGTTACGCAAGAAACAAGCGCGATTACTCCCGTGAAGTCCCGCTTACGTCACCTGGCCGCTCAACTCGCAAAAGCGCCGCTGGAACTCATCTGTCCCCCAGTGACTGCCATTTCGCACCCATATTCCCTTTCTTTCCAACCCCATCGCGCGCCAGTTTTCCGCCAGCGTCCCGTCCCCGTGCTACCGCTATAGGCGCAAGGAGCCTCGCATGACCCGCGCCAGCGCCCCAATTCGAAGCCACACAAGAAATGCAAATGGAACCCAACTTTCGGCCCTAGCCCATAGAAACAAAAGCCGTTCTCCACCCCGAAAACGAACCCACCGGAGCCCCTCTTGCCGCCCGCGCTATACTGAGATTTCCGTGCAAGACTTCATTCGGATTCGTGGGGCGCGAGTCCATAACCTGAAGAACATTTCGCTTTCCCTTCCCCATAATCAACTCACCGTCGTGACCGGTGTCTCGGGGTCGGGGAAATCGTCGCTGGCCTTCGACACCGTCTACGCCGAGGGGCAGCGGCGCTACGTGGAATCGCTTTCCGCGTACGCCCGGCAATTCCTGGAGCGCATGGAAAAGCCCGAGGTCGACGAGATCGATGGCATCGCGCCGGCCGTGGCCATCCGCCAGAAAAATACCACGCGGAATCCGCGCTCCACCGTCGCTACATCCACCGAATGCTACGATTTCCTGCGGCTCCTGTATGCCCGCGTAGGCCAGACGTTTTGCCCCACGTGCGGCACGCGAGTCCGCAAAGATACCGTGGACGAAGTGGCCGCGCGCCTCATGGAATTGCCCGCCGGATCGCGATGGTACGCGCTATTCCCCTGCGGCGAGCACGCCAGCGTGCAGGCGCTCCGCGATCACCTCTTCGAGCTGCGCAAAAAGGGCTTCAACCGCCTGTTTCAGGCCGGTAAAATTTTCGAATTCTCCACCCCCGAATCGCTGCTCGACGTGGATTTCTCGCGGCCCGTGTTCCTGCTGGTGGATCGCCTGGGCGTACCAGCCGGCGCGCCGGGCGCGGATTTCCACCAGCGCCTCGTCGACACCGTCGAGACCTGCTATCGCGAAGCCGGCGAAGTGATCTTCGAAAGCGCTTCGGGTGACCGGCAGTTGCGCTTCAACGAAAAGTTCCAGTGCAAGACGTGCGGCCTGGAGTTTGCCGTTCCCGAGCCCATCCTCTTCAGCTTCAATTCGCCCTTCGGCGCCTGCCCGCGCTGCCAGGGGTTCGGCAATACCATCGATTTCGACATGGACCGCGTGATTCCCGACCGCACTCTGTCGCTCGCCGATGGCGCCGTGGATCCGTGGACCAAGCCGAAATATCGCTCCTGGCTGGCCAATTTTCAGAAGCACGCCAAGGGTACCGTCCGCATGCGCACGCCCTTCTGCGAGCTCACCGACGGCGAACGCGAGACCGTCGACGCGTTCATCCGGCGCTTCTTCGACCATCTGGAAAGCAAGAAGTACAAGCTGCACGTGCGCGTTTTCCTGAGCCGCTATCGCGGCTATGCTCTCTGCCCCGATTGCAAGGGCGCGCGCCTGCGCAAAGAGGCGCTCTACGTGCGCGTGGGTGGAAAAAATCTGGCGGAGATCGTGCGCATGAACATCGCCGAGGCGCACGAATTTTTCGGCGCCCTCGCGCTCAGCCCCGAAGAGACCGCCATCGCCGATAAAATCCTGGTGGAAATCCGCCAACGCCTGAAATTCCTTAATGACGTGGGGCTCGATTACCTCACGCTCGACCGCCTCGCGTCCACGCTCTCCGGCGGCGAGGCGCAGCGCATCCAACTGGCCACCAGCCTGGGTTCGCGGCTGGTCGGGGCCTGCTACGTGCTCGACGAGCCGTCCATCGGGCTGCACACCCGCGATACCGGCCGGCTGATCCGCATCCTCGAAGAATTGCGCGAACTGGGCAACACCATCCTGGTGGTGGAGCACGACCCCGACGTGATGCGCGCCGCCGACCACATCGTCGATCTTGGGCCGGGAGCCGGCGAGCACGGCGGCAACATCGTTTTCGAAGGCCCGCTCGACGCCCTCATGGCCAAGGACGGCCGCTCGCTGACGGCGCGCTACCTTTCGGGCGAACTGCGCGTTTCGGCCCCGCGCGAACGGCGCCCGGTGGACCCCCGCCGCATGCTGCGAATCGTAGGGGCGCATACCCACAACCTCAAGAACATCGACGTGGAGATTCCGCTCGGCATGATGGTGGCCGTGACGGGCGTCTCCGGGTCGGGCAAGTCGACCCTCGTCCACGATGTGCTCTTCCGCTCGCTGGAAGCGCTGCACAAGGCGCGGGACACGGAGCCGGACCCGGCCGTCGAGGCGTCCGATGCGGAGATCTCGGCGGCGCCGCGGCTGGCGTGCCGAAAGATCGAAGGCGCGGACCGTATCTCCAGCACGGTGATGATCGACCAATCGCCTATCGGGCGGACGCCGCGCTCCAATCCCGTGACCTATATTAAGGCGTTCGACATAGTCCGCGGCCTGTTCGCCTCCACGCGCGAAGCCGAGAAGCGCGGCTACAGCGCGGGCCACTTCTCCTTCAACGTGCCCGGCGGCCGATGCGAGGTCTGCCAGGGCGATGGCACCGTGACCGTGGAGATGCAGTTTCTGGCCGACGTGGAACTGATCTGCGAGGAGTGCAAGGGCACGCGCTATAAAAGCGGCGTCCTCGAGATCCGCTACAACGGCCTCAATATTCATGAGGTGCTGCAGCTCACGGTGCGCGAGGCCATGACGTTCTTCCATGCCGCGCCGCGGCTGGTGCACAAGCTGAAAGTGCTGGACGATGTCGGCCTGGGCTACCTGCGGCTGGGCCAATCGGCCACCACGCTCTCCGGCGGCGAAGCGCAGCGCGTCAAACTGGCGGCGCACCTGGCGCTGGCGAGTTGCACGGGAACGCTGTTCATCTTCGACGAGCCGACCACCGGCCTGCACTTCGACGATATCGCCAAGCTGGTGGCCGCGTTTGAGCGGCTCATCGCCAACGGCGGAAGCCTGATCGTCATCGAACACAATCTCGACGTGATTAAGGCTGCCGACTGGGTGATCGACCTGGGGCCCGAAGGCGGCTGGCGCGGCGGCCGGGTGGTGGCCGCGGGCACGCCCGAAACCGTGGCCGGTGTGGCCGAGTCGTACACCGGACGGTACCTGCAAAGCCTGTTGGAGCGCTAAACTCTACTTGGAGGTCCGATGAGGTCTATTCTGTTGCTCGCCGTTCTGCCAGTCTCGATGATGGCGGCGCCGGCGCTGGGACTAGTCAAGCCCGTGGTGGCACAATCGGATGGCGGCGATGCGCTTCCCGCCGCATTCAAACATGTGGCAGGGGAGACGATGTTCTTCTCGTGCAACATCTCCGGCTTTACCAAGTCATCCGACCAGCAGATTAGTCTGACTTACTCCGTGCAAGCCTTCGATCCGAAAGGCGTGCCGGTGGCGGAAATCTACAAAGGGGAAGCCAAAGAAGAAGTCGGCCCACAGGATAAGAATTGGATGCCCAGGATTGAAACGGAGATTATATTGCCGGATATCTTACGGCCGGGCAGTTATAAGATCGTAGTCAAAGCCGACGACCTGCTGTCTAAGACGTCCGCCGATCTTACCGTACCGTTTGAAGTCGCCGGCCGCGATGTCGCGGTCAGCCCCACCCTGACTGCCAAGGATTTCCGCTGGTACCACAACGAGGACGACACCCGGGCCATGAGCCAGCCCATTTATCACGCCGGCGACAACATGTTCATGAGGTTCGATATTACCGGCTATAAGTACGGCGAGAATAATAAGGTCGACGTAAGCTATGTGGCGTCGCTGGTGCTGGAGGACGGCAAAACCATCTGGACCCAGCCGGAACCGGCCACCGAACAGAGCGAGGCTTTCTACCCCAAACCGTATGTCACCGGAGAGTTCGGCATTTCGCTGCAAAAGGATTTCAAACCCGGAACTTATTTCATGGGGATAGCGGTGAAAGACGCCATCGGCAAGCAGAGTTACCAGGGTAAATTTCAATTTATCGTACAGTAAAACCCGGACCGCTCCCTGACGGTCGCGGCTCGGAAAGATGCTGCACACTGAGCCGCGAGGCTGCATACTGAGCCGCGACCGTGAGGGAGCGGTCCGGCAACATTCGAAAATCCATGGCCGAAACACTTGAACTTGGCGCCCATCCTCTGAGCATCGAAGATGTAGTCCGCGTCGCCCGCGAGGACGCCGCTATTTCGATCGGTGCGGCTGCCCGACTCCGCATCGCCCGGGGCCGCGCACGCCTGGAGGAGCTGATCGCTCAGGGCGAGCGCATTTACGGCGTGAATACCGGGGTGGGCGGCAATATTGGCATCTCGCTCGCGCCGGATCAAATGGAAGTCATGCAGCACAACCTGGTGCGGCACCTGGCCTGCGGCACGGGGCAACCGCTGCCGCGCGATGTGGTCCGCGCCGCTGCCCTGCTGCGCGTGGCGACGTTTCTGACGGGCGCATCGGCGGTGCGCGTGGAAACGGTGGAGGCTCTGGTTGCGCTGCTCAATCGCGGCATCACGCCGGTTGTGCCGCGCTACGGATCGGTGGGGGCGAGCGGCGACCTGATGCCCTCGGCCTATATCGCGCGCGTGCTCGTGGGCATGGGCGAGGCCGAAGTGCAGGGCCGGCGATTGCCCGCCGTGGAAGCGCTCGCCGCCGCCGGTCTTGAGCCCATGCGGTTCGCGCCCAAGGAAGCACTTGCGCTGATCAACGGCACCACCGTGATGACCGCCGTGGCGGCGCTCATCTGGGTGGATGCTTTTCACGTGCTGCGCGCGCTGCTCGGCGCGGTGGCGCTCTCGGTGGAAGCGCTCCAGGCGCCCAGTTTGCCATTCGAGCCCTGGGTGCAGGAACTCAAAGGCCATCCCGGACAGATCGCCGTGGCCGCGTACCTGCGCGAATTGTTGGACGGCTCGGCTTACACCCAGGCATCCAGCGGGCAGACCTGCTACTCCCTGCGGTGCGTGCCGCAGGGCCTCGGACCGGTGTGGGAGGCGCTCGAAAACGGCCGCGCGACGGTGGAACGCGAGATCAATTCGGCCAACGACAACCCGCTCATCGATCCCGAGACGGGCCGCATGTACAAGGCCGGCAACTTCTATGGGGGGCATATCGCGCGCCTATTGGACACCTGGAAAATCGACTTTGCCGCCATGGCGAACTGGGGCAATGCGCTGATGGCGGTGCTGGTGGATGACCGTTTCAGCGCCGGTTTGCCGATGAATCTGACGCCCCAGCCCGGCGTGAACTGCGGCTTCAAGGGCATGCAGTTGAGCGTTACCAGCCTGGCCTGCGCTGTGCGCCAGATGGCCGGTCCTAGCTCCATTCATTCGCTGCCCACCGAGCAGTACAACCAGGATGTAGTCAGCCTGGGGATGCATGCCGCGGTCACGGCCATGGACGCGCTGGAGTGCGTGCGCAATGAGACGGCCATGCTCCTCCTGGCCGCGTCGCAGGCGGTCGACCTGCGTACTGGCCCGGCGAAATTGGGCGCCGGCTCGCGGCGCATCTACGAATCGGTGCGCCGGGTGGCGCGTTTTCAGGACGTCGATCGTCCCATGGAACACGAGGTGGCGGCCGTGGCGGCGCAGATCGCCGCCGGGCTTATGGGGCGATCGGAGAAATGACGCCGAACAAACCAGTCTGACCCATCGGGCGAGTATCGCTGGTGAGGAACACGGTGCTGCCGGTGCTGTCGAAAACTTCCAGCGTGATGAAGACCGCGCAATAGCCGTTCGTAGCGGTCGAGCCGATCGACGCCGGTACAGAGGTTGGGTTGACTACCACCACGCCGCGGATCTCGGCGCGGGCAGCCGTCTCAGACGTGACGCTGGCGCGCGGAAGATCCAAAGAGGCCGTCGCCCCGGGAGCGAAATTGGCCGCGAAGCTCTGGCCCAGCAAAGGACCGCTCAGGGGGACGGCGGTCGAGCTGGATGTGGCGGCGGCCTGTGGCCCGTAAAACGCCAGCTCGACGGTGCAATTCGTGGCAGTAGTTGCCGTCGCCGTGGAATTCAAGTTGAAGACGTTGAGCCGCGCAGTCTGGTTGGTGGTGAACCCCACCACCCCGGTGGTAAAGGTTTGCTGCGGTACAGGCAGTGGCGTGGTCGTGCCGCCGGGCAGCGTAACCGGCTGCGCCAGCAGCGGTGCGGCGAAAGCCAGGGCGGCGACCGCAGCCGCGAGACAAATACGATGACATTTCATAGGAATCTCCTCGGTTGAGTCTGGGAAGACGCGGCGGACCCAGAGGCTCCGTCCGATCTTAACACCGGGGGAAGGAGGGGGCTGTACGGGTGCTTAACCGATCTGGGGGAACGGGCTCCACGGACCGCTTCCTTACGGTCGCGGCTCTGTAAGTAGCTGCAAACACGAGGCAACCGTAACAGAGCGGTTGCTGGGACTGAACATTCGGAACCTCCAAAACGTTTAAGCATCCGGGATGTACCAGCCCGCACCACGATTTGTGTCCAGGTCTCAAATTGTAGTACACTCGGAGTTTACTCCAGTGGTTCCGACGCACTCCGTGTGTTCCGGCTCCCAAATCGAGGTTTGCATGCACGCGATTCTAGAAACTGGCGGAAAACAATACCGGGTAGCTTCCGGGGACGTGATCCGCGTGGAAAGGTTGTCCGGCGAAATCGGCTCGGAGATCGAGCTGCCGGCCAAGGCCGCATTCAAGGACGGCGGCGAGCTGGTGGCCGGTGGCACGGTGAAGGCTACAATTCTGGGCGAAGGCCGGGGCGACAAGGTGCTGGTTTTCAAATTCAAGCGCAAGAAGCAGTACAAAAAGACCATCGGGCACCGCCAGTCCTTCACTGAAGTGAAGGTCGGCGAGATCGTGGTTTAGGTGACGTATGGCACATAAAAAAGGATTAGGCAGTTCCAAGAACGGGCGCGATTCCAATGCCCAGCGGCTGGGCGTGAAGGTGTTCGGCGGCCAGTTGGTTCCCGGCGGCTCCATCATCGTGCGCCAGCGCGGGACCAAGCTCAAGCCGGGGCTCAACGTGGGCTGGGGCAAGGATGACACCCTGTTTGCCAAAGTGACGGGCACCGTGGAGTTCAAGGACCGCGGACGCCTGGGCAAGTTCGTCAGCATAACCGAAGTCGCGTAGCCACGCCTTTGCGGCATCGTCCGGTAGTTACGGGCCGCCGGTTTCCCCGGGAAGCCGGCGGCTTTCCCTTGTTTGGGCGACCCGGTTTGGACGATCCGGTTTGGGCGATCCGGTTTGGGCGATCCGGTTGGGACAATCCGTGTTCATAGATGAAGTCAGAATATCGGTCAAGGCCGGCGACGGCGGCAATGGCTGCATGGCCTTCCGCCGGGAGAAGTTCGTCCCGCGCGGCGGACCGAGCGGCGGCGATGGCGGCCGTGGCGGTGACGTGACCCTGGTAGCCGATCCGCACGAGAATACTCTGCTTAAATACCGCTTCAACCCCGAGCACAAGGCCGAACGCGGACGCCACGGTGAAGGCAGCAACTGCACCGGCGCCGAAGGCCGCTCCGTCGAACTCGAAGTGCCCGTAGGGACCGTGGTTTACGACGAAGAGACCGGCGAGCGCCTGGTGGATTTCACCGAGCCCGGCCAGCGTTTCCTGGTGGCGCGCGGCGGCCGCGGCGGCAAGGGGAATGCGCGCTACGCGACCCCGACCCACCAGGCGCCGACGGAGCATCAGCCGGGATTTCCGGGCGAAGAGAAGCGGTTGCGCATGGAATTGAAGCTGCTGGCGGACGTCGGGCTGGTCGGTTTCCCCAACGCCGGCAAATCCACGCTGATTTCGCGAATTTCGGCGGCGCGGCCGAAAATCGCGGCCTATCCGTTCACTACGCTCGAGCCCAATCTGGGAGTGGTGCAGATCGGCGATTTTCGCAGTTTCGTGGTGGCCGACATTCCCGGCCTGATCGCCGGGGCGCACCTGGGGCACGGGCTGGGGATCCAGTTTCTGCGCCATATCGAGCGGACGCGGCTGCTGGCGCACCTGGTGGACGTGTCGGATTCGAGCGGCCGCGAACCGGTGGAGGATTTCGAAACGGTGATGGACGAGTTGGCGAGCTTCAGCCAGGATCTGGCAGCCAAACCGATGTTGGTGGTGGCCAGCAAGATGGATGCGGCGCAGGACCTGGAGCGGGTGCAAAAGCTTCGCCGCCTGGCCGAACGGCGCGGGTTGCCGTTCTTCGAGATCTCCAGCGCCACCGGCTTGGGAATTGAGAAATTGAAATTTGCGATGGCGGAGAGGGTGCTGGACGGCGCGATGAAACCCAATGCTATTCACTGAACGGACATCTAAGTGAGTTTCGGCTTCGCTTGGCGGCCGGGCTGTGGACGGAATTTTGCAAGTTCCTCTGAAGGCTGCCCCACAGCTCAGGGATCAAGGTTTCCTGGTCTGTCAGCGCACAGTGAACAGTATTTGGCTGAAACCCACCCAACCTCAGACAAATGCGCGCTGACGCACAGTTAGTTCGCGGCGATTAGCCGCCACGCTTGCGGTATATTCCTCGCCCACATCGACCGGAAGCACGGTCCACTCGCCATCCAGTTCCGCGCCGGCGCCGTAGAGTCCAATGCCGCGGCATTTCAGCTTGGCCTCGATGCGGGTCCAGCGGCGAAAGAACTCGCGTTCCCTGGCTTCGGGCAGTGCCTCGGCCAGGGCCGCGGCCTCCGATGGCGGGAAAAAGCGCTCGGCGATGGCCATCGACTCCGGCAAAGGGCGGAACCGCTCCACATCCACGCCGACTTCGACGTCGCAGGCCACCGCGACCAGCGCCATCTCGTGAGAATGAGAGAGATTGAATTTCAGTTCCGGAACCGCCGGTAGATAGGGTTTGCCGTGCTCCGCCAGAGCGAAATCCAGCGCCGCATCGGTGTAGGTTCGCAGAATGGCCCGCAAGGCCGCATGCGACCGGAGATACCGCTGCCGCAACGGGGCCGACACCAGGCGCGCGGCGCGTTCCGCTTCGGCGGGTGTCGGCGGCAGCCACCCGGCCTCGGCGTCGAGAGGCGCCACCCAGACGTCCACTTGGGGCATCACATCGCAATTATGACACCGGGCCCCACGGAACATTCCTAGCCCGTCGGGCGTATCTTGGAAGAAGGAGGCTCGAGATGTTTTGCGACCGTTGCGGCAGGCAATTGGCGGGAACAGAGTCCTTCTGCGGTTCCTGCGGTAAGTCGATCCGCCCCGTTGTGCCGCCCAGGCCCGGCACGGGACGCGTGGAGGGCCACTTGCGAATGCTCGGCATCTTCTGGCTGGCGTACTCCGCCTTTCGACTGATGGGCGGGTGGATTTTCTCGAGATTCTTCGCGCATTGGGGCTTCTTCTGGAATCCCAACTTCCCCTTCTTCCTTCCGGGACTGCTGCGCGGAGTGGGCCTGATGCTGATGGCCAGCGGCATTCTCGGGATTATGGCTGGCTGGGGATTGATGGAGCGGCAGCCGTGGGCGCGCCCGCTGGCGATCGTCTTGGGATTCCTGGTGCTGTTCCACTTTGGAATTGGCACGGTGCTGGGGATTTACACCTTGTGGGTGCTGCTGCCGGCCGAGTCGGCGCAGGAATATCAAAGGACCGCGCGGGTGGTGTAAGCCTGCTATGCTACGCGCAGATGCTGAGACTGACTTTGGCGGTGGCGGCCGGATTCCTGACGATGTCTGCGCTGGTGATCGCGACGCAAATCGCGATGCTGCGGTATCTTTTTAATTCCGCTCCCGGGACGGACGTGGACCTGCTCCCGCCGGCCTACTTTCTGGCCTATGGCGTCATTCGGCTGGTGTACGCGGTGATTGGCGGCTGCATCAGCGCGGCCATCGGCAAGAAATACGAGGCTCCCACCATTCTGGGAGCGTTGATGCTGGGGACGGCCATCGGCAATCTGGTGATGAATCGGGGGGGCGAGCCAATGTGGTACGCCGTTCTGGTGCCTCTGGTAGGGGCAGTAGTGGCAACTATCGCGGGCTATCGGTGGTTGGGGCGGATGCCGGCGGAAGCGGTGAGAAAGTAAGAAGTTTGGCGGGCTGAAGCCGGTCGAAGCCCGCCCCTGCTGTTTGGCCTTTTCAGGGCACGCAGAGGGCCAACCCGGTTGGGCAGACTTCAGAGGGACTTGCAAAATTCCGCTTAGCGGCCCGGCTGTCGCCAGGCTGGCGGGCTGAAGCCAGCGCCACCAAGAGTACAGCACTGTCAGAGGGTGCGGCGGGCTATACCCCGCCGGAGTCCAGCGAAATCTGAGGCGCCAGCTTTATGGCGCAAATGGCCAATCTCCAGGCGGCGGGCTGAAGCCCGCCGATTTGTGGACGGAATTTTGCAACTCCCTCTTCAGTCCGCCCCAAAGGGGACCCCGGGCTTCAGCCCCCCCGGGGAATTTCACCGGCTTCGTGCCCTTCGGAGCGCCCGTAGCGAAGCCAGAGAAATTCGTCAGACTTCGTGGAATCCGGCTGAAAGCCGGCTGCGGGTAGATGTGGGCCGAAGCCCGCCCCGCCTCAGACAGTGACGCGGCGTGCGGGCTTTTCGGGTGTCGCGGGCATCTGGTGCTTGCGAAAGAAGCACCAGGCGCCTAAGGCGCACAGTCCCAGCGAAATCCATTGCGAGGCATCGAGCGGGGTGCCCCAGAGATTGCCTTGCTCGTGGTAGCGGAAGAACTCCACAATGAAGCGCGCCGCGGAATACAGCATGAGGTAGAGGCCAATGGTCGCGCCCGGCCGGTGGGCCTTGCCGATTTGCCGGTAGAGCACCGCGAAAATGGCAAATTCCGCGAAGGATTCGTAGAGTTGCGTGGGATGCAGCGGCTGGCCCAACGGCACGCCGACCAGATCGCGCGCCACGGGATTGCGGAACGTGACCGCCCACGGCAGGTGGCATTCCACGCCCCAGCAGCAGCCTGCCGAAAAGCAGCCCAACCGTCCGATTCCGTGGCCCAACGCGATTCCCGGAGCGAAGACATCGGCCGTTCGCCACAGGGGTAGACGCGTCTGGCGCATATACCACCACGCGACAGCCAGCGCCGCGATCAAGCCGCCATAAAAGACGCCGCCCGCCTGCAGCGTGTCCAAAGTGAAGATTTCGCGCGGATTTTCGCGGTAGCGCGGGTCCACGACCAGCATCATCAGTTTGGCGCCGACGATGGCCGCCAGCGCACAGTAAATTCCCAGATTCGTAAGAGCGTCGACATCCAGCGAATCGCGGCGAGCCAGGCGCGCCGCCATCCACAGGCCTGCGAGGAAGGCCAGAGCGACCAATGCGCCGTAGGTGTGCAGGAACGAGATATGGAAAATTTCAGGGTACATTGGCCGCCTGTGCTTTTGGCCGAAGCAATCCGAGGGCCAGCAATACGCTGCCGGTTACGATGGCCGAATCGGCAACGTTAAACGCCGGCCATTGATAGTCGCGAATATAGAAGAGCAGGAAATCGGTCACCCGCCCGAACAGGACGCGGTCCACCAGGTTGCCGGCGGCTCCGCCCAGGATCAGGGCGAATCCCCAACGCGACAGCCGGTCCAGCCGCTCCGGGCGCCACAACAAGATGCTGACGCCGATGACGGCGGTGAGGGTAAGCAGCACCAGCGCGAGGGTTCGCCATTGCCAAGTGGATTCGTTGAACAACCCGAAGGCCACGCCGCTGTTTTCGGAGCGGATGATATCGAAAAACCCGGGAATCACTCTCAGGGGATCGAGAATAGACACACGGGTTTCGATGAGCCACTTGGTGAGGCGATCGAGAGCCAGCACTCCAGCCCCTACGCCATAGGATTTCAGACGAAGATCGACGCGATCGGAGTCCATTTTGGGGATCGATACTATCGTAGCAAGGCCGCGCGGTCCGGTGACGGCTGCTCACCGGCGAGCGGCCGATTCCCGGCACCTGTTTCGAAGCGAAATCCGGCGGCGCTGGACCAGGGTCCGCTGCCTGCGCGGCATCGCGCCGAAGTACAATCGGTAACGGCGCGGTTCCGGGCGGATTTGGGCAAGCTGAAGCCAAGCTGAAGCAAGCATGCCCAACCAAGTGCCGTCTCTGATAACCTGGACAGACTAATCGCAGAAAGGAGGATTCTTGCTGGCGGACTTTCTGTACTCGCACCCGACCTGGATAATTGGGCTGTTGGTGATCGGTGTGTGGACCGGCCTGTCGCTGGCCGGCCTGTACGTCTTCAATCGCCTCGTCGACGTCCACATGAGGCACAAGGATACCGAAACTGTCGGGCTTACCTACGCCATCGTCGCGGTGGTATATGCCGTCCTCATTGCCCTGATTGTGGTGGATGTCTTCGAGACCTTCGCGAAGGGCGACGAGATCGCCACCGCGGAGGCGAACAAGCTGAGCAACCTCATGCTCGACTCGGCTGGATTGCCGCCGCAGATGGCCGGGGAGGTTCGCGGCGACATCGGGAAGTACATCGGCATCGTGGTGAAGCAGGAGTGGCCGAGCCAGCAGAAGGGCAAGCTCGGTGACGCGGTATTCGAGCCGGGCTGGACGGTGCTTGCCCAGCTCAGCACGCGGTTGGCTGTTTTCGAGCCGGCGACCTCGGGCCAGAATGTCAATAAGGCCGAGATGCTGCATACCATGAACGACCTGATCAGGGCCCGCCGCAGCCGCATCATTGCGGCCGGGGAGCATCTGCCAGGCGTGGTCTGGGGGATCCTGCTCCTCGGCGGCGCGGTCGCCGTCGGCTATACCTACCTCTTCGGCGCGCGCACTTTCGGAATCCATTTGGCGATCACCGGCCTCATCGCGGCCACCATCGCGCTCGTTTTCGTCCTCATTATCACGCTTGACTATCCGTTCCGCGGGGAGGTCAGCGTCGGCAGCGATGCGTTCATCGGAGTTCAGGCAACTGCGTCCGGGGCGCCGGACGGGGCAATCCAACGTTGAAAAGGATCTGGCCATGTTGAACCAATGGTTTTATTCTCATCCGACCTGGGAAGTGGGGATCGCCGTCTGCCTGTTCCTGATGGTCCTCCCGGTCGCCGGTCTTTTCTTGTTCCACCGCCTGGTGGCCTGGCAGCGCCGCGAGGAGGATACTACGATGGTCGGGCTGAGCTACGCGCTCTGCGGCAGCCTCTACGCGGTGATGCTGGCCTTCGTGGCGGTGGGCACCTACGAGACCATGGACAAGAGCGCGACGATCGCTTCCGACGAGGCCAATTCGCTGGGCGGCATCGCCTTCGACAGCGCCGGGCTGCCGGCCGAGCTGGGGGTCCGCGTGCGGGCCGATGTCGACCGGTATATCGACATTGTCACCAAGAAAGAGTGGCCCAGCCAGAAGGCCTACCGGATGGAACCGCGCAACTACGAGGAAGGCTGGGCCCAGATCCGGAGGATCAGTCTCGATCTGGCCAGCTTCGAACCGGCAACCCCGGGCCAGGCAACCGTAAAAGCGGAGATGGAGCACGTCATCAACGATCTGTTCGCCTCGCGGCGCACGCGGTTGCTGGCAGCCAAGGCGCATCTGCCCGGCGCGGTCTGGCAGATGCTGATCTTCGGCCTGGGGCTGGTTGCGGTTTACGTCTATTTATTCGGCCCGCACAGTTACCGAATTCACATGGCGGTGACCGCGCTGACGATGCTCTCGATCGGTCTGGTTTTTACGCTGGTGATCGCGCTAGACTACCCCTTCCGCGGGGACGTGAGCGTGGATGACGACGCGTATCTCGGAGTCCAGGAAGTGGCCCAACGGGTCTTCCATCCCGCCCAGGCGGCGCCGGCGGGCGTTGGACAAGCGGGCGTGGCTGAGAGAGAAAAATAGGGGTCGAACGGGCCAATTACCAATTGCGCTTGTCCCCTCGGCTGACACAAACAGTTAAGACACTACTTGTGGTTCGATGATAATCGTTGGCGCGCCGAAACGCCATAGGTTTATTCTGGTGATGCCGGTGAAGCGGAGACGGGCTCTGGTGGCGACCAACCCGATCGAGGATTAGCCGGTCGGAACTCATCGCGGACGATGGGCAGGACGTGTAGTTCCTTCCGGCGCGTTCTATAGCCCGGTAACGGGGCCGACCAACGGGAGGCGGCATCTGGACCGGGTTTATCAGGAGTGATGACACATCGGACCGATAGATTCCGTCATGCCTGAGAAAACGCATTGCGAGGGCCCTCACTTTTTTCGAGCAGTCGGGGATTTACGAATTGCGGAAGCGAGCTTTCAAACTCGCCGGGCGGGCGGTAGCCCAGCGCTGAGTGCAGCCGCTTTTCGTTATAGACCTTTTCGAGGAATCGTTCGATGGAACGGTGGGCCTCGGCCAGGTCGCGATATTCATTGCGGAACACCTCCTCATATTTCAGGGTTTTCATGAACGATTCGCAGGCCGCGTTGTCCCAAGGATTCCGCATGGGCGCTACCATATCCTGGGAGCACATCCATGCCGCGCTACGCATTCAAGCTTCGCATCAAAGCCGACGCCATCGAAGAATACGAACGGGAACACCAGCGTGTCTGGCCGGAGTTGCTGGCCAAATTGAAGGAGGTCGGCATTTCCGATTACTCCATTTTCCGGCGCGGCCAGGACCTGGTGCTGGTTTTGCGGGTGGACGATTTCGAAAAAGCCTGGGACGAGCTCGACCGCGACCCGGTCAACCAGCGCTGGCAGGTTTTCATGAGCAGGCTGTTCGAACCGGTGCCCGATAAGCAGGAGGGCGAACGGTTCGCCATGATGAACGAGGTCTTCTACCTGGAATAAATTCGCCGGCCCTCCTCATTGCGCCGTGCTACCCCCTACAATACAGGTTTTGCAATTGGGGAGAAAACGATGACACCGAATCCCGGACTCGGAGTAGTGTTTCACTGGCTGGGCGGCCTTGCGTCCGGCAGTTTTTACGTGCCGTTTCGCGGCGTCAAACGCTGGTCGTGGGAGACGTATTGGCTGGTGGGCGGCGTTTTCAGTTGGATCGTGGCCCCTTGGGCGCTCGGTCTGCTGATGACCAACGACCTCACCGGCGTGCTGCACGAAGCGCACACCTCGACGCTGCTCTGGTGTTATTTCTGGGGCCTGCTGTGGGGGTTCGGCGGCCTCACGTTCGGCCTGACCATGCGCTACCTCGGGATGTCGCTGGGGATGGCGATGGTGCTGGGATACTGCGCCGCGTTCGGCACGCTGATGCCGCCCATTTTCGATGGCGTGTTCATGACCAGCGTGGTGGGCACGGTTTCGGGGCGGGTGATTCTTCTGGGGGTGGGGGTGTGCATGGCGGGCATCGCGATTGCGGGCCGCGCCGGAATGTCCAAAGAACGCGAGATGTCCGCCGAGCAGAAGCAGGAGACGATCAAGGAATTCAACCTCAGGAAAGGCGTCCTGGTGGCGACTTTCTCGGGCGTGATGAGCGCCTGCTTCTCCTACGGTCTGCGCGCGGGCGACCCCATCAAGGCGCTGGCGCTGGCGCACGGCACCACGATTCTGTGGCAGGGGCTGCCGGTGCTGGTACCGGTGCTCCTGGGAGGGTTCACCACGAACTTCGTCTGGTGCGTGCTGCTGAACGTGCGCAACCACAGCGGGCACGAATATTTCACCGCCGCGAAGAGCAAGGCGCCCATGCTGCCGAACTATCTTTTCAGCGCGCTGGCCGGCGTCACGTGGTATTTCCAGTTCTTCTTTTACACCATGGGCGAGACGCAGATGGGCATCTACAAGTTTTCCAGTTGGACGCTGCACATGGCGAGCATCATCATCTTCAGCAGCCTGTGGGGCATCGGCCTGCACGAATGGCGCGGCGCCAGCAGGCGCACCAAGACGCTTCTGGGGCTTAGCATCTTCGTGCTGGTGCTGTCTACCATGGTGGTGGGGTTCGGAAATTATCTGGGCACGCTGAAGGCACAGTAGCCGATGCATAGATTCGCCATGGCCGTGCGGCTCCCGGCGTTCATCACGCGCCTGCGGCGCTATCCATGGAGCCACTGATGCTGCCCATGCCGACGATGAAGGCAGGCGAGCGAGCCTCGCCCCTGGCGGGCTGAAGCCGGCTGAAGCCCGCCCCACCATCCGCCAGCGCTGCACTCTTCGTGGGGCGGGCTTCAGCCCGCCATAGCCGCCGTTGCCCAAGACAAACCGTCTGTGAAGCAGTCAGTGGAGAGCGCTGGTGGCGTACGCATCGTCCGCGCTTCCGATGGCAGCCACGTTACCGTTAAAGAGAGCCGCAATGTTACCGGGCTTGAGGGACAATAAATCATGCAAAGAGCACTGCCGATCTGCCTCGCCATTCTGGGCGTCGCCCTTCCGGGAATGGCGCAGAAAGATTTTGCGAACTGGCCGGCCGGAGAATCGCCCCGGGAGATCGGCAAACGCGTCGCCGAACGCTTCGCCGCGAGCGCGCACCTGCGCACCAACACCATCATCTATCCCGAGGTCTGCGCCTGGTACGGCGCCCTGACATTCGCCAAGCTCAGTGACGATCGGGACCTGACGCGCCGCCTGATCGCGCGCTTCGATCCGCTGCTCGGGGCCGATTTTAAGCTTGTCCCGGCCGAGCGGCACGTGGACTATTCGGTCTTCGGCACGGTTCCTCTGGAAATTTACATCCAGACTAAAGACAAGAAGTACCTCGATCTCGGCCTGAAGATTGCCGACCGGCAATGGGACAATCCCACGCCCGATGGGCTGACGGCGGAGACGCGCTTCTGGATCGACGACATGTTCATGATCACGGCGGTGCAGGTGCAGGCCTACCGCGCCACCGGCGACCGCAAGTACATCGACCGCGCGGCGCTGGAAATGACCGCGTATCTCGAAAAGCTGCAGCAGCCCAGCGGCCTGTTCTACCATGCGCCCGACGTACCGTTTTACTGGGGCCGCGGCAACGGCTGGGTGGCCGTGGGGATGGCCGAGATGCTGCGGTCGCTGCCCAAGGATCACCCCAAGCGGGCGGCGATTCTGGCGAGCTATCTCAAGATGATGGACACGCTGCTGAAATACCAGGGTCCGGACGGTATGTGGAAACAGTTGATCGACCATCCGGAAGCGTGGCCCGAGACCTCCAGCACGGGAATGTTCACCTTCGCCATGATCACAGGCGTCAAAAATGGCTGGCTGGAGAGGAAGACCTACGGCCCGGCCGCGCGCAAAGCGTGGCTGGCGCTAACCGGCTATATTAACGCCGACGGCGATATTAGTAATGTGTGCGAAGGCACGAATAAGTTGAACGACCTGCAATATTACCTGGACCGCAAGCGCAACACCGGCGATCTGCACGGCCAGGCGCCGATTCTGTGGTGCGCGTCGGCGCTGTTGCGGTAGGGCGGCGTTATCCGGACGCCTGTCTGGGGCTCTCCTTCGGGAGCCCGCCATGCGCCGAATCCCGCCCGCGGCTCTACTTCGGCGCCGTCGATGTGTGCAACGCCGCCTCCCTGCATATGCTCGCGATGGCCCCCGCCGCCAAGGGCGAGCGCAGAGAATCATGCGCCGTGCAAAACTCGAAGATCGAAAACACCCGAGAACTTGGCGAGCAGAAGGACTCCGGATGCCCAACTCGCAACTGTATGAACCATCACAGTGAGGGTAATCCTCGAATCGCGAATGGAAATTTTTCCCGACTCAATGAGCAAGCCACTGGTTCGACCAGTGAGACTTGAAAAGGTTTGACCGTTCCGGGAGTCTTTCCGAGTGTACAATCCTCCCCATGTGGCTTGATGAGAACCACAAAGAGAGGATGTTATGTCAGACGTTTATCAGAGCGTAGCCCATTCCAAATGGCCCAGACCCGAATTGGAACCCCCGAGCCGCGCCGTCTCGATGCGTCCCAAGGTGGCCACCACCTGAAAAGACAAGACGATCTCGTCGAACCGGGAGAAGCATCGGTGCATCTTGTCGGCGTTATGGCGTATGCCGCCCAAGTGGCGAGTAGTTTCCTCGACGCGCCTTTTCATCTCGATAGAGCGCGCGAGAAGGGTCAATAGTGCGCCGCAGACGCGCTCTCCGATATCCCCTGAGATGTAGGTCGCGAGCTCAATAATGTCGCCCGAATATTGCGCGGTGCGGAGAGGAAGCCCATCAGCTTTTCCCCTACAGCCAAGAAGTCAGCCTCCGTCAAGCGGTTCATGTCCCGAAGATCCTCTACTACCCCGGCGAGGCCGGGAATCCACGGGGGTGTAGCCGAGCCGATACCCAGAGCGAACCTGACACTGTGAACCACCTGGCTCACACCGGCCGCCGATTGGCGCGATGGTATTTCTCGTTGGCCCCGTGACGGCGTTCTGCGCCTATCTCCCCTGACATAGCCGTACAGCTTCCGGCGCAATGTTTCCGAGGGGAACGACCCGGTCCACGCCGCCGAGCTTAATCGCTTCGGCCGGCATCCCGAAAACCACGCAAGTGCCTTCATCCTGGGCGATATTGAAAGCCCCAGCTTGCTTCATTTCCAGCATCCCTTTGGCGCCGTCATCCCCCATCCCGGTCATGATCACGCCGACAACATTCTTCCCGCCGTAGCGCGCGGCGGAGCGGAACAAGACATCGACGGACGGCCGGTGCCGGCTGACCAGCGGGCCGTCGCGAAGTTCGACAAAATATCGGGCGCCACTACGTTTGAGCAACACATGCCTGTTCCCCGGCGCGATCAGGGCCTGCCCCCGAATGACGGAATCGTTATCGGCTGCCTCCTTTACCGTGATCCGACACAGCCCGTCCAGCCGCTGTGCGAATCTGGCGGTGAATTCCTCCGGCATGTGCTGGACTATAACAATTCCCGGAGCGTCCAGCGGCATCGCCTCGAGGAACTCGCGAAGGGCTTCGGTTCCGCCGGTCGACGCACCCACTACCACTACTTTTTCCGTGGTTTGAATCATCGCCGCGGAGGCGGGCTTCGCCAGAACGGCATCCGCCGTCAGCTTCGGCTCCACTTTGACAGTGCTGGCAGGGCGATGTCTGGCCAGCCGCGCGTGCGCAGCCGCCTTCACGATGTCGCATATCTTCACTCGTGATTCTTCGAAAAACTCCTTCGTGCCCAGCTTCGGCTTCGTTATGACCTCCACCGCACCTTTTGCCAGTGCCGCCAACGCGACATCGGAACCCGCTTCGGTGAGAGTGGAACAGATGACCACCGGTATGGGGTGCTGACCCATGAGTTTCTCCAGAAACGTGAGACCATCCATGCGCGGCATCTCGATGTCCAACGTGATGACGTTGGGCAGTTGAGCTCTAATCCGCTCGGCCGCTACGTAAGGATCGGCTGCGACCGCGATTACCTCGATTTCCGGATCTGTTTCGAGGATCTCTCTCAACGCCTGTCTGACGAAAGCGGAATCGTCTACGATCAGCACGCGAACTGTTCTATTTAATTCCATATCATTAGACCGGCTTCCGAAAGACCGCGGTTTGCACACAACTCAGATCGGTGTCAAGACCTGCCAGTGATTCCGAATGGCCCGCGAAGAAATAGCCACCAGGCGCCAGATTCCGGCATATCTTGTTGATCACTACTTCTTGGGTAGGCTTGTCGAAGTAAATCAGCACGTTGCGAAAGAAGACCAGATCGAACATATCCCGGATGCTGTAATTCTCATCCATGAAGTTGAGCCGGTGGAACGTCACCTTTCGGCGGAGTTCCGGAACTACCCGGACTAAGCATTGCGACTTGCCGCGGCCTTGCCGGAGGTATTTTCTTCGAAGTACTGGCGGCACCGGCACAGTTTGCAATTCCTGATAGATGCCGTCTCTCGCCAGGTCCAAGACTCTGGTCGAGACGTCCGTGCCCAGAATCGCAAAGTCGAAGCCGGGGTGCTGCAACTCGTACTCGCTTAGCACCATCGCGAGCGTATACGGCTCTTCCCCCGACGAGCAACCGGCGGACCAGACCTTCAGGTGTGAGCCAGGCCTGTAGCCCGCAGTCCGGCTGAGTGATGGGAGAGCTATCCGGGTCAAGAAATCAAAATGCTCCGCCTCACGAAAAAAATCGGTTTTGTTCGTCGTGATCGCATTGATAAAGTGTTCCCGCTCGTGCGCGTTCGACGACGCGAAGAAGTATTCGCTGTACTGCTCGACCGAGTTCAGTTGCAGCTCACGAACCCGGCGAAGCAGCCGGCTCTGAACCATCGACAGCTTGGACTCCGGCATCTTGATGCCGAGCTCGCCGGTTATGAACTGCGCGAATCGTGCAAATGTCTTCGGGGAAAGCTGACTAACTTCGGCGGCATCGGTTATAGGCATATGCGTGGTCCTGGCGGCTCTATTCGTCCCGTTTCGGCGTTGCGGTCAGCCCGGCTCTTCGGCTGACCGCTATCCGTCCTTCGAGTAAACACGAAGCGGCGACGCGTCCAGGTTAAGCAGAAACGGGCTCCATCGCTGGGGTCGAAGCCTCGCTGACAACCGCAAGCTCCTCCGAAGAGAAGACCGCATTGACGTCGAGAATGATGATAAAGTCATCTCCCCTCTTGCCCATTCCCTGAATGAAATCGGTCCGCCATCGCATCGCGATCCGGGGGGGCGGATTGATGCTGCCGGGTTCGAGCTCGATCACCTCATGCACGCTGTCGGCGATACCTCCGAGAACGGTTGCCTCGCCGTCGAGCTCAAGCTCCATGACAATGATACGGGTATGTACCGTGTCCGGGCTTTCGGAGAGCCCGAATTTCAGGCGGAGATCGACAACCGGAGTGGCCTGCCCGCGCACATTGACCACACCCCGCATATACCGCGGAGCGGTTGGGACTTTAGTGATCTGCGATACTTCCAGAATTTCGCGGACCTGGGCGACATTAATGGCAAACAGCTCGTTGCCCAGTTTGAACGTCATGTACTGACTGGTTTCGGTAATCATGATAGTCTTGCCTCCGTGTTACGCCTGATAAGGGGCGAATTCCTTGTCCCGGGAATCGGCGCCCCCGCCGTTGTCGCCCAGTTGAATGCTGGGGCCGCCGGAATTAGTGGCGCTACTCAAGTGCGCTAGTGAAGCGCTGGTGGAACGGGAATCCAACGTCTTTGGACTTCCACTCTTGCGCTGGATCTGAACGTGGGCCACTTTTCGCTTGGTCTGCGGCGATTGCACTTGGTGGGCATCGTCCACCTTAAAGAAGGCCACTGCGGACTGCAGAACTTCCGCCTGGCTCGACAGCTCCTCGGCAGTGGATGCCATTTCTTCAGACGCTGCGGCGTTCTGCTGAATCACCTGGTCGAGTTGCTGGATGGCTTTGCTCACCTGCGTTGCGCCGGTGCTCTGCTCCACGCTGGCGGCGGCGATCTCGCGCACCAGTTCAGCGGTCTTCTGGATGTCCGGCACCAGCTTCGCCAGCATTTGTCCGGCCCCGTCCGCCGTCTTTACGCCATCGGCGGTAAGCCGGCTGATCTCGGCGGCAGCGGTTTGGCTGCGTTCAGCCAGTTTGCGCACTTCTGAGGCAACCACCGCGAAACCCTTTCCGTGCTCGCCCGCCCGCGCCGCTTCCACGGCTGCATTTAAGGCAAGAAGATCGGTCTTGCGGGCGATTTCCTCGATGATATTGATCTTTTCCGCGACTTCTTTCATCGCCTGAACGGTCCGGGCGACAGCCTCGCCGCTGGTTCTGCCGTCTTCCGCCGCCTTGGACGCGATCTTGTCTGTTTGCCGGGCGTTGTCCGCATTCTGCTGGATGCTGGAGGTCATCTCTTCCATGGACGAAGTGCTCTCTTCCGCGGCGGCGGATTGCTCCGTGGCGCCTTGCGAAAGCTGCTGCGCCGTGGAGCTCATCTCTTCACTGCCGCTGGCAACGTTGGCGGACGAAGCCGCCACACTCCCGACGGTCTTGCGCAGATTATCCACCATCTGGTTAATGGACGTCATCATCTGGCCGACTTCATCTTTGGATGTCACGTCTATTTTCTGCCGGAGGTCACCCTCGGCAACGGCCCCGACCAGACTGTTGGCAGCAGCCAGGGGGCGTGCAATCATTTGAGCAATAATGTAGCCCAGCACGATAGCAAGAATGGTGCCGAAAGCACCGATCATGAGTAGAATCGACCTGCTACTGGCATACGCCGCGGCACTTTCCTTGTAAGCCTCCTCAGCAAGTTTGGTTTTGATATTTGCAAGGGAAGTCAGATTATTGTCGATTTTGTTCGCAACCTCCCGGGCACCCGCGGAACGATTCTTCGCACCCTTCTCGTCACCCGCCTGCGCTAACCGCATGATCTCGTCAAGGTGCGAGTAATATTCTGACAGGGCGGTTCTCGTCTCGGCCGCCAATTGTTTGGCTTCAGCAGTGACGAGGGTTTTCTCACCCTCAGCAAAGTTCGCATTCAGCTTAGCCTTGTCGTCTTCGATCTCTCCGCGATAGTGCGCGACCTCGGCCTTGTCGCCAGCGAGAATGGCTGCCCGAAAAGCGCGGCCGATATAGATAGTGTCGATGGCCGCTTCCTTCCATGACAAGATCCCCTTGAGGTCGCGCTCGTACATGGTAGTGAGCTTCGAGTTGATCTCTTGCGCCGTCGAGATGCCCTGATAGGCCACAAAGCAAAGCATAGCCGCGAGGGCGCCAAAGCCTATCATCAATTTCGTTACTGTCTTTCGATTCTTAAACCAGTTCATAAGTCTTACCTCTTTTGGTCGTATTGAACTTCAGTCTCGTTCCTGCCCTCAGGGCATGCACGATCGCCTGCACGGTGGCTTCCCGATCCGGGAGGACTCGTGCTCGGCGTGCCGCACAACGGCGGCATAGCACAGTTGGGTTCCGGATGGATCTGCTCCGGCACCGTCAACGTCTGAATAGAGCGTGCCGCAACGCAAATCCCGTCGCGACAAACCAGCAAGGCGCTCCGGAGTACATTCGGCGCCCCGCCTCGATATCGATCTGGAGATTTGGGTCCGAAGTTATGGGTTAAGCCGGCATCATAAATTCGTGCGGACGCACTTCCCGCCCCCCCGCAGGTTACCGCGTACATTTCAACGTAGGCCGTCGACCGGGCCGGGGCCGGAAACCACATGCCAATCGCGGACGTGTACCGGGCATGCCGTATCCGCACTTCGAAAATACTTGTGCCACTGAGTGTTCCCACCAGGGACAGGCCGGCGGGGAGCGTTTCGAGCCGCGCTACCGCCATGCTGGGATCGTAAGTGGAACTGGTGAATGCCTTGTAACCGGCCGGGACGGATACCGATGGCAGTAAGGAGATGGCGGGAACGATCCGCCCCTCATGGACTAAAGCCAACTTTGCGCCCACTGCCAGATCCGACCAACCGCTGGTGTCGCGGCTCACGCCATCGTTGCTGCGAGAGAGAATGCCGTCTCCAGCAACTCGCAGTTCCACGGACCGCCCGGCGCCGATGCGGATCAGCCGGCTGCCAAAGGTTAAGGTGTGCTCCTGACGATCCCCGCCGGTATCCATAGAAAAGGTGACTCCGCCTTCGAATTGTATTAAGCCTGGTCTTAATACCCTCGGAGGGGTGGCAACGTCCGGGCGGTCCGCCGAGATCGCCGGCTCAGTAATTTCGGGGGTTTGTGCAGTGGCGCCCATAGCGGAAGCCACTACAAGAACCAGAGACAGTCTGACGGGATTCACCTGGGACCTCCGACGGCAGCTTTCTCCGCCTGACAATCGGCAAATCGCACTACCGCGGAGATATCGAGAATCAACGCAACGCGGCCATCACCCATGATGGTGGCCCCGGAAACCACGTTGACCTTGCGGAGAAAGTGTCCAAGGGACTGAATAACCGTCTGGTGCGTGCCCAGCACACGGTCCACCACGAGTCCCACGCGCTGGTCTTCATGCCGGACGAGAACGATCTTCTCAATGGCCGGCGCTTCGCCGTCCATCTGGAACAGGTTGCGGAGGTCGATGTAAGGGATCAATTCTCCACGCACTGCGATAACATTTCTTCCGTTGTTGCTGTTTCTCTGGGCGCGCTTCAGCTCCACGTTTTCGGTGATCGACGCCATGGGAATGATGAACTGTTCAACTCCGACCTGAACCAGAAGGCCTTCGATGATCGCCAGAGTCAACGGCAGCGTGATCGAAACCCGGCAGCCCTTTCCCTCTTCACTTGTGATCGACAATGTCCCGCGGAGTGCGTCAATCTGCTTCTTCACCACGTCCATCCCGACGCCCCGGCCCGAGACGCTTGTGACCTTCGCCGCTGTCGAGAAACCTGGTAATAACACAAGGTTTAGAATCTCTTTATCACTGAGGCTGGCGGCCGGAGCAATGAGTTGCTTTTCAACCGCCTTTCGACGAACGGCTGCACGATCGATTCCGCGCCCGTCATCTTCAATCGTGATCACGATGTCAGATCCGGTATGTTCCGCAGCGAGGCGAATCGTGCCGCGCCGCGGTTTTCCACTGGCGGTCCGTTCCTCCGGGCGGCCGAAGCCGTGGTCCATGGAATTGCGGAGCAGGTGCACCAGGGGCTCGCCGAGTTGGTCCAGAATGCTCTTGTCCAGTTCGGTGTCTGCGCCCTCGGTAATCAGGTCGGCTTCCTTGCCGAGTTCGGTCGAGAGATCGTGCACCAGGCGGCGGAAACGGCCGAAGATGGTACCGATCGGCAGCAGCCGGATACCAAGCACGTCTTCTCTCAGCTCCGCCACTAATCGTTCAATTTCCTGTACCGGATTGGCGAGTTCCGGCGCTCCCACTTGAAAAGCTGCCTGGGCTAGGCGCGATTGGTTCATCACGAGTTCACCCACCAGGTTCACGAGGCGATCGAGCCTGGCGGCCGGCACCCGCACGGTGGATTCCTTGACCAAAGCCTTCCTCACGCCCTCCCCGGCGGAGGCTTGTCCATCAACCCGGATCCGCTTCGCGGTGGAATCGGCCGGCGCTTTCGTTCGCGCGACCCTCTCCGTCGCACGTGGCGCCGCCTCTCGCAGCAATTCAATTTCGAGATTGCTGCCATCCTCGACGAACAGGAACACATCGCGGATTGCGTTCTCGCCGGCGGTGCTCTGAAGCGTGATGCTCCACCAGAAGTAGCAGAGCTCAGGCTGAATCTGATCCAGCGGGGGCACGGTTCCCGTGTGCCCCACGATCTCACACCGTCCTAGCTCTCCGAGGTCCCTGAAAAGAAGAAGCGGATTGCCGCCACATGCGAGAAGACTGGGGCTTGGTTGGAAGCGAATCTCCCACTTCCGTTCTTTTCCTTCACCCTCGCATTCCTCCTCCCTGGTGGGAAGATTTGCCGGAGGAAGGTTCGGCCTGACCGCTGTATCCGAGAGTTCTGAAATCCGGTCGATGAGCCTTTGGTTCGAGTCGGCCGCGACAGGCTTTCCGCCTTGCTCAACAGCCAGTAACAACTTGATCTGATCCGCTGCCGCGAGAACCAAATCGCTCAGTTCGGGAGATACCGCGACCGCGCCTTCGCGCACTCTGTCAAGAAGCGTCTCCACGTGATGGGTGAAGGCGGAGACCTGAACCAGCCCGCACATCGCCCCGGAGCCCTTGATGGTATGAAAAGCGCGGAAGAGCTGGCTTATCGCTTCAGCGGGGGATTCGTCTCCACCGAGACTAAGTGCGGATTGCTCAATATTCGAGATAAGCTCATCTGCTTCAGCCAGGAACGTCTGGACGGGGTTATATTCCATTGTCCTCACCCGCCGCTTCACGATCGCCGTCCGGTACTGCCGGCCCGCACGGCGTCATTAGCTCTTCAATCCCCAATCCAAGCGCGGCGGCGGTCTCGGTTATTGCCGGGGAGACTGCCGTAATATGGAATCGTTGTTTCCGTTGGACCGCCGACTGGCGCAAGGCATAGATCAGTTGCATCGCTGCGGTATCACACTCGTCAACCTCGGATAGATCCACGACGACATCCAGACCTCGATCGAGGTGCTCGGCGAGTGCCTTTTGCAGTTCGTCCGCGGTCCTGATGCTCTGCTCACCTGTAATCTTCAGCGGAGCTGCGTCATTCGGATCGTGTGCCTGCTCGATGGGAGCCGCGGCTTGAACCGAGTTCTCTTCCGACTCGGCTTCGGTTGTCCCAGGAAAGGAACTCGTTTTGAAAACGGTATCGTTCACTTTGGTATGATCCTTGTGCCGCGGATCGGCGTGGCGGGCTCAGCCGGCTTCAGGGGTGGGATCCTATCGAACATCAACGGCCGTATACTCTGCTGATCTGTCCACACATTCTGTATCGGCCAAAGTCGGCTTTTTCATTACAAAAGCGACATTTTCATACGGCGCTTCTGGGCTATTGGGGGCGGGGTAACGCCCGTGGAGCAAAGGGGGCCTTACGGAAACATCGCTGATGTAAGAGGAAAGGAGAACCGCTTGGAAGAGATTCCCAGTACGGAACAACGGCTGCATGTCGAAGCCCCGAAGAAAAAACATCCGGAAGGGGCTCACCTCAACGAAATGCCGACCGGCCCAGCGCGTCAGCGATCGTACAGCCGAGCCAGTTCCCGCAGCCGCGTTGCAACCGGCGGCGTGAGCGCGCCCTCGCGGTAGCGCCAGCGCCAGTTGCCGCCCAGCGTGGCCGGCTGATTCATGCGCGCTTGACTGCCCAGGCCGAGCACGTCCTGAAGCGGGATGAGGACCGTATCGGCCACCGACGATTCGAGGGCACGGATGAAGTCCCAATGGATTTCCGCGCCCGTACTATGAAGGTAGGCGCGCGTGAATTGGCGCTCGCGTTGGATCGATTCGTAGCTGCGCGTGCTTTCGCCGCGCCCTTCGCTGCTCCACCATCCCACGGTGGTATCGCAATCGTGCGTGCCGGTGTAGGCCACCATATTGCGCGGGAAATTGTGCGGGCGGAAACTGGGGCCCTGCGGGTCGTCGCCGAAAGCGAACTGCAGAATGCTCATGCCGGGCAGGTCGAACCGGGTGCGGATGGCTTCCACTTCCGGAGTGATGACGCCGAGATTTTCCGCGACGAAGGGCAAGTCGCCGAGCGTTTTCCAGGCGGCCTCGAACAGCGCCGTGCCGGGTCCCGCAACCCAGCGGCCATGCTCGGCGGTGGGCTCGGATGCAGGCACTTCCCAGTAGGCTTCAAAGCCGCGGAAGTGGTCCAGGCGGACCAGATCGAACTGCGCCAGCACCGCGCGGAAGCGGTCCAGCCACCAGCGGTAGCCATCGGCCGCCATGGCTTCCCAGCGGTAGATCGGATTGCCCCAGCGCTGGCCGGTGGAGCTGAAATAATCGGGCGGCACGCCGGCCACCACGGTGGGGTCGCCCTGGGCGTCCAGGTGAAACGCTTCGGGGTTGGCCCAGACATCGGCGCTATCGTGCGCCACGTAGATGGGCAGGTCGCCCATGATGCGGATGTTGCGGGCGCGGCAGTAATCGCGGAGTTCGCGCCATTGCCGGAAGAAGAGAAACTGGAAGTAGCGTTGCGCGGCAATGGCCGGCGCGAGGCGTTCCCGCCAGGCGGCCAGGGCCTGGGGATCGCGGGCCCGGGCGCCGGGCTCCCAGCGGCTCCAGACGCCCTCGGGCTGGTGCTGCTTGAGCGCCATGAAGAGCGCGAAATCGTCGAGCCATGAGGCGTTCTCCGCACAGAAAGCAGCGAACGCCGGGTCACCGGGCCCGGAGAAGAAGCGGCGGGCGGCTGCCTCCAGCACTCCCATTTTCCAGGGAATGACGCGCGCGAAATCGACCTCATCCAGCGGAAATGCGGGCGGCGGCGGCACGTCCCAGTCATCCATGGCGATCGACAGAGGGTTGCCCGCCAGTGCGGAAAAGCACTGATAGGGCGAGTCGCCGTAGCCGGTGGGACCGAGCGGAAGCACCTGCCAGAGCGTCTGTCCGCTGACGGCAAGAAAATCGGCGAAGCGTCGCGCGCCGTGCCCCAGGTCGCCGATTCCGTACGGCCCGGGAAGGGATGTGGGATGCAGCAGGATACCGCTTGAACGTGGGAAGCGCATGTGTCTGACTTCCAGTGTAGGGCACGCCGTGCTGGGGTTCTACCCTCCCAGGTCCGATGGTGCTTAACCGTTTTGGGGGTTCCGACTGTTTCAGTCCCAGCAACCGCTCCCTTACGGGCCGCGGCTCGGTTACGGTTGCCTCGTGTTTGCGCCTACTTACAGAGCCGCGACCGAAAGGGAGCGGTCCGCGAACGCGCATTCCCCCAGATCGGTTAAGCACCACAGGTCCGATGGCGGGCTGAAGCCCGCCCCACAGGGCGCTACAATGCCCGTTGCGGGAGAGAAGGAGAATCGGAGATGACGAGAAGAACTCTATTCGGATTGCTGCTGCCGCTGCTGGCGGGCGGGCAGGATCGGGACTTCTCCAAGGTGGATGCCCGGCGGAGCCCGGAGTGGGCACGGAACGCGGTGGTCTACGAGATCAACGTGCGGACGTTCTCCACGGCCGGTAACTTCCAGGGCATCACGGCGCGGCTCGACGATCTGTCGAAACTCGACGTAAACCTGCTGTGGCTGATGCCGATCCATCCCAACGGGCAGTTGCAGAAGAAGGGCACGCTGGGCAGCCCCTACGCGGTGCGGGACTACTACGCCATCGAGCCCACATTCGGAACGGCGGCCGATTTGCACGCGCTCATCGACGGCGCGCACCGGCGCGGCATGAAGGTGGTCATCGACATTGTGGCCAACCACACGGCGTGGGACAGCGTAATGATGGCGCATCCGGAGTTCTACAAGAAAGACGGGAGCGGCCACATCGTCTCGCCGATCCCCGACTGGGCCGACGTGGCGGGGCTCGATTACCGCAACCCGGAGCTGCGCGAGTACATGACGAAAATGCTCGAGTATTGGCTGCGGGAGTTCCATTTGGACGGCTTCCGCTGCGATGCCGCGGCTATGGTGCCGGCCAGTTTCTGGGAGCAGGCGCGGCCGCGGCTGGACAAGATTCAGCCGTCGCTTTTCATGCTGGCCGAAGCCAGCGCGCCGGATCTGATGGTGAGCGCCTTCGACGCCGATTACGAATGGCCCATGCACAGTGCGCTGACCGACGTTCTGGAGAACGGCAAGCCCGCCAGCTTGCTGCGCGACGTCTGGAACTCGGAGCGCAAGAAGTTCCCCCGCGGAACGGTCCACATGTACTTCTCCGACAACCACGACGAGAAGCGGGCCATCGCGCGCTTCGGCGAAAAGGGGGCGCTCGCCGCTTCGGCGCTGGTGTTCACGCTGGACGGCATACCCATGCTTTACAACGGCATGGAAGTGGGCGATACCACCGAGTCCGGCGGGCCAGCGCTGTTCGAGCCGTTGAAGGTGTTCTGGCCCATCGCCGAGCGGCGGCCGGAATTCCGCAAGTTCTATGAGCAGATGATCGCACTGCGGAAACAACACCCGGCGCTGCGGACCGGCGAGTTGGAGTGGCTGGACAACAGCGGCCAATCGAGCGTCCTGACCTTTCGGCGGCGGGGTGAGGGCGAGGACTTGCTGATTGCGGTGAATCTTTCCAACCGGCCCTTCGCGGGGACTGTGACCGGCGCCGGCGCCGGATTTGTACCATTAGGGCCGCAGGCCGCACCGCTGCCGGAGCTGCGGCTGAACGCGTGGGAGTGGCGTATCTATCGCGCCGCGCGTTGACGCACCGGGCGGACTGCCCGCAGCGTCCGGCTATAGGAGAGGCCTTCTCTCAATTGCCCCACAGCCGGAGCTGTCCGGCACCGAAGTGACTCCAGTGCCAGCGCCGATCCTGAGCTGGATCTGGCCAAGGGCGGTCTCCGGAGTCGTGTTGTCGGTGGTCTGAACGGTGAACGTGAACCGGCCCTTTGCAGTGGGAGTGCCACTCAGGACGCCGTCGGAGCTGAGGGTGAGCCCGGGGGGCAGCGCGCCGGCAGTGACGGTCCAATTTTCATACAGGGGCCAAACGCCGGTCGGACACCACGAAGGGACCGTGTTGGGCCACGCGGAACAGACCCCGCCACCGGCTTCGAGAGCCTGGGTGTAGGCCACGCCTGCCACGCCGTCCGGCAGCGCAAGGGGCAGTCCGGCGCCGGGTGCGGGAACTTGCAGGTACGGCACGTCGAGCGATCCGCACGCGGCAGTGCCCGGCGCGAGCACCGTCAGATCCATGGGGCCGTTCGGCAACTCCGTCGCGGCGGTGGTCTGGTCGAAGAAAATCAGCCCATCGAAATCCTGGGTGAGCCGCGAGGTGGGATCGAACTCCCAAAATCCGTCCTCCTCCGCATAACCGATACTCCGGAACTCGAGCCCGCCCAGCAGCCACGAAGAACCGGGGTCGCTCGAGCTCGCCAGCCCCAGATTGAGGAACAGTTGCGGCGTTCCGGTCTGGTGGAAGAAATACTCCGCGCTACCGGGAAAAGAATCGAGCGCGGGAAAGGCGCCCGTGGCGCCAGGGGGTTCGCCCGGGCAGCCCGTGCCGGTGCACGCAAAGTAACTACCCGAGTGAAAGGCTGTCGCGAATGTTACGTAGTCCGACCCGAAATATTGAGCCAGGATTCCGCCCGTCGTGCCCGGCTCTTTGTTGATGTGGGCGTTGTGCATCCATAGGACGATGCGCGAGCCCGGCGGCGCATGCGCGGCGATCCACTCGGCATTGGCCGCCATCTCCTGATCGCGCACCATGCCGGTGCTATCGATTCGGTCGATCGACATCAGGACCGCTTGCAACGCAACCGTGGCGTTCTGAATCGCCCAATCCACCTCCTGGGCGGACATGGTCTGCAGGTACTTAGCGCGATTGGCCTGCAATTGGTCGAGGACGCTCTGCGCGGCGGCCTGGCCGGCAAAATACGCGGGGAGAGTGGACGTGTTGCCGCCCGGAAGCTGCAGTGGGCCCACGGCGGCGTAGCTCGCATTGACCGAAGCCAGCAGGCCGGGGTCGGCCTTCGACAAGAAGCCGATTACGTTCTCCATGGCAACCGTCGCCATGTTCACGTCGAGGCCCATAAACTCGATGTGGCCCTTGCCGGAGGCGTTGTACTGCCGCATCCACTGGATCATGTCCAGGATTTCCTGCATGTTCCAGTTGAAATAGTTCATCCCCTTGAGCAATTCTCCGGGGTCGCCAATGCCGGTCTGTACATAGTCGTTGAGCCGGGCAGCCTCGGGCATGTTGGCCTCCATGGCGAGAATCGTGAAGCCCATCTCCTGGACCAGAAAGGAGAGCAGCCGGGTCTTCACGCGCCAGAATTCCGAAGTGCCATGGGTGCCCTCGCCCAGCCCGACAATGTGCGCATTGCCGACGAGGTTCTTCAGCGGCATCAGCTCCGTGAAATCGGCGTCGGGGTCGAGGCTGGCGAACGGAACGGCGTTGGCCTGAATCCACTGGATCTGCGCCGCCGCCGGATTGGGAAAGTATGGCTGCCCGCCCACATCGATGCTCAGATTGTCGAACCACGCCGTGCCGGTGCCGCTGAGCAAGACACCGTAGTTCACCGTGGTGGCTCCAGCCGGCACAGGGAGATACAGGTCATAGCTCTGCCAGCCCTTGGTCCCCGTTGGGGCGGCCGAGCCCAGATTCTGGAACGCCAGTTCGTCGCCTTGAGCGTCGAAGGCGTTGGCCCAAAGGCTGGCATACCCGTTTACTGTTTGGGTGCGGATATAGCCGGACAGGTGGAGGGTGTTCCCTATGGCCGGGCCGGCTGTCAGAGTCTCCACGGCGTAGCCGAACTGAGTGCTGGCCCCCGTGAGCGACGCGATTCGGAGGCTTTGCGCTCCATCGGTGGAAGTGCTGGTGTCGAGCGTGAATTGAAAATCGGCGCCGGACAGATTCCAGCCGGTCGGGACACCGCCCGAGGAAGTCTCAAAGCTCAGGTTCAAGTACGGCTGCCCACACAGCAGCGCTGCGGACAGGGCCTGGAGCAGCAGAAGGCGTCCCACGCGTTCCGCAGAGATATTCATCTGGACTTCTCCCGCCCACTATTTATGCAGAATGGCTCTAGCGGCAGCGCCGTGGGCCGGCGGTATGCTGGAGACGCCGTTCGGTGAAGACGAGCCGCCAGCGACGCTGATGGTCGCCTCTGTGGTGTAGCCTGCCTCTCCCATATAGATCTCGAGGGACACGTCGCCTGAATCGGGGGTCTGCGGGACCACCGCGTTCACCTGGTAGAGCCCCGCAAATCCTGGCGCGAGCCCGGCAAAGGACACCGTGGCCGATTGGTAATCGATCATCACCTGTACCCGGGCCTGGGTATTGCTCACGGGGTCAGCAGGGGCCGCAGCTCCGTCGGGAACGGCGGGTGTCACTTGGCCAAGTCCGGTTAGATAGATCAGCACGGTCTCGCCGGCCACAGCGGGATTTGAGTCGTTTACGAGGCTATAGTCGGCGTGTAGCATGGCGGCGTTTCCCGTTCCGTTCGAGAGGGTTGTGAAGACTCCCGGCGACGCGAAGTAGGCGCGCACCATCGCGGAGTTGGACGGAGTGCCGTTGTTGACGACTTGGAAAGTGGCCCACGGGGCGTCGTCGGGAAAACCCGGGTCGGGATGAATGGCTGCGGGGACCACGACGGCAATGTTAGTCGGGCTTACGTAGACCAATGGAGCCAGCGTACCGTTAATCAATACCTTGGTTCCCAGAAGATCGGTGGGCAGCGGATAGCCGGAAGCCTGGAGAGTCCCGGTTGCCATTCCCGATCCGAACAATGAGACCATTTCAAGCGGAGCAATGGGATTAGTGAACGGGGCGAAACTGGCAGCATTCACGATACCGAGCGGCTGCAGGAACACACCCGTTCCGGACCAGGTGGGAGCTTGTAACTCCAGACACAGCTCGTAGAAGCCGCTCTCGCCCATCATTAACGCTGCCTGGCCGTTGGCTCCGAGGGTGAGCGCCCCGCCACTGCCGTAGAACTCGCCTGACGGCGGAACCGTATAAGATTCCGAAGATGTCAAATCGAAGCCGCCGAAAGATTCGCCGCCGGCTTCGTTCCACCGCCAATGCGTGGTTGAGACGCCCTGGGTTGTCGCGGCGGTCGATCCGTACCAGGCGCCGACATAGTTGAGGGCCCCGCGCACGGCCGGAGTCTCGTCCAACATGCCTGCAACGTAATAAACGCCTTGGTAAGTGGAGTTGGTGGCCGGTGCGGTAAGCGATCGCAGAGCGATGAAAAGATCGAAATCGTTGGGGGAGCCCCCAATTACCAGGTTTCCATCGGCCGATACGGCGAACTGCTGCGTGCCGCTCACGAGCTGATCCAGCGAGGCAGTCCCGAAATCGATGGTCCCGGTTCCATTGGCACTGAGCGAATATGTCAGGCCGGAAACGGCTTGAGTAAGTTCGGTGTTACCCAGATTGGCGGCGCTGCCGGTGGCAGACGTAGCAGCGAAGTTGCCATTTCCGTCGGCATTCAATGCAAGTGCGCACTGGCGGACGGAGTTGACATCGGCCTGCGGGAAGCCGAGATAGGCCGCGGTATAACCGCCGCTGAGGCTGGCGTTGGTGGCATTTGCCGAAATCGGGATTCCGACGAAGATGTCGTAATTCTCCCCCTCGGTTGCGCTGGCCACAAATGCCGCGGGGCCGACAGCGCCCACGCCGCCAAATTCGGCGTTCCCGGTGGCCAGGGTGCCCGTATAGACATTGGGAAAGATGCTGGTCATTTGCAGGTAATGATTGGCAGCGACCATGTAAGTGCCGGTGACGGAAGCGGTGGAGGCAGTGCTGCCGGCGGTGGAAACCATCACTTGTCCGTTGAAGGTGTAGTTACCCTTGCCATCGAAGGTGGCCGTGCCAATGGCGCTTTGGCCTTTGCCGATGGCGCCGCTGGTGTTGTCGACCTGCGTAAACATCACCTCGCGGACGAAATAGGTGCCGTTCAAGACGCTGTTTCCGCTACTGTCGAAAGTTTGTGCACCAACTGTCAGGACGCCGGACGCAGCAGTCAGGAGCCCCAGCAAGAAATTCCGATGAAAATGAAGCATAAATCCTCGCAAGTTGCCAACCCATAAATTGAGGTCTAAAACTCTTTTATTGGAGTTTTTTCCCCGCCCATCGATCGGCAGTCACGGGCACGCTTTGGCGGGTGCCCGCCCGTCTTCAGGCTGGCGCCTGGAAGCGGGCTGTGCGCCTCTCGAAGATGCCAGCCGTTGCTTTCACGCCTTCAGTCTGACCGATGGCAATACGCCGCGCCAGCCTCTTTGGAGTCATCTTTCAATGGCCCGGCTTACTTAATTAGTAGCGACTTAAATTGGGCAGAAGCGGTCCGATTCGATCGGCGCACATTCCATTACTCGCCGGCCTTCCTGTGGCGCGGGGTTGTCCACACTATGCCGGGTGGTACCCAGCGCGCCAGGGAGGTTGTATCCGGAGAAGCCGCCTACATGGTTGCCGTAATGGTTAGCACGAGGCTCACCTTAGCCGTTTGGGGCGTGGGCGTCGTCGAGTCGGTCACGGTAAACGTCAGCAGTGTGCTCGTTCCGGCGGCCGGCGTTCCGCCGATCTGCCCCGTCTGTGCGTTCAGTGTCACGCCGACCGGCATCCTGCCGGACGTCAAAGCCCACGTGTAGGGCGTCGTGCCGCCGGCCGCCGTCAGCACGGCCGAATACGGCACACCTGTCTGGCCGTTGGGAAGCGACGTCGTGGTGATCGTCACCGCTGCCGATGCGATGGTCAGCGTCAGGCTCACCGTAGCCGTTTGGGCCGTGGGTGTCGTCGAGTCGGTCACTTTAAACGCCAGCGGCGTGTTCGTCACGCTGGCGGCCGGCGTACCGCTAATCTGCCCCGTCTGTGCATTCAGCGTCAACCCCGCCGGCAGCGTGCCGGACGTCAAAGCCCACTTGTAGGGCGTCGTGCCTCCGGCCGCCGTCAGCAGGGCCGAATACGGCACGCTTATCTCGCCGCTTGGAAGCGACGCCGTGGTGATCGTCAGCGTGCCCGATGCGATGGTCAGCGTCAGGTTCGCCGTTGCCGTTTGGGCCGTGGGCGCCGTCGAATCGGTCACCTTAAACGCCAGCGGCGTGTTCGTCACGCTGGCGGCCGGCGTCCCGCTGATCTGCCCCGTCTGTGCATTCAGCGTCAACCCCGCCGGCAGCGTGCCGGACGTCAAAGCCCACGTGTAGGGCGTCGTGCCGCCGGACGCCGTCAGCACGGCCGAATACGGCACGCCTATCTGACCGTTTGGAAGCGACGCCGTGGTAATCGTCAGCCTGCCCGATGTAACGGTCAGTGTCAGGCTCACCGTAGCCGTTTGGGGCGTGGGCGTCGTCGAGTCGGTCACCTCGAACGTCAGCGGCGCGTTCGTTACGCTGGCGGCCGGCGTCCCGCTAATCTGCCCCGTCTGTGCGTTCAGTGTCAAACCGGCCGGCAGCGTGCGTGACGTCAAAGCCCACGCGTATGGGGTCGTGCCGCCGGCCGCCGTCAGCACCGCCGAATACGGCGCGCCCACCTGGCCGTTTGGAAGCGACGCCGTGGTGATCGTCAGGGTCCCCGATGTGATCGTCAGCGTCAGGGTCACGGTAGCCGTTTGGGGCGTGGGTGTCGTCGAGTCGGTCGCGGTGAACCTCAGCAGGGTGCTCGTTCCGGCCGCCGGCGTTCCGCCGATCTGCCCCGTCTGTGCGTTCAGTGTCAAACCGGCCGGCAGCCTGCCGGACGTCAAAGCCCACGTGTAGGGCGTCGTGCCGCCAGACGCCGCCAGCACGGCCGAATACGGTACGCCTGTCTGGCCGTTCGGAAGCGACGCCGTGGTGATGGTCAGCGCGCCCGATACGATGGTCAGCGTCAGGGTCACGGTAGCCGTCTTGGCCGTGGGTGTCGTCGAGTCGGTCACCCTAAACGCGAGCGGCGTGTTGGTTACGCTGGCAGCAGGCGTTCCGCCGAGCTGCCCCGTCGGTGCGTTCAGTGTCAACCCGGCCGGCAACGTGCCGGACGTCAAAGCCCACGTGTAGGGCGTCGCGCCGCCGGACGCCGTCAGCACCGCCAAATACGGCACGCCTGCCTGGCCGTTTGGAAGCGACGTCGTGGTGATCGTGAGCGTCGCTGATGCGATCGTCAGCGTCAGGGTCACGGTAGCCGTTTGGGGCGTGGGCGTTGTGGAATCGGTCACCCTAAACGCGAGCGGCGTGTTCGTTACGCTGGCGGCCGGCGTTCCGCCGATCTGCCCCGTCTGTGCGTTCAATGTCAACCCAGCCGGCAGCGTGCCGGACGTCAAAGCCCACGTGTAGGGTGTCGTGCCGCCGGACGCCGTCAGCACCGCCGAATACGGCACGCCTGCCTGACCGTTTGGAAGCGACGCCGTGATGATCGTGAGAGTCGCTGATGCGATCGTCAGCGTCAGGGTCACGGTAGCCGTTTGGGGCGTGGGCGTCGTCGAGTCGGTCACCTCGAACGTCAGCGGCGCGTTCGTTACGCCGGCGGCCGGCGTTCCGCTGATCTGCCCCGTCTGTGCGTTCAGTGTCAAACCGACTGGCATCCCGCGTGACGTCAAAGCCCACGCGTAGGGCGTCGTGCCGCCGGCCGCCGTCAGCACCGCCGAATACGGCACGCCCACCTGGCCGTTTGGAAGCGACGCCGTGGTGATTGTCAGGATCCCCGATGTGATCGTCAGTGTCAGGGTCACGGTAGCCGTTTGGGGCGTGGGTGTCGTCGAGTCGGTCACGGTAAACCTCAGCAGGGTGCTCGTTCCGGCCGCCGGCGTTCCGCCGATCTGCCCCGTCGGTGCGTTCAGTGTCAAACCGGCCGGCATCCTGCCGGACGTCAAAGCCCACGTGTAAGGCGTCGTGCCGCCAGACGCCGCCAGCACGGCCGAATACGGCACGCCCACCTGGCCGTTCGGAAGCGACGCCGTGGCGATTGTCAGCGCGTTGGTCACTGTCAGAGTGATCGCGGACGTGTGCGTAGTGCTTCCGCCCGTGCCGGTGACGGTGATCGTGTAGGAGCCGGTCGTTGTGCTGGAGGCCACTGCCACGGTCATGGTAGACGTGCCCGAGCCCGGCGCGGCGATGGACGTGGGACTGAAACTCACGCTCACGCCTGTCGGCTGGCCGGTCGCGGACAAGGCAATCGCCGAGTTGAAGCCGCCCGAGACGGCGGTGGTAACGGTCGATGAGCCACTACCGCTCCGTGCCACGGAAACCGAAGTGGGCGAGGCGGCTATGGTGAACCCCGACGCAGTGACCGTCAAGGAAAACGTCGCCGTATTCGTAAGCCCGCCGCCAATTCCAGTCACGGTGACCGGATACGTGCCGGCCGCCGTCGACGGTCCGACCGTGAGCGTCATACTCGAAATTCCCGAACCGGGCGCGGCAATCGACAGCGTGCTGAACACGGCCGTAGTGCCCGCGGGCACTCCCGATGCGCTCAAGGCAATCGCCGAGTTGAAGCCGCCCGAGGCGGCCGTCGCGATCGTGCAGGCCCCGTTGCCTCCCTGGGCGACGACGATTGCAGTTGGCGAGGCTGAAATCGTGAAAGCAGGGATTGGGGTCACCGTCAGAATGACCGTGGCCGTAGGCTCCGCCATGCTTGCGCCCGTGCCGGTGACGGTGATCGAGTACGTGCCCGCCGGTGTCGTTGAGGCCACTGCAATGGTCATGGTTGAGGTGCCCGAGCCCGGCGCGGCGATGGACGTGGGACTGAAACTCATGGTCACGTCTGAACGCTGAACAGCCCCGGACAAGCCAACCGCTGAGTTGAAGCCGCCCGAGACGGCGGTAGTGATAGTCAATGTGCCACTGCTACCCTGTGCCACGGAAATCGACGCGGGCGAGGCGGATATGGTGAAGTTCGCAGAGGCCGGTATTTGTGCAAGTGCGTCGATCAGGCCAGTCCCGTTCGGACTGCCCCACCCGGTCACCAAGTCGTAGCCGGTTACCGCCGAATAGCTGCCGCTGGCGCCGCTCGTGATGTCGTGGAAATCGGAGCCGTAGCCCGGCCCCACACCAAACGAATAAATGGCCGGATTAATGAAGCCGAGCGGCGCTTTGCCATTGAGAACCGCCTGTTGGTTGACCAGAGCCATGTAACCGGCCCACATGGGCGCCGCAAAACTGGTCCCGCCATATTCGTTTGCAGTGCAGGCAATTTGACGGGCACACACGTAAAACGTGAAGTTGGCGTTTGCCGATACGTCCGGGCCGTTGCGATAGATAGTCGATCCATTGTTGCTCGCATCGATCACGCCCGAGATCTGCTGCCACGGGGGAATCGCAATTCCGTTCGGGGAGACGCCTCCGCCGCCATATGCCCAGGCGGTTTCCGAAGCCCACGGGCCACCCTCGCTGGCGGTTGTAAGGTCCGTGCCGCCGACGGAAACGACATACGGGTTGTCCGCTGGCCAGGGGTCATAATCCGCCGTCCAGGTGGAATGGTCGCCAGACGCCACAAAGAAGTTTTGGCCCTGAGCGGCCATCTTCTCGAAGTACGGATCGAGCGTTTCCGGATCCGCCGGCGTCCAACTCCACGAACAGCCAATTGTGGCGGGCAGCGGGACGTGCGTTGTCATGGCGCTGAGAATTGCGGTATCGGTGGACCCTATGTACATCACCAGACTGGACAGCCCTGGCGCCATGCCGATCGCCTGGGTCATGTCGAGCGTCTGTTCGGTGTCGTCGCAATCGCTTGAAACTGCGCAATCGGTGCTGGTCCCGTCCGTGGACAGCAGGGTTATTGGCACGTTATTAGTTTGACCGGCGTTCTGGAAATAGGTGCTCAAGTCGGTCAAATCGGTGCCCGCATATTCGAGCAATCCGAGATTCTGGCCGGCACCGGTCAGGGCCGTTCCGCCGTAGTAGGCCGCGCGCATGTCGCTGCCTAAGAAAGACTGCGAGGGGCCGGAGCCGGTGGTGGCTTGGGACCCGGCGGATCCGCGATCGACACCCGGGGTCCCAGCAAGGTCGCTCTTCCTGACGAACATGGGATGGGGGATCGAATAGTTGTCCAACCCCGAGATATGCCACAGCGGGAACGGCAGGCCCACCGTGGGCTCCCGGTCCGGAGCATAGAATGTGCGGTTTTCCGCCGGGTGCCGGTAGACACCCATGCTCACATTGAAGGCCGTTTCGATAGCCGCCACCGGGCCCTCGATCTGCAAATCCATTCCATCGCGGGAACCGCCAACCACCTGAAAACCGTTATAAGTAGCGTAACGAGCCAAGGCGTCGTAATCTTCCTCGCTGGGGCCGAACTGCGCAGTAAACTCCAGCACCGTCAGAAAATGGCGGTAAGAGGGGCTTCGAGGATCGTAGAGAGCCTGCAGAAACTTCTCCAGCCCTGCCCGATTGCGCAGCGGCAGAACAATGTCGAGGCGCAGCGGTTGCGTGGCAGGCAGCGGGCTCAGAAACTGCGCCTCACCGCCGATGACTGCTGCACGCACATGATGCGTCAGCGCAGACTGCGCCTGCGCCGCCGCTGGCATGACCGTGAGCAGAAGGAAGGCCACGACAACTCGCCACAACGGGGAACCCTGTCCGTGCCCGGAACAGGTTCGGCGGATTCGCATAGACTTCGAAAATGATACCCCGGTAATGAAGTGCACGCAATAGGGTAAGTAAGGCGCGGGTAAGTGATGCTCCGGGCAGGAGGCGCGTTGGCCCGCTACCGGACCGGCGGCCGATAAACCCTGATCGCCCGGATCGGCGGCGGCGTCTTTCCCTTGGCTACCATCTCCAAGGTATGTTTCCCGTTCGATAATCCCAGCGCCAGCGTCACCGAATTCTCCCGCGAGGGATCGGGGACGCGCGGCGCCCGATACACGTCGTTGAACATCGGCATCACGCGCCACTTCACTTCAAACCCCACAGGCGTGAGAATGTGCCGCAGGTCGAACGCGCGCTTCACTCCGTAGTCCGCCGGCTCGATCGCCACCCGCCCGGACCGCGAAACGAAACGTTCCGTGCTCAGGCCTTCGCCGTCCTCGCCTGTCCTGGAGCCGGCCACTTCGAAGCGCCAGCGCGAATCGTCGGCGTTGGTTTCGAGCACCCGCAGGGTCCAGTCTTCCACCACCAGCGGTTTCTCGGCGGAGACGGAGTTCACCGCCGGCCAATCCACGGCGAATGTGTCTGTAGGCCGCGTGATGAAATACAACTCCGGAAATTCCGATGGCTTCCTGCCGTCTATCAGCACATCGGCTTCCGCGGCATGATACGGGCCGCCCGCGCCGGCGATGGCATCGATTCGATTGCCGTCGAACTCCAGGCGGAGGCGGCCGCCGGCCCAGCGGAAATCGCTTTCAACGGCATAGTCCCGCACCGTGCCCGCGCGGGCGGTCTGTGACAGGGAGGCATCGTAACGCAGGTACCGCTCGGTCAACTGGGCCAGCAGCCAGTTACCCTGCGCGTTCAGGTGCGTCCCATCCGACAGCAGATCTGTGGCGCGCAAGTGGTTCTCGCTCAAGTATTGGATCCAGGGGCGCCGCACGTCCACCAATCCGCAACCGTAGCGGCGGCAAAGCTCCGGCAACCACTCATAGCAGTGCCGGTCGTGCCACTCTTCGCTTTTGGCCCTTGCCGAGTCGTTGGGCGGAGCGGCGGGTTGCCCTTCCACCGGCCTCCACGTCGGGTAGTCGCTCTGGATCAGGATCTCCGCCGTAGTGTGCTTTTCAATCTCGGCAACGATCTTCTCGTAGTTCTCTTCGCCGCCATAATCGTGGAAGACGATCAAATCGGGGTAGAAGGCAAACACGTCGTGGCCCACGGTGCGCACCAGGTATTCGGAGCTGTACCCGCCAATGGCCCGATTTTCGACGGTGAGATCGGCGTAAGGGAAGCGCGTGCGAAGGTCCTGCGCCACCTGCTGCGACCACTCCTGCTTGGTGATCGACTGGCCGTAGAACAGAATGCGCACCGGGTTCCGCCGTCCCGGCGAGCTATTCGCCAGCAGCGACATGGTACGCTCAATTCCCACGCCGTAGCGCTCGCCAGAACGTTCCGGCGGCGCCAGTGGATACTTGGGAGCTTGCGCCAGAAGCGGCAAATTCGCGGTCGCCGCGTTGCCGTGCCCGTCCCTGGCATAGGCAAAAAGGCGGTAGACGCCTTCCCGGTCGGGGATACGAACCGAAACCCCATCGCCTTCGGAGGAAACGATGGCGCCGTCGATGGGCGGCGTGGGCTCCTCGCGATCGCCTCCGACATTCGGATTTCCGGAGACGTCCTTCCGTAAATCCCAGGAAATCCGCAGCGCCTCTGAGCCGGGGCTCGAAACGGCGAACCGAAAATCGACCACAGACCCTGGCGCTACCACGGCGGGCCCTTGCGCTCCGGCGCGAGCGATTGCCGCCGGCCCCACGCGCGGCGCGCGATTCGCCGGCCACTTGCCGCTCCACAGGAAGGTCATCACGTCCACGGATTCCGTGCGGCTGCCGTCTTCCAGGAACATGCCGTACCACGTATGGGTCTTCTCGTGGTGCTGATCCCAGTGGAAAACGAAGGAGCCCAGGCAGTTCGGCTGGCCTTCGACGGCATGCTCGTAGGCTCGCCGGTAGAAGTCGGCCTTCTGGCTGCTGTTGTCTTCGATGGGCAGATTCCAGGCGGTTTTCTCTACCTGCCAGTGGCCGCGCGGACCGAACTCCGTCACCCAATACGGCCGCGTCCAACCCTGCCTGGCGATATCCTCCGGCAGCGTCAGCATATCGGCATAGGAGTTCAGCCCCACGGCATCCAGATGTGGGCAATATCGATTCAACTCGCCCAGCATGCGCTTATAAGCGTCGCCGACGGGCGTGATCACCGGATGGTTCGGATCGACCTGGTGGATCATCTGCGCCACCTGATCGATCTCCTTCCACAGTGCCACACGCTGTTCCGCAGTAGTGTGGATTTCGAGCTCGTTGCCGAGGGCCCAGGCGAGCAGCGCGGGGTGGTCCTTGAACCGCAGTACGATCTGGCGGATCTGCTCGCGCTGGCGGCCGACGGCAGCCGTATCTTCATAATTGAAGCCCGCACGCTGCTTGCCGAACGGCAGGCCGGCAAGAACGGTGAGCCCCAAGGCCTCCGCCCGATCGAGCGAATCCGTGCCGGCGCGGATGGCATTGCCGCCGGCCGCCACCAACTCCTGCAAATGCACGGCGCCAACCGCGCCCTTCGTGAAATACGCCTGGCCGTTCCTCAGAAGTCGATATCCGCCCGCGGCGCCGACAATCTTGACGACGGAAGGCTGCGCTTCCGCCGCCAGGGAACAGCACAAAATACAGAAGAGCGCCTTGTACCGTTTCATGTGACCAGCTCGAATGGTGTTTGTTGAAGCTCCATGATAACCCTCCAACGCCTGAGACTCGCAGGTCCTATGATTCTTGTCCTTTTCGGGACACCCCCACTCGCGTGGGGATTCACAGAGTCCCGGCCCGCACTTGGGGCGTGTTTTATGATGGAAGGATGTACCGGCTCGCTGCCGTATTCCTGGTGACCTCTTCGTTTTTGGCGGCGGAAGGCGTACCGGCGGAAATGCTTGCCGGACTGCAGTGGCGCAGCATCGGACCCGCGGTGACGGGCGGGCGGATCGCCGATCTGGCGGTTACCAGGGCCGGCCAGCGCACCACGATCTACGTCGCCACAGCCAGCGGCGGCGTCTTCAAGAGCGTCAACGACGGCGTTTCCTTCGCGCCGGTATTCGATCGCGCCGGCGGCATGATGTCCATCGGCGCGGTTGCCGTCGCACCATCCGATCCGGCGGTAGTCTGGGTGGGCACTGGCGAGGCAGACAACCGGCAGAGCTCGTCGTGGGGCGATGGCGTTTATAAGTCGGTGAACGGCGGCCTCACGTGGACCAAGATGGGGCTAGAAGAGACGCGGCACATCGGCAAGATCCTCATCGATCCTTCGGACCCCAACGTGGTCTGGGTGGCGGCGGTGGGCCACTTATGGGGTTCCAACCCGGAACGCGGAGTCTATAAGACCACCGATGGCGGAGCTACATGGAGAAAAATACTCTATAAAGACGAGAACACCGGCGCTATCGACCTGGCTATGGATCCCCGCGACCATAACGTGGTTTTCGCGGCGATGTACCAGCGGCAGCGAAAAGGCTGGGGCTTCAACGGTGGCGGCCCGGGCAGCGGAATCTATCGGACCACCGACGGCGGGTCGAACTGGACGGAGTTGGCGAATGGCCTGCCGCGCGGCGACAAGGGCCGCATTGGCGTCGCCACGTTCGCCCGCGACGGCCGCACGGTATATGCCGTGGTGGAAGCCGATCCGGCGGGCGCGGGAGGTGTTTTTCGCAGCCTGAACCGGGGCGAGAGCTGGGAACATCTGTCGACCCTGAACCCGCGGCCCATGTACTACAGCCGCATCTATCTTGACCCGAAGGATAGCAACCGCGTCTACCTGATGGGCTCGAATCGCGGGCTGTGGCTGTCGGACGACGCAGGACGAAGCTTCCGCGAAGTCCTCAGCGGGGTTCACAGCGAAGACCACGTCTTGTGGATCGACCCCGAGAACACGGACCGGCTGGTTATCGGCGGCGACGGCGGCGTCTCCATCTCCTACGACCGCGGGCTTTCCTGGCTCTTCCGCAATAATCTGCCGATCGGGCAGTTCTATAACATCGCGGTGAACAATCGCGATCCGTACCTGATTTGCGGCGGCTTGCAGGACAACGGCAATTGGTGCTCGGCCAGCGCTTCCAAATGGGATTACGGCATTTCCTCGGCGGAAGCCTTCAATATAGGCGGCGGCGACGGCATGCAGACCGTCTTCGAGGACGATCGCACCGTGCTCGCGAGCTCGCAGAACGGCTCGACCGCGCGCGTCGACCTGGATAACATGGAGCGCCAAGCGATCGGCGCGGTGAAGCCCCAGGATCGTTCTCAGCCCGCGTATCGATGGTATTGGACCAGCCCGCTGATCGTTTCCAACTTTCATCCGGACACGATTTACACCGGGGCGAACGTGCTTTTCCGCTCCGACGACCGCGGGGTCACATGGCGCCCCATAAGTCCCGATCTGACGGCCAATATAGACCGGGAACAGTTGGAAATGATGGGCGGGCCCGTTTCGCAGCACGCGCTTTCGCGGCATGACGGGCAGGCGAATTACTCGGCCCTCACGGCGATCGCCGAATCGCCGCTCGACCCGAACTTGCTTTACACCGGCGCCGATGACGGCACGCTGCAAGTTACTCGCGACGGCGGAAAGAAATGGTCGAACCTTACCGGAAATCTGCGAGGCCTGCCGCTACGGCTCAATATTAGTGGCATTGTAGCTTCTAAGTACTCTGCCGGCCGGGTATATGTTACTGTAGACGGACACTTTGACGACGACTATCGTCCCTACATTCTTGTAAGCGAAGATTACGGCAAGAATTGGCGGAGTATTGTGGAGGGGCTGCCCCAAACCTCGGTGCATCGTCTGCGCGAGCATCCTACGAACCCCAATGTGCTGGTTGCCGGCCTGGAAACAGGCGTTTTTGCGTCGTTCGACCGGGGTGCACACTGGACTACGCTCGATACCAACCTGCCTCCCGTGCCGGTGTACGACCTGGTCTACCAGGAACGCGACAACGCGCTGGTTTTGGGCACGCACGGACGAGGAATCTGGATTCTGGATCATGCCGAGCCGTTGGCCGAGATCGCGTTCGAGCTGGTGGGAGCGCGCAGCTACCTGTTTCACGTGCCGCCGGCCCACTACCGGAAGATCTATGCCGGCCAATACTGGTTCGGCGCCGGCGAATTCTTCGCAGCCAATCCGCCATTGGGCGCGGTAATTACGTACTACCTGCCGGCGCGTGCGAGCGACGTGCGGATAGAGATTGCGGATTCCAGTGGGAAGACGATTCGCACCCTTCGCGGACCGTCGCAGCCGGGGATCAACCGAACTTGCTGGGACCTTCGAAGGGCTGCCGCGCTGGATAGCGGCTTGCCGATGCCGGGCAATTGCAATGCCCCGGTTGGCCGTTTGGGCCCGTTGGTCTTGCCGGGCGATTATAAGGTCACGGTGACGGTTGGCGGCGGCGCGTTTTCCGGCACGGTGACGGTGCTGCCCGATCCGCAGTTCCGCATCTCGGATGCCGACCGGAAGACGCGCGACGCGGCCGTAATGAGCGCCTATTCGTTGGAGCAGCAACTGGCGGCGGCGCGGGAGGCGTACGAGCGGCTATCCGGCCAGATCGGCGGCACGCGCGGGAACGCGGCGGCATCGAGTACGCTGGATATGTTGACGGGGCGGGCAACGGAACTGCTCGAGCAGATCTCGCACTGCCTGACGGAGGCTTACAACGTCGAATCGGCCATGGACGCGTATCAGGGTGTGCCGACGGAAGGTCAACTGCGGGATCTCGAATGGGCGTGGGAAGACGGCATCGGCGCGGTTACGGCGCTGAATCGGCTGATCGAGCTGGAAGCGCCGGCGTTGGGAGTGTCGGTGCCGGTTCCGGTGCGGTGATGGGAAAAAATTCACCGCGGAGACGCAGAGACGCATAGCGGCAAGCAATGAAGATATTCACCACAGAGACACGGAGACACGGAGGAATACAAAGTCAAAACCGGAGGGCACAGAGGTGGCGGAGGACACAGAGCGATAAAGGCCCCGGGTATCGGCGTGTCAGCGGCCTCGGCTCGCGAGAATCCGCGGCTTGCGAAGATTCTGGCTAGTAGTACAGAAGAACACAGCGCCGCGAAGCCGCAACCAAAACAATGTTCACCACAGAGACACGGAGACACGGAGGCATACAAAGTCAAAACCGGAGGGCACAGAGGTGGCGGAGGACACAGAGGGATAAAGGCCCCGGGTATCGGCGTGTCAGCGGCCTCGGCTCGCGAGAATCCGCGGCTTGCGAAGATTCTGGCTAGTAGTACAGAAGAACACAGAAGAGAAAGAGCAGTTAGAGTTATCGACGAGGCGGTCGCGTCATCCTTGCTTCTTGAGCGCACAAGAGTCGGGAGGGCACAGAGAGGATTTCTTAGTGTTTCTCTGTGTCTCCGTGTCTCTGTGGAATGGGTCCTCCCCCGGCGGTGAGCGGATAGAGATGAGCGCTGAGCAACACATAGTCCTTTTCGACGGCGTCTGCAATCTTTGCAACGGTGCGGTGCGCTTCATTCTGGCGCGGGACCCGGAGGGCCATTTTCGCTTTGCGTCTTTGCAGTCGGAAACCGCGCGGCGCCTTTTAAAGGATGATGCTCCCGCCGAGACGATCGTCCTGATCGAGGCAGGGAAGACATATACCAAGTCGACTGCGGCGCTGCGGATTGCGCGCGGACTCCGATTTCCGTGGCCTTTACTGTATGCATTGGTGGCCATCCCGCGGCCGTTGCGCGACTTGGTGTACGACTGGGTGGCGCGCCATCGCTACGCATGGTTCGGAAAGCGGGAGACCTGCCCGGTGCCCACGCCGGAAGTCCGCTGGCGCTTTATGGAGTAAAAAGGTCCGAAATATGTGGTACGCTCTAGGTATATGACGTCGCACTTCGGGAACCCTCGCCACGCGCCGCGCGACTATGCCCGGACGCCCGTGAATATCTACTGGGAAATGACCCAGGCTTGTCCTCTGGCCTGCCGGCATTGCCGCGCCTCCGCCATGCCGGAACCGCACCCCGACGAGCTGACCTTCGAGGAAGGCGTGCAGTTCCTTCGCCAGATCCCCGGGTTTGGCGATCCCATGCCGCAGTTGATTCTGACCGGCGGCGATCCCTTGGAGCGCAAGGATCTGTACGACCTGATCGATGAAGCGCACAAGCTGGGCATCGGTGTCTCCATTACGCCGGCGGCCAGCGAGGCGCTCAACCGCGACGTGCTGGTGCGGCTCAAGGAACATCAGGTGGAGGGGCTGGGCCTCAGCCTGGACGGCTCGACACCCCAGCGCCACGATTCCATCCGCGGAGTTCCCGGCACGTTCGACCGCACCTTGCAGGCCATGCGGTGGGCGCAGGATCTGGGCATGCCGCTGCAGGTGAATACTCTCGTGTCGGAGGAAACCGCGGGCGACATACCGGCGGTCTACGAGTTGCTCAAGCCCTTCGGTGTGGCGCGCTGGAGCCTGTTCTTCCTGATTTCGGTGGGCCGCGGAAAAGTGCTGCAGCCGCTCTCTCCGGAAGAGGGCGAAAAGCTGATGGCCTGGATCCATCAGACCTCGCTCCAGGCGCCGTTCATCGTGGCCACCACCGAAGCACCTTCGTATCGCCGTGTGGCGCTGGAACTCATGCGCGCCGGCGGCATGACCGGTGAACAGATTAAGGGCAGCGGGGCATATCGCGGCTTCGGAATCCGTGACGGCCATGGCATCATGTTTGTTTCGCATACCGGCGATATCTGTCCGGCCGGCTTCCTGCCGCTGGTGGTAGGGAACATTCGCAAGGACCGGGTTTCGGAGGTGTACCGCACCGCGCCGGTGTTTCAATCGCTGCACGATCCCAGCCAGTTTGAGGGACGGTGCGGCTTCTGCGAATACAGCGCGCTCTGCGGAGGGTCGCGGGCGCGAGCCTACGAAGCTACCGGCGATCCGCTGGCGTCGGACCCGTTCTGCACATATCAACCGCCATCTCGGGCGCATTAAGAGGCGCCAAGTGAGGAAGAACGGCCGATTACCAATCGGCCGCAGGATGCCATCCTGCCCCACTTAAAACAGCTTGCGAGCAGTTTCCGGAGAGCCATCGGCTTTCAGTCTCCTCACGCGCCTGCGGCGCTATCCATCGAGCCACTGACTACTGCCCATGCCGACGACGAAGGCAGGCGAGCGAGCCTCGCCCTTGGCGAGCCTTGCCCTTGGCGAGCCTTGCCCTTGGCGAGCTGAAGCCCGCCCCACCATCCGACAGCGCTGCACTCTTCGTGGGGCGGGCTTCAGCCCGCCATAGCCGCATGCGGAGCAGGCTCCGAAGCCGTTGCTCAAAACAAACCGTCTGTGAAGCAGTCAGTGGAGATCTCTGATGGTTCGCAGCCGCGTCAGACGGTTTGCAGACAAAGCCGATAGCTGAGGGCTGTTATACTTGGCCGGAGCAAACCGTCATGCGTCCAGCCTGTTTCTTTCTGAGCTTGCTTGCGTCCGCGAACGCTTTCGCCGCGCAACTGCCGTCCGCGGTGACGGCGAAAATCGACGAGATCGCCGCCAAGGCGCTGGTCGAGAGCGGCGCGCCGAGCGTTTCCCTTGCCGTTGTCGAGGGCGGCAAAATCGCGTTCGAGAAGGCTTACGGCAACGCGCGGCTGGATCCGCCGGTGGCGGCACGGCCGGATATGCGGTACAGCATCGGGTCGGTGAGCAAGCAGTTACTGGCCGCGTCCGTGTTGTTGCTGGTGCAGGAGGGCAAGTTATCGCTCGACTATCCTGTTTCCCGCTATCTTCCGAACCTTACGCGCGCCAGCGAAGTTACTATCCGCCAATTACTCACGCATACCTCGGGGTATCAGGATTATTACCCGCAGGACTATGTGGCGCCCTTCATGCAGAAGCCGGTAACGGCAGACGAGATACTCGGCCAATGGGGCCGAAAACCGCTGGATTTCGACCCGGGCACGCGCTGGCAATACAGCAACACGAATTACGTAATCGCGGGCCGGATTGTGGAGCGAGTCACCGGCGGAGTGTTCTTCGACTTTCTCTCGAAGCGGATTCTCAAGCCTCTGGGGATGACCAGCGCGATCAACCTGGCCGAGCAGACGATGGGACCGCAGGATGCCGCCGGATACACGCGGTTTGCCCTCGGTCCGCCACGCCCGGCTCAGCCGGAGGGCCGCGGCTGGTTGTTCGCCGCCGGTGAGTTGGCCATGACGGCGCACGACCTGGCACTGTGGGACATCTCCCTGATGGAACATAAGCTGCTGACGCCGGCATCGCTGGAACTGATGACCACCCCGGCGCGCTTGCGGAACGGCACGCCCACGGATTACGCGCTGGGAGTGGGGGTGACGGACGCCGGCGGCCATCCGAAATGGCAGCATGGCGGGGCGGTATCGGGATTCGTGAGCTTGAACACGGTGTGGCCGGACCAGGGCGCCGCAGTGGTGGTGTTCGCCAATGAGGATGGCTCCAGCGCCACGGGGTCCATCGCGCGGGAGATCGCGCCGCTGCTGCTGGCGGAGGCGGAGGATCCCGATGCGGCCCGTGCGCTCGAACAGGCGCGGCAGATCTTCGACGGGCTGCTGGAAGGCAGGATCGATCGCCGGCTGCTGACGCCGAATGCGGACGCGTTTTTTACGCGCCAGGTGCTGGAGGATGCATCGGCCAGTTTGAAAGCGCAGGGACCGCTGGTGTCGCTGAAGCAGACTTCCGTGGAATTGCGCGGCGGGATGACTTACCGTCACTTCGAGGTCAAGTTCAAGGAGAAGTCGCTACGTCTTAGTACGCTGACTGTGGCGGGCGGAAAGCTGGAGCAGTATTTAATTCAGTAAGGGACGCGAACCAGCGCTTAGCGCTGCCGCGAAGGCTTACCAGGGCGCAAGTATCTACACGCCCGTGGTGCTCACCGTATACTTCGAGATCATATTCGCGCGTTCCCATGCGGGCATGGACTTCGGCGACCCCAGGTACGTGAGAAATTGCCCGAGCACTTGCGCGAAGTGCGCTTCGTGGCCGATGCGGTAGCGGCCGGGGAGCGTGATATGCAGCTCTTCGCCGGCAGTCTCGTAGGCGATGCCCGCATACTGAGTCTGCGCTCTGCGCAAGTGGGCCTCGACGGCCTGCGTAACGGCGTCGCGATTCCGCGGCCCATTGGGGACCACATAGACTTCGGGCACGTACTTTTCCTTCTCGCCTTGCCGCACATCGACGCGGGCGTTGGCGCCTCGGTAGACCGCGTGGTGCAAGTCGATGCCGGTGGGCGATTCGTAATGCCAGAGCGCGGCCAAACGCACGTGGATGCCGCGGATCTGATAGTGGACTTCGCCGTTGCCGTCGAATTGCAGGCGTCCCTGTTTCACGTTGCCCGCGAGTTGCGGCGGGAAAGCGGGAAGGGCAGTTACGCGCTGGAACTGATCGAGGGTCATTTCCGTGGGCCAACGGCGAATGGCCCCGACCTTCAGGTCCTGCGGGGTGCGGAGAGACTGGTTGGGGAAGAGCGTCGACTGCACGAGGTCGAGCAGATGGGTGCCGACGTCGGCGAGGGCGGTGCCCTGGTCCGAGGCGTCGAAGAAGAAAGCTGGCCGCAGATTGGGCTGGCCGGCGACAAGTTTCAAGAGGTGATGGGTGCTCTCGATCTCGACGCCGGGCTCGGACTCGCTGCCGGCGGCGATGGCGCCGAATACGGCCGGGTCGTTCACCAGGTTCTTCTGGATGATGTTGGTCGGTTCGTACCGTTCGGTCATGATGTCGTAGGCCACCAGGCCCGAGCGGTCGGCCAGGTCGAGGGCCGCTTCGAGCGCGGCAAGTTGCGAGGCGTGGATGATCCACGGCTTGTCGGCGAGCACATTGAGGCCGGCGTCGAGCGCTGCCCGGATGTGGTCCATCTTGTTGCCACTGCGACCGGCCAGCACCACAACGTTGCCGGGGCGCTCGGTACACATGCGCCGCAGCGAGTCGTCGGTGCAATGGACGTCGAGCTCCCAGTTGGTAGGGTGGTCGGCGCGGGTGTTGAAGCCTTCGATGCGCTTGAGGTGCTCGTAGAGATCCTGGCCCAGGGGCGCATAGATGTAGCTGCGGCGAGCGATGCCCGGGAGCATTTCTTTTTGCACCAGGGCGGCGTGGAAATGGGCCGGGTCGAGGGCGATGAGCTTGACTTCGGTGGCGAAACTCATGGTCATTGCCATGATAAGCTCGTTTTGGCGGACGCGCCACAGGGAGGATCGCGAAGTGAAGATTTCTCGCAGAGATCTGGGGTTGCTGCTGCCGGCATTGGCGGCGCGCGCGGCCGCGCAGCAACCAGCGGCGGTGGAGACGATGACGTCGAAGGCTTATCCCAGCGACAAGATCCCGTACAAAGGCGACGAAAAGAAGAAAGGCCGGCAATTTTTTCTCGCGGCCACGCATGCGGGCTTCAAGATCGAATGCCACGAGACGGTGCTGGGCGCCGGGCTCGAGACGCACCCTCCGCACAAGCACGAGCACGAGGAGATCATGATCGTGGTGGAGGGCACGGTGGAGGCCAACATGGAAGACAGGAAGGTCACGGTGCCCGCGGGGTCGGTGGTGGTATTCGGGTCGAACCAGATGCACAATGCGCGCAATGCGGAGACGGTGCCGAGCCGGTATTACATAGTGGAACTGCGCGGCAGTGAGGCTTGAAGGAGGGAGGCCGGAGATGGAGATTTCTCGAAGGGATTTGCGGTTCCTGCTGCCGGCGCTGGCAGCGGTGGGCGCGCGGGCGCAGCAGGCGGCGCCGGTGGAGACGATGACGTCGAAGGCTTACCCCGGCGACAAGATTCCGTACAAAGGCGATGACCGGAAGAGGAGCCGGGAGTTCTTCCTGGCGGCTACGCACGGCGGATTCAAGGTCGAACTCCATGAGACCAACCTGGGCCCGGGAATTGAGGCGCACCCGCCGCATCAGCATGTGCACGAGGAGATCATGGTGGTGACGGAAGGATCGCTCGAAGCGAATATGGACGGCGTGAAGCAGACCGTGCCGGCTGGGTCGGTGCTGGTGTTCGGGTCGAATAAGCCCCATAATGTGCGGAATCCGGGAACCGTGACGGCCAAGTATTACGTGATCGAGCTGCGGGGGATGGAAGGGTAGGGCTTCTCACCGCCGGCCGGTGGATTCGGTGGCGAGATCGGCGCGCGCTTCGGCATCGCTGGCTTTCTGGCGCAGGAGGGCAAGCGCGGTGCGGTCGAAATCGAAGCGCTCGTCCAGCAAATCTCCGACGGAGAAGCTCGGTTTGGAGACGCCCTCGCGGCCGTGTTCGCGGGAGCCCATCATGACGTGGTACAACTCGTGAGCCGCGACACGCGCCATGGCGCGGCCGTAGAGATAGTCGCGCTGTGCGCCGGGCTCATCGGCCAGGACGGGTCCCACCAGGCGAGTGAGATTGGCGCAATTGATGTGGCTGAAGGGAAGCACGACGCCATCGGACACGGAAGTCTCGGCCAGGCTGGCGCCGCTCGCGACGGACCGCTCGACGCGATAATTGCCGGGCGGCATGCCGCAGCTTCCGCGCAGATCGAGCACCACGAGCGCGAAAAACTCGGCGTTCGGATCGGGAGCTCTGGGGTCGCCATATACCACGCGATATCCGGCGGCTTTCATAATTCCGCTTAATTCGCGTTTCATGTTTTCGAGGGGAATGCGCGGTTGGGCGGGATCCACGCTGAGATAGACGGCAAGATCGGTTCGCGGAAGGTTGGTCCGGAACAGGGACGGATCGGTATGGAGGAGGCTCAACAGTGCCCAAACCCACGCTGACATGGCGCAGACCCATGGGCATTATATCGGAATCCACGCCCGAAAGAAAAAGAATTTCGTGTGCCAACACCCATTGGCGCAATATGCGGGATAATAAGTGCCGATGAAACTGGTCCCATCGCTCCTGGCGCTCGCCGCAGCCGCCGCAGCGCAGAACTACACGGCCCGACAGATTACCGAACAGGGCGTCTCGATCGTCCGGCTGGGCGACGCCGCCCACGCCGTGGAGGTATCGGTGATGCCCTCCGCCGGCAATCGGGCATACGAAATGAAGGTCCACGGACAGAATATTCTGTACCATGCGGGCGCCGACTTGGCGCAATACGAGCGGCGCCCGCCGCTCGATGGCGTACCTTTTCTGGCGCCTTGGGGAAACCGGCTCGACGAAGCCGCTTTCTGGGCCAACGGGAAGAAATATCAGCTCAACCTGACGCTGGGCAATGTACAAGCGATCCCCGAGCCGCTCCACGGAGTGCTGGTGACTTCGCATTTGTGGAAAGTCACGGAAGTGGGCGCGGACGCGCACTCGGCGCACGTCACCAGCCGGCTGGAGTTCTGGAAATACCCCGACCTGATGGCGCAATGGCCGTTCGCCCATGAGTACGAAATGACCTACCGGCTGGCGGACGGGGTCCTCGAAGTGCGCACCACGGTAACGAACTTGAGCAGCGAAGCGATGCCGCTGGTAATCGGGTTCCACCCGTTCTACCGGATTCCGGATATCCCGCGCGACCAATGGACGGCGCACCTGCCGGCGCGCCAGGCGGTGGTGACCAACGCCCGGCTGATTCCAACGGGCGAATATAAGCCGATGGATCTGCCGGATCCGCTGCCCCTGAAGGGCCGCACGCTGGACAACGGCTTCTGGGATCTGGTGCGCGATGGCGATGGGCGCGCGGTGTTCTCCATCGAAGCGGGCGGGAAGAAGGTGGAGGCGCTGTTCGGGCGGAACTACCCGGCGGCGGTGGTGTGGGAGCCGGCCGGCCGGGAGTTTATTTGCTTCGAGCCGATGGCCGGAATTACCGACGCGGTGAATTTGAATCACGCCGGCAAGTATCCCGAGTTACAGACGGTAGCTCCGGGCGGCAAGTGGACGGAGAGCTTCTGGATTCGCGCCAGCGGGATTTAGGCTCGATCTCCGTATAAGTTTGGCGACTTTTAGTTGCCAGGCGATTACTGATCGGGGCAGGTTGCCACGGGCCAATGCTTTTCAATTGACGGACATCTAAGTGAGTTTCGGTGGGGCAGGCTGAAGGGGGACTTGCAAAATTCAATGGCGCGACGGCTCCCTTACGGTCGCGGCTCTGTAAGCACCCGCCATTCAACGTGCTTCTACGGAGCCGCGCGCGTAAGCAAGCGATTCGGGAATTTTGCAAGATCCTCTGAAGTCTGCCCCATAGCTCAGGAATCAAGGTACTCCTGGTCTGTCGGCGCAAGTGAACAGCATCGATGCCATGGGCCGGTTCAGGCCTAAGGGGCATGAAAACCGGCGCGCCGACGCCTACTGCTCCGATTGGCGGCCTTCGGCGATTGCGGAAGGATCGCACGACGCCGGCTTCAGCACAGGATTGCAGCGCACATTACCGCGATCGAAGCGGACCGCATAGCCGGAACTCGCGCCTTCGTCGTACGGATAGTCGGTGCTCAGGATCTGGGCTCCGCTGACCATGGAGGCGTCCCGCTTCTTGGTGTCGTCTGCTCGAATACCTGCGGGGTCGGGATCGGTCATGGTGCGAATCAGGTATCCCTTGCGGACCAAGCCGGGAATGACATTGGGATCGGACATCGCATTGTTCACCTCGATGAACGCAGCGTCCGGAGTTCCAGGTTGAGCGTTGGTGAACAGGACGCGGCCCTCGAGCGACGGATGGCCCTTGGTATACAAGGGACCGACGCGGCGCTGGTCCAATAGGAAGATGATTTTCCCGCGCGCGCTTTCGAGGGTGGGCCAACCGGAGGTCAGTATGGCTTCTTCCAACGTCTTGTGGCTGCCGCGAACGTCGTCGGGAGTGATGATTTCCGGCGGCGGGAAGACCGAGCGGATTTCTGCATCGAGCGCGTCGAAAGTCTCTGGCGTAAGAGGCTCGGGCGTAGTCATATACTCCGCCCGGGGACGGCCGTCCTTGTTTTCCACCAACACGAAGATGGGTAGATGCCCGGGGTGTGCCTTGGACCAGTCGCGGATGATGGCGAGGCAGTTGGTGAACGGCTGGCAGTTGCTGCGGTAGTCGATATCCTGAACGTGAAGAACCTTGAAACCCGGTTTCTTCATGATTCCCTCGGGATCGAACGGCGGATCGGGCGGAAGTCCAGCCTCCGCGGCCAGGCGCGGACCCGCGGGATTGGCGAACAGCCCGCCTTTGGAATCGCCGTACACGTCGAGCTCGAGCTGCCGCACTCCCGCGTCCAACTGAACGGTCAGAGCCGGATGCCGGTAATCCAGAGCGCCGGCTGACCGCGGATTTGTCTGGCGCAGATAGATCATCTCGTTGGGACTTATGCCTGCGTGATAACTATTGTGGGTTCCCACAATCTGAATCTCGTTGAGCCGGAGGGGCGTGACCGGTTGAGCCAACCCGCACACCGCGGTGAGACAGAGAAGGAAGGCACAGGTGTGGAATTTCGACATATATCTGCCTAAGTATTCCGTCGTCAGAATACCAGTTTCAGCGCAAGCTGCACCTGGCGGGCTGGAAAGGTCGATGTGAAGACGCCAAATCCGCTGGAGTTCGAGTTCAAACCGCTGGGAGGCGCGAAATTCGTTTTGTTCAGCAGATTGAAAGCCTCCGCGCGAAATTGCAGGTATCGCGCTTCCGCGAAGTTGAAGTTCTTGTGCAGGCCAAAATCCGTATCGAAGAACGAGGGGTCCTTGGCCACGTTTCTGGGAGTGTTGCCGAAAGGCTGCCAGTAGTTCGGGACGCTGAATGCCGCCGCATTCAGATAATCCACGGGGTTGGTACCATGCAGGTAAATGGGAGCGCCGGTCAGGTTAGGCCGCTCGGAAACGAGCGAGCTGATCTGCTCCTGTGACGTCGCGGAATATCCAATGTTCAGAGGCAATCCGGATGTCATGGTATTGATCGCGTGGAGGGCCCAGCCGCCCAAAATCGTATCTGTCACTTTGTTCCCGATATCGAACTTTCGCCCATGGCCGAACGGCAGGTCATAGATCGCAGAAAGGGTGTCGTTGAAAGGCTGATTGTAACTGGAGAGGCCACGCTCGAGCTGGGTGTTGTAATAATTGATGCGGCCGTTATCGCCGTCATAGTCTTCGAGATGTCCGGGCGCGTTGTCGATCGCCTTGGACCAGGTAAACGAGTTGAGGAGATACAACCCGGAGGAGTATCGTTTCTCGAGTTTCAACTGCAGCCCGTCATAACTGCCGAAGCCGCCGTCGTAGGCGATCTCGATGCCCGCGAAGTTCGGAATGGGCCGGCGCTGCTGCAACGTCAGATTCTGGCCCTGCTGGTTTGGAAGCGCCTGGTTGGCATCGGAGAGAATGGTCAGTCCCACATCGTGAGTGCCCACGTACCCCACGTCGAGGAGCAGGTTATTGGCGAGTTCCCGTTGGATGGTGAAGTGCCAGCTTTGGACGTAGCCGGTCCGGTTGTCTCCCGGGATATAACGAACTTCGTCGACGGCCGTATTGAATGAAGACGGGGACGTCAAATCCAGAGGAAAACCCTGCGCGGACGAGCGGAAACAAGTACCTGCCTCGGCGCTGGCCGAAGCGCAAAACCCCTGGCTGGGTAACTGGGAGATCGCCGCGTCTATAATGAATGGCCCGTTGTAAGCGAGCAGATTTTCGCCGCCCATCCGGTTGAACTGTACCCAACTGATGCCGTAGGCCGCCCGGATCACCGTCTTCGGCAGGACGCTATAAGCCAAGCCGGCGCGCGGCGCCCAGTTGTTGTGGTCGGGATGGACCAGCGAGCGATCGTACAGGCTGCCGCTGGTTGCGTAGATCATGGTGTCGTTGACCGGGTCGAAGTCGGCCAGCCGGTTATCGCGCTCGTATTGAGGCGTGGCAAATTCATAGCGGAGTCCCAGGTTGAGCGTGAGCTTCGAATTCACTTTGAAATCGTCCTGAAGGTAGCCGAAATACATGCGCTGCCGGTAGTGCGCCACGGGGTTGTTGTCCAACTCGTAGGCGCTGGGCGCGCCATAGATAAAGTCGGCCAGGCTATAGATCTGCTTCGCCGTGCTGCTGAGACTGCTGACTGACGAAGGGTTCGTAAAGTACGTAGGGTCGCTGAAGAATCCGGTGAAAGTCTCGGTGCCGTACTGCGGGTGAAAATCGCTGACCGCCGTGTCGATTAGTTGAAACTCGAAGCCCATTTTGAGGCTGTGGCGGCCCATGACTCTCGTATAATTTACCTTGGGATCGCCGACGAAGGGGTCCTGATACTGAGGGTTGCTGCTCTGCCGGCCAAGCGACGTGAAGCCGCTCAAACTCGAGGAGATGAGCCCGTCACCAAGCCCCGGACCGATCGGTTCGCCGGGGACGGTGAATCCGGTGGTGGGGTCGCCCAACGTGGCGGGCGTCTTCCCGCCGAGAGTGTAGTCGATGCCGAGGCGAAGCTCCAAAACGGAAGTCGGATTGATGGACCACGTCGCGCCCGCCACTCCCTGCTCGGTCTTGACGTAGACATTGCCGTTACTGCTGCCGCCGTCCGGCCCGGGAATGTTCGGCGGGCTGAAGATACGCGTGTCGAACTGGCTGTAGCGCGCGAACATCGCCAGCTTGGGGCCGACGAAGTAATCGTAGCGGATATCGCCCTTGTCGTTAAAGGTCGTGTCGGCCGGCAAGGATTCGTAGTTATTGGTAAGTCCGGGCAGGTTGGGCGCCGGAAGTGAGGTAAGCGCGCCGGCGATCGGTCCGAACTGAGAAGCCGGGATCACGCCGCTGGGCGCGATTGCGCCGGTCAATGGATTGGCGATCGCAAATCCCTCCGCGCTAAAGTCGCCCTGATCCATCGCCGTGGTGGGAAGGCTGGCGAACTGAAGAGGGTGAGAGACGCGCCGGAAGCCCTCGTAGTCGGCGAAGAAGAACATCTTGTTCTTGACGATCGGTCCGCCCAGCGCCGCGCCAAATTGATTTTGATTGAACGGCAGCGTGCCGCCGCCAGTCGGTTTGAAAAAGCCGGTGGCATTCAGGATGGTGTTCCGGTTAAACTCCCACAGCTCGCCGTGAAACGCGTTGGTGCCGCTCTTGATAGTCGCGCTAATGACGGCTCCCGCGGCGTGCCCGAACTCGGCGCTGTAGTTATCGGTTTCCACCTTGAACTGTTGGATCGCGTCGGGATTGGGTTGGATGACCTGGTTCGAGAAGCCCTGGTTGCTGGTGCCGTACGCATTGTTGTCGATGCCGTCCAGCAGGAAGTTATTGAGCTCGCTGCGCTCGCCATTGACATTGAACGATGCGTCGCGGCTGCTGTCGGTGCCGTTCTCCAGGGGCGACTTCGCTACGCCGGGAACCAGCAGCGTCAAATCGGCGTATTCGCGGCCATTTAGCGGGAGTTCGGCAATCTCCCGCGGATTGATCACCTCTCCCCGGGAACTGTTATCGCTTTCCAGCAGTTCCACGGCGCCGCTCACCGTCACCGATTCCGATACCTCTCCGACCTCCAGTTTCAAATCGACGCGTTGCCGCGCGTTTACGGCCAGATCGAACCCATCGGTCTCCGCGACTTTGAAACCTTTCATCTCCACGCGCACGCGATACGCGCCGAGACGCTGGTTCACAAACTCGTAGTTGCCGTTCGCGTCCGACAGGGTTTTTGCCGAAACCCCGGTTTTTACGTTGACGATCGTGACGGATGCGCCGGTGACAGCGGCATTCGATGAATCGAGAATAGTTCCCAGCACAGTCGCCGATTCGAATTGGGCCAACGCGACCATGGCCGAAACGGCAACCAGAAGAATAAGTACGAAGACACGTTTCGTTCTGCCGTCGATAATACTCATGCAGTGTGTTCCTCCTCACCGGAAAGGGTGCTCACGCATCATGACATCCGGATATTTCACTGTGATGAGCCGCGGACTACAGATCGATGTCGATCTTAGGGCGCGCTGCCGCGGAGAATTAACGTGTGTTACTTACCTTCAGGCGGCGTGGCCCTTGTAAGGAGCGCTGAAATGTGTATTCCAGTCGACTAAGTCAATGTTCAGCAGATCGTGGCGCACAGTCTTCACATCGGCTTCCACAATCAGGTAAGCGTTTGGATCGTAGCGTGTAGCGGCTATCACCAGGTGTTGCGGGCCGTATGAGCGCCCGAATTCGTACCATTTGTGCCAGTGTCCCGATACCACCCGCTGGATGGAGTCGCGATGGCGTTTGATCAGCGCCAGCACTCCGTAATCCTTCACCTCGACTGGTTGGACGATGGACAGCGGAAAATGAATGAATACGAACGACGGCTTGTTCTGCTGGAGTTCGGCCTCGAACCAGTTCAACTGTTCCTCGCCCAGCGACCCGACCGAGGGATTGAAATCGGCGTGCCCTCTGTTCCAGGTGTCGCCCAGGAAATTGTTCAGGTGAATGAATTTCCAGCCGCGGTGCTCCACGGTGTAGTAGGGCTTGAGTCCGAATTTGCGCCGAAAGAGTTCGTGCGAGGTCTCGCGCGGCATTCCGTTGGCCCAGTAATCGTGGTTCCCGAAGCCCACGTGGACCGGCATCTCAAAAGCATCGGTGAGCGCTTTGGCCTTGTCGAGGCGGGTTTCGTTCTGAAAGTAAAACTCGATTTCTTTGGAAGGGTAGTTATGAAAATAGTCGCCAACCAGGAAAACTTTCTCCATCCGCGGCTGCAGTGAGTTGATGACCGAGCGCGCGGACTCAAGCCTTTCCGTCGTCTTGAAGATCGATTCGGTATCTTCCGGATTGCTCTCCGGACCTTTGTAATATTCATCGATAATATGCGTATCCGCAACGATTGCGAAATAAAATTTTGAGGTGTCCGGCCTTGCGGACGAAAACGGCGGAATGAGAAGGGAAGCGGCCCCCGCGCCACCCACTTTGAGAAATTGATTACGTGTCATCATTGGCCCCTCCGGAATGAATCACTATACGCGATTTCCGTGAAGAGTTGATGACGGGTTGCGCCTTTCAGGCTGGGTAAGTTGATGACTACCGGCTAAAAGCCGGTAGATTCAGGTTGCGGCTGAAAGCCGCCTGAAGTGCGTGTCGACGGGCGTTGGTGGGGCGGACCCCTGGTCCGCAGCCGACGCCCCCGTCGGCCCCTCGGCTGCCAGAAGCGACTCCCCCTTGACTGGAGGAGCGGGTCCAGGGGGACCCGCGCGGACGAGGGCGTCCGCCCCACAAAGGCGATAGCTGCTGGAACCTGTCCGCCCGAAAGGCCGAGGGATTAGACCTGGAGATTGAATCCAAAGCATGCCCCTGGGGTCAGTGTCCCAGCACCACGCGTCCCGGCGCCGGTTCCGGGGCGGCGGGGACCTCGGCGGCCGTCAAACGCGCCACCACCGCGAGAGCCGCCAGGTAGAACAGCCCCCCGATAATCAACGTCTGAATCAGCCCCAGGTAGATGGCGCAGACCAGCGCGCCCACCGAGCCCAACACACTCGCCGCCGCGTTGAGCGACCACGCCCAGCGCACCGATGGCGCATGCATCTGCTCCAGCTTCCGCAGCGCCGTGGGGAACGGCATGCCCATTACGAAGCCCAACGGCATGAGCAGCGCTACGGTCATCAAGATCTTGAGCGCCAGCGGCAGCCACACCAGCGCCGCGAGCACACCGGACACCAGAAACGCCAGCAATGCCGCCAATAGCGCCACGCAGCCGAGCGCTTTGATCAAACGCCCGTCATCGCCGCCCAACAGTTTCCGGCTGGCGAAGCTGCCCAGGCCGCTCGACGTGAGCAGCGAGAATATCACCACCGTCAGGGCGTAGGTGGGGTGTCCCAGAAAGAGAACGAATTTTTGAATCAGCCCCACTTCGATGAGGATGTACCCCGTGCCGATAAACAAAAAGTACAGCAGAAAGCGGAGCACGCCCGGATGTCGCGGCAACCGCGTGCCCAGAACCAGCGGCGGCATCACCAGAATGAGCGCGGTGGCGATCAGGCTGATGGCCATCAGGCCGAACAGCAGCGGCAATGCCTTGTTTACGGCTTTATAGTCCTCGCTCTCGCGTGACGCGGTCTTCACGAAATTCCACAAATCGCGCGGCTGAACGGAGAAGAAAAAGAACGGCCGGTTGTCGGTGACTGGGGTGATGTCGAAGGTGTAATTGCGCTGGTATTCCGAAGGGTTGGGGCTGAGCAGCAGATCGCGGAACTGATTGTGCACGTCGAGGCCCGGCAGGTACACCGTTTCCATGTGGGCTGCCGCGAACAAGTCCTTGGCGCGACCGATTTCCTCCTCGCCCAGGGGCTTGCGAGCGACCAGCACGGTGTCTTGCGCGCCCCAGCCTTGCACTGTTCCGCCACGCCCTACGATGACGTGGCGCCATGGCTGCGTTTCTCCCAATTGATTGAGCGCCGCCATGGCGAGCGAGATCAGCCGCAGGCTCTCGCGCGGCGGATCGAATCCCCAGCGGGTGAAGCACACCACGCCGTCGTCAGTAAGGTGCGAGAGATAGTCGTGGAAAGCGTCGGTGGTGTAGAGGTTGTTCTCGGAGAGCGCGAACGCGCCCGCGGCGGTGGAAGCCCAGGTGTCGACGAGCGTCGCCTGAATCACCTGAAACTTGTCGGTGCTGCGGCGCACGAAGCTGCGGCCGTCTTCCACGTGCACGTGCACGTCGGGGCGCAGGTATAGTCCGCGGCTGGCCCAGGCAAACTTCTTGCGCATCACCGTAGTGGCGATGATGTCGTTGATTTCGACTGCGGTGATATCGTGGCTGCCGGACGCCAGCGCGCGCGAGACGTCCCATCCGCCGCCCGGTCCGATAATCAACGCCTTGGCCCTGGGACGGACCACGTATGGCAGGGCCGGCCCCTGTTCCAACAGATCGCGACGCTCCTGCGGCTGGAGATGGTCGAAATCGAAGTTGGCGATGCCGGTGGAAGCGTCGGCATCGATAAAGATCATGCCGCCGCCATCCTTGCCGGTCTGCACTCCGATGCGCGACATGGAGTTCCACTTGGACCACGTCTCCTTCTGCAGCTTGTGGCCTTTGGCGTAGCGAATGTCGATGACCGGGTGCCTCTGGTTATACGTGAGGAAGGCCACCAGCGCCAGCGCCAGCGCCACGCTGCCCGCGCGCCCCGCCACCGATCCGGCGATGCTGTGCCAGATGGCCGCGGCTACCGCGAAGCATATCGCGGCCGCAATCACCGTGGACGGTCCGCCGAACTGATTGAGCAGCGGAACCAGGAGGAGGCAGCCGCCAGCGGCGCCCAGCAGATCGTAGAAGTAGACCCGGTCGACGCGCTGGATGTTCTCCGAAACGGCCAGCGACACGACGGTCCCCGACACGAAAAACGGCAGGGCCGTAGTGAAATAGATGAGCGCCAGGTTCCAATTGGTGGGCGAGTCGCCCTGCGCCAGGATCACCGTGAGGGTCAGGAGAACCAGCAAGCTGTTTACGGCGCTAAGGCGCCCCAGTTTGGTGTAGAGCGGCGCCTTCCAATTGGCCACCACGTAGGAGAACACGCCGCCCGCGCCCAGCCCGAAAAGGGCGATGGAGATGGCCAGAAATGCCATGTGGTAATAAAACACCACCGAGAAGATACGGGTCAGCGACAATTCCAGGAGCAAGGTCGCCATGGTGGTCAGGCCTACGCACAAGTAGACCTGGGGCCATTGAGTAGATGGTTTCACGGAGTGAGCAATCGTCTGCGAACGGCTGGCCTCAGACCCATTCCAGGGCGCCCTTCTTGTAGGCCCAGATGTATCCCACCACCAGGATCGCCAGGAAGACGGTCACTTCCGCGACGCCGAACCATCCGAGCGAGCGGTAGCGCACGGCCCACGGGAAGAGGAACACGGTTTCCACGTCGAAGATCACAAAAAGGATGGCGATGATATAGAACCGGACCGTATAGCGGCCGCGCGAATCGGATGCCGCTTTAATGCCGCACTCGTAGGCTTCCAATTTGGTGACTGACGGCGCCGAGGGGCGAATGAGCTTGGCCGCCAGGATGGCAATCACCGGAAACGAAATGGCGGCAATCAGAAAAATAAAGATCGGAATGTACCCGCTCGGCATGGCAACAATATAACACGTGGGATTGCCTGCCGGGGTAAACCACGCGTCGGGTACCAGCCGCTTCAGAGGTACGTACGGGGACCTCGTACGGAACCGTTAGTACCTTTACATTCATTGACTTGCGAGTTCTTCGGCGGTATCGTCGGAATAACTCTTTCGACAGAAGTTCGCGTCATAGCGGCCCCGGATTCGCTCCCCGGGGCCGCTGGTTTTTTGGGGGCCTGCGCAACGCGTCAGGCGTGCTGTGTCTGAGCGAAACTGGCGAGCGCCCTGGCTTCGTTGTCGAAGGTCTCGAAAATGGTCAAAAGCTTGGTGATCTGCAGGAGGTCGGTGACTTTCTTCTGCAGGTTCAGCAGCTTCAACTGGCCGCCTCTTTCGGTGACGGTAGCGTAACTGCCGATTAGCTGGCCCAGCCCCGAGCTATCGATGTAGCTGACCTCAGCCAGATTCAAGAGGATGTTTTTGCGGTCGCCGGAGAGGGCCTCCCGGATGGAATCCCGGAAATCACCCAGGCCCTCGCCCAAGGTAAGGCGGCCGCTCATGTCTAAAATGGTTGCTGCCGCAGTCTCACGAACATTGATTTTAAGGCTCATCGAACCAATTTCCTTCCGCCGGTCCCCTTGGGCTAACGTTTCGGACGGTCGCCCTGCCGCGCAACGGCGCAAGGAGCGATCGAGCAGGGGCCGGCACTTCGATCCTACCTGAGATTGGGGTGAAATGGTGGACGCTGAATTCCCTTGCGGATTTTCCCTTGCCAATTTCTATACCGGCGCAAGCAAACGCTGACGGTGGTCGCGGTTCTGATGGACAACCGCGGCGGCTTGGTGGCCGGCAAACACAGCGAGATGACGCTCGATCTCACGCCGGCGACGTCCACGTACCTCGTGAACGCGGGCGTTTTCCCTATTCGGAGCCGGACAGCGTATTTGTGATTACGGCCTACGAGCTGCAAGGGAAACCGCTCGCGGCTTTTCGCAGGCGATGAAAAAAGAAACAACCATGAGGCAGGCCAGATTTCCAACCGGATGGGATGAAGAGAAAAGTGCAAAAGGTGCTAGCTCACTACGGAGAGCAGACCGAGGAAGACGCGCCTTTGGAGGACGAAGCGGGCATTGAGCCGTCCGAAACAGTCATGAACGTCCCTCGCGATCTCGTGCCCAAAGTACGGGAGGTGATTGCCAAGCGACAGAGGTGAGCGGCTTCCGCCGCCATTCCACCCGACCCGTTATCCAGACTTCGGGGACAGGCCACGAGACCCCCGCGCACAGCGGGTCCAGGCGGAGGACCCGGACCGCAACGGCACTGGGGATCTCGTAGTCTGGCCCCGAATCAGCTTCCCAACACCATGCGCACCGCGTTGAGCAGATCTTCGCCGCTAAAGGGCTTTGCCAATGTGGCGCGCGCGCCCAGGTTCGCAGCGCTCCTGAGGAAATGGCCTCCAAAGGCCCCGGAGATCGCAATCACGGGGAGTTGGGGGCTCGACTCCCGCAGCCGCATCATCGTCTCCAACCCCTCGCGCTCGGGCATTACCAGGTCGGTAATCACCAAGTCGAGCGGTTCCTTATCGACGACGGAAAGCGCCACGTTGCCATCTTCTCCCACCAGCACCTCAAACCCCGCCTCGCGCAGTACTGCGGCGGCGAACATCAGCACTTGCTGGTCGTCATCCAGAACCAGGATCCGCTTTCGCTTCTGCCGGTCGAGAATGGAGCGGACGCTTTCTCCGAATGCCGATACGGTGAACGGCTTGGCGAGAAACCCGGCGCCGGACTGTGGCGCGCCATCGAGCGCCACCTGCTCGGGATAGCCGGATATGTGCAGCACCGGCAGCCGCGGCCGCAATTCACGGAGAGAGTCCGCCAAAGTTATGCCGCTGGAATCGGGCAGGACCGCGTCGGCCACCAGCAGATCCAGACGGTCTTTGAGGCCGGCCGACAACTTCACCGCTTCGCGGGCCGATGCGGCGTCGAGCACAGCGTAACCCAGACCTTCGAGGATGGAGCGCATGAGGGTGCGCAGATCGAGATCGTCCTCCACGATCAGGACGGTTTCGTGGCCGCCGCGTGGAGTGCTGCTCCGTTCGATGGTTTCCGGGGTTTCGACGGACGCCTCCCTTCCGGCCGCGGGCAGGTAAATCCGCACAGAGGTTCCCTTTTCTTTGCCGCTCTCGATCGAGAGGAAACCCCCGCTCTGCTTCACCACGTACTGCACCATCGGTAAGCCGAGTCCCGTGCCGGCTCCTGGGGCTTTAGTGGTGTAGAACGGCTCGAAAATCCGCTGCCTGGTGGCTTCATCCATGCCTGTGCCGTTGTCGGTCACGGTCAACACTATGAAATCTCCCAGCGGCAGGTAAGGGCGGGGGTTTGCAGGGGTAGTGTGCGGTTCCAGATTGGCGGTCCGAATCTCCACTTTCCCACCGCTGGGCATGGCGTCGCGGGAATTCACCACCAAGTTCAGCAACGCTTGTAAAATCGCACCTCGGTCGGCGAGCACCCTGTGAAGATTGGGCGCCAGAACGGCCGCAAGTTCGATGTTGGCCGGCAAAAGGGGCCGGGCCAAGGTAACCAGCTCCGCCACGGACTCATTGACATCGACAATTCGCGGCTCCAGCGTCGTGCGCCGGCCGAGGAGCATCTGAGCCCGTGCCAGCGCGGCCGCGCGCTCTCCCGCGCCGCGAACAACGGCGAGGCACTCGCGCGCCTTTTCAGGAAGTTCTTTGGAGGCGAGCAGCATCTCGTTGTACCCGTTGATGACCGTAAGCAGGTTGTTGAAGTCGTGTATGATGCCGGCGGACAACAGGCTCGGAGACTCCATCTTCTGAGAGTCTTCGGGACTCAATGCCCTCGCAACAGCAGCGGCAAACGGCGAATCGTCGGGTTTAGAATTCCCGGCTGCCACTACGCCACCTGCCGGGAGTTTTCAGGCCGATACATCTTGGGGCCCTGGCAATTCAGTAATGCGTGCATTTCAAAATTAGTTTGGAACAGCTACAAAGAACCATTCTGCTCCCAAACGCGCCTCGTCACCACCCGTAGTATTTCGAACTCAGGCACCCTCCTAGGGCAATTCCGGAGCGCGCACTCCGTAAAATTACGGATGTCCAACTCTGCCGTAATCAGGTTCTAATTCGGAAATATGGGGAAGCCCAGCCGGGCTGAGGTGAGGTGCGGGCCAGATCGGGAAGATAGGCAAGCTCGGCGCTATCGCCTCGTCCTGGCGGACGATCACCCTGGTGTGCGGCAGGAAATCCGGCGGCTTCTCGATTCCGAGTTCGATGTCTTGCGCGCCGTCGGCGATGGAGCCGCGCTAGTGGCAGCCGCCGTCGAACTGCGGCCCGACGCCATTATTTCCGACATCCAGATGGCGGAATTGGATGGCATCGAAGCCGGATCGGAGGTTCTGGGACGCGGGCTCTGCGAAGCCATTGTGCTCCTCTCGATGTACCCCGACCGGCATCTGGTGCAAACCGCGCTGGAAGCCGGCATCCGCGCCTACGTTCTCAAGATGGACGCCGGCGAAGAGCTGATCCCCGCGGTTTACGCGGCATTGCGCGGGGAGCGCTACCTTTCCAGCGGAGTTCGCAACAGGTGACATCGGCCGCGGTAACCGGTGACTCCAAGGTAAACGTCTGCTATATTTGATCGGCGAGGGCCGAGGTGTGTATGCCCAAGATCCGAGTGCTCCTCGCGGACGATCACACGCTGGTGGCGGAAGCACTGAAATCGCTCCTGAAGGATGCTTTCGACCTGGTCGGTGTGGTCTACGACGGCCGGGCTCTGTTGGACGCCGCCGAGAATCTCCGCCCGGACGTAATCGTTACCGATATCTCCATGCCGCTGCTGAATGGGCTCGACGCCGTACGGCAGATTCGCGCCAGACGTCCCGACACCCGCATCATTATTCTGACCATGCATCGCGATACCCATCTGGCCGCCGACGCCTTTCGCGCGGGAGTCTCGGGTTACCTGCTCAAAATCTCCCCCGGCGAAGAACTGGTGAAAGCCATCCGCGAGGTGGCGCAAGGGCGCTCCTATGTCACCACGTTGCTGGCCAAAGACCTCATCAACCTTTTGATGGATCACAACGCCGCGTCGCGCGAGGACGGATCGCCACTTACTCCGCGACAGCGTGAAGTGCTCCAACTAATCGCCGAAGGCCGCACCATGAAAGAGGTGGCCGGCGTCTTGAAGATCTCACCGCGCACCGCCGAGTCGCACAAGTATGACATTATGCAGGCTCTGAACGTGCAGACTACCGCCGAGCTGGTGCAGTGCGCCGTCCGCATGAAACTGGTCGCCGAATGATCGGGCGCGAACTCGGCGCCGGCGCGAAAACTCACGGGCGCATTCTCATCGTTTCGCTGACTGTCTGTTCCCTGGCCACCGCCGGAGCTGTGTGGTGGTATTACACGCGCCAGTTGGCCGCCATGGAAGACGCCGTGGTCCAGGAACTGAGGGCCGTCAGCGATAACAAAAGCAAGCAAATCGCCAACTGGCGCAGCGAGCGCCTGGGCGACGGCCACGTACTGCTGTCGTCGCCACTCATCCGCATCGCCGAACGGACTCTTGCCGGCCAGGGCAGCGCATCCGATTCGGCGACTCTAGCAGAGGTCTTGAAGCGTTTTGAGGAAGCCTTTTTATATACCGGCGCCGCACTGTGCGATCTGGACGGCAAGGCCCGCATGGTGAGCGGCCACGTCGCCGCCGACCCTTCCCGCCTGCGCGGCCTGGCCCGCGAAACCGCCGGCGCCACAGACTCCCAACTCTCCGACCTGCGCCTCGATCCGCAAAGCGGGCGGCCGCTGATGGCCGTGATCCTTCCCGTGGGGCAAGCGGGCGCGCTGATTCTGGATATCGACCCGGAGCGCTTTCTTTATCCTTATCTGCGGGCGTGGTCCGGAAACAGCCAGACGGCCGAGACCATGCTGATGCGCCGCGAGGGGGAGTACGCCGTGTATCTGAGCGGCCTGCGCAATCGTCCGGAGAAACCCTTGCAGTTTCGGCGGAACATGACCGGCCTGGGATTCCCGCCCGACACGGCGCTCGAGACCCCGCATGTGGTTCGCAGTATCGACTACCACGGGGCGCCGGTGATTGCCATTCTGCGCCACATTCCCAACTCGCCCTGGTTTTTGACCGCCAAGATCGACGCCGCCGAAGCCGACGCGCCGGAACACCGATTGGGATGGGAAATGGCGATCGTCACGGCGCTCATCGCGCTGGTGAACGTGGCTGGCGCGGCCGTGGTCTGGCGCGGCCGAAGCGCGCGCATCCAGCAAGAGAGATTGGCGTGGCTCTATGCCGTGGCCAACGACACTCCCGCGTACCTCTGGATGGCCGACCCCCAAATGGAAAATACCTTTCTCAATGCCCCGCTTGCCAAGTTCCTGGGCACTTCGCAGACGCAGCTCAGGGAAGCCTGGAACGAAGGGATTCACCCGGATGACGCCGAACGGGCCCGCGCCACGTTTCGCGAGAACATGAGCAAACAGACCGGGTACACGCAGGAATACCGCATGCGCCGCTACGACGGGGAGTACCGGCGGATGGTAAGCAAAGCGGTCCCGCGATTTTCCCCCGACGGCGTCTTCCTGGGCTTCGCGGGCTCAATGCTCGATGTCACGGGCCGCCGCCTGGCGGAGCGGAAATTGCGCGAGGCTAACGAAAGCCTGCAGATACTCAGCTCCCGTCTGATCGACGCGCAGGAAGAGGAGCGCAAGCGCCTGGCGCGCGAACTGCATGACGATCTCAGCCAGCAGATTGCCGCGCTCAGCCTCGCCACCGGCAATCTGAAGCGGCAGATTCCCAAGGAGCGCGCCGAAGCGCGCGCGCAGGCCGACGGAATCCACGGCAAACTGGTACAACTGGCCGAGGCCGTTCGCCGCATGTCGCACGAGCTGCATCCCGCCGTCCTACAATACTCGGGGCTGGCGCCGGCGCTGCGGTCGTATTCCGAAGAATTCGGCGCGCTCACCGGACTTCAGATAGCGCTGGAGATCGAAGGCTCGTTCGAGGGCGTGGCGCCGGCCGCGGCGCTGTGCCTGTTCCGCGTGGCGCAGGAGGCGCTGCGTAACGTGGCCAAGCACGCGCAGGTTTCCCGGGCATCGGTGGAGTTGCGGCGCGCGGGCGGCGTTTTGCAGCTCACGGTCTCCGATAGCGGCGTGGGAATGGAGCCCGGCTGCGCCGCGGCCAAAGCCGGACTGGGGCTCTTGAACATTCAGGAGCGCGCCCGTCTGGTGGGCGGCAAGGTAGAAATCCGCAGCAGGCCGGGGCAAGGGACCAGGGTCACGGTCGAAGTGCCGGAGTGAGCTTCCAGCACCTCTGACGCGCCAGCGGCCCTATCCATGGAGCCACTGACTGGCTGGCGGGCTGAAGCTCGCCCCACGTTTGGCTGGTTGGTGGGGCGGGCGTCATTTCGCGAGGGCCGGCGAAACCGGGGCCTTCTATCGAGCCCTCCGAAGGTGTATCATTTGGTCGGTAGGGACTGCGGGCAGGAGGTACCCATGCTCAGTGCCGACAGCGCTCATGTGAATTGGGACACTCAGAAGAAACGTTGGAGTGTCCGCGTGAAGATCGGGGAGGAAGTTATCCGGCGGGCGATTCCGGCGATTCCGAAAGGCGCCGGGGACGAAGTTTTACGATCCGCGGCGGTCGAGACCGCGAAGGCCGACGGTTATCAGGTGGATCCGGCGAAAGTCGATATCGCTCACTGACGAGGGTCGCGTGTGCGCCCTGCCGAAACGCTGTAACACCATTGTCACCCGCATGGTGCGGGGACGTAGTAGACTGCCTGCATATGGCTGATTTCAGCATGGCTTGGAGCGGTCCGCTGAGTTTGAGAATGCGTTCTCCCTTGAGACTCCCGATGGGAAGCTCCATTCCGGTCAGTTCCCTTGCAGAGGCCGAAGCAGCCTTCGGTGGAAAGGCGGCCTCAGCCTGATTTGCGGCGCGGGTTCGCGATGAGGGATTCGATCGCGCGCAGGTTTGTGACATTGGCCGCGTTGTTGGCGGCTCCATTGGTCGTCCTGATCTTTCTCTTCGTCCAAGATGCACGCGTGCGAATGCTGTCCGTCGCCATAGCCCTGTTGACCGTGGCGCTTGCCTGGTTCCTGGCGCAGTCGCTGACGCGGCGAATTAACGCACTGACGGCTTTCGTCGACGGCATGCTCGATCAGAACGGCGCGCGGCCGCCCTTGATCCAAGGCGACGACGAGTTGGGCGAGTTGACCCGTTCCGTCTCGCGCATCACCCCGCAAATCGGCGAGCTGGTCAACCGGCTCAGCATGGAACTCACGCGCCGGGAGGCGGTTTTGAGCAGCATGAGGGAGGCGGTACTGGCGGTGGACGCGCAGTTGAACATAACCTTCTGCAACCACTCGTTTCAGCAGGCCGTGGGCGACCACGGCGTGTCGCAGGGAATCCCGTTGATCCGCATCATCCGCGATCCGGAGCTGATTCGCGTGCTCAAGCAGGTGGTGGATTCCGGGGAGCCGGCGCGGCGGCGGGTGCAGTTGTCCGGCCGTTCCTTCGACGTCAATGCCGCCCTGCTGGCTAACAGCACTTCTCGCGGCGCTATCGCCATCCTGCACGATGTCTCGCCCGAAGAACACCTCGAGCGGGTCAAACGCGATTTCATCGCCAACGTTTCGCACGAATTCCGCACGCCCCTGGCCACCATTCGCGGTTATGCCGAAACGCTGCTCGATGGCGGCCTGGACGATCGCAAGAACCGGCGCAAATTCGTGGAGATCATCCAGGCCAATGGAATCCGCCTGAATAACATCGCCGCCGACCTGCTGACGCTATCGGACCTCGAGGCTGGACGTCCCGAGCCGGAGCCCGGTCCCATCCCGGTAGCCGATGCGGTGTTGAGCGCCATGCGCGCCGTGGAACCGGCGGCACGCCTGCGCGGCCTGTCGCTGCACGTGGGGGAGATTCCCGACGCCGTCATCCTGGGCTACGGGATCCGGTTCGAGCAGGCGCTGCTCAACCTGATCGACAACGCCGTGAAATTCAACCGCGAAAACGGAGAAGTGGGAGTGGAGGTCGCGCGGCGGCCTGAAGGCCGCGTAGAAGTCTCGATTTGGGATACGGGAATCGGCATACCGGCTCTCGACCTTACGCGGATATTCGAACGCTTTTACCGGGTGGATAAGGCGCGCTCCCGTCAGGTGGGAGGCACCGGGCTGGGGCTGTCCATCGTGAAGCACGCCATCGAGCAAATGAATGGCACTATTTCCGTGGAAAGCACTGTGGGAGAAGGTTCGCGGTTTACAATTTCGCTGCCGGAGTTTATTTCCAGGTAAGCGAGTCTTAATCATCTAGTCATCGCACCGTAACAACCCTCCGTTAAGCTCAACCCTTGGCCCCTGCATTCACATGTTTCAGCACGCGCGAGCTATCCTCGCGCCATACCCTCACGCTCTCTCTATTTCTACATCAGGAAGGACGGAAATGAAGCGAACACGACGAGCAGCATTCGTATTGTCCATGATGGCGATGAGCTTTCTCACCACTGGCCACGCTCAGGACGACGCAGCCGGAAAGACTAACAATACCGAGCTCGCCAAACTGAAGGCGCAGCTCGAAGAGCAGCAGAAGCAGATCGAGCAGTTGAGTGCCATGCTGGCGCAGCAGAAAAAGATGATCGATCAGGCGACCTCCGCCGCCGGCGCGTCCCTTGCACCGGCGTCCACAGCTCCGGCCTCAGCGTCGGCGGCTCCGGCGCCAGCGGTCCCGGCAGCGCCAGCGCCGGCAGAAGCCGCGGCGGCGTCGCCCGCTCCGCACATGTTGCCCAACATGGGCGACGTGGCTTCCAACTCCCCCATGCTGCCGCCCCCTCCGCCTCCTCGCGCGCCGCGCGTGCTCGATGAGCAAGTGCCGGCGGGCGAGCCGCCCTCGCCGCTGCAACTCAAGATCGGCGATGCTACCCTTACGCCGGTAGGCTTCATGGACTTGACGGCGGTATGGCGCAACGAGAATGCCGGTTCGGGAATCGGCAGCAGCTTCGGCAGCGTCCCCCTCGCCAATGCAACCACCGCTCACCTCTCGGAATTCCGCTTCAGCCCGCAGAACAGCCGGTTCGGTTTCCGCTTCGACGCCAACGTGAAGGGCGCCCACGTCATTGGCTACAACGAGATGGACTTCCTGGGCACCAGCGGTTCGAACTCTCTCGGCGTCACCAACGGCGCGTTCGTCCCGCGCATCCGCCTGTACTGGGTTGACGTTCGCAAAGATCAGATCGAGTTCCTAGCCGGTCAAAGCTGGAGTTTGCTGACGCCAGGCCGCAAAGGCATCTCTCCGTTGCCGGGCGATATCTTCTATAGCCAAGTCATGGACGTGAATTACGTGGCGGGCTTGACCTGGACCCGCCAGCCGGGTCTGAGGTTGGTTTATCACCCGACGAACACGGTAGCCATCGCCTTCGCGGCGGAGAATCCCAACCAGTATGTCGGCGGCTCCGCCGGTGGCTCTTCGATCACCGCTCCCTCGGCGCTTTCTTCCCTGGTGGGGAGCCAGCTTGACAACACCTCGGCAAGCGTTCTCAGTACGCCGAACCTGACCCCGGATTTCATCGCCAAAGCCGCCTTCGATCCCATCTCTCAGGTGCATTTTGAATTCGCCGGCGTCGAACGGAATTTCAAGGATTGGGATCCTACCACCAACACAAAGTTCACCAAGGCGGGCGGCGGCGGATCGTTCAACGGGAATTTTGAAGTCGTCAAGAATTTCCGCCTGATCTCCAATAACTACTGGAGCGATGGCGGCGGCCGTTACATCTTCGGCCAGGCTCCGGACGTGATCATCCGCTCCGACGGCAGTCTCAGCCCGATCCACTCCGGCGGTTTCAACGCGGGATTTGAAACCAACCTCAGCAAGAATTTTCTGCTGTACTCCTATTACGGCGATATTTACATCGGTAAGAACGTAGCCCTCGATGCCAACGGCACCAGCCTGATCGGGTATGGCTACCACGGCGGGAGTCAGGACCGGAACATCCAGGAGTTCACCATCGGGTATGTGCAGACTTTTTGGAAAGATGCCAAATACGGTGCGCTTAGCATGATTACGCAGTACGAGTGGCTCAATCGCTATTTGTGGTACGTCGCTGCGGGCACGCCCAAGGGCGGGCACGACAATACCATTTATGTCGACATCCGCTACACCTTGCCGGGCTCTGCTCCCACCCTGGGCAAGTAGCGACGAGCACGGAATTTCCCGGTTCGTTAACAGAACTGTAACAAAGCTCTGAGAAAATTGGAGGTACTAGAATGAGAAAAGCAGTGCTAACGTGCGGGGTTTTGCTGGCCGCCGGCGCGGCGATTGTCGTGGCCCAGGTCAAAATCAACGCCTGCGGGGCCACCTTCCCGGCCCCCGTATACGAAAAATGGTTTTCGGATTACCACAAGGCTCATAACGACGTCCAGATCAACTACACGGCCAATGGCTCGGGCGGCGGAGTAAACGGCGTCACTCAAGGTACCGTCGACTTCGGGGCATCGGACATGCCCATGACCGATCAGGAGCAGGCGGCGGTCAAGGGAAAGATCCTTCATTTCCCGACCGTGCTGGGCGCGGTGGTGCCCATGTACAACGTTCCTGGTGTCACCCAGGAACTGAAGTTCAGCGGACCGGTGCTGGCCGGTATTTTCCTGGGCAACATCAAGAAGTGGAACGATAAGATGATCGCCGCGGACAATCCGGGTGTGAAACTTCCCAGCGACGACATCATGGTGGTGCATCGGACAGATGCCAGCGGGACGACGTTCATCTTTACCGACTATCTCTCGAAGGTGAGTCCCGAATGGAAGAGCAAAGTCGGAGCGGCCAAGGCTGTAAGCTGGCCGGCCGGCTTGGCCGGTAACCAGAGCGCTGGGGTCACAGGCCTGGTGAAACAGACTCCCGACTCGATCAGCTATGTGGAGTTGATCTACGCGATCCAAAATAAGATCGGCTACGGTCTGGTGAAGAACGCGTCCGGACAGTACATTAAGGCGTCGATGGACACCGTTTCGGAAGCTGCGGCGGGCGTCAAGATGCCCGACGACTTCCGTGTTTCCATCACCAACGCCTCCGGCAAGAACGCCTACCCGATTGCGAGCTTCACCTGGATGCTGATTCCGGCCAACATTCCCGATGCCAACAAGTCCAAGGCGATCCATGCCTTTCTGGCCTGGATGTTGACCGACGGCCAGAAAATCGCGCCCACGCTGGATTTTGCGTCTCTGCCGGCGCCGGTAGTCGCTAAGGAACAGAAGCAGTTAGCATCGCTTGAAGGGTCCGCCGCCGCTCCCTCGTCCTCCCCCAAAAAGAAGAAGGGAGCCAACTAGGTCTATCGACCGGGAACAAGATGGCTACTGAAACGGCTGTCGCGGCAGAACCGGTCCGAAAAACCAGCAGTCAGGCGGGCGACAAAATCGCCCGCCTGACTGCGCTGTTTTTTGCCTGTACTCTTCTCGCCATAGTAGGTTTGCTGGTGTATGAGCTGATCTGGAGGTCGGAACCGGCCCGTGCCAAATTCGGTTGGGGATTCCTGTCCTCGTCGGAATGGAATCCGGTAACCGAAAACTTTGGCGGGCTTCCGTTTCTGTACGGGACCGTGGTGACCTCGGTAGTCGCCATGTTGCTTTCGATACCGCTGGGAGTGGGTGCGGCAATTTTTCTGGCTGAATTGGCCCCCGCCAAGCTCTCCAACGCGCTGACGTTCGTCATCGAGTTGCTGGCGGCGATTCCCAGCGTGATTTACGGCTTGCTGGCTATTTTCACGCTGGTGCCTTTGATGCGCGAGTATATCGAGCCGTTTCTCAAGGCGACCTTGGGGTTTTTGCCGTTCTTCCAGGGCCCGGCCGCCGGAGTCGGATATCTGACGGCGGGCCTCGTCTTGGCGATCATGACCGTGCCTTTCATCATTTCGGTGTCGCGTGAGTCCCTTTTGGCCGTTCCGCGCGAACAGCGGGAAGCGGCCCTGGCCCTTGGCGCAACTCACTGGGAAACCACCTGGCAGATCGTGGTGCCCTACGCGAAGCTGGGAATTTTGGGCTCGGTGTTTCTGGGCTTGGCTCGCGCCCTGGGCGAGACCATGGCAGTGACGATGGTGATCGGGAACCTCGTTGCCGTACACGCGTCGCTTCTTTGGCCTGGATATTCGATTGCCGCCGTGATCGCCAATGAATTCGCGGAAGCCGGTGGAAAGATTTACCCCGCCGCCTTAGTGGAACTCGGGTTAGTGCTGTTCGGCCTTACCATCGTGATCAACGGCTTTGCCCGCATGATGATTATCGCGACTACCAAGAAAGGGTCCAAACGCTGATGTTAGCGCGACGCAAGTTGGTCAACATGGTCATGCTGACAATGACCGGCGTCTGTACGGTGGCCACTGTTGCCGTCCTTTTCCTGATTTTGGGTGCGCTTCTTGTGCATGGCGCCAGTTCCCTGAGTTGGAACTTCTTCACGCAGTTGCCGAAGCCGATCGGTGAGACCGGCGGAGGAATGGCGAACGCCATCGTCGGCAGCGCGGAGATCGTAGGGTTAGCGGCCCTGATCGGGATCCCCATCGGATTCCTCGCCGGGGTCTATTTGTCGGAGTATGAGGACAAGAAATTCGCCTCTGTAGTCCGGTACATCGCAGATCTGTTGAATGGCGTCCCTTCGATCATCGTCGGCATCCTCGGCTGGGCCTTGCTCGTAGTGCCGATGCATGGAAATTCCGCCCTCGCGGGCTCTATTGCGCTGAGTGTTATGCTGATCCCCATCGTGACACGCCAGACCGAGCAGTTCCTGCGCGAGGTTCCCTTGGCCCTGAGGGAAGGCGCGTTGGCGTTGGGGGCCTGCAAGTGGAAAATGATCGCCACCGTAGTGGTCCCGGCGGGTAGCAAGGGAATCATGACTGGCATGATTCTGGGAGTCGCGCGAATCGCCGGTGAGTCCGCTCCTTTGCTATTTACCGCGGGGAGCAGCCAATATTGGGGCACATTGACGGAACCGACAGCCTCGCTGCCGGTGATGATTTATTTTCGCGCTACCGGCCCTTATGAAGAATGGCATCAGGAGGCTTGGGCTGCCGGACTGGTGCTGATCGGCATGGTCCTGACAGCTAACATTTTGGCCCGCATGATCCTGGCCAAGGGCGTTTCCGTTCCACGTGGCTGACATCGAGAATCTTATGAGCACCGCACCCGAATACGCGCAATCGAAGGCCGCTCCGGACCGAAAGGGGGCTCCCGTGCCCACACCTACACCCGTACCGGGCCCCAAACTGCGGGCCACCAACGTGAATTTCTTTTACGGCGCGTTTCAGGCCCTGCACGACATCTCGATCGAGATGCTGGAGCACAAAGTGACGGCGCTGATCGGGCCTTCGGGGTGCGGCAAGTCGACCTTCCTGCGGAACTTGAACCGCATCAACGATACCATCAAGAATTCGCGCATGGAAGGGCAGATTCTGCTGGATAACGAAGACGTGCGCGCGGTCGACGTCACCAGTCTGCGGCGGCGCGTGGGGATGGTTTTCCAACGGCCCAATCCTTTCCCGAAATCGATCTTCGACAATATCGCCTACGGCCTGAAGATCAACGGCATGGCCAAGCGCAGCGAAATGCGCGACCGCGTGGAGCGGAGCCTGCAGCGCGCGGCGCTCTGGTCCGAAGTCAAGGACAAACTGCACGAATCGGCCTACGCGCTTTCCGGCGGCCAGCAGCAGCGCCTGTGTATTGCGCGCGCCCTGGCGGTGGACCCCGAGGTGCTGCTGCTCGACGAACCTTGCTCCGCGCTCGATCCCATCGCCACGGCCAAGATCGAAGAACTGATGTTCACCCTCAAGGACCAGTGCACCATGGTGATTGTGACGCACAACATGCAGCAGGCCGCGCGCGTCGCCGATTTCACCGGGTTCTTCCTGATGGGGAAGTTGATCGAATACAGCAAGACCGACGTCATCTTTCGCAATCCCGCGAAGAAAGAGACGGAGGATTACATTACCGGCAGATTCGGGTAGACTCAAATCAGCCAACAGAATTCGGGCCGTGCCGGAAAGGGGATGGACTTAGGTGCGTCATTTCACCGTAGAACTGGAAGAACTGAATCACAAATTGCTCGAAATGGGCGGGCTGGTGGAGTCCGCCATCCACCGCAGCGTCCGTTCCCTGGTGGAGCAGAACAGGGAATTAGCCGAGCAGGTGATTCGCGATGAGCCGCAGATCAACCGCATGGAAATGGAGATCGACGGCCTGGCGACGCGCCTGCTGGCGCTCAACCAGCCGGTTGCCCGCGACCTGCGGTTTCTGACCTCGGCGCTCAAGATCAATACCGATTTGGAGCGCATCGGCGACCTGGCGCAGCACATCGCCGAGCGTTCGCTCTCGCTGATGCATCATCCGCTGGTGAAGCCGATGATCGACATTCCCAAGATGGCGTCGCTGGTGCAGTCCATGCTATTGCGCTGCCTGGATGCATTCGTCAATTCGGACACCGAGATGGCCCGCAATGTTCTGCTTTCCGACGATGAAGTGGATAAGTTGCGCGACGCCGTGTACAACGAGTTACTGGCGACTATGCAGCGCGATCCCGGCGTGGTGCCGGCGGCCGTGGACCTGATCTTCGTGGCGCGCAATCTGGAGCGGATCGGCGATCACGCCACCAACATCGCGGAGGACGTGGTGTTCCTGGTAAAAGGGATCGACGTGCGCCACCGCGCGCAGGAAGAGACCGATCTGAGCGTGCCGCTGGAGTAGGTGGGATTCACCGCCGAGACGCAGAGAATACAACGGGACTATCGGTCGCCGGCCGGGGTTGGGAACGCCGCGTCTTCCCCAAGTTGGGTCGCAGAGGAAGCAGAGGTAACCTGCGTTTCTCCGCGCGAACGCAAAAGGTGTAGGACGCTGCCCCGTGGAGTTGGAATTCACCGCGGAGACGCTGAGACGCAGAGAAGAACAGAACTAACACCGGAAGCACGCAGAGGAGGCAGAGGTAACCGGCGTTTCCCTGCGCGAACGCAAAAGGTACAGGACGCTGCCCCGTGGTGTCGGTCGGGCGGTTTCGCTTTAGCTTGTCCAGGTCGGTGCGGGCGGAATTTCGCCAGCCCAGGCTCAAGTCTCAGGACAAGTTGTCCTGAGCAGACCTGGAAAGCCCTCCAAATCTGCGTGCTCCAGAAGGAAACGCAGGTTACCTCCGCCCCCTCTGCGTTCTCCCAGTGTTGTTCTGTTCTTCTCCGCGTCTCTGCGTCTCCGCGGTGAACTCTATATGCCGTTTATGCCTTCGCTCGCAAATTTCGCCAGCCCAGGCTCAAGTCTCAGGACAAGTTGTCCTGAGCAGACCTGGAAAGCCCTCCAAAATCTGCGCGCTCCCGAAGGAAGCGCAGGCTACCTCCGCCCCCTCTGCGTTCTCCCAGTGTTGTTCTCCGCGTCTCTGCGTCTCCGCGGTGAACTCTATATGCCGTTTATGCCTTCGCTCGCAAATTTCGCCAGCCCAGGCTCAAGTCTCAGGACAAGTTGTCCTGAGCAGACCTGGAAAGCCCTCCAAATCTGCGTGCTCCAGAAGGAAACGCAGGTTACCTCCGCCGCCTCTGCGTTCTCCCAGTGTTGTTCTCCGCGTCTCTGCGTCTCCGCGGTGAACTCTATATGCCGTTTATGCCTTCGCCCGCAAATTTCGCCAGCCCATGCTCAAGTCTCAGGACAAGTTGTCCTGAGCAGACCTGGAAAGCCCTCCAAATCTGCGCGCTCCGGAAGGAAACGCAGGTTACCTCCGCCCCTTCCGCGTTCTCCCAGTGTTGGTTCTCCGCGTCTCTGCGTCTCCGCGGTGAACTCTTTACGCCGTTTATGCCTTCGCCCGCAAATTTCGCCAGCCCAGGCTCAAGTCTCAGGACAAGCTGTCCTGAGCAGACCTGGAAAGCCCTCCAAATCTGCGTGCTCCGGAAGGAAACGCAGGTTACCTCCGCCCCCTCTGCGTTCTCCCAGTGTTGTTCTGTTCTTCTCCGCGTCTCTGCGTCTCCGCGGTGAACTCTTTATGCCGTTTATGCCTTCGCCCGCAAATACCGATTGGCCGGCTCCTCAATCACCCCGTAGACAATCGCCGAGACCACCAGCACCAGCAGCACATAAATCTCCGGGGCGAATCGGAAACCCCAGCTTACCGCCCACCAGAGAATCGGGATGTGCAGAATGTACATCGCGTAGCTCGCCTTTCCCATATAGACCACCACGCGCGCGGATAGCGCCTGCGCCACCCAGCCGCCACCCAACCCGAAGCCGATCAGCAGCAGTGCGTTCAAGGGGCGGATCGCGGTGTTGAGATCCACCGATCCCGGCAGCAGTTGCGGGTAGGCGATGAGCGTGGCTACTCCCAAGACTCCCGGCAGATACAGCCACGGCCCCCAGTGGCCCTTGCCCCGGGCGTGGAGCAGGTCGAAGACGTTGGACGCCGCGATCCCGATCAGAAAATCCGCCAGGTGGACCACCGGCTTCAGATTGTCGGAGACCCCTGCTCTCCACAGCACGCGCGTAAGCACGCAGGCCAGCGCGGCGACGCCCAAGCTCTTCCACCATCCCGCGCCCCGCAAAGGCGCAATCAACAACGGGAACATGAGGTAGAAAAACATCTCGCAAGACAGCGTCCACGCGGCCACATTCCAGCCGACCGTATAGTGCCCCACGAACCATCCCTGCACCAGCGCCAGGTGCATGGCCACCAGCCAGCCTTTGGATTGCGGTGTAGTGACGGCCTTCACGATGAACGGCGACACAATCATGAGGCTCAGCAAATACACCGGGTAAACGCGCGCCACGCGGCCCACACCGTACTTCCACAGGTTGCGCCGGCTCCACGGGGTGGTCCCGTAGGTGCGCGCCAGTACGAAACCGGAGAGCACGAAAAACGTGTTCACAGCCAGATAGCCCCCGCGCACGATCATGTACAACGGGTGCGGCAGCATCTGCGCGAATGGCTCGAACGCGTGGCCGGGACCGACCAGATGATCGACGATGACCCACAGCGCCAGGAAGAAACGCAGGCCGGTCAACGCCGGTAATAGCCCCTTGCGGACGGGTCGCGCGGGCGCCGCCACTTCGGCTGTAGCGGGCGCCGTCACTCAGTCCCGGTCCGCGATTCGTATAAAGCGGCGATTGCGCCCGCCGGATCCTGGATCGCGCAAAAACGATTGCCATCCCGGGCGCGCTTCGGCGCCCCCAGCAGCTTGCCTCCGCGCTCTTCGCACCGTTGCAGGGCTGCGTCCAGATCGGCCAATACGATATAAATCATCCACACCGCCGGCAAACCGGTATTATCGCCTCGGGCGTGGCAGATGCCAGCCACGCTCTGCCCGTTGGCGGCGTTCATGCAATAGTCCTGATAGTCTCCCATGCTGACGGGCGCGGGAGTCCAGCCGGTCGCGTCGCGATAAAAGTCGCGCACCGCATCGGCATCGGGAACCGTCAGATCGATCCAGCCGATTTGCCCCGGCCGGGGCGTCGCGTCACTCGCCACTCGTCCGCTCCACCACTACTTCGCACTTGGAAACCAACGTGGCAATGGCGCCCACGGCCGCCAGTACCGGCGCCGCCACCACTCCGATCGTGGCCACGGTCAGAGGGATTTCCATAAACGTGTGCCCGTGCTCATCTTTGATGATGATGCGACGCACATTGCCTTCGTGGATCAGCTCGCGGATCTTGTCCCCGAGGTCCTTACCGGCAACTTTGAACTGTTCGAAGGCCCGCTCGAATTGCCCCATTCTTGCAGTTTACCGCGATGCGGCGAAAAAACTCCGGCGTGTCTTGCGCGTTGGGTGCTTATTAACCGGCTAATCTTTCCTCATTCTCTGGGGTTTCGTTTTCGGACCAGCGAGGCTGGTCATCGATGCATTATCGGCCCTTCCTCATGAAGGTCAAGGGTTTTCGATGTGATTGAAGAATCGGCTGGAAAAGAAATAATCGAGTGCGGGCCATTCCCCGCCGGTCTGCTACGCAGAGCACTTTAAATTTGGGGATTAGCCGGTTAAGTGCTTAACCGTTTTGGGGGTTCCGGGTGTTCAGTCCCAGCAACCGCTCCCTAACCCGGCATAGCCGGAACCAAACCGGCCGCAATCTGAAACAGTTCGTGGCCCATGCAGATATGCTTCTGAACCGCCTAAACATTGCGCGAAACGCACACCGCCAAAAATATTCTGCTATTTTGGCGAGAATTCAACTTCGTAGGTGCTTACGGCCGCGGCTCCGTTACGGTTGCCTCGTGTTTGCAGTTACTTACAGAGCCGCGACCGTAAGGGAGCGGTCCGCGGACTCCCATTCCTCCAGATCGGTCAAGCACCCTTGCGCGTTCACGGCCGAGGAACAGTCCGGCCGCGGATTTCCGCAGCCGTCCCCCGCGGCATCCAACAGGCCATAGCTTTTCTGCCGCCGCATTCGAGAGTGTGGCGTAATACGGAGTATGAAGCTTTGGATGGCTGCCTGCCTGATTCCGTCGGTCTGCTTCGGCCAGGCGGCGTATCGCGCCGACGTGCACCTGGTCAACATAAGCTTCTCGGTCCGCGACAGCCAGGGAAAGCTGGTCACCCACCTGACGCAGGACGATGTCGAGGTGCTGGAAGACGGCGTACCCCAAAAGATCGCTTTTTTCGCGCGCAGTGAGGACGTTCCGCTGACTCTCGGGCTGGTGGTCGACATCAGCGGCAGTCAGGGCTCCTTTTTGAAACCGCACGAAAAGGACTTGCGGACGTTTCTGCACGCTGCGCTGGCCCCCAACGACCGCGCTTTCCTGCTGTGTTTCGCCAACCATTTGAGGTTGGTGGCGGATTACTCGAAGCCCGACCGGGATCTGGCCGCGGCGCTGGCCGGTTTCGACCGCCTCAAGGACGTATCGGCGTATCCGGAACTCGGTCCCAAGGAAATTCGCACGGAAGGCACGGCTTTTTACGACGCCATTTACTACGCCACGGTTCAAATGCTGGCGAACGCCGAGGGCGGGCGCAAAGCTCTGATCGTTTTCAGCGACGGCGAAGACAATTCCAGCGCACACCATATGCTGGATGCCATTGAGGCGGCGCAGACCGATAATGTGCTGCTGTTTTGCGTACGGTATACCGAAATTAAGAATGACCGCTTGACCGCGCGGAATAAGTACGGAATGAGCGTGATGGCGCGGATCGCGAAGGAGACCGGCGGGGCGGACTTCGACGCGCGCGAGAAGGGGCTGGCGGAGGATTTCAAGGAAATCGGCGAGCAACTGCGGTCGGCGTACGAACTGGCGTACCACTCGACTAACACGGCGAGCGACGACACGTTCCATAAGATCTCGATTCGCCCGAAGGACGCAAGTCTGACGGTCAGGGCGAAGACGGGATACTACGCGCGGTCGCGGTGAAAGCGGAGAGACTTTGTCGCCGGCGGAGCAAAAGACATTTGAGCCGCCGATGAACGCCGATTTGCGCGAACTCCGAACAGTGTTATCAGCCGCCGATCAACGCCGATAACCTCGCTGACAGTGGCGCGTGCCGAGCGGGATTGGTTTTGGCCCGCACCGACGCCCCCAATCTTCCCGAAATTAGTCTATTGTCTGCTATAGCAGAAGCTGCTATAGTTGTCCCATGCCGCGCAAGCCCCCCGAGCCCGAATCGCCCGCCGATTTCCTGCCGCTTCAAAAAGACATGTTCCACATCCTCGTGGCCCTCGCCGGCCACGACCGCCACGGCTACTCCATCATGCAGGACATCGCCGCCCGCACCGAAGGCCGCCTCAATATCAGCCCCAGCAGCCTCTACAGCGCCATCAAGCGCATGATGGACACCGGCCTCATTACGGAGCTCGACGAGCGCCCCGACCCCCAACGCGACGATCAGCGCCGCCGCTATTACCGCATCACCGATTTCGGCCGCAAAGTCGCCATCGCCGAGGCCCGCCGCCTGGAACGCCTGCTGGCCGATGCCCGCGCGACCGGCCTCGTTCCCAAGCGTCTATAGGCCATGTCTCGCGACGCCTCAATCCGTCTCTACCGCGGCCTTCTGTGGCTCTATCCGCTGGAGTTTCGCGAGCACTTCAGCCAGGAAATCTGCCTGCTGCTGGCCGATAACCTGCGCGCCCAATCGAACGGCCGGCGCCGATTCGCCGTCTGGCTCGCGGCCGTTGCAGCAGTCTTCGTCGACGCACCCAGGGAGCACTATCGTATGATCCGTCAAGACGTCATTTATGCCCTCCGCACCATGCGGCGCGAAAAGCTAACCAGCCTCATCGCCATCCTCGTCCTGGCCCTCGGCATCGGCTCCTCGGCGACCATCTTCAACCTGGTCAACGGACTCCTGCTCCATCCGTTGCCGTTTCCCGAGCAGGACCGCTTGATCTCTGTCGCGGAATCCAGTCGCACCGCCGGCGGATTCGGCGCTAGCGTGGCGTTTCCGAACTATCTGGACTTCGTCCGCGCCAACCGAACCCTCGAGTCTTTCGCGCTGTACAGTTCGGGCCTCGTCGCCCTCCGGCGAGAGGGCCAGGACGCGGAGAACATTCCGGGAGGATTCGGAACCGGTCCGCTGTTCCGCGTTCTGGGCGTGCAGCCGCTTCTGGGCCGCACCCCCGCGGAGGAGGACGATCGGCCGAACGCGGCCCCGGTCGCTGTGCTTTCCGAGGATCTCTGGCGGACCCATTTCGGTGGGGACCCGGCAGTCCTCGGCAAGACTGTCCTGATGGGAACCATGTTCGGAATCAAGGCCACCCAGGTGATCGGCGTGATGCCGCACGGATTCCATTTCCCCGACGATGCGCAATTATGGATGCCGCTGCAACTCGACGTCGCGACGAACACGCGAACGGACCATTGGCTGCGGGGTATTGCTCGGCTCAAGCGCCATGTAACGCCCGAACAGGCGCAAACCGATCTGCGCGTCATTATGGATCAGATTTCGCGCGACCATCCCAAGGAAACTTACGGGCAGACCGTCAACACCGCTCTCTTCCAAACGCGGACCACCCGCGATGTGCGGCCCGTGCTGTTGACGCTGATGGCGGCCGTCGGCTTTGTGCTGCTGATCGCCTGCGCCAACATTGCCAGCCTGATGCTGGTCAGGGCCGCCGCGCGCCAACGCGAGATCGCCGTGCGCGGAGCGCTGGGCGCGTCCCGTTCGCGCTTGGTCCGCCAGTTCGTGGTGGAAAGCGGACTGCTCGGCATCCTGGGTGCAATCGGCGGCATCTTGATGTCGTGGGCCGCTGTTCCGGCGCTTCTTCGCCTGACGCCCGCCGGCACGCTTCCCGTATGGGCAGATTTCTCCGCGGACCTGCGCACCTGGATCTTCATCGTCTCGGTAACGGCTGGCACGGCGCTGCTGGTGGGCGGGCTGCCCGCGTTATCCGCGTCGCGTCTGAATCTGGTGGACGCGCTCAAAGAGGGTGGCCGATCGAGCACCGCCGGCGTGGCCGGCGCGCGCGTTCGCGCTTGCCTGGTGGCCGCGGAGGTCGCCATGTCCGTCCTGCTGCTCACCGGAGCCGGCCTGATGATCCGGACCTTCCTGAATCTCGAGCGGCAGAACCTCGGATACCGCGTCGAGAACGTCACCACGCTCTACACCGCCGCGCCCAATGACCGCTATCCCCAGGGTCCGGCGTCCGGACAACTGGTCGAGCGCATCGGGCGGGAACTCGCGTCGGTCCCCGGAGTGGTTTACGTGGCGGCCGCGTCCGACGTACCCATCGCTGATGCATGGGGCCGCAGCCTGACCGTGGAAGGCGCCCCGCTGCTCAGCCTGCGGGACACGCCCATGATTAATCACACTGTCGTGACGCCGGGGTACTTCAAGACGCTCGGCATTCCCATTCTGGAGGGCCGCGATTTCAATCCGAGCGACCAGGCAGACCCGCACGTGACCATTGTCGACGCTGGAATTGCCCGTCACTATTGGCCCAACCAGAGCGCTCTTGGCAAGCGCGTTCGCTTCGGCCCGCCGGAGGACCATGAACCGTGGCATACCGTAGTCGGCGTAGTGCCCGAAGTGCGCAACCAGGAACTCCGCCAACTGCGCCGCAACAGCGTCTACATTCCCTATGAGGATCGGTACGACCACGCCACCCTCGCCTGGCTGGTGCGTACCGATTCGCGCCTCGCAAGCCCCGGAGAAGCGCTCCGCCGGCGCATCGCCCAGATCGACCGCAATGTCGCCGTGAGCGACGTCGCTACCCTCCAGCAGATCGTCGACGAGTCCATCTGGCAGGAGCGCTTCTTCGCCACGCTGCTGGCGTTCTTCGCCGCGCTCGCGATGCTGATGGCCACCGTGGGGCTCTACGGTGTGATGGCCTACACGGTCTCGCGCCGCACGCACGAATTGGGCATCCGCATGGCGCTGGGAGCGTCCGCCCGGGAGATCCGAGCCATGGTGCTGCTACAAAGCGGCCGGCTGGTCGGCGCCGGACTCGCGGTCGGTGTGGTCGCGGCGCTACTGCTCACGCGATTGCTCGAAGAGCAGCTCTACGGCGTCAAACCTACCGACCCGCAAACCTTCCTCGCGGTGTCCGCGCTACTGGTAGCCGCCGGCTTGCTGGCAAGCTATCTCCCGGCGCGCCGCGCCACCAGGGTCGACCCGATGCTGGCGTTACGCGAGGAGTAACTCGGTGGGGTCAGCCACCAGCCAAAAGCTCTCCACTGACCGCTTCACAGACTGTTTGTTTTGAATGAAGGACAGCGCGGACGCAACAAAGGGAAAAACGTGGGCTCCGCCCGTGAAATCCTTTCAGGATTTGGGAGTCGGAAGCGGGCCCTGCTGAATGGCGGGCTGAAGCCCGCCAACCTGACCTTGGGGAAATGTTGAAGTATCTTGCTTACTATCTTAGACCAAAGAATCTAACCCCTTTCGATCCTACCAAAGCGCGGATCTACTTCACCTCGAACGCGTACGACCCGGAGCCGATTTCCACCACGTAGCTCGCGCCGTCTTTCATCGCCTTCACCGCCTTGCCGCCTTCGGTCACCCTGGCGCTACCGGCGTCCGGAAGATACACCTTCGCAGTGGTATTCGCGGGTATCGTGACTTTCAGCGAGAACGGACCGCCCGGTGTACCGTTCCAATCGGCCACAATCTTGCCGTACTCCGAAGCATATTCTCCCCGAGCCTTGGTAATGCGCGCGTCCGAGCGGGGGTGAATCACGATTTCGTGAAATCCCGGGCCGGCGCGCGTGGTGTCGATCCCCACCATATATCGATACACCCACGCCATCACGGAACCGAAGGCGTAGTGATTGTAAGAGTTCATGGCAGGGTCGCCGGTATCGCCGTTCCACCGCTCCCACCACGTAGTGGCGCCCTTGGATAACATGTAACCCCACGAGGGATAAGTCTCGTTCAGCAGCAGTCGATAAGCCACGTCGGTGCGATCGTGGTCGGCCAGCGTAAAGAGCAAGAAAGGAGTGCCTAGAAAGCCGGTGGTGAGATGCCAGTTATGCGCCTCGATGTCTTTGACTAACTTGTCCACCACCGTGGGCACCTGCGAATCCGGCACTAAGTTCATGTAGAGGGCCAGTACGTATGCCGTCTGGCTCCCGCTGCCCACCGTGCCATCGTCCTTGAGGAACTCCTTCTGAAAAGCGCCGCGGATCTGCGTGCCGAGCTGGCGATACCGCTCGGCATCGCTTTCCTTGCCGAGGGCGTGGGCGATGTCCGCCATCTGGCGGGCAATCAGCGCCCAATACGCCGTGGCTACCAGGTCCACAGGCGTTTGGCTGCCGGGAGCCAGCCAGTCCGCGAAGTTGGAGCCGGTGCGATTGCGCCGCAAGAAGTTGGGATTATTGGTTTGGATGAAATTCATCCAGCGCTGCATGGCCGGCCAGTTTTCTTCCAGGATGGCCTTGTCGCCGTATTGCATCCAGGCAGTCCAGGGAACGATGACGCCGGCGTCGCCCCAGCCCGGCGCGCCGTCGCCCAGGGAGCTGACCACGGGAACGGTGTTCGCGAAAACACCGTCGGCCGTCTGGTCGTCCACTACCGAGCGCATCCACTGGCGGCCGAACGATGCAATGTCGAAGTTGTAACTTCCCGTGCGCCAGAATACTTCGGCGTCGCCCGTCCATCCCTGGCGCTCGTCGCGCTGCGGGCAGTCGGTGGGTATGCTCAGGAAGTTGCCGCGCTGTCCCCAGATACCGATCTTCCAAAAGCGATTTACTAACTCGCTCGAAGTGGCGATGCTGGCCGAAGGTTCGCCGCTCAGGCTGCTGATTACTTCGCCCGATAAGGAATCGGCCGTGGGCGTGCCGGGAAAGCCGCTCAGTTCCACGTAGCGGAAACCGTGGAAGGTGAAATGCGGACGGTACACTTCAACGCCCGCGCCGCGCAAGACATAAGTATCGGTGGAATCGGCATTGCGCAGGTTATCGCGGTAGAGCGTGCCATCGGCATTGAGAATCTCGGCTGTCCGCATGCGGACGCGGGTTCCAGCCTGGCCGCTTACCGTGAGCACCGGCCAGCCGACCATATTCTGACCCATGTCGAAGATATAAGCCCCACCTGCGATATTTACACTTACCGGCTTGAGCGTCGAGACCACGCGCGTGGGAGTGGTCATTTCGGCGGCCACCATACCCTGCGGCGCGGTCTCGACCACCACCGGCGCCCACGATGCGTCCGCGAAGCCGGGGCTGTTCCAGCCGGCCTGCTCCAGCCTTGCGTCATAAACTTCGCCGGCATATATCTCGGAGTGATAGATGGGAGACTGCGCGGCCTTCCAGGAGCCGTCGCTCGCGATGTCGTCATGCGTGCCGTCGGTATAGTCCACCCGCAACTGCGCTAGAAATCGCGGCGGCGGAAGCATGAAGCCCAGGCGGGTGCCGTTCCAGAGTTGCGCGCTGAGAGCCCATCCATCACCCACGATCGCGGCGATGGCGTTCTGTCCGTTAGTCAACAGCGAGCCCACATCGTAGGTCTCGTACAGGACGCGCTTTTTGTAGTCCGTAAACTCGGGCGTGAGCACGTCGTTGCCTACGCGCTTGCCGTTGAGGAAGGCCTGGTAACTCCCCAGCGCGGTCACGTAGAGTCTCGCCGAGCGGACCCGTTTCGCAATGGTGAACTCGTGGCGCAGCAGCGCCGCGGGTTGCGGCAGATCGCCCGGCGCCGCGGTCAGCGGCGTGCTGCCCAATTCGCCCGCGGCCATCGCCGGCGCCCACGCTCCGTCGCCGAGCCGCGCTTCCCATTTGTCGCCGGTTACGTATCGCTCGATTTTCCCCTCGGCATTCACCACTTTCACCAGCGCGGCAATTTTCGGAGCGGGCGGAATCGGGCCGCGCCCGCCGGGGGGCATCGCCGGAGCGGGCGGAATGGTGATTTCGACGGTGTTCTGCCCCGCCGCGATGTCCCCGGTGACATCCTGCCGGTCGAAGCTGTTCCACTCGCGCTTGGACGCTACCAGCTTGCCGTTGACGCGAAGTTGGAAGCCGCCCGTTGAGGCCACGAAAATCGCCACGTTGCGCGGTGCGGCAACGTTGAACTGGTAGCGGAACCGCGAAGCAGGCCGGGGCAACGGGGGCACGGGATCGACGGGGCCGGAGGCGATCCAGCGGATGCCCGCGCGGTCTTCTTCCAATTGATCTTTCCACGCGATCCATTTCGCGCTCCAGTCGGAAGGCGCGAGCAAGCCCATTTCCCACCATGCCGGCGCCGCGGCTGCCGACATTTTCCCGTGCGAGTCCCACACCCGGACCGTCCAGTAGTAGCGCTTGCCCGATTGCAGTTTGGGACCGCCGTACGGAATGTCGACGGAATCCGCGGAGAGCTGCTTTCCGCTGTCCCATATGTCGGCTTTGCCGCCGGGGCTGGCCGACACCCGGATTTCGTACGCGGATTGCCGCCAGTTCCGCGCCGGACTGTCGTTTTGCCAGGACAGCCGCGGGACAAGAGAGTCGATCCCCAACGGGTTATCGAGATATTCGCATTGCAGGCGGACTGGCGCCGCCCACGCGGCAGACGCTGCCGCGAGGCACAGAAGAGTACTCCTGATGTTGAGCATCGCTTTCGTTTATGAAAGCACACCTCAGAGCAGCTTGGTGGGGCGGGCTTCAGCCCACCGCTGGGGAATTTCCTCCAGCTTCGTGCCCTTCGGTGCGCCCATAGCGAAGCCAGAGAAATTCGTCGGGCCTCGTGGAGGCCGCCTGAAAGCCGGCATTGGGCTGAAGCCTGCCCCACTAAGAAAGGCCAAAGTCCAGTGGCGGGCTGAAGCCGGCTTTCAGCCGCCCCTGGAGATTGGCCATTTGAGAGCGTGTGCCGAGTCTGATTGCCATGGACTAGGCCGCGACAGTGCAGAGAGTCTCCGATCCCAGCGGGGGTTTCGATGCGTTCGCGTCCACCGGGGCCAAA
>Ga0326727_10001133_pt1 | contig 102466 bp, 87 predicted proteins | sample MB2enrmetagenome_FD_207643 | JGI IMG/M metagenome (GOLD analysis project Ga0326727, IMG submission 207643) | Lab enriched peat soil microbial communities from McLean, Ithaca, NY, United States - MB29MY | ecosystem: Environmental > Terrestrial > Soil > Wetlands > Peat | place: USA: New York... | reverse complement strand
CTTGCGGGAACGTCGCTTGGCCCCGGTCCCATGAGAAGCCGGTGGCCAGGATCAATGTCACTGAAATCCTTTGGATCGATCTTTGATGCGTCAGCACTCATTAGTAGACCCCTCCCCCTTTGAATCGCTGTGGTGAGCTTGAGATTGCAATCGGATATGGGCCTGGAGTTCTTTCAGACTGCAAAAGACACCGGCCCCGCTGGCGAGAATACACCTCAAGAAACTACCTCTCGGCAATTACAAGTTGAGCCTCGATCATCCTGGCTGCTGATAGCCGATAAGAAGTCGCTCTTCGATGGTTTCAGAGTATCACATCGTGTGTGGGGTCATCAATGGATTATGTTTACACATCTTGCCAATCTCGAAAGAGTCCAGTTGTGGCGATTCGGTTAAGAAATGATTCGAAAATGGCAAAGATTTTGGCGTTTCATTTCTCAAGAACCAGGAGACACATTAATGTTTCCAGATCTCAGACCGACGTAGACTCGATCATCAGGCGACTTGTAAAAGTGGGGGCCAGGGTGGTCTACCATGCCCGGAGGTAGCAGGTATATATTGCGTCGGCTTTTCAATTAGGCCGATATTACCGCATTCTGTTCTCCTGACCTTGTAACCTGCCGTGGCGGGGGCAAATTAATCAAACTAGGAAGAGTGTGTCGGAAAATCGCAAAAATCAACCCTGCACACGTTTAACTTGCGTATTCTATTGAGAGAATTATATGCTGGGGGTTCGGAGTGCATAAGAGATTTTTCGAGCAAAAATTCGATTCCGACATTCAATTTGGACGCGGAAAGCAGAAGTTCATGCATTATTCCGGTCAACATTTTCGGTAGCGTGGAATCTCTGATTGATGATCCAGTAAGCGCCGTCTTCAACGGCTACTTTGAGCTGGTTTACTACCATTACAAACTGGAGCTGATGATGAAGAACTTGTTGACCTTTGGGCTTGCCGTCTGGTTTCTTTTCATTTTCCTGGGCTGTGCGCATACTCCTGATAATAAGAGCGGCATGGCTAAACAACAGGAGAGTACCACGGTGCAAACAAATCGAACGCCCCAGGAGATCGCAGCGGCACAACCCACCGGTCCTCCTGCTGTTGAAATTCCAGAGACAGTTTTCGATTTTGGGAGAGTGGGTGCTGGACCCGAGTACCTTCATACTTTCAAGATCAGGAATACAGGGACGGGGGTTTTGGAAATAAAGAAAGTCGTACCTTGCTGAGGCACTGCTGATGCCGGTTTTGACCGGTTAATCCCCCCTGGAGGGGAGGGGAAAATATCGATTCTGCTCTTACCGTATGCATGTCATGGGGAAGTCAAGAAGACAGTGCTCGTTTTTTGTAACGATCCTCAAAAACCATCCTTTAAATTGACGATTCAAGGTCACGAGTATTGATCCCGGATTATATTTCTCGGGATTGGCCGGATTAAACCAAAGCAGGATCCAGGAAAAGATTTGCTTGAAGATCATCAAGAATTATACCCGGGTAAAAGGAGAGGTCTGAAGCCGAGAGAAATGGATGAACGCCGGCTGCCTGAACTTCCGCCAAATTCTATGTCATCACGGATTTCGTGGGTCTTTTCGTTTCCATCTTGATCGTCCGGAAATGATTAGACTCACTCATATGGAACTTCTCTTTCTCAAGACTTTCCTGGTTGGTCGTGAGTTTCCGGTGGAGGAAAAATGGAGGATAAATGCGTCAGTTTCTCACAATAAGTAAATCTGGCTTGCCAAAGGTGAAGACCTCGACCAAGCTAGTCTGCAGAACGGAAATCATCTGGATATAGAAAGATTCTGGACGGTATGCCGCATAACGCCACATAGGAGAGATGAGCAGACATTTAGGCCTGTTAATTCCAACTCAGGGGACTCGCCCGTGAACTCCGATGCCTCACCGCCGCCATGCCCACCGCTAACGATTCTGAGCTGATTATACAGCACTATACTGACTTCAATGCGGCGGAGGGTTTTGCACTGATCGTAGATTCTTGGAAATGGATACGTAGAAAGTGATTCCCCTTTTCCCGCTCGGTTCCACCCACACCCTACCGCCATGTTGTTCGGCTATTTCTTTTACTATGGCAAGGCCCAGGCCCGCTCCTTCGACACCCCTGGATGTCTCGTTGCGTTGAAAAAGCCCAAAAATCTTTTTCGCATCGGCCTCTTTAAGCCCTTTGCCATTGTCGCTTACGGAAAAAATGTGGAGGCTTTCCGAGTCTTCGTATCCGATAGAAATCCTGGTTAGATTCTCTCCGCCATATTTCAGGGCGTTATCAATTAAGTTCCTCAAGATTCTGAGGATCGAAAGCCTATCCGCCTCGATCTCCACTTCAGACTCAGGCGCAAGCAAATCGATCCCACGAAGACTGAGTTGTGAGGAGAATTCGTCCTTGAGCATCCGGAGAATCTCTGCAATGTTTATCGTTTCAATCATCGGAGCAGCCTCTTTCGTCGCTATGTAGATATTGATCTTTTCAACTAGGGCTGCAATATGCTCCGAGACCTTCAGGATCTGATCACAATAGGTCCTGCCCTTTTCATCAAGAACATCTTTGGCGTGTTTGCTCAGTCGTTTTGTTAGTCCATATACCCCGACAGATGGACTCTTCAGATCGTGAGCGACCGAGTATGCGAAAAACTTTAACTTTTGTGAGCTCTCCTCTAACGCCTTCTCTGCTTTCTTTCGGTAAGTGATGTCGCGGTTGCTCCCGCGGCGACCCAGAAACAAACCCTGGGCATCGAACACTGGTTGACAGAGGTGCCCAATCCACCTCGTTGTTCCGTCACGATGAATAATGCGAAGTTCCAGCTCAGAGGGTCCGCTTTTAATCTGATCCCGCTCTAAATGGGCCTCAAACTGAGTCAGATCACCGGGGTGAATGATGTGGGACAGCAACTTAGGGTCCGTTTCGAACTCACTCGCCGCATAGCCGGTGATTCTCTGGCACGACGGAGATGTGTACAGAAATCGTCCTTCGGGGCTCACCCAATATTCCCAGTCGTACGTGTTATCGGCAACAATCCTGTATCTGGTCTCGGATGTTCGTAGCGTCTCCTCCAATTGCTTGCTGTCCGTGATGTCTTCGTAGGTACCCAAGACCCCTTTGATTCTCCCTTGAACGTCAAAAAGAGGAACCTTATTGGTGCGCAGCCAGATCCTGCCACCTGCCGGCGTTGTCTGAGGTTCTTCGTAGCCGAGTTTCGGCCTGCCAGTTTCAATGACCAAACGGTCGTCTGAACGGTAGGAGTTTGCCTGTTCAGCCCAGCCCATCTCAAAGTCGTTTCTTCCTATAAGTTCCTCGGGTGATTGCAACCCAGCATCGAGAGCAAAGGGGCGGTTGCAGCCCAGATAGTCTAGATCAAGATCCTTCCAGAAGACCCTTACGGGGATGGTATCCAGGACAGACTGCAACATTTGCTGCGATTCCTGCAGCGCCTGTTCCGCCCGCTTGCGCTCGGTGATGTCTCGAGCTGCCGCAAAGACACCCTGCATTTTGCCCGATTCGTTCTTGTATACTGCCGCATTGTAGAGCACATCCGTCAAACGCCCCGATTTGTGGCGGATGGTGAGGGGATAATCCTTAACAAACCCTTGAGAAATAACCTTCTGGTAGCCTTCTCTCGCCTTTTCCGGCTCAGTAAAATAGTCGGAAAAATCGCTCCCGATCAAACGTTTGCGAGAAAAACCGGTAACCAGCTCCGTGGCCTCGTTCACATCGGTAATTTTTCCTTCCGGGCTAATCGTCACCAACGGGTCGAGGCTTGCCTCTATCAGGCTGCGAGCATATGTGGATGCTTTTCGCAACTCTTCCGCCAGTTTTCCGCGTCCGGTGCCAAACCAGCTCATTTGAAACCTCCCCAGGATCACGCTTCTTCGTGGACGATAATCTTCTTATCTGCCAAAAGCTTTCTCGCGTTCAAAACCACCATTCGCTCCCCTGCAGCACCCCTGAGATATTCCGCACCGATGCCCGTTCGCGTCTTGTCATGGGCCGATCGGGACGCAAATGGGAAATCTGGGCCTAGAGTGAATACCATGCGGCAAAAAGCTGACGCAGGCAGATTAAGAGTCGGCAGCGCCGGCCGTCAAAGATGCTCAGGATCAGCGCGTTCCCCAATCGCAGGCGCGGCAGACACTTTTTGGCAGGGTCAAAGAAGATGGGCTTAACCGCAGCTGCGCCTGCCGTCTGTCTAGCGCTTTCTGGGGATGGTCATGCGGCCTGACCATGACTGTGGCATAGCTTGATATATTCAGATTAGTGTTGACGGACGGGCCAGAGCACATCCGAGGATTTCGCCTTTGAATCGATTCGGAAACTAGTTTTCAACCGTCTCATGTAAACAGAACCATACGTAGGGAACGATGAGTTGTCAATGAAGCTGACACGGAATCATTGCAGGGGTGGAGCAAGGTCCTTGGCAAGATGCGAGCATTTCGTGTGGAATAATTCGTAGTTTCCTTATTTTTAGAACCGCAAGTAATCCAACTGGGGCCTCTTTCGTAGGGTTCGTCTATGCTGAGCTTGTGCTCTTCTCCTCATGTGGGCCTTCTCTTGGAAGAAATATAATAAAAGTTGATCCTTTTCCCAACTCACTTGAGACCTCGACATGGCCCTTGTGTCCTTCCACAATTGCCCTCACCGTTGCCAGCCCTAACCCATAGCCCTCCCGCTTACCAACGGTTTGCCCCCTGTGAAAGGGATCGAAGATATAAGGAAGATCCTCCGGGCCTATACCACTGCCGGTATCGGTGATTCTGATGACAGCATCCTTCTCCTGCGTCGTGGCGGAAATGGTAACTGTCCCACCTTCTTCGGTGTATTTGAGCGCATTGTCCAGAAGGTTGCTAAAGACTCTTCGCAGCCTGTCGGCATCTGCCCAAATCATAGCAATAGTGTCCTCTATGTGCACATCGAGACGGATGCCTTTTTCCGATGCCTTGATCCTGTATGTATCGAAGATCTCCAGAAGCTCCTTATCAAGAGAGACGGCGCTGAAGTTCAGCTTGAGCCTCCCTGTTTCCAGATGAGAGTACTCGATAAAGTCCTCGATGAGCTTCTCAAGATTCGATGCTTCTTTGGTCATGACCTCAAGGTAATGCTCCCGCTTTTCACGATCTTCTCCTGCCCCGGTCCTCAGTAACCGCAGCCCAAGCCCGTGAATACCCGTAATGGAGGACTTCATATCATGAGCGAGCATAGAGACGAGATTTGCCTTCTCGCGCTCATGTGCTTTGAGACGTGAGATGTCAATAAAAGCCTCAACCGCTCCCATGAGTTCACCTTTCCCACTGAAAAGTGCTGCACAATTGACTCTAACCGGGATGAGTTTCCCATCTTTTTTTCTGATTGCCGTCTGGATGCCGAGGAGTGGCCTTCTCGTCGCCACGCCCTTCTTCAAAGGACACTCCTCAATGTCGCAAAGATTCCCTCTCAGGATATCCCTGCATTTCCTGCCGACTGCTTCCTCGGCGGGAAAGCCGGTAATTTTCTCTGCCTCGGGATTGAACCAGGTGATCCTCAGCTCCGGATCCACGGCAATGATGGCCAGTGGAAGACTATCTACAATGAATTTGTAGAATGAAAGGCTCTCCAAGAGGAGGGAAATATCCTGACTGTCAGAATGGATAAGTCCCAAGGGTTGAGTAGCCTTATCGAAAGAGTCTTGAGAATCTGGCATGCAGTCTTTCTTTTCTATTATGATAAAGGCGTTCGAGAAAACTTCAGGGCCATCCACTCGTCTGTTTTACTTCATACCTCTCAACATTATTATACTCCTCCGGAAAGAAGGAGGAGCATTTTTGCGCACATTCATCAGAGAGTATTCCGATTTGAAATGCCCTGCACGTTAAGCACTTGAATATGTTCCTAAAATAGTCCTGAATAGTGCTGCCGGGGATTGGCCTATGGTCGGCATTCCTCGTTAAATCGGAATACTCTCTATTAGATTAAAGCTGCCTCAGACATAGACAATGATCCGGATAGCTGTCGATTCAATCAGTCCAATTTGGACTTTCTCTATGCGGAGTAACTCGCTAAAGCGTGTCATGCACTTTGATGCAGATTGGCTATGAGAGCGGGCTTGCAGTCTTCATCTACATTGAAGATGGTGTCTTAAGATTGGCTACCAGCAAGGATTAAGCACAAAGTGCATAATACGCTCTAGGCGGGTTATGAGAGCTTGCCAATTTCGAAAGAGTCCAGTTTGCGGCGATTCGGTAACCAAATGATTTGAAAACGACGAAGATTTTGGCGTCCCATTTTCTCAAAGACAAGGAGAGTGTGACTTTCCCCATGGAATCGAAGCGAACTTAGGGAAATTATCGATGTAGTAGCATCACTCATCCCTGCATTGCGGAGGGCGTCAATGAATCGCCCCCCTTCGGCCCTTCTTTCCATATGGACCCTAAGCAGGACCTCTAAAGAGAGAATTCTGGGTCTATTAAAAATTGGTTCCTTCGCCACTCACTTGTACCCGGGATACGTTTCGAGGTAGAAAAGAAAATCATGGCAACCGGACTTCACCACATCACAATTTTTTTGTGCTGGAAAGGTGGTGGTTTTTCACGCGGGCGTGTGTCCCTGCGTGAGAACCGTTATCTTTGAACGCAAGGCGAATAGGGCTTTCTGGGAGATGAAATCCATGAACAGTGACCGAGACGATTCAGAATCGACTTTGCGGCAAGCGGCTGCCAGAAAGCATGTTTGTCAGATTTGCGGCGCCGGTGCCACATTCGAACTCAGGGCGGGCGTGATCGTAAGGCCGGCTGTGAGCGAGTTAATTCGAAAAGACCTTGGGAGATGGAATGAAGAGGGTTGGATCTGTGAGAGCGACCTCCAGAAGTATCGCAAAAGATACGTCGAAGAGCTCATCGAAAATGAGAAGGGCGAACTCACCAGCCTCGAGCGGGAAGTCCTGGAAAGCATCAATGAGCAGGATATCCTCGCGACAAATCCTGTTCAAGACGCAGAGAAGGGGCTGAATCTGGGCCAGAAGCTGGCCGACCGGATGGCGGCCTTTGGGGGTAGTTGGGTCTTTATATCGATTTTCGGCGTGGTCCTGCTGGTTTGGATGCTTCTCAATTCCTACATGCTTGCGGTGCACCCGTTCGATCCCTACCCCTATATTCTTCTGAACCTGGTGCTGTCCGTCCTTGCGGCGATCCAGGCCCCCATCATCATGATGAGCCAGAACCGTCAGGAGGAACGAGACCGCTTGCGCGCAATGCACGATTATCAGGTCAATCTCAAGGCGGAGCTGGAAATTCGCCACCTACACCAGAAGGTTGATCATCTCATGTCCCACCAGTGGGAGATGCTGGTCGAGATTCAAGAGGTACAGAAGGAATTCCTGGATGCATTGCGTACCGAAAAAATGGAAAAAAGTAGTGGGCCATTGCCCTGAGCCGGTAGGCTGTACGCTCCTGGTGATATGCCATGATAACCGTTTCATTTTATACATGACATGTCCCTGACAATTGTGAGGTGATCTTGCCAACTTGTTGAATTTTCACCTCTTCATCATATGTTCGCGAAATGTCGACCAAACTCTTGACCGAGAACCTCAAAACCATTGAAAAAAGGACCCGGCTTCACAGCCGAATCCTTCATGTTTTCGCTTGGTTGCCGAAGCTGGGACTCGAACCCCGACCGCCGTACGGCCACTAGCCCGGGCGCCGTGATCCTTGTGTTTCCGATCTAATCGAACCCGGCCAGTATTCGGGCCAATTCCGCAGGAGTGGCAAATCGGGGCGGTGTAGGAACATTTGGTCCGCATACCTGGCTTATCATGTTGGCGGTAAGCAGGGTTGGTTTGCCGGGGAATTCAAGGCCTGTCACGATGATAGAATTTTCAAGGCACAACGCTGCCGTCAGCCCGTCCCGGCAAACTTCGTCCCTGGGCAGCTCCGGATCATAGGCTACGATGAAGTCGGTATCGCGGCTCCCGACCATGGCTGTCCTGGTTTGAACGCGAAACCGCTTGTCATTGAATTCCTGAAGATCATCGACAGCAAATCTGGCTTTGCCGGATATCAGCGAGATAAGTGCCCGCCTGATTTTTTCAGCCGGATTGTATAGATAGTCGGTAATCTCCAGATCGGTGTTCGCGGCAATCTTCATCCTGCTATTATCGGCGAAGACGATCTCGGCAGCGCTCTCAGGACCGGTGATTATCCTGTCTTTGATGAACACATGCTCGCCGGCCTTGAGGGCCTCCAACTTCCCGGCTCTTTCAAAGTTCACTGTGCCCCTGAGAATTTCGATTCGCCCGGCGGGGTTTGCATCTGCCCACACTTGAGGGGCCGCAATCAAGAATGCGACGGCCGCCGCCGCGTAAAAAAAGACCCTCGCGGCAATCCGCCCGTCTACGTTCGAGCTTCGAAAAGGGACCAGGGCCTCCCGCAACAGCTATTCCTCGCCATTCTTTCGAACTGAACGTTCGTAAGAGCAATTCATGTCCCACCGGCATTTCTTCGCGTTCTTCGACGTCAAAAAACGCGTCTCCGCGTGAAAGACTGTCTTTTCGAGACAGCAGGTCTCAGCCGTAACGGTAGTGAACTCCGAATCCGCCGCGGGGATATTCCCATTCGATCGCGACACCTGCATGGGGACACACTACCCGGCATGTTCCACACTCCAGGCACCCCGCGCAATCAAAACTCAATTCTTCGTTCACTATGGAAAAAAGACTCGCGGGACATGCGAGCGTGCATGGCTTGGATTCACAGCGCGAGCAGAGTTCCTTCTTCACTTTGATATGCGGATGTCCCTCGTCTACGACAAACTTGTTTACGCCCAGCAACTGTTCGATCGTTAGCCTTTTCAAAGATTTCTCACTCCTTTCCAACCGTCGCGGGCCAATTGGATCAGGCTTATACCGCTTTCCTTTATCTGGCCCATCATCATCTTCATGAGATGGACAGGCGGAGCGCCGTCGACCGTGAACAACTTGCCGGCAAGGCCCGTGACAAGCTCGGGATACGCCTTGAACATGCGTTTGTTCTCCAGTAATTCCGGCGCATTCCGGTAAGCCTCGAGGTCTCTTAAAACAAAGCTCTGTTCCAGTAACTCTTTATACCTGCTGAGTCCGCGCTCGGAGAAGTCATCGCGGGTCTTGGCCTCAATAACGGTCCTGGCGGCGGCCTCGCCGGACGCGATGGCGAAATCCATTCCGCGTACCGTATAGCCGAGGTTAAGAACAAATCCCGCAGCATCGCCCGCCACAATCATCCCGTCCCCATACAGCTTGGGCATCATAGCCAAACCGGCCTCGGGCACCAGGTGGGCCGAATATTCAGCCACCTCTCCGCCTTCGATCAAAGGAGCGATATGGGGATTGCTTTTGAAATCCTCCATGATGTCGCAGAGCTTTACACTGGTGCGTTGGAGTTCCCCTACGTTGATGACCAGTCCCAGAGAGATGCTGCTTTTATTAGTGTAAAGAAAGCCGCCTCCCTGCATGCCGTTGGAACAGTCGCCAACGAAGAGCCGCGCCGCGCCGTTATTGCCCTCAAGTTGAAACCGTTGGCTGATGGTTTCCGCCGGCAGTTCGATGATCTCCTTAACCCCCGTAGCCACCTGGCTCGGAGTAAACATCTTCGCCCAGCCGGCCTTTTGGGCCAGTATCGAATTGACGCCGTCCGCCAAAATCACCACGTCCGCCAGCATCTCGTCCTCGCCGGCTCGTATGCCCAGGACCCGTCCGCCCTCCATCAGCAGATCGTCCACGCGTATGCCGCAGGCGAGCATCGCGCCGGCCTCCTCGGCCTTCGCTGCAAGCCAGGCGTCGAATTCAGCCCTCAACAGTGTAAAGGAATGATAGGGGTCGGTCGTCCAGTCCATATTCTGGCAACTGATCGATACGCTCTGATCGCCGTTGAGAAAGGTGATGGTCTCCTGGGCGATCGGCCGCTCGACCGGCGCTTCTTTCCAGAACTCCGGCATGATGCGGTTAAGAGCGTGACTGTACATTCGCCCGCCGTACATGTTCTTGCAGCCGGGAGCCGTTCCTCTTTCGACCAGCACCACATCGTGGCCCTCTTTGGCCAAAAGATAAGCGGCCGTACTGCCGGCAGGACCGGCGCCTACTACAATCGCAGTAGATTTTTCCTCTGCCATATCCAGCACCACGCAATCTTAGTTGACGTTCGAGATTTACTTAAGAATGTCCGACTCTACACGTCCTACCTATTAAGAGTTTTTTTCAGTTCTTCGATTAGTATTGGGACGACCTGATAGAGATCGCCCACTATCCCGTAGTCGGAGGCTTCAAAAATGGGTGCGTTCTCATCGCGATTAATGGCGACGATGATTTTACTGTCTCGAATACCGGTTACATGTTGGATCTGTCCGGAAACCCCGACGCCGATATAGAGGTCCGGCTTAACCTTTTTTCCGGATATCCCCAGGTACACATCCTCGGGAAGCCAGCGTAATTCTTCAGCAATGGGTCTGGAACAACCCACCTCGCCCCCCAGGACATCCGCCAGGTCTCGAGCCAACTTGACGTCCGCCTCTTTTTCCAAACCACGGCCGATGCAGACGATGATCTTTGCTTCCGTTATATCTACAGCCTCACGCGACTTGGCAGTCCGGCTGATGACCGTGACCGCCGAAGACGGCATGTCGGAAATTTCGCGGACCTTCCCTTCATTTCCCTCCACCATGGGCGCCTGATCGAAAACTCGCGGAGCAATAGCGGCCATCTGGGGCCGGGACGTACAAACCACTGTCTGGACTGCCAAACCACCGTAAAGCAGCCGTTCCATCCGAAGGATCTTTTTTTCTTTGTCGAGCTCGAAGCCGATACAACCGCTGCACAACCCGGTGTTCAATTGCGCGGCAAGACGAGCGCTAATTTCCTTTCCCCTCTGAGTTGCCCCGACGAGGAAGACGTCGGGGTCCTCTTCACGGGCCACCCGCGCTAAAATGGGCACATAGGATTCCAGTGGCTGGTCCTGCGCCAGCGGCTGCAGCAGAAGGACCTCGTTGGCGCCGTGGCTGATGTATTCCTGAGCAGTCTCCTTGCTCATGGCGAATGATACCAGCTTCGTCCCCAATCCCTGGGCAATATTCGCACCCGCATTAAGAAGTTCCAGAGTATGTTCACGCGTTTCTGCAAAAACAAAAATTCCAGCCATTTATGAATTCTCCTCAGGCAATCACACCATCTTTCACAAGAGCTTTTATGAGCGAGCCGATCTCCTCCGGTTGGGCGGCAAACTTCAAGTGCCGCCGATCCATGGTCGCCGCCAGAACGCCGGTTGTCTGCAGACATGCATCGAAACTTCGGCCAAGCTTATCAAGGGTGATATTTTCCACAGGCTTTTTCGCCGCTCCCAGGACCTGCTTCAAAGAAGGTATCCTCGGGGTGTTGATATCCGGCAAAACCGTGATCAAAGCAGGCAACGGAATGGATACGGCTTCAATCCCGTCATCGAGTTTCCGCTCAGCCACTATTCTGTTTTCATTTTCAACATACGTTAGCTTGTTGACATATGTGGCGCACGGAATTCCGAGTTTCTCCGCTAAAACCGGTCCGACCTGTTGAGTGTAGAGATCGCTCGAACCCTCACCGCAGATGATGAGATCGAACTCGATATTCCCATGGATCGCCGCCGCCAGCACGCCGCTCGTCTGCAAAGGCTCAATGTCGGCAAACGAAGGATCGTTTATGAAATATGCCTTCTCCGGACCACGAGACAGGACATCTTTCAGACAGCTCTTGGCCGTGGGCGGAGCAACGGTCACGGCGGCCACGCCCGCGCCGTGCAGTTCCTGAAGATGCATGGCTTCTTCAACGGCATTGCGATCATAGGGGCTTATCTTGTAACTGACCCTGTCAAGTATTAACCTGCGCGAACCGGCATCGATCTTGATGTCCGCTTCGTCTACCACCCACTTGAAACAAGTTAAAATCTTAAGCATTTCCTTTCCTTTCCAGGAACGTTGCCGGCCGGGTTCCGATACCGCTAGGCACTAAAAGCGGACTTCAGGCATCAAAGAATCCGAACGCAAACCTCGCAGGGCGAGGAGTTCTCGTCCGGAATCTCCGGAGGACTACCAGCTCAGAGCGTTGTCGGCGATGACCGTCTTTGTGAATCCCGATGTGCCTCCATGAATCTGGGTTATCTTGGCGTCACGATAAAGCCGTTCGACTTTTTGACCCTTTATTGTACCCATACCGCCGTGAATCTGCACAGCAGTATCAGACTGGTGCACCGCCGTTTCCGAAGCCATGAGCTTTGCCATTGCGGCTTCCTTGCTGTAAGGCAGATTTTGATCGTAACACCAGGCGGCGTAATAGGTCAAATATCTTGAAACCTCTATTTCGATCGCCATATTGGAGAGCATCCACTGGATCGCCTGGAAATTGCTGATCGGCTGGCCGAACTGGACTCTTTCCTTTGAATAACGAATGGACTCATCCATAGCAGCCTGGGCAATACCCAGTGCCAGTGCAGCGATCCCTACCCTGCTTCCGTCAAGGGCCGCCGCGGCGATAGCAGGTCCCTGTCCTTCCTGACCCAACAGATTCTCTTTAGGGATGCGGCAGTCTTTCAGCAAAACTTCGGAACCCAATGCACCTCTCAAACCCATTTTATCGACGTGCTTACCCACTTCAATTCCAGGGGTGCCCGCAGGCACTATAAAAGCGCTGACTCCGCCGGACTTGCCGGTCTTGGCAAACACGATGAAGATCCCCGCATTCGGGGCATTCCAGACGAAGGACTTGACTCCGTTCAGCACGTATTCATTGCCGTCCGCAGTAGCAGTTGCGGCCTCATCTTCACCTGCTCCCTGTTCGCTTAAAGTCACGGCGCCCAATATGTCTCCCTTGCAAAGGGGAACGAGGTATTTTTTCTTTTGGGCTTCGGAGCCGAATTTATACAGGGGATTGCACGCCAGGGACGTATGTACCTCGACGATAAAGCCCGTGGCTGCGCAAGTGCGGGAGAGCTCCTCGAGGGTCATGATATAGGTTAAATAGTCTGACCCGGCCCCGCCATATTGCTCGGGATATGGGACACCCAACATGTCCTGCTCGGCCAATCTCTTGATATTCTCGGCAGGAAAAAGCGCTTCCTGATCGACCTGGTCTGCGATGGGTTCAACGTACTTTTCACAAAACTCTTTCATATTGGCTTTGACCAGTTCCTGTTCTTCCGTCAATTCGAAATTCATAGCGACGTCCCCCATTGCGGTGCTTTGGTAAAGGACTCATGGAATTTCCGCGGCATCGGCGCGCTGATCACCTTAGCGCCCGCCCGTTCTTATCCAGCCGAACACAGTTATGAGACTTACCCCCACGCAAGTAACGGCGCCCTCGGAGTCAAGGTCCCTGACGCCATCTTGCGGGGGGGCATACGAGCAAACTCTGCACCGTCGCCAGATCACGGGAAGAGTAAACGTTATAGCAAATCCTCTCGGTTACCGTAACAGTTCGCGAGCAATGATCAGGCGCTGTATCTCGCTGGTTCCTTCATAAATTGAGGTGACGCGTGCATCCCGGTAGAAACGTTCCGTCGGACAACCCCGGGTGTAGCCATATTCGCCAACGATTTGCAAGGCGTCGTGGCAGGCTTTGTTCGCCGATTCGGTAGCGAAGACCTTGGCCATCGAAGCTTCCTTGGCGTAGAACTTCTTCTGGTCCTTGAGGGACGCCGCGCGCAGCAGCAGGAGTCTCGCACCTGCAAGCCTCGTGTAGTTCTCCGCTATCATCGATCGAATACCCTGGCTGTCGGCCGAGGTCCGCTTGCCCTGCGCCTCTTTGGCATACTTTGCGGCAAAATCCATGGCCGCAAGCCCGACGCCCATTGCCATCGAACCTATGCCGATCCGCCCGCCCGCCAGTTCAGATGCGGCAATGCGGAAACCATCATTCTGGACACCCAGAAGATTTTCCTTCGGGACGCGACACTTGTCAAAGATGACTTCATTGGTCGGAGAGGCAAGTTGCCCGAGCTTTTTTTCGACTTGCCCAACCCGGAACCCGGGAAACGATGGTTCCACCAGAAAAGCGCTGATGCCTCTGCCCTTCCGCGCTTCCTTGTCGGTTACCGCCCATACCACAAAAACACCCGCAAATTCGGCACTGGAAATGAAAATCTTTTGACCGTCCAGCACCCAGTGATCGCCGTCGAGAACCGCGCTCATGCGCATCGCGGCCGGGTCCGAACCCGCAACCGTCTCGGTCAGGGCAAAACCACCCGCGGCAAACTCGCCACTGCAAAGGGGCGGAATATATTTCTCTCTGAGTTGTTCGGTCCCCATGCCCTGGATCACTTCGGCCACCATGTTGGTGACCGATGAGGTCACTCCCGTTGAAGCGCAGGCCCGGCCGATTTCAGTCATGACCAGGGAGAAGGACACCGTCTCCGCTCCGGTGCCGCCGTATTTGGGATCTATGGTGATGCCCATGAAACCCAATCCCGCAAGCTTCTTCAAAACAGCCAGCAGCTTCTCGCGGTTCTTGGTCCGGTCTAATTCGGCAGCTATGGGCTCCAGCTCGCTCTTGACAAATTCTGCGGCGGTTTCCTGAATTCTTTTCTGCTTTTCCGTCAGTTCGAAATCCATTTTATCCACCCTGTCAGATCAATAAGTATAGAACCCACGCCCCACTTTTCGCCCCAGCCATCCGGCTTCCACATACTTTCGCAGAAGTGGACACGGTCGGTATTTTGAATCGCAAAACCCGTTGTATAGCACTTCCATGATTGCCAGGCATGTATCCAGGCCAATGAGGTCGGCAAGTGCAAGAGGGCCCATCGGGTGATTCATCCCGAGCTTCATGACGGTGTCAATGTCTTCGACCTTTCCCACTCCATGATAAAGCGCATATACCGCTTCGTTGATCATGGGCATGAGAACCCGGTTGGAAATGAAACCCGGAAAGTCGTTGGCAAGGGCCGGGGTCTTGCCGAACTTGATCGACAGGTCCCATGTCGTCTGAAAAGTCTCATCGGAAGTGGCAAGCCCTCGAATTACCTCGACGAGCTTCATAACCGGCACCGGGTTCATGAAGTGCATGCCGATCACCTTATCGGGCCTTTTCGTCTGGGCCGCAATCCGGCCGATAGGAATAGAGGAGGTATTGCTTGCAAGGATCACTTCCGGGCGGCAGACCGAATCCACCTCGCGAAAAATTCCGAACTTTATTGATTCGTTCTCGCTTGCAGCTTCAACGAGAAAATCTGCAGGAGCCATGTCTTTGAGGCTGGTGCTGGTTTTGATCCGCCCAAGTATGGCTTCCTTGTCTTCCTGGGCCATTTTCCCTTTTTCGACATTTTTGGTCAGTATAGTCGTGATGTTCTTGAGACCACGCTCGACGAACTCGTCTTTGATGTCATTCATGATCACCTGGAGGCCGCTCATTGCAGCGACCTGGGCAATCCCGTTTCCCATCTGGCCGGCGCCCACAACTCCAAAGGTCTTTATTTCCATTCGAGTCTCCTCCTTTTCCCGATGTCTACCTCTTGACCACCATCGCCACCGCTTCCCCGCCCCCAAGACACAGGGTGACAAGCCCCGTCTTCTTATCGGAACGTATCATTTCATGGAGCAAGGTGACCAGAAGGCGGCAGCCGCTCGCCCCTATAGGATGACCCATGGAGACGCTGCCCCCTGCCACGTTTACTTTGGAGGCATCCAGTTTCAGCTCTTTCATCACGCATACGGTCGATCCGCTGAAGGCTTCGTTGATCTCGAAAATATCGACCTTGTCCAGCCCGATGCCTTCTTTTTTCAGGCACTTGGGTATGGCCCAGATCGGAGCTACCAGAACGTATTTCATATCGATGCCGCTCGACGCCTGTGCCCCTATCGTGCCCATGATATTGCATCCCAATGCCGTCGCCTTTTCCCTGGACATTATAACTGCCGCCGCTGCCCCGTCACTTATTACCGAGGCATTCCCGGCGGTCGTGACACCCCCCTCTTTGAAGGCAGGCTTCATCTTCGCGAGTTGTTCGTAAGAGGTTTCCCTGGGGCACTCATCCTGGCTGAAAATAACCTGCTCGCCTTTACGGCGCGGCAACTCCACCGGGACGATCTGATCTTTGAATTTTCCGGTGGAAATGGAGGCCAGGGACCTATTATACGATTCGAGGGCATATCGGTCCTGATCTTCACGCGTTACGCCGTACCTTTCACAGCAAAGCTCGTTTGAAATGCCCATGTGAAAATCATTTACTATGTCCCACAAGCCGTCATGAACCATGTGGTCCACTATGGCCCCGTCACCCATCCGGTAGCCGGTCCGTGCTTTTTCCAAATAGTATGGAGCCATGCTCATGTTTTCCATTCCCCCTGCAACTACAACATCAGCATCGCCCAACTGGATAGCCTGAGCGGCAAGCATCACCGCCTTCAAGCCCGAACCGCAGACCTTGTTCACCGTGATGGCTTCAACCTCCCAGGGCATGCCGGCGGCAATGGCAGCCTGTTTGCCCGGATTCTGCCCATAGCCGCATGGGAGCACCATACCCATTATGACTTCATTTACCTGATCTTTGCCTATTCCCGCGCGTTTAACAGCTTCTTCGATTACGATACCACCCAGCTTGGTGCCCCCGATGGAACTGAGCGATCCATTGAAGCTCCCCAGCGGGGTCCGAACGGCGCTAACGATTACGGCTTCTCGCATGGCAATCTCCTCATTTTGAAAAAGGCCCGAATTCTTAATGCAATACGTTCGCTGGATAGGCTAGCGGAAAGGAGCGCAGAAAAGCCTGGAGTCACGGGAACAATGAATTGAGCACCTTATGCGGCTATCAGATAGAGGTGGCATTCCACTCCGCCGACCGGCAAAAAAGGAGAGCGTAAAAGTACAATACAGCAGCTACATACATTATTGTACGCTCCTCTTGGTGCTTCGTCGCTCTTTCTAGCAGAAGTGTTAATTTTTGACAAAAAAAATGTGGCGGTTCAAGACCGGAAAAGCCACTTAAACACCCCCGATACCCGCTTCCCTTAATTTCTCAAGAACGAACGAGATCGGTCTTGAGATAACGAAAGTCTTCTCACGCGACTTCTCACCTTTGAGCAGTCTAACCTCGGATTTGGAAACACCAAGTTTTGCGGCAAGGAAACCGATGCACTCGCGGTTTGCCCCCCCTTCAACCGGCGGTGAGCTGATGCGTATTTTCAGCCTTTCGCGGAAAGACCCTGAAAACTCGCTTTTAGCAGCCCTGGGCTGGACGTAAACGCAAAGAACCGTTTCTCCCGCTTTCTCCGATAAGTATGTGAAACCTTCCTGCACCACGGTTCATCCCAGCCGGTTTGAGTTTATCAACGACGCGAACATCAGGTCACAGTCGTGTCGCAGTTATTGACACTCTAGCGAGTACAATATATATCTCAGGGCAATCGAACAGAAGTAAAAAGGATCAGTTCCCGAAATCCAGATGCGGGCGAGGCCTTCCCGCCTGCCGTTCAAAAATCCGAATCCGGCGAGGTATGTAATGAGAAGAATCCTGCTTTTTTCTGTTATCTTTTCCGTGTCGCTCGTGGCCCTGTCACTTCTGGGGCCGGGGCAGGCCAAAGCCGTCGAGTTTTCATCCGATATGGTCATAGTGCCCAAAGGCGATGAACCGATGGAGGGCAAGATATTCGTTAAGGGCGACAAGATCAGACAGGAAACCTCTGAGGAGGACGGGACTCAGATCATGATTATCCGGCCCGATAAGAAGCTGACCTGGATGATAACGCCTGAAGACAAGACATACATGGAGATGCCCTACCAGTCTGAAGATAAGACCTTCGCAGAATGGACTCCCGAAAAGGAAAAGAAGGCGAAATTGCTCGGCCAGGAAACCGTTTCCGGAATACCCTGCAAGAAATTCGAAACCGTCGAGGACGGCGAGAAGACTATCTTATGGGTTTCCACGCAATTTCCATTTCCGATCAAAGTTGAAGACTCCGAAGTGACAATGGAATACCGCAACATCAAGTTGGGTCCTCTTCCTGATTCGCTGTTTGAACTACCGTCAGGATACGAAAAGATGGCTATGCCGGTCATTCCGCAAAAGGAGTAAGGATAAAAGAAATGCTCCATTTACCGGTTTTAGGCAAATCGACGCCATACCATGTAAGCCCGTCAAAAATAATCGCACTCGGCCTGAACTACCGCAGCCACATTGCGGAAAGCCACTCGGTCAAGGTCCGAGGTTTTACAGATGAGATTCCGGAAGAACCCATACTGTTTCCGAAGACCCCAAACGTTCTCATCGGGCCGGGCGAACCCATCGTGATACCAAGGTTCCTGCTGGAGTACGGATTCGGGGATCTTCGTACCGATTATGAAGCCGAGCTTGCTGTAATAATAGGAAAGAAGTGCAGGAACATAGCGCCGGAGGAAGCGCTGGATCATGTTCTCGGCTATACGTGCATGAACGACGTAAGCCAGCGCAATATTCAAACCGGCGACCGATCGGGATGGTTTCGGGGCAAATCTCTTGATACCTTCGGCCCCATCGGGCCGCAGATCGTTTTGCACGCGGATATCGGCGATCCTCAGAACCTGCGCATTCAATGCCGGCTAAACGGCAGAACAACTCAGGATGCCAGTACCGCCCAGATGATTTTCCCGGTTGACCGGGTGATAGCATTCATATCAAAGAACTTTACGCTCTTGCCCGGCGACATCATCGCAACCGGCACTCCGAGCGGAGTGGGACGAATCCGCCATGGAGATGTTGTAGAAATCGAAATAGAGAAGATCGGCACCCTGAGCAACCCGGTGGTTGAGGAGTGGATGCAATAACACGATAGATTCAAAAGAAAAGACCAGCCGGTCCTTCCCTCCGTTCAACAGCGGGAAGAACCGGCCGGCTCTGCGAGTCATCCAACGATTGATGTCTGTCAGCTTCTCAAGTCTTACTAGCAACCAGGTAACTGGCTGAAAAAGTCGTTTCCTTTATCATCCACGAGAATAAAAGCGGGGAAATCCACCACTTCTATCTTCCAGATGGCTTCCATGCCCAGTTCGGGATACTCCAGCACTTCGACCTTCGTTATGTTGTCCTGGGCCAGAATAGCGGCAGCACCGCCGATCGAACCGAGATAAAAGCCGCCGTGTTTTTTGCAGGCGTCGGTTACCTGTTTTGTACGGTTACCCTTGGCGATCATAACGAGCGAACCGCCATTAGACTGGAACAGGTCCACATAGGAATCCATCCGGCCGGCGGTTGTCGGGCCGAATGAGCCCGAAGCCATTCCCTTGGGGGTTTTTGCCGGGCCTGCGTAATAAATAGGATGATCTTTCAAGTACTGAGGAAGACCCTCTCCCTTGTCGATTCTCTCCTTGAGCTTGGCATGAGCAATATCTCTGCCTACGACAATCGTTCCGGTCAAAGATAGCTGAGTCTTTATAGGGTACTTTGTCAAATCGGCCAGGATCTCTTTCATCGGCCTGTTCAGATCGACCTTGACAACCCCGTGTTCATGTTTTCCACGGAACTTTGCAGGTATGTATTTCTCCGGATGCGCTTCGAGTTCTTCGAGCCAGATGCCGTCCTTGTTGATTTTAGCCTTAATGTTTCTGTCCGCTGAACACGAAACTGCCATTGCAACCGGACAGGACGCGCCGTGGCGCGGGAGCCGGACGATTCTTACACCCAGGGCGAAGTGCTTTCCGCCGTACTGAGCGCCAAATCCGAGCTTGTAGGAAGCCTGCAGGATTTTTTCCTCCAGTTCCAAATCCCGGAACGCCCGGCCCCACTCGTTTCCAGTAGTGGGAAGGGTATCGAGATATCCGGTAGTAGCAAGCTTTACCGTCTTCAGACAGGCCTCAGCCGATGTGCCGCCGATTGCGAAGGCTACGGTGTAAGGCGGGCATGCGGCCGTACCGAGGGACTTCATCTTTTCGACCAGAAATTTTTCGAGGTTCACCGGGTTCAAAAGAGCCTTCGTTTCCTGGTAGAGCATATTCTTGTTGGCCGAACCCCCGCCTTTAGCCAGGAACAGGAACTTGTATTCATCCCCTTCGGTCGCATAGATGTCGATCTGACCGGGGAGATTACACCCTGAGTTTTTCTCTTCATACATGGTCAGCGGGACCGTCTGCGAGTAGCGCAGATTTTCCTCTGTATAGGTCTTATAGATGCCCTTGGAAAGGTATTCCTCGTCCTTTACGCCGGTCCAGACCTGCTGACCCTTTTTGGCGACAATTGTGGCAGTCCCGGTATCCTGACAAAGAGGCAGCACGAACTTGGATGATACTTCCGCGTTCTGAAGAAGCGCTATCGCGACGCCCCGGTCATTCGGTGAGGATTCGGGATCTTCCAGGATTGCAGCCCATTGCTTGAGCTGTTTTGGGCGAAGCAGAAAGGAAACGGCTCGCATCGCCTGATTTGCGAGGTATTCGAGTCCTTCGTGTTCCACCTTCAGAATCTTCTTTCCATCGAAGTTTGCAACAGAAACATAGCCTTTGGCGATCAGCTTGTACTTTGTGTCATCTTTTCCAGTTGGAAAAGGGTCCTGGTAACTGAACTCGGGCATTTTCAACTCCTTTTGCAGCAGCAAGTTAAATAAGCGCGCTAATTTGGAAAAACTTTCACAAGCCTTAAAGCCACATCATATAAAAAAAAAAGATTTTGTCGAGCACTTTGAATTAAGGCGAATTCCAAGCTTTGCGGCCCAGGCCGGGCAAATCGGTGTAACTTATCGGAAAGACATTCCTTTTCATCTCGCAGACTGCAGACTCGGAGTAGACGAAATTAATAAAACAAATCGTGTTGAGGAAGCTTGTAGAGCTGGCGTATGTACATCACGAGCGTATCCGGCAAATACCTTCCCCACAGCTTTATGGGAACGTCCCCGATCTTGGCCGCGGGACTGAATCCCACAGCAAACAGGTACTCGAGAAGAAATTCGACGTTCATGGGAATGTATCCCTTGTAGGGCTTAAAGTCTCGCTGCGCCATTATCCTCTCTTCATGGATGCTGTTGCCAAGCTCGGATTCCGCCATTGCTTCAGTGGTCGACAGGATCAACTCGATCTTGATTCGCGCCTCCGAATTTTCCATGTAGGGTTCGATCCCCTTTTTCAGTTCAGAGGCCGAAATGCCGCGGTTAGTGTAATTCTGCCAGTTTTCCCGGTACCTTCGGCACACCTGTTCACGGTCCCATGGAATATCGAGAATCAGGCTGGCTGCTTCATAGCTCCCGTAAAAATTCTCCCGTTTTCCCACCTGGATCGATGGATCGCTTCTGAGGGCATTTTCAATCTTTGTAAGTTGCTCCTGGGTCCCCAGAATTTTGATCCCACCCACATCGTCTAAAGTAATTGAGGACCGGTCAAACCGCACGGTACCAGCGCGGAAGCTCTTGGCAATGCTTTCCTCGGCCTCAATGAATTCCCTGTCCATCTCCTCGCGGGGGGTAATCAGCGCATCGAGCGGAATCCCGGACTTTTCCGCGCGCGCTCGGGCCATTGTGAGGGCTTTCTCCTGAACGGTTTGAAAAATCCAGTTGGCAATCCGCCTGTTGGCCTTTTCGGCAATTCTCTTGGGCCGTTTGATCCTGTACGAGGCGATAAGCCGGCCACCATCGTCAACGCACAGCACCCCGTTGATCGGGGTTTCATAATAGAAGTACTCCCGATTATTCCGATAGCGTTCGAAGAGGTACTCCATCCTGGGGCTGATCCGGCCTTTGCATTTGCAGAGCGCATCCCTCAGCTCTCCCTTGAACCGGATGCGAACCTTTCTGCACTCCCCCGTACAGGACTTCCCGACAAGTTTCTCTGTCACCGTTTCGAGTGTTTGGCCAAGGACATACCCATCGCAGATAAATATCCGCGTTAGTTGCATGGCGTCCGAAGGTAGCGGCCTTCCGCACAGCCAGCGCTCGGCAATGCTGAGCAACTCCTCCCGGTGAATGAATGAAGTTATATACATATTTATCTTTATCGCGTCTTATTGTCTGATTACCAAACCTCGCAAGATTTAAATCATAGCACTTTTCGAGGAAAAGTGGATAAGCTACACGGCCGGCGAGACAGGGTCGGAAAGATGAATGAAAGAAATAGCGGACTGAAGCCGGCGACTAATCTTAAAACCCAGCCCGGCGTTTTGCTCGCCGGTCTACTCAGCAAGCCTTGTAGGTTTGTCTGAAACCCGCTATATTTCCGGTGTATTCGGGTTCAGAAATTTCAACGCGGCAATTAGACTCTCTATCTTTTGCTCCAGCGATCTTGAGTTGCCTTTTGGCATTTTGAACCCAAATGCGCATCATTTCTCCTCGTGGAGACCATAATGGCCAAAATAACGGTAACTTTCCAGCCGGAATCCACTCGCACCGAAGCACAATCAGGCGAAAAGCTGATAGACGTAGCATCCTATGCCGGCATTGACATAAGCAACCTTTGCGGTGGGCAGGGGGTCTGCGGCAGATGTCGTGTCAAGATCAAACTGGGCAATGTAAATCTAACCGGGAAAGTCATCGGCAAGCTGACCCGCAAAGAAATCGAACAGGGTTATACGCTTGCCTGCCAGACGGAACTCGCTGAAGATGACGTCGAAGTTTGGATTCCACCTGAATCGCGAAGCGATATTCAGATCCAGATTTCGGATTACATCGTTTCCTACGATGAGCCTACTCACGCGCATGGCCCGGATTACGGCCCCGCCCCTATGGTCAGGCCACTGTGCCAGAAATATTATCTCCAGTTGCCTGAGCCTTCAATTCGCGACAGCCTTTCCGACCTGGACCGCGTTTATCGGGAGATCAGGAAAAACATCCCCCAATTCCCCCATATCCAGGCTCATTTTTCATGCCTGTGGGGCCTTGCCGCGCTGCTGCGCAGAAGCAAATGGAAAATAACGGCGCTTGTGCACTTCCGTGATGTCGACTGCCCGATGATACGTGAAATAGAAGGTGGTGATACCACTTCAAGGAATATGGGGGTCGCGATCGATGTCGGAACCACCACTATTGTCGCCCAGCTAATCGATTTGCACACCGGAGCCATCCTGGGATCGCAGGCCAGCCATAACAGTCAGGCGCGATATGGAGAAGACGTCATATCGCGAATGGTCTTTGCCTGCACCCAGGCCGGCCTGGGGCCCCTGACCGAAGCAGTAACCTTTACAATCAACGCTCTGATTGATTCTCTGGTCGAGAATAACAATATCAGGCATAACGATATCACTTCCCTTGTGGCTGCCGGAAATACGGTCATGAGTCATTTGCTCCTCGGCCTTGAACCATGCAACATCCGTATGGCCCCTTATATACCCGTAGCCACGCGGTTTCCCCAGTTCACGGCCGCAGAGGTCGGACTGAAGGCCAATCCCAAGGCCCTTGTGCATACGATGCCCTGCGTAAGCAGCTATGTCGGAGGCGATATCACCGCAGGCGTTTATGCCTGCGCGATGCATGATCACCATGAAATAAGCGCTCTTATCGACGTCGGAACGAACGGGGAAATTGTAATCGGCAATAACGAATGGCTTGTGTGTTGTTCGTCTTCGGCCGGTCCGGCATTTGAAGGCGGAGGGATCAAATGCGGAACCAGGGCAGTACTGGGAGCCATTGAGAAGATAGTTATCGACGGGGACCGCGTTCATTACGAGACCATAGGAGGAAAGCTACCCATAGGGCTTTGCGGTTCCGCCATCATAGACGGAATTGCTGAACTCCTCTCTGCCGGTATCATAGATCAAAGCGGAAGGTTCGCTCTTCTGCAACATCCAAGGGTCCGGGTGGTAGATGAAGTTCCCGAATTCGTTGTGGCCTACGCTGATGAAACCGGCACCGAGGAGCCGATTGTTATCACCGAGGATGACATCATCAATCTTATCAAGAGCAAGGGTGCAGTACTTGCGGCTGTGAGAGTATTGCTCAAAACCCTGGAACTGGATTTTGCTGACCTCGAGAAGGTCTTTGTGGCCGGTGGCTTTGGCGCTCACCTGGATATCGCAAAGGCGATCTTCATCGGCCTTTTGCCCGACATCCCCAGGGAGCGAATCCGCTATATCGGAAACAGCTCCCTTGCGGGGGCGAGGCTTGCCCTTCTCTCCGTTAATGCCTTTCACCGGGCTGAGGAAATCGCAAACCGCATGACTTACATAGAATTGAGCGTAAATCCTCAATTCATGGACGAGTTCATAGCTTCACTCTTTCTGCCTCATACTGATATGGAGCTTTTCCCCACAGTCAGGGAGTTACTGGGGCGGAAACACAACGGGTTTAAACCCGACGGAATACAATTGGATTCGGCAGTTGGGGATGATCCGCCAAGGTGAGCAGCGACAGTATGTTGTCTCTATCGTTATCATTTTTTTATTCCGCTTGCTTTATTAGGCGCCGTCATGCCTGATATTTCTCCGGAAATAATCCGTTCGCCTCTGCGCAAACCGAAGGTCATTCTTTTCGACTTGGGCAATACTCTGGTCACGTCAACTGCCGATACACCGCACAACCGGCTCGCCGAGAGGCTGGGCCTCACAGAAAAGCAGGCCAAAAAGGCGGGCCGCCTGCTCATGACCTTCCACGCCTATAAAGCCATCGAACTGGCTGAAGCGCTGAAACATATCCTCCCGGACAAAGACCGTACAAGAATCGACTCCGTGGTCTCAAGTCTCTGGGACGAGCAGGAGTCTTCCGTTCGGGAGATTGATGGAGCAAGCGCCCTGCTTGAAGAGTTGAAGCGTTCGGATTTCATTCTGGGCCTGATTTCCAATACCTGGCGTCCTTATTATCTGGGATTTCGCCGGGAATGTCCGCAAATGGCCGAGATTTTCGATTTCAACCTTCTCAGCTTTGAACTTGGAATCAAAAAGCCTTCTCCGCTGTTTTTCGAACGCGCTCTCGATGTCGCGGCGACTCCTGCCCCCAGTTCTCTTGTCGTAGGAGACAGCTTTGAGCTTGACATTGAACCGGCAAGGATGGTCGGATGCCAGGGCGCATGGATTCTCTTCAGTACGGAAAGAGAAAAAACGACGATAAGCCGCATGCTTCAAGGAATTATCACCCCTCCTGAAATAGTAGCCGAAGATATCAAAAATCTTGGAGATATTCTCAGGGATCAATGGCCATGATTACTCTGTTTCTGCTGGTCTGCATTTTGTTGCTCGTCGTGATCTGGGCGTCGCTGGTAACCTATTCTTTTTTCTGGTACGAAAACGCGTGGAGCGCTGGACTTGCGCCGGACGGCGGCGCAAAACTGAAATGGATGGTCCTTTCAGGTTTGCTTTCCTCCATTGCGAGCGTCGCCTTTATTTTTGTCTGCTACCCGCTTGGCCCGATCCGGCGCATTTGGGCGCCGAAGGACATCCGTGCCGGGCAACCCTTGATTATCCTGACACACGGACTCTATCATAATGCAAGCGCCTGGCTGCTCTTCAGAAGACGGCTGCAAAAGGCCGGCTTCAAAAATATTTTCGTCATGAATTACCCGAGTTTTTTTTCCTCCTTTGAGAAAACCCTCAAGCAATTCGAAGAATTTGTCGCCAACGCCAGGCAGACGGTCCCAGACCAGCCGGTATATCTAATAGGCCACAGTCTTGGGGGACTTTTATCCAGGTTTTATGCGGAACAATCCCGGGGCGGAGCAATCCCTGCTGCCGTAATAACTTTGGGAACCCCACACCAGGGGTCCAAAGTCGCGGCTTTTGGCCTGGGAAGGCTGGCTTCAAGTTTGCTTTACCGCGGACCTATCTTCACAGAACGTGAGTCGCTCGGCCCCGCGAGGCTCCCGTGTACCGGGGTTGCCCTCTTTTCACCGGTCGATAACATGGTGCTGCCCTCTGAAGCCCTCAAAGCGCCCTACCCGGGGTGGGTCTACTATCAAACGGGCCCGCAGAGCCATACTGCCATGATCTATTCAAAATCCACAGCAAAAATGGTAATCGAAATCCTGCAGGGCAAGACGCCCGCGCAATGAACGGGGCTTGATTCCTGCTCCCGTTCTAAATTTTTCGAGAAAAATCACTTTTTACCCATTTTTTTTAGTTTTTGTTGTTAAATTGGTGCTAAAGGGAATCGATCAATTTACCGATATTCATATCTTAGGAAACCTCTGCATAGTTGACTTACAAGGCGCTCATATGCTAATAAAGCCGCGAAATTTTTCGTATCGGAGGGAAACCGCTTTGGAGCTGAGTGCCAAAGATACACCTGTTTTAGTGCAGGAATTCGTGATTGCCAACAGATTGGGAATCCATGCGCGGGTTGCCGCCCAGATAGTCAGAGTTGCCACCCAATTTGAATCTGAAATACTCATCAGCAAGTGCGGAGTGACCATTAACGGGAAAAGCATTCTCGATCTGATGACCCTCATATGCCCTTATGGAACTAAAATCAATATATCCGCAAAAGGCCCTGACGCAGCCGAAGCGCTCAGCTCATTGGCTGCCCTCTTTCAGACCAAATTCGGCGAACCCTGAAGACTCTTCCCTCCGCCGCAAAAATGGACTAATAAGAGGAAAACTTGCGGCTTATCCATTTTTCAGAAAGACCTGATTATCGATGAACAACTCCTCATTGACCATTAAGGGCATCGGGGCTGCGCCGGGAATCGCTATCGGGAAGGCGTATCTGCTGGAACGCGGCCGTATCCCCGTTCCGCGCTATAAGCTTTTTGGCGAGGAGGCCATCGCTCTGGAATGCAAGCGGTTCAAAGAAGCGATCGCCAAAGCCGAGTCCGATTTGGAGGCAATAAAGAAGAGCATCCCATCCGAATTTAGAGAACATGCGCGCCTGCTCGAGGTGCAACAGATGATTCTGAGGGACCCGTCGATCTATGGCGAAACCCTGCGCTCTATAGAAAAGGAACGCTACAACGCGCAACTTGCCATCACAAAATCGCTTAGGAGAGCAAGAGAGCTTTTCAGCGCTCTCGATGATGAATATGCAAGGAACCGAATAGCAGATGTGGATGCGGCCGGAGACAGGGTGGTCCGGATCCTTGCAGGGCAGAACCATACCGACCTGGGGAATATTCGCGAACGGGTCATTATTATTGCCCGCGATCTTTCACCGGCCGACGCCATCCAGTTGCAGGTAGGGCGCACGCTTGGCGTGGTTACCGAAATCGGGGGTGTTACTTCTCATACTTCTATCGTTGCCCGTTCGCTCAACATCCCGGGGATCGTGGCGGCTGAAAATGCCGGCCGTCTCATCTCGACCGGTGATCTTCTTATCATCGACGGCACCACCGGAACTATCATCCTCAATCCGAGCGAGAACGACTTACGCTTCTATTACGAACGCCAGGAAGAATTGGAGGCTTATGTCAAGCAGATAAGCCGCCATGCTCATTTGCACGCTGAGACTCGTGACGGTCACAGGGTGGGTGCTGAAGCCAATATCGAAGTCCTCGAAGAAATAGTAGCGGCTAAAGACAACGGCGCCGAAGCCATTGGGCTTTACAGGACGGAATTCTTCTTCATGAACCGGGTGGAACTCCCGGATGAGGAATCCCTGTTTAGAGATTACCGGGATTTATCCGAGTTGATGGCACCTCGCCCGGTCACTATCCGGACCCTCGACCTTGGCGCTGAGAAACTCACCTCATGGTTCCCCAGGCTTGAAGAAACAAACCCCGCCCTTGGACTCCGGTCAATCCGGCTGTGTCTGCATTACAAGGAATTATTCAAGACTCAGCTCCGGGCTATTTTGCGAGCCAGCGCAATCGCAGGCAATCTCCGGCTGATGTTGCCCCTGGTCTCGGGCATTGGGGAAGTTCTTCAAGCAAAACACGTTCTCAATGAGGTCCGGGCGGAGCTGTCCAGACAACGAATCCCCTTCGATGAAAATATGCCTTTCGGAGTAATGATAGAAGTCCCGTCCGCCGTGGCCATAGCGGATTTGCTGGCGCCCGAGGTCGATTTTTTCAGCATCGGAACAAATGACCTCATCCAGTACACCATCGGGATAGATAGATCAAATGAGCACGTCGCCTATCTTTATGAACCGCTCCATCCCGGCGTTCTCAGGTTCATAAGGCAGACAGTGGATGCCGGCCACAAAGCAGGAATCCCTGTCGCCCTGTGCGGAGAAATGGCCGGAGAACCGATGTATGTACCAATCCTTCTCGGCCTTAAAATCGATTCTTTCAGCATGAATCCGCAGTCGCTGCCGCGTGTCAAGAATCTCGTCAGGCGTTCTTCCATGAAGGAATGCTGCCGGTTTGCCCGCAAAGTGCTTCGCATGAGGACGGCAAAAGAGATAAACCAGTCAGTGAGAAAAATGGTCATGAAGAAGTTCCCGGAGGAATTCCGGGTATTCGAACCAAATTGGCTCGTTAACGGGGAATCGCCAGCAAGGCAGCCTGGCACGCAGCAATAATATTGGAAAGGAAGTCCCGTCAAATCTATGTCCAAAACCAAAGAGACTGAAGAAAAAATCAAAATAATCAGCCAGAACAAAAAGGCATTCCATGACTTCGAAATAGGTGAACGGTTCGAAGCCGGTATCGTTTTGCTCGGAACCGAAGTGAAATCGCTCAGGGAAGGACGCGCCAACCTTAAAGACAGCTATGCCAGGGCGAAGCGCAACGAGGTGTTCCTCTACGGTCTCCACATCAGCCCATATACTCACGCTTCTTTTGATAACCACGAACCCGAACGGATAAGAAAGCTCCTCCTACATAAAGCCGAAATAAAGAAACTGCTTGGCAAAACCCAGGAACGCGGGTTTTCACTTGTTCCCCTGAAAATCTATTTCAAAGACGGAAAGGCCAAATTGGAAATAGCTCTTGCCAGAGGGAAAAAGGAATACGACAAGCGGGAAAGCCTGAAGAGAAAAGAAGAAACCCGCGAGATGGAACGCCTCCGGAAACACCACAAGATATCCTGACTATCAGGATGGCTGATTGCATTCAGGCCAGGCAGAAGAACCCGCCCGTAAAGCTTTCATTCCCGTACGATATCGAAAATTGTAACCTCAGGCGGTGCGAGAACGCGCACGGGCGGGCCCCAGGTGCCGGTACCTCTGCTGGTGTATAAGATCGAGCCTTTCGGAAGATAATACGGCCCGTTTTGAAGCGGGTAGACTAATCCGGCGATGTAGCGGAACGGAAACAACTGCCCGTAATGAGTGTGCCCTGATAACTGAAGGTCGAAAAGCCCCATACTCTCTTTGAGCGGATCGGGCCGGTGCTTTAGCAAAACAGTAAAGAGACCGTTTTGAGCCTTTTCCAGGATCTTCTTTTCATCTTCCGGCAGACCCGCCGCCGGATCGTCAACCCCGGCAACGTTCAAAATATTATCCACTGTTATCATCTGGCCGCTCAGCACCGTGAAACCAAAAGCCCTTTCAGCCGTAAGCGACTGAGCCAGCCCGGCGTAGACTTCATGATTGCCCGTTATGGCATACTTGCCGAGCCGTGGCCGCAATTTCCCGAAAAGAGCCGGGAGAGCGTCAATTTCAGCCATGTTTCCATCGACAAGATCGCCCGTGCTTACTAGGATATCCGGATTCTCTGCCTCAACCTTGCTTAGGATCGCAGCCATGCGATCTTCTCTAACCAGAAGCCCGAGATGCACGTCCGAGATTTGAGCTATTCTCAACCGGTCGGTTCCCACTGGAAGCTTTGCCGTTTTTATAACTATTCTTTCAACGCGTATCGACCGCGCCTCAAAATACCCATAGATGTTTATAACAAGGGCTGCCGCAAGGACACAAACGGTTGCCCCGGGGCCGGTGAAAGTGGGCAGAGAAGACCCGGCAGCAAGATTGACGAGTCTGAAAATGAGTCCGAGAGCCCCAGTCAGCAAAAAACCCAAAAATGAATAAAAGAGAAATCCCAACCAACTGTAACCGAGAATAGCGCTTATCCGGGCCAGGACGTCCTGGCCGCCTCTTTCGAGCAATCGAGTCGTAATCGGGGCACAAACCATAAGGGCAAGAAACAAAATCAGCAGAACATGAGCCGGCCATTTTTCGGGCAGCAGGACTCTTACTCTGAAATAACAGAATGCGTGCAAAAGCGAATAAACTGAAAAAAAAGCAATGAGGAACCCGGTCATTAACTTCACCTGTACGGTATTAGTGAATGGAAATCTGTGATGGTTTCCAGATTTACACGCAATCGACGGGTGCGGCAACTCGAAAGATTTCCTCGATTGAGGTCTGTCCGGAGCAAACCTTGAGAGCGCCGGCAATATGCAGCGGCTCCATTCCCTGCTTGACCGCCTCTTCCCTGATCTTTGACAGGTCCGAATCAGGCCTGATAAGGCTTCTTATGGCGGGGGTGATAGTAAGCATCTCATAGATACCTACTCGCCCGAGGTAGCCGGTTTCTCTGCACTCCAGGCAGCCTGCAGGCCGGTAGATAAAATCTGTTGGTTTAATATCCCATGGACTGATCAATGACTGCCAAAGCTCTTCATCTACAGTCCCGGCCTTCCGGCAATGAGGGCAAAGAGTTCTCGCCAGTCGCTGGGCGACTACCCCCAGCAGGGTCGCCCTTATCAAATAGTGCGGCAATCCGATATCCATCAGCCTGATAATGGCTGACGGAGCGTCATTGGTGTGGAGGGTCGAGAAAACCAGATGGCCTGTCAATGCTGCCTGGATGGCCATTTCCGCAGTTTCGAGGTCACGTATCTCTCCGACCATTATGATGTCGGGGTCCTGGCGGAGAAAGGTTCGAAGACCACTGGCAAAATCCAGTCCGATTGCGGCGTGCGCCTGCATCTGGTTGAATCTGGGCTCAACCATCTCGATTGGATCTTCGACCGTGCAGACATTTACTTCCGGTTTGGCAAGATACTTCAATGTTGAATAAAGGGTCGTCGTCTTCCCGGACCCGGTAGGCCCGGTAACGAGTACAATACCAAACGGGGATTTTATGATTTTTTTCCATTGCGCCAGTTCGCGCTCTGAAAACCCAAGGTCCTCAAAACTCCTCACTGTTACTTCCGGATCGAAAATCCGCATTACCAGTTTTTCACCAAAAACTGAAGGCATCGTTGAAAGGCGCAACTCGACTTCACCTCCCGACGGTCCCTTTGTCTTGATCCGGCCGTCCTGAGGACGCCTTTTCTCAGCAAGATCCATTCTACCGAGTACTTTCAGGCGGCTGATTACTGCGCTCATTACGACTGTCGGCAACTGGTAGACAGGGTGAAGGACCCCATCGATCCGGAAACGAACATCGCTGTTGTCACGGCGCGGTTCAAGGTGAATGTCGCTGGCCCTCTGTTCGAATGCATACTGAAGCAGCCAGTCGACGATGTTGACGACGTAACGGTCATTTGCGTCCAGTTTCCCCGCCCGCCCAAGCTCTATCATCTGCTCGAGGTTCATGCTTGCGCCAAAGCGATTGCCGTCCGCCTTTCCGAAAGCTCTTCGCACGGAGTCCGTGAGCGCGTAAAATTCAATAAGATACCGGCTTATGTCATGCGGATTCGCAAGGACTTTGCATATCTTTTTCCGCAAAATACGGCTCAGTTCCTCTTCCCATTCTCTATCGAAAGGATCGGCTGTGGCAATGATGACCTTGTCCGCCGTCACTTCGACGGGCAGGATTTTATAGCGCGAGGAGTAGGCATATGTGACGAGGTTCGTAACGGCGGCCACATCGACTTTAAGCGGATCGATCCTCAGGTAGGTAAGACCGGTTCTCTTGGCAAGCCACTGCAGAAGAGATTCCATCGAGAGAGCCTCGTGAGGAGGTGAGGCGCGGTTGATACGGACCTGTGCGATCAACTCCAGTGGATGCAGATTTTCTGCATCGTTCGACACAGGCCTCTCCACAACTCTCTTCGCATCTTTTTGCGTAATGATCCCGTCCTGAACCAGATGCCGTAGAATGGTTCGGAAGTTTAATCCACTGGTGTTGACGCTCTGATCAGTTTGTGCCTCAATCATTACCTTTATTTCTCCACGCCGGCTCGAGTAACATAATGCCCCAGACGGAAATAATACCCGCTGCTCCATCTTTGTTAATCGGCAAATCCGCGCAAAACTCTCTCGTTTTCTGTCTGCAAAGCTGAATATCAGGCGTGAAAATAAAAAAAAGGCAGCCCGAAGTCAGCCCTGCTGATCGGAAACTGCCTGTTTTCCGTTTTTCCGGCTTGACGGCAAAAAGCCCCGCCAGCAGGGCGGGGCTTCAGTTGCGTCGCGTAATGCGCTTGGGGCAGTTGCCCCACATGGACGGGCATAGCCAGTCCATGTTACACAATAGGCCAAGGATTTCTAAATTGATCTAATTATTGAAACCGAACTGGGTTATCAGCTTCTCGTATAGATTTGCACCAAGAAAAGCCTTGAGCTTCCTGCTCTGCTCGCACCTGGATTCGTACTCCAGCCAGAATTCATCAAATCCATCCAGTCTTGCATCCGAGCCTGTAAAAATCTGGTTGAATTCTTCCTGCCTGCCGTAATATTCCTTGAACATCTCACAACCGGAGGCATCCAGAACAAGCATGAACAGAACGTCTGAGGGCGTGAGGGAACCTTCTTCCGGAGGAACGGCAACGTAGAAGGATACTTCTTTTCCAGGCCTGGTAATCCGGCATCTGTAGCGTTCCACATCAGTCTCCTGATGGACTCGGCTGGGTTTGGCCTGATTTACCTTCATCAACCGCATGGAGATTCCGTACTGGTTCATAAATGTTTGAATCGAAGCGCCTTCCATGTTTCCCCTCCGGAAAACCCTGATTTTCAGATGTAACGCACGATTGTCAAACTTATTGAAACAGAACTGTATTCGTAGGTACGAATACAACAATCAAATACGGATATACATGGGGTCAACAAAGTATTTACTGAAATAAAGGATGTATTTTTATGGTAGCAATAAAGTAGCTTTGCTCCAAATGCGCCCCTGTCCCCAGACGGTCTGTTTCGAAACGCTGCTCTTCTTAACCTGTTGAGCTGTGATTACTTTTTTACAGTATGGATCGGCTTGTAGTCGCCCATTTGACTGGTTAGGACTCGTTCCCGGCCCCACACGTCACAAGGCACAAACCGAGGTCCGGTGCCTGTTTCAAAAACTCTGGATTCCGGCCTTTATGAGAATGAGGCTTGTGTGCGCGCAGGACTTATGCAGCTAATTTCTGACTCAGGGCGCCAGCTTTTGTTGCGAAATATTTCAGATCAGGAAAGCTAAATGAATAAACTCCCCAAGGGAATACTCGTGCTGGGTTTTGTCAGCTTCTTCACAGACCTCTCCAGCGAAATGATTTACCCCCTGCTTCCAGTTTTTCTCTCCAGCGTTCTCGGCGCCGGTGCACTTGCGCTGGGCCTCATCGAGGGGACCGCCGAATCCACTGCGTCCTTTTTCAAAGTTCTCTCAGGATATTCGACGGACAGAACGGAGCGCAGAAAACCCTTTATTATTGCGGGATATGGAATGTCGGGCCTTGCCAGGCCTCTGATCGCGTTTGCAGCCGGCTGGCCCTTTGTTTTGGTAATGCGTTTCCTGGACCGAATGGGCAAAGGAATACGAACCTCTCCCAGAGACGCGCTGGTAGCTGATATAACACAGCGGGGACAGCGGGGCGTCGCTTTCGGACTCCACCGGGCCATGGACCATGCGGGGGCTGTGGCTGGTCCCCTGGTGGCGGCCGCTCTGCTAGGATTCGCAGCCCTTTCTCTCCGTCACGTTTTCTTTCTTGCCGCAATCCCATCCGTTTTGGTGATGGCTATAATTCTTTTTTTCGTAAAAGAGCCCGCCCCCAAATCCATAAAAATAGACAGACCTCTTAATATTTATTCCCAATGGAAGCACTTGGGTCGTAGTTTTAAGTATTTTCTTGCAGCAATGCTCTTATTCACGCTTGGAAACTCGACGGACGCCTTCCTGATTCTGCGATTGTCCAACGCGGGCATCTCAGCCTCCCATATCGCGATGCTCTGGTCTGCCCATAACGTAATCAGGATGATATCAACCTATACCGGGGGGCGTCTTGCAGATGGGTTCGGCTCGCAGAAACTTATAATCTCGGGCTGGATTTTTTATGCGCTCATATACGCCGCATTTGCGTTCATACGCACTCCAAATGTCCTTGTAGCCATATTCCTGCTCTACGGCGTTTACTTCGGGCTGAGCGAACCAGCAGAAAAATCTCTTGTAGCCGACATGGTGGCTCCAAATCTCAGAGGAACCGCTTTCGGCTGCTATCACTTTATCGTGGGTATTGGGGCCTTACCGGCCAGCATTGTTTTCGGCTTCCTGTGGCAAACGTTGAGCGCAGAGGCTGCCTTTCTCACCGGCGCGGCGCTGGCAGTAGCGGCAAGCACTCTTTTGTTCCTATCTCAGAAACCGGAAGTTGAATCAGGAATGGTGGAGACTGGAGGGCAGGAGTCGGAAATCGAATGCATAAGATCTGACGTCGAAGATCGCAGCAAACAGACAGGCCGATCTTTTGGCCCCGCAAGCCGCCCCTAACGCAGATCTCCGGCTTCCAACCCTTGAGTCGATCAAAACGCCTGCCCGATACTAAAATGGAACTCATAAGGTACAAAGGCCTGGGGCTCCGGCGGGTTTAGTTCGTAGCCGAAATCGAACCTGAGCGGCCCCACTATCGTAAGATAGCGCAGTCCGACGCCGGCGGTGTACCGTGTCTCACTCCAGGAAAGGTTTCCCACGGTAGGCGCAATATTCCCGAAATCGGTAAAAACGACTCCTTCCAGAGGCGACCTTATCGGGAACCTCCACTCCAGGCTGCCCTCCAGAAGCTCCATACCTCCTATCGGATTTCCCTGGGCATCAAGAGGCCCAAGCTTCTCGTAAGGGTAGCCTCTGACTGTGTCAGTACCACCCAGAAAAAACCGTTTGAAAATAGGGACCTCTGAAGTGCCCTCAAGGGGCTCTATGCCACCGTACCGTATTCTCGCTGCCAGAGAGCCGAAGTTCAATACCGGAACATATCCCCTGCAATCCAGGGTGAACTTGAAGTAATCAACCTCAGAGCCGAAAAAAGAACTGGCCCATTCCATATTCTGCAGAATGCGCCAGCCGTTCTTGGGATCCAGAATGGAATCGACCCTGTCCCAGGTGGTGCCGGCAATGAGTGAAGATACATAATATGCCTGGTGCTCCTGGTCCTCGGGACTGGGCGGGATCTTTACATTACCCAGGTAGTTGGCCTCAAAATTGTATCCCGCATAGGACACCAGCCCGTTGAACCATTTGTACTCGTACTTAGGCCGAATGTACTCTTTCAAGTTTTCGTAAGATACTTCAGTCTCTCGCATAACGCCGCCATCTACAACCAGAGAGCCATTCGTATCCATGAAATAGGGCTGTATGAATCTACCTTCCACCATCTGCACAATAGAGCTTGCCTTGACGTTGATCTGGAGCCTCCTGCCATCGCCCAGAAAGTCTCTGATCTCATACTGCGCCTGTCCTCTAAGCTGGTCCTCGGTGCCATAGCCGACCCCAAGGCGAGTGGTCTGCTTTTTCGCCTCTTTTACAAGGATCCGGATTGGAGGCGCTGTTGTTTCTTTCTCCAGGTCCTCCACCGAAATGTCGACAAACTGGAAAAGGTCCAGTGCAAACAGACGCTGCCGGGTCGATTCAATTTTGGCCACATCGAACCGCTCACCCTCATAAAATGTAACCTCTCGCATGATTACATTGCCGGAAATCGAATCGTTCCCTTCCACACGCACTGGACCGAAGGTACAAACTGGACCGGCCTCGATCTCTACCAGTACCGTCCCGAGGTTCGACCCCTTATCGAGCCGGGCGCGTAAATCCACTTTCGCTTTAGGATAGCCACGCTCGGCAAGATACCTCTTCGCAGCTTTTTCGATGTCCTTGTACCCTGGCGTTGTAAATCTCTTCCCTGCCTGAATGGGAAGGATTTTGACGATCTCCGTTCGCCACTTTTCGCGAGACGGGCCATCGATTTTCAGATCGAGTCCCGAAACCATCATTGGAGGCCCTTCCTCCAGGCGGATTAGTATCCTCACATTATTTCCAACCAGCGGTTGGATTTCATGGGATATGAGCCGCATATGGTAGAAACCCTGGCTCACATAGAATTGCTGGATTCTTTCCAGGTCCTTCGAAAAGACTTCTTCGTCAAAGGGGGCTTTGAAAAACCAGCGAAATTTCATCTCTTTTGTGGAGAGGATTTTCTTCAGATCCGAGGATGGGATAGTTTTGTTTCCCTCGAATAGGATCGATCTGACCTGGAGTTGGGGTTTCCTATTATTTTCAGGCGTTTGTGATTGTTCAACTCCATCGGCAAGTCCGCAGCCTGCCCAAAGCAGCGGCAGAAGGATGAATAGAAAGACCCTGGCTGAAAATCTGTGATCCAAAACCCTTCCTGGCTGACCCTGCGCATAGTGAAAGGAAAACACCGAAGTTCAGGACCTGATCGGAATATAACTCCGTAAGAACTTCAAGCCCGATTTCCAACTTCAAGCAGCCGTCTACATCTGCTGCAATCTCTTTTCAGCGGCCTGAGCCTGGGATGAACCGGGATATTTTTCCACAAGCCGCGTGTAGATGATCCGAGCCATCGTGGTTTCACCCATGTTCTGCCATCCCATTGCCTGCTTGAGAAGAACGCTGGCGGTTTTAGCTCCTTTCGGGTATTTGTCCAGCACCTGCTGGTAAGCCTTGATCGCGTCCTCATAGTGCTTTTCCAAAAAGTAGCTCTCCCCTATTTCATACATTGCGCTTTCGTCGAGATCGGACTTCGGGAACCTGGAGACGAACCCTTGAAATTGCTTTCTTGCAGCTTCATATTTCTTCTGACGCATCAATTGGACGGCTCCATCGAATTCCATCTGTTCGGAGCTTTTGTTTTGAGCGGTGGTGGAAGGCACCTGAGCCGGTTGTGGATGAGCTTCGCCAGGGGGAGGCGGCGAAGGAGCCAATGCGGTCTGCGGTTGCGGCCTGGCCGGCTGCGGCGGCTGCGCTTCTTCGATCACAACGGCGCCGGGAGAGGGCGTCGAGGGTTGCGGCGCCTGGGCGGCGGATGCCTGAGCTCGCTGAAGCAGGTCCAGTTTATGCTCCAGTTCTTCAATTTTGCCGTTGAGATTCCTCATACGCGTCTGCAACTCTTCTATCCGCGCATACAGGTCACCGCCTCTCTGAGATGCTCCTTCGGTGCTTTGAAGGCGCGTCTCGATTGCTGCCTGCCGCTCGTTCAAAATAGAGAGGTTTTCCTGAAGCGTCGTGGTTTCCGACGTAGATGCGCACCCCGCAAGCAGTCCTGAGAAAAGAACCACTACGAAATACCTCAACCACTGAAACTCGATTACATCTCGCATACAGACCCTTTCCTTCGATCCGGGAAGGCGACGGCCATTCCCGGACATCCTGTCGGGCAATTTTTTCTCAAACTACCGGGAAAAAGGGATTTGGTCTTCCGCAAACTAAAAAACCGGACTCATGATACAACATGAGGACCGGTCTTTTAAATACCCAACATTAGGAGAAAAGAAACTTTTAATAGGTCAAAACGAAATGAGCGCGCCTGTTCTTTGCGAAAGAGGCCTCATCATGTCCGGTTGCAATTGGGCGTTCCTTGCCGTAGCTGACAGTGGTAAGCTTCAGGTTCGAAAGGCCCGAGCTCGCTATATACTGCTGTGCCGCATGTGCGCGCCTCTCCCCCAGCGCCAGGTTGTACTCGGTCGTCCCACGCTCGTCGCAATGCCCTTCGATAGTCACCTGCACCTTGGGGAATCTTTTCAGAAAGGCCATTTTTTCGTCCAAAACCTTTTTTGCCGGATCTGTAAGCGTATAAGCGTCATAATCGAAGTAGACATCCTGGTTCTCAAAGGCTTTAGCTCTTTCCAGAAACTCTCTTTTTTCGGCTTCCGAGTTGATGCCCAGTTCCCTCCACTTGGCATCGTCCATGCCACCAGGCCCCGCCGCTCCCCCCTGGCCGTACTGTTCAGGGCCGCCGTAGCCGGGCGGGGGAGGAACGTTTTTCTTCGTGCACGCGCTCACTGCGGCTATTAACGTGAAAATCATCAAAACAAGAAGCACACCATGTTTGTTTTTCATTTGTTTTCCCCTCCTGGCGATTCGACTCACTGGCGATTCTTTCTGGGTGACCAGTCAGGCAACTCCTGCGCCCCGCTCTGCCTCGTAAGCTGCCAGTCCCCAGTCCCGTTCGAATACATTATCCGAATTGCGGGCCCCCCCTGCTTTGTAGAACTGTAAGCAATCATCCGCCCATCCGGCGACCAGCAGGGGCCTTCATTCCTGCCTCCGCTTGTCAGCGAACGGTCTTGACTTCCGTCCGGTTTAATAATGTGAATATTGAATTCGCCTCCATCCCCTGCGGCGTAGGCGATCCAGTCGCCTTTGGGCGACCAGGATGGAGACGTATTATATTTGCCGCTGAAGGTCAGGCGTTTTTTTTGGCCCGTCGTAACATCGAAGATGTATATCTGCGGATTTCCGGGTTCGTTCGAAACATAGGCAAACTTTTTGCCGTCAGGCGACCAATCGGGAGAGACACTTATCGAAGATCCGGAACCGGCCCCGAGTTTCTGCAGCACCTGGCCGTTCGGGCTGACAAGATAAATGTCCTGGCCCCCATCCTTGGTCAGGGTAATAGCCAGTTCATTCTTCCCCGGTCTCCACGCCGGAGTGATATTTAGCCCTGGAAAACCGCTGATCAGGTAATTGGAATTATTGGAGACGTTGAACCCGTAAACTTTGGGTTTGCCGTCGCGGTAGCTCACATACGCGATCTGGCTCTGATCGGGGCTCCAGGAGGGAGAAAGCGCGATGTTGTTGTCCCTGGTAACCTGCACCGGATTGCTCCCGTCAAAATCGCAGTAAAAAATCTCCTTGGCGCTCCCCACAGTCTGGACGTAAGCTATCTTTGTGTCGAATACTCCGCGCTCACCCGTTACCATCATCATGATGTCGTCAGCAAAGGCATGCACCATCGGCCGCCAGGCCCGCAGGTCGCCGGTATAGCTCTTGCCTCCAACCAGTTTCCTGCCTGTCACATCCAGGAGCCGGCCATCCAGCCTCATTGCATTCCCCTGGACCTGATAAGAACAGCGCGCCAGAAAATCGGCCCCCTGTTTGCTCCAGTCCTGGAACTTGATCTCGGAAGCCTCAAGCCCAATCGCCTGCGGATTTTCGAGGAACCCCTTCGGGTCCAGCGGCCGAAAAACACCGGAGAGGTTGAGATCGTTTGAAAGCACTTCGCTCATCTCCCGGGCCAGTTGGGTCTGCTCCGGGGACATGTATTTGAAATCCGGGACGGCGATTGGAATTCTCTGGATAGCCGACGGGCTGATCGGCGGTAACTCAACCACGGCTGATACGGTTTGAGTAAAACCAAGAAAAATTAAAGCCAGAAACAATGCAGGAAAAGTTCCAGCAATCTTAAAAAAGCGCCGTTGACTCATGACTATGGACCAAAGACCTTTCTATTTACGATACACCCCGTGAGTTGAATTTGAGGGAGAAGTCCTGTTGCTGACGCTCCAGGGCCGGAGGCATTGCGGGTATATTTGCATTTTGAATTGCTCGCATCGCTGCAGCATCGAGGAGACTGTTTCCCGAAGATTTCTCGATCTGGAAGTTTACGACTTTCCCATCCCTGTTCACCACGAAAAAGATCTTCGCCTCAAGACTTGCAAAGCTCTGATCGGGGAGTTTGTATTCCCGTCTTATCGCTTCTGTAACTCTTGCGTAATAAAACTGTGCAGCAGCGGTAATAGCGCCACTTCCGTCAGGAGACCCGAAGACACTGCCCTGAGCCGTACCCTTGGTTCCCCCTTCCGCAGTTCCAGTCGGAGTTCCACGGGCCACTTTTTCATTTCCCTGCTGGTTCTTCGCAGGGGCAGGCGCCTGGGCCGGAGGCGCCGCGGTTTTCGGCTGAGGCTCGGCAACCTCTGCAGCCGCCGAAGAAGTGTGCGGAATTACCTTCGGTTTGGCAATCAGTTTATCCAGGTTCTTTTCGATGGCTTCAAGACTCTGTGGCTTTTCAGGCGCTATTGGAACCTCTTTTGGTTCGATTTTCTTGATCTGCGTTTCGGGCCTTGTTACCGCCTCATCAACAGCAAGGCGCTTTATCGGCGCAACCGGCTCGGATTTTCTGCTCGTCTTTGCCGAAGAGGTTAGGTTCTCGGAAGCTGCCGCCTCCTCAGCCGCTTTGGGGCGCCCCTTGGGCTCCGATGAACCCATTCCGAGATCTTTCAGAGACACCAGATTAACAGTGCAGTAAGGAGGCTTCAAAGTTGTTTGAGGCATCACCCACGCCCATATAAAGGCGGAGCTGAAAACCAGGATATGTACCAGAAACGACGTCCCGATCCCGGTCATCAGGTCTTTTCTGGGAATTTTCTTCTCAGCTAATGCCAGGGATTCCATTTTTTACCCCCTCACCTCGCAGAGCGTAGAGAACAGACAGCTCACTGTGAAGAGAAATCAAAACTTGGCCTTACCCTTTGGTTGATTCGGAGCAGGACTTTTCGCCGGCTCGGTCACCATCCCTATCTGGTCAATTCCAGCCTGTCTTATTAGTCCCATGACTTCCATCACGTAGCCGTATGGAATCTTCTCGTCGGCCCGCAGAAAAACTCCCTTGTGATCGAGCCGATTCTGAGTAATGGCTGCCAGTTTGGCTTCGAGTTCTCCAGGTTCCACTAGATTCTCATTTATATAGACCTTACGGTCCTCAGTGACCGTGACCACCAACCGTTCATCGTCAGAAGGGATGGCCGGCGCTGAACTCTCCGGAAGTTTCACGTCTACTCCCTGGGTCATCATTGGCGCCGTAACCATGAATATGATGAGCAAAACAAGCATTACGTCTACAAGCGGCGTAACGTTAATATCCGAGACTATCCCTCTGGAGCTGTTTCCGTTGGCTTGCATCAGCCGCTATCCTCTGGTTTTAGTCCTGAAGCGCTAACCTTTGTTCCGGCGAAGGGTTCGACGTCGTTTCTTCCTGCCTGCCCTTCCGCATGATGTCGCGTTTTAGCATATTAAGATAATCAGAGGAAAAATGGCTCATTTCGTTTTCTATTCCCCTGATCTTAGTGGAAAAATGATTGTAGGCCACAACGGCGGGAATAGCCGCCCCCAGACCTATGGCAGTTGCAACCAGCGCCTCCGAAATTCCCGGGGCCACAACGGCCAGGTTGGCGGCGCCCTTGATGCCGATTTGCTGAAAACTCGTCATAATGCCCCAAACCGTTCCGAACAAGCCTATAAACGGGGCTGTACTGCCGGTTGTGGCGAGCAGAGGCAGAAAGCGCTCAAATCTTTGCCGCTCCGCAGTCATCCCTCCCTGAATCGCCCGCTCCACGTTCTCCAGCATGATTTCAGGGTTTGACGAGAGCTCTATGAGGTTCCTGGTTTCCAGGGATTTCCCGAGCCTGCTCAGCTCAGCGTAGCCGACCCGGAAAATCTGAGCGAGATGACTGTCTCCAAGCTTTTCGCTGTCCCGGTATAGCGCCGAATAGTTTTTACGTTGCCTGAAAAGAGATATGAAATCATTCGATTCCCGCTTTGCACGGCGGATCAGGCGGTATTTGAGCACTATTACGCACCAGCACGCGACGGAAAGCGCCATAAGGATCAACAGTACAAATTTCACCATCGGTCCGGCATTGAAAATCATATCCATCACGCTGTCCCCCGTGCGCTGATAAGGCGCCGCTATGTCGGGGGCAGCATAAGCAATTCCTGTCAACAATTGCATGAACATCAATTTGTATCCTTTACCATCGATCTGACAATTTTCAGAATGTTTCTGAGAGCCACTCCGGCCGGTTCCATTATGTGTATTTCCGTTATCCTGTCGGTCAGTTCGGAAGCAACAGGATTTATCTCCAGGACACGCGCCCCCTTCCTCTTTGCAATCCATGGAAGCTCAGAAGCAGGCGCAACGCTTGCCGAAGTCCCTACTACAAGCATCAGATCGCACTTCTCCGCCGCTTCGAATGCGCTCGAATACGCGCCTGGAGGTATTCCCTCCCCGAACAGAATAATGTCCGGCCGAATCGGTCCCCCACATGAACATAAAGGTGGCAATCTCACCAGAGATATATCTTCGCGAAGATAAGACTTCTGACAGTTATTGCAGTGCATCCTCCGGAAATTGCCGTGAAACTCGACGACACTGGAGCTTCCGCCTCTCTGGTGAAGGCTGTCCACATTCTGGGTAATAACCATCTTTATTATACCGAGCTTTTCGAGCTCGGCCAGGGCAATGTGCGCATCGTTGGGATTGACACTTTCCACGAGGGCGCCCATCTCCATTAGCATTTTCCATACCTTTGCGGGATTGGCGCGGAAAGAATCTATATGCCCGTATTCAAAGGGATCTCGCTTGCTCCAGATACCGTTTTTCCCCCTGAAATCCGGTATACCGCTCTCCACCGATATCCCGGCGCCAGTCAGAGCGATGGCGTACCGGCTATCGATGAGCAGTTCCGAAAATCTTTGGTATTTTTCCATATTATACCCAAAATCATTGAGTTTTCGAACTTAATCGGCAACTTATGGTAGTTCTCCCTGCAATGCTTGTCAAGGCATTTAAGAGCACCGCAAATCGCGCTGAAAACGCGAAAAAATCCGATCCATACTAATTGCAAAGATCTCCGCTTCCAGTAATTCTACCTGTAAATCTTGAGCGTCTGCCCAGAGCGTATTTTATTGCCGGAGATCTTGTTCCAGCTACAAATTTGCCGTCCCGTTAAGTTGTACTTTCTGGCAATCGAATCGAGCGTTTCACCCCGCGAAACCTTGTGCATTAAAATGGCTGGCTTATACGCCGATTTCCAAACTTCCACTTCTTTCTCGAATTCCTTTCCCCTGCCCTCGGGAACCCGTAGCGTAAAATCTCCCTTCGGGATTACGTCCGAAACAAGAGAGGGATTCAGTACCTTAAGCTCTCTGTACGTAATCCCGGCAGATTCTGCCGCCGAGGCGATCGGCATCGGGCATGGAAGGTTGACTTTTACCCTCTCGAAAATGATCGGCTTATAGCCGGCCCCTTTCGGAAGGTGATAGCCGTATTTCTCAGGGTTCTCTAAAACCTCCTTTATGGCCAGGATCCTGAAAACGTAGCGCTCAGTTTCCTGGGGCAGCTTGAGAAAGTAATAGCGGTTGCACTTCTGATTTCCGATTTCGTCCCGGACACGCCTCTCTCCGCAATTATAAGCGGCAATGGCAATAGTCCAGTTCTGAAACGACTCGTGCAGGTCCTTTAAATATCTGAATGCCCCGGAGGCCGCTTTCTCGAAATCATAACGCTCGTCTATGGCCGTGGACTGAGTGATGCCGTAGTCGTTAGCCGTGTTTGACATGAACTGCCAGGGGCCGGCTGCGCCGGCGTGTGAAACGGCTGAGTTCATCAGATCACTTTCCGCAACAGCCAGATATTTCAAATCGTCCGGAAGCCCCCTGGATGCGAGTTGTTTCTCGATCCACGGAAAGTAGCGCTCTGTTCTTTTGAGCCAAAGGTAAACCTGCGCATGGCTTTGCACTATGATCGTAAACTCCCGGTCGAACCTTTCGCGAACGTCGGATGACTCGAGAGGCACAGTTTCTCCGCAAAGCTCGGCGCTTGCCGGAAGTTCAAAATAGGGAACATTATACGTCGTAATGGGCGGCCTGGGGTCGACCACGCCCCAGCTCCACGCCCCATAGAACCCGATCATCAGCATTGAACCGAGAACCAGAACTCCGAGCCTGTATTTTCTTTCAAGTGGCATCTCTAACTCCTGCAAGATTCCATCAAAATGACGATATAACGTAAAAAAGCTGATATTTGGCGCCGGATGGCTCGTAAATCAAAATCGGATAATCGACGATTTTGCCCAGCGATAGTATAATAGCAGGCAACTGAAACCCTGGCATGTGATACCTTGTTGACGATATCCTTTTCAACTCGAACCGCAAAGAGGAAGATATGAAGAAATACCTGCTCAATTCCGATCAGCTTCAGCAACTCCTGGAGAAAACGATCGATCTTTTCCAGGAATACCAGTACAAACACGGTTATGAGGAACCCGTTGCCAGGTCCAGGGCCGTTGCAGACATACTCGTGTCCATCGAGGCACTTAGAAACCGCCCCGCTTCAAAATCCGAGTGAATGGCGCACTACTGCCCGGATGCAGAGACTTTCGAATTTTTCAGCTCATTCATCCTGGCCAGGAACTGATCGGGCTCCATGATATCCATAACCCGCAAATCGACCCTTTCCTCACCCCCCGGCTTCAGAAAAATGACGGTCGGAACCCCGCTTACACTATACTGGTGAGCCAGGCTTTCCTTTGCGTGATCCCCACTCTGAGTGAAATCCACCCTTATCATAACAAAATCTCTTGCTGCCTCGATAACTGATCGATCATGAAAGGCAAGCTTGTCCAAGCGCCGGCAAGGCGAGCACCAGTCGGCGTAAAAATCAATTATGACGGGCCTGCCCGAAGCTTTAGCTTCGGCCAGGACGCCCTCTGAAAAAGGTGTCCATTTTACGCCCTCGCTCGGCAAGGCATTCCAGATAAGCACGCATGCAATGCCTATACAGGCAATCCCCACACCCTTTTTTATCCATTTGAACGCAACGGACCGCCCCCCTGTCGAATCTATCCAGCCCAGATGAATCCCGGCTGCCAGGGCTGTGGCGCAAAGCAGCCCTACCCCGAGGGCCTGAGGCATTATGGGAGCGATAAAATAAGCCGCTGCTCCAATCATTACCCACCCCATGCCCTTCCGCACCCAGAGCATCCATTCACCGGATTTGGGCAGAACCGATAATCGGCCGGAAAGCAGGGCCAATATAAAAAGCGGAAACCCCATTCCCAGACTCAGGCTGAAAAAAATCCAAAAACCGAAAACAGGGTCCCTTGTATTTGCAACCATGACGAGGATTCCGGCCACGAACGGCCCGATGCACGGAGCAGCAACTATGCCCAGGGTCAACCCCATGACAAGGCTTCCGAAGTAACCGGCGTAATTTCGGGCTGCTGCATTTGTTAGCGATGCGGGCAGCCGGATCTCCCAGACGCCGAACATGCTGAGAGCGAACACGCACATAACCAGGGCAACCAGGACGAGAGTTACGGGATTTTCCAGCAGTGTTCCCATAAGACGCCCGGAAAGCGCGGCGAACACCCCCAGCATAGAATTCATTAACGCTATTCCCAAAACATAGAGGAGAGCATTGATGCAGGTTGAGCCGCGCCATGCCTTCAGATCAGTCGATTTCGAGCTGAAATAGGATATCGTAATGGGAATCAGCGGATAAACACATGGGGTGAGATTGAGGGCCATTCCTCCCATAAAGACCCAGAAAATCGACCAGAACATGCCAAGGCCGACGTCCGCCGGTGCCTGCGCTGCCCACAAGTCCTGCGGAAGCAGCAGAAAACACACAAAAAAACCAGGTAATGCGAGTCCGTACCGTCTCAATTGGCCCTCTCTTTCGACAGCGTAATGATAACCTACCTAACCCGGAAGAAGTCCCGATAAACGCTCATTGCGCTTTTATTTTCCCGCTTCAAATCTCTCCTATTCTATAACCGCATCCATGGCACAGAAAAGTCAAAAAGCACTGCTTCGAACATTTTATCCCTTTAACGGAGGTCCTTTGCCGGGTCGCCTGAAACAACGTTCCATCGAATCGCATGGAGTCCCTGATCCTGAATGAAGTTAAAGTATTGAGTGGCGCAAACCGTGGAGACGCGGCAATTTGCGCTGAATGATCTGTTGAAGTTTTTGGATTGAACTTCAGAGGTGTAAGCTGATAAAAATATAGCTGTTTCTGTGAGGTTTCAGATTGCTGTTCCAGTCCGGTTGCTATATAGCCCATTCTAATTTCGGCGAATCAAGTTCTGCATTAACTTAGTTTCAGAAACGGCGGATCGGCCCCCTTATCCGCAATCGCGCACAGAGGCTTGATTGGACTTGAGAGCCTGAGGATGCATTTGAAAATAGGCATAGTAACCGAATATTATTATCCATTACTGGGAGGCATCTCCGAACACGTTCACAATACTGCCGTGCGGCTTCGGAAAAAAGGCAATACGGTCAGCATAATCACCTCTCACCTGAACGGCGGCCAAAACGGCGCAGGCGCACCGGACGTCATAAGAGTCGGGCGAAGCGCGTCAATCCTCAGCAACGGATCGATTGCGCATGTTACAGTCGGAAAGCATGTCATCAATGAATTGAAACAGGTCCTGGAAAGTGAAAGATTCGACCTGCTTCATCTTCATTCGCCGCTCGTTCCAACCTTGCCCATGTTTGCCCTGCTCAACGCAAAATGCCCGGCGGTCGGCACCTTTCATACATATTTCGACAGAAGCTTGTGGTACTCGCTGCTGAAGAATGCGGTCCAGAAGAAGCTCATAGACAAGCTGGACGGGCAGATAGCCGTTTCTCAGAGCTGTGTGGACGCTCTCGTCCCATTTTTCAAAATAAACGCCAGGGTTATACCAAACGGAGTCGACATCACCGAATTCAGTCCTGATATACTCAAATTGCCTCAATTCGGCGATGGTAAAAAGAACCTGCTGTTTCTTGGAAGGCTCGATCCGCGAAATGGGTTCTCCTTCATGATGAAGGCTTTCGAGATAATCAAGTCCAGGTTTTCGGAAATCAGGCTGATCGTTGTAGGAGACGGCCCGCTCAGGAAATATTATAGGCGGCTCGTGCCTGAACGCCTGTTGGGAGACATTCATCTCGTTGGCCCCGTACTCGAAGAGCGCAACCGATACTATGCCACATGCGATATTTTCTGCTCCCCGGTTGAAAAAGCATCCTTCGGGGTTACCCTCCTGGAGGCCATGGCTTCCGGCAAGCCGATTGTGGCTACGGAGAACTCCGGATACCGCGAGATCCTCGGCAGGGAGGAAGGGATGCTGGTATCGCCCCGTCACGCGGCGGCATTTGCCGAAGCGGTCCTGGAAATTCTGCACAACCCCGCGCATGGCGACGAACTGGGCATTAACGCCAGACAAAAAGCCTTACGCTATTCATGGGATAATGTGTCGGAAGCGATATACCGGTTTTATGAGGAAATTCTAAAAGGTTGATGATTCTCAAAATAATTGCAGCCATAACGTTCATTTCCCTAATTTCGGCCTCCGTGGCTGCGGCCCTTTTAGCCATCTTATCGCCTCTTTTTCCGTGGAAAATCATTCTGATCTGGTTTTTGACCCTGATGATCGGTGAAGCTATCCTTGCCTTTGGTGTCTTCGAGCGTCGCTCGCCGATCTTCGGACCCGTATTCTGGAAAGGAGAGAAAGGCCGCAACATTGTGGCACTGACCTTCGATGACGGTCCAAACGAACCATTTACATCGCAAATACTCGATATTTTAAAAAAGCGCCAGGTCAGGGCAACTTTCTTTGTGACCGGGGTCAATTGCCGGAGGTTTCCCGGTGTGCTCAAAAGGCTTCAAGAGGACGGGCACGAAATAGCAAACCACACCCTGACGCATGAAGTCCTCCCGCTAAAGCCGCCTTTCCAGATAGAGGAAGAAATAAGGAAGACCTCCGACATCATTGAAATGCACACCGGAAAACGGCCGACTCTTTTTCGCGCCCCGCATGGCTGGAGAAATCCCTGGACAAACGCGATTGCCCGAAAATGCGGTTGCATTCCCGTTGCATGGACGCTCGGAGTCTGGGATACGGATCGCCCTGGTGCCGAAGTCATCGCGCGCAGAACTCTGAGAGGCGTCAGTGACGGCTGCGTCATCCTGCTGCATGACGGACGCGGCGTCGAGGAAGGGGCCGATTCAAGTCAACTGGTTGAGGCGCTTCCCCTGATAATTGATGAACTCCATCGCCGCGGTTTCCGGCCTCTGACGCTTTCGCGGATGATGGAGCCAACCCCGTGAAGAAGTTGCTCAAAGCTGCACGCGTCGGGTCGTTTGTCCTGATCCTTGCTATATTCGCAATCATTCTGGCCTTCGTGGACATCAGAAAAATGGCCGATGCGTTCATCGGAATCAAATGGCGCTGGGCGCTATGGGTTCCTTTACTCAACCTCGCAAACACATTTGTCGAGGGCCTCAGGCTGGCAATAATACTGCTGCCGGTGAGCGCAAGATTTGAGCTTCGCAACTGCTTTACCTCCGTCCTGGTAGGTATCATGGGAAATATCATGTTACCCCTGCGGTTCGGAGACGGAGCAAGGGCCTATTATATCGCAAAGACCGAAAAAATAAGCCTTGCCGGCTCTTTCTCCGCCCTCATGCTGGACCGCATCGCGGATTTTGTGCTCTTTTTTGCCTTGATGGCAATCACAGCAGTCCTCTACCCCTTTCCTCCATCGGTTACCAAGACGGGCCTGACCGCCTGTTTCATCTTTGCTGCGACCATAGCGGCAATCTTTTCCCTGGCAGGCATTGGAAGCCGTCTGGGGCGCAACTCCACCGGAAAAATCCGGCGCAGGATCGCCGAAGAGGTAAGCAAATTCATGAACGGCCTTTCGGTAGTACGAAAGGCCGGGCTGGTTTTCCCGATCATCCTAACTTCGGCCCTGTCATGGCTGCTGAGAGCATTGATGCTCTGGTGCATATTCGAGGCATTCTCCCTTGACCTGCCATTTATGGCGGCCCCGATCGTTCTGATTCTGCTCAGTTTCGGGATCGCTCTGGTTAGCACGCCAGCCAACCTCGGAGGATTCGAGATCGCAATTGCCGGAACTTTGAACCAGCTTTTTTCAGTCGAAATAGAAGTAGCTCTTAGCTGCGCGGTTGCGCTGCACGCAATCGAGGTGGTCCCTACCGTGGCGTTCGCGATGATCTATCTCTGGTTCGAAGGATTCAAGACCGTCGAGATCTTAAAAACAGCAAATGAGATGGGAAAAGAACAGCCGCCCGAGGAGTCTCCGGACGCAAGTCACACATCCGAAGGCGGGCAAAGCAGCCGGATCTGATCGGTTCAGATCTGCGCGACTCGTGCTAGTCGTTAGTCTGCCAGCGCCCATTTAACCCTGATGAGGGTCCCGCTGCCCACAGCGGACTCAATCTGAAATGAACCTGCTGAGAGTTCAGCCCTTCTTTTCATGCTCATCAGTCCAAGCCCGCAAGTTTGGCTTCCAGACAAGGTGTGAGATACGTCGAAACCGTTCCCATTGTCCCAGATTTCAAGCCAGATGCATCGGTCTTCTCCGAGGAGCGAGACCCGGGCGTGATCTGCTTTGCTATGGACCGCCACATTGTTGAGGGCGTCCTGAACGATTCGAAAAATCTCCAGCTTCAAATCCGCCGATATATCTTGCTCGCTGACCTCGGAATTAATCCCCACTTCTATGCCTGGGTGGTCGTTTTGAAATTCTCTGCAAAACCAGCTTAGCGTCGCCAGAATACCGAGGTCATCAAGAACTGTGGGCATAAGCCCCGTATAGATGTTGCGTACCTGCTCGACAGCCGCCTGGATCGTCGGTATAAGTGCTTGAAGGTCCTTGGTATAGCTCTCTTCGGGTTCCATTCGCACCAGAACGCTTTCGATATTGAATTTGATGGCCGTAAGGAGTTGACCAAGGTCATCGTGCAGTTCGTCGGCAACCGCCCTTCGCTCATTTTCCTGCACCTTCAGCAACGCGGAGGAAAGGTGTTTGAGTTGCCTTTCCGACTCCCATAGTGCGTCTTTGGATTTCTTTCTCTCTATCGAGTAGCGAATCACTCTTTCCAGCATGGGTCCGCTCATCTGGTCCTTGACCAGAAAATCCGCAGCGCCGTATTTCATTGCTCTCAGGTCAATCATGTAATCTCCCTGGCCGGTCAGGATGATTATCGGCGGCTTTTCCGCAGATTCCTCCATTATGCTGAGAATCTCCAGTCCGTCCCTTGACCCGAGGTGATAATCAAGAAGGCACACATCGTAGATTCCCTTTTCGAGTTCCTGCAGACCTTCTTCATAGGTCTGGCTCCAGGTAACTTCATATTTCACCGAAGCGACTTCTGCCAGCAGACCTTCGAGCAGGATACTGTCGTCCTCGTCGTCTTCGATGAGAAGCACTCTTATTTTTCTAAGGTCACGCATATCCATTTGTTTTTTTCCCTAGTATGTTACCACGGCAAGCCGCAGTTTGTGTGCATAGGCGATAATCTCGAGTATAATTTGAACGGCAACGGGCTTTCTGATTGATAGGCCGGAACCCTCCCGGTAAATTCCTTCCTTCGGTCTTGAGATTGCCGGGACCATATCCAGCTTGCTTATACCAGCACATTCAGATTCATTCCATCAATATCTTTTCACCGAAAAAGACATCGAAAAGTATGCCGTCCGTATGTTAACTTAGACTCGCGATCTGCCGGTTTGTGTCTACACGATAATATTGAACGGAGCATCGAGCAATGCGCGCCGGCTATTTTGAATTGCATTAAGCTGCGGGGAGAAATAATTTGGTACTCGATTGAAAAAGTGAGAAATACTCTTCAAGCACCCTTGAGAGAGCAAGTCGTGGTCCAGGCGGTTCTACTGTCATGAATTTCATCTTTTTCGCTTTTGCGCTCATCGGGTTCATCAGTGTCGGATGGCGCCAGCTCATATGGGTTCCAACAGGCGATGCTGTCGCTCCGATGGAAAAATTGTCCAAAGCAATTCTCGAATCAGCGGGAAGTTCCGTTGAACTCGCTTTCAGCCTCATCGGCGTGATGACGCTATTTCTCGGATTAATGAAGGTGGCCGAAGAAGGCGGCCTGCTCGTGATGATCGCTCGTCTGATACGCCCTCTGATGAAATGGCTTTTCCCCGAGTTACCCCCGGACCACCCTGCAACCGGCGCAATGGTCCTGAATTTTTCGGCTAACCTCATGGGTCTTGGCAACGCTGCTACGCCTTTTGGTATCCGGGCCATGCAGGAACTTGAAAAGCTCAATCCCTGTCCCGGCACAGCCACCAACGCTATGGTTCTTTTCGTTGCCATCAATACCGCCGGCATAACCCTGGTACCAACGGGAGTCATTGCGCTTCGGGCAGCGGCAGGGTCGGTGAATCCTGCTGGAATCATTCCCACCACCCTTTTTGCAAGCTTTTGCGCGACACTTTTCGCCGTATTGGCCACAAAAGCATACCAGAGATTTTTCCCTTTCCAGGGAGCCGCAGGCCACCACGTTGAAATCAAAAACCACATTGGGGCCGGCCGTAAAAAAAGTGAACCAACGCTCCAAGGCGAATCTTACGAAGCTTATCCGCTTTGGGTCAGTTGTCTGGCTCTTGCTTTACTGATTATGATTATCCCCATGACGGTGATCTTCGCAGGGGTCATATCGCCCTGGTTTATCCCGGGTCTTACGATAGGATTTCTTGCATTCGGCATGGCCAGAAAGGTTCACATATATGAAGTCTTCGTCGAGGGAGCCAAGGAAGGCTTTCAGGTTGCTGTGAAAATCATCCCTTATCTTGTCGCAATTCTTGTATCCATGGGAATGCTCAGGGCAAGCGGGGCAATCGATGCGGCCGCCAATACGCTGGGCGCCTGGACTACGGCGGCCGGACTTCCACCCGAAGGCCTCTTGATGGCGATGATTCGGCCCATTTCAGGTTCCGGAGCATACGGAGTTTTAGCTTCGATTATCAAAAACCCCTCTATCGGCCCCGATAGTTATACAGGCTATCTTGTCTCTACACTGCAGGGGTCGAGCGAGACCACTTTTTACGTTTTGGCCATCTACTTCGGCGCCGTACAGGTAAGACGAATACGCCAGGCTCTCCTTGCCGGTCTAACGGCTGAATTCATAGCTGTGATAGCTGCTGTGGCCGTTTGCCGGTATCTATACGGATGAAACCGCGAGATTAATCTTCGGCCATTCTTTTCAAATACATCCGTATGGATTCAAACGAACCCTCCGGAGCTGCTATAAGATGCTCCTCTATACGCTGTCCGCCCAAATAGTCGCTCAGATGAAACTCCCGGCCGTCGAGGCGGTGTATCTTGCCGCCCGCGGCCATCAGGATAACTTGGGCCGCAGCAAGATCGCGGTATGAAACATTTGCCAGAAACGCACCTTCCGCACGCCCCCTGGCCACGTATGTTATGTGCGCAGCGGTCGATCCAAGGTTGCGAATCTTACCTGGAAAAGTGGACCGGTATTGATTATGGAACCGTGAGTAGGTAAGCAGCACGCTGTCGTTGCTTATCTCGCCCGTGTCCGGGATCCTTATCTGCTTTTCGCCCCAGTAGGCCTTCTGCCCTGCGATGGCGTAGAAGAGGTCCCCGGTTACCGGCATGTAGGTAAGTCCGAAAACCGGCCAGAAATTTTCGAGAAGCGCAAGCGATGTGCACCATATTGGAATTCCCGCCTGGAAGTTGGCTACTCCGTCAAGCGGATCGTAAATCCAGAGATACCTTTTTTCACCGTGAACGTAGTCTTCAGCAGGGAGAGGGTCCCCGAAAACGCCATGCCCGGGATAAGTGGAACTGAGCCGGTCCCTGAAGAAGTCCACCAGCGCAAGCTCGGCCGAGGTTACAAGCTCTTCGTCGAACTTGACCTCCGGATTGCCCTTCCCGTACAACCCCAGAGCTTTATCGCCCGCGCTCGAAACCATATCTTTGGCAAAACACAACAACTCTTCGACCCCGGGATTTTCTTCCCGAAACGCCATTTGCGCCTCCTCGTCAGGATAAAAATACGGTTATAAGACCTGTCTGTGCAAACAAGTATTGACTCCTTTTCTAAATCATTAGCAAAATATCGAGAGTTTTGCATTATTTCTTTATGCGCATTCTGCTGGAGGTTCAATCACTTGAATCCACCCATAATCACTCTGCTGACCGATTTCGGACTCCAGGACGGATACGTGGCCAGTATGAAGGGAGTAATTCTCGGAATCTGTCCTGATACGAAGCTGGTGGACATATCTCACCTTATCGCCCCCCGGGATGTCCGGTCCGGGGCTTTTGTGCTCTACACTTCCTATGAATTTTTCCCGCGGGGGACCATTCATCTGGCAGTGGTCGACCCCGGGGTCGGAACCGAACGCAGCCCCATCGCCATTCGCGCCAAGTCCTGCTTTTTTGTTGGACCGGATAACGGCCTTTTCTCATTTGTACTGAAGGAAACCGGTTGGGAGGCTAGAAGGCTGGAAAACCGGCAATTCTGGAAAAGCCAACTGAGCAGTACGTTTCACGGCCGCGACCTCTTCGCACCCGTTGCAGCCCATATCGCTCGCGGCGCACATTTTGACGATCTCGGCCCCTCCTGTGATCCGGTCCTTGCACAATGGGGCGAACCAATCGTCGGAAAAGGTCAGGTGGAAGGCGAGGTGATCCATATCGATCACTTCGGCAACGCGATTATCAATGTCATGCGCGAAACATTGGAGAAACAGGGGCCTGCCGAAAAGTGGACTACCAGCGCCGGCAAAACGGTAATCAATTCGATACAACAGACTTATGGCCGGGTTTCAGCCGGAAAAGCGCTCGCGTTGACCGGAAGCAGCGGTCTCATTGAAATCGCGGTCAACCATGGCAATGCGGCATCCGAACTGGGCCTGCGCTCGGGAACGAAGGTAACATTCCGCCTCTCAAAATCGTGATAATCACCAGGCCAAACCTTGCCTGTCAATGGCTTCTTTGCCCCTCTCCCCGGGTGAACCATTATGTAAATTCTTCGATAGAGAAAGCATTTATTTAAAATTGTTCAATATTCCTAGATTGCGCTCCTTTTTTCGCCTCAAGTAAGGGTTTATTTCTCCATGGATGCTGTTACTTTAAAGACTGATTATTCTATTGAGAGGATTTTTCGCAAGAATCTTAAGACTCCAAGGGAGGAAACTAAATGGCTACTCGCATCGCGCTGAATGGATTCGGACGCATTGGGCGCACTATCTACAAAATTATAAAAGACAGGAAGCTCCCGCTGGAAGTTGTCGCCTTGAACGATCTGGCGGCCCCTTCAGAACTGGCCTACCTTCTGCAATACGACTCCGTTCATGGCGTCTGGCCTCACGAAGTCCAGGGGACAGAAGATCAATTGATCGTCGACGGTAAGTCGATTAAATGCCTCAAGATAACGGACCCGGCCCAGATGCCCTGGCGCGACCTCAAAATTGACGTGGTTCTCGAAGGCACCGGCCGTTTCACCAGCCGCGAGGGGGCTGAGAAGCACCTCAGCGCCGGAGCGCGAAAAGTGATCATAACCGCTCCCGGCAAAGGTATGGATGCAACGTTCGTGCTCGGAGTAAACGATGGGACCTACGACCCGCGCACCCACAATATCATCTCAAACGCCTCATGCACTACCAACTGCCTGGCCCCGGTCGCCGCACTGCTCCACGACAGGTTCATCATAGAGCACGGGCTAATGACGACCATTCACGCTTACACAATGGACCAACGCCTGCACGATTCGATGCACAGCGACCGCAGAAGGTCAAGGGCCGCCGCACTCTCGATGATTCCGACCACGACCGGTGCGGCTCGGGCCGTAGCCGAGGTAATTCCGGACCTCAAGGGCAAGCTCGACGGCCTGTCTATTCGCGTCCCCACGCCGAACGTTTCGCTTGTGGACCTCGTGTGCAGGGTTGGCCGGGATGTGACGAAGGAAGAAGTGAACAGTGTCCTTGAAGAGGCCGCGAACGGACCGCTTAAGGGGATTCTCCAATATGTGACCGAAGAGTTGGTCTCGATTGATTTCAATAATACCTATTACTCGTCGAGCGTAGATTCGAGGTTGACCAGTGTCATGGCCGGCCGCATGGTTAAAGTATTCAGTTGGTACGACAACGAGTCCGGTTATTCTAGCAGGGTGGCCGAATTGGCCGTTATGGTGGGCAAATCACTGGATTAGCGGCGTAAAAGGAGAAGCTCGAGTATGAAGACTCTTGATGATCTTGACCTCAAAGGGAAGCGCGTCTTCATGCGAGTCGATTTCAACGTGCCCCTGGATAAGCAGCGGCGCGTAAATGACGATTTTCGCATCCGCGCTGTTCTGCCTAGCGTCCACAAGGTTATCGGCTCGGGAGGCAGGCTCATCCTTGCTTCACATCTGGGGAGACCAAAGGGCAAAGTGGCCGATGAGTTTTCACTGAGGCCCGTGGCTGAGTACCTCTCCAACCTGCTGGCTAAACCTGTACCCCTTGCCCCGGATTGCGTTGGAACAGAAGTGAAAAAACAGGCCTCGCTGCTAAAGGAAGGCGAAGCGCTCCTTCTGGAGAACCTGCGCTTTCATCCGGAGGAGGAAAAAAACGATCCTGGGTTTTCCTCGCAGTTGGCTGAGGTGGCCGATATCTACGTAAACGAAGCTTTTGCCGCTTCTCACCGCGCTCATGCCTCTGTTGAAGGAATTACCCGCTTTGTGCCCGTATGTGCCGCCGGATACCAGCTCCAAAAAGAGATCGAGTATTTCAAAAAGGCCCTGGACAACCCCCAGCGGCCACTCGCGATTGTGGTCGGCGGAGCGAAAGTATCGTCAAAGCTTGGGCTGCTCGAAAACCTCATTCCAAAAGTCGATTACCTCATCATCGGCGGCGCAATGGCGAATACCTTTTTCAAGGCACAGGGAAAGGAAGTCGGTAAATCACTGGTTGAAAACGATTATATCGAAACAGCCGCCAGACTCCTCGAGTCGGCAAACAAAAGAGGAGTCAAAGTTTTCCTGCCGGTTGACTCTGTTGTCTCCGTCAGCGCTGAGAGCTGCGGAGATGTGCGGCAGGTCTCGATCGACAAGGTGCCTGCGGATACGCAAATCCTGGACATTGGATCACAGACTGTCCAGGTCTTCGAGTCGGTCCTTCAAAACTGCAAGACAATCATCTGGAACGGCCCAATGGGAGTTTTTGAGACCCCGCCGTTTAACAAAGGCACTTTCGCCCTCGCCGAATTCATGGGGTCGCTTGGCGCGCTCACAATTATCGGCGGCGGGGATTCGGCTGCCGCCATAAGGCAGGCCAATGCCGAAGACAAGGTAAGTTACGTCTCAACCGGGGGGGGCGCTTTTCTGGAGCTGCTGGAGGGAAAAGATCTCCCGGGCGTCTCAGCCCTGGAGAGATGTTAAATCAGACCGGTTTGGGAAATCTACCGTGGCCCGCAATTTCCAGCGAAAGACCCTTGCCCGTGATTTTCCCTCACTTTGGAGGATTCTAAAATGAACCCGAACAGAAAACCTCTGGTCGCCGCCAACTGGAAAATGTACAAGACCATAGCGGAGGCGATCTCTTTTATTAGAATGATCCAGGAGGAAACCGGGCACTGCGATGACCGCGAAGTTGTAATTGCACCCCCTTACACCGCGCTGAAGGCGGTCCGGGATATCCTGAAACAGCGGGGCTACAGCCTGGCCGCCCAAAATTCCCACTGGGAAGAAAAGGGGGCCTTCACCGGCGAGGTCTCACCGGTCATGCTGAAAGACATAGGGTGCGAGTACACGATCGTTGGCCATTCAGAACGCCGGCAGCTCTTCGGCGAATCGGATCTGACTGTGCATTTAAAAGCGGTGTCTCTCTTCAAAGAGGGGATTGTACCCGTGATCTGCGTCGGGGAAGTCCTCGATCAGCGGGAGCAGGGCAAAACATTTGAAGTCATTGGCAGCCAGGTTGATGGTGCCCTCAATGGCTTGAGCCTTGCCCAGGCGGAGCAGCTTGTCATCGCCTACGAACCGGTTTGGGCGATAGGTACGGGCAGGACCGCCACACCCGGACAGGCGCAGGAGGTTCACGCTTTCATTCGTGGGAGAGTCAAGTCTATTTTCAACAAAGAGGTTGAAAAGAAGACCAGGATATTATATGGTGGTTCGGTTAAACCTGACAATATTGATGCGCTCATGGCTGAGCCGGATATCGACGGAGCGCTTGTTGGAGGAGCGAGTCTCGAGGTCGGGTCTTTCAAACGCATCATTCAGTTCAACTCGTAGAAGGAAAGTTTTGGAATAATGAGTATCCTGGTTGTCCTTTTTCACTTAACGGCCTGTATAGCGTTGATCGCGATCGTCTTGCTCCAGACCGGCAAGGGCGCGGAGATGGGAGCGGCATTCGGCGGCGCATCGCAAACCCTTTTCGGCGGAACGGGCGGCAGCTCTTTTATGAGCAAGTTGACAACGGGAGCGGCTATCGTATTTATGATAACGTCGCTGCTGCTCTCATATATGTACAGGCCGGGGTTCCGGGGGGGCCGGTCCGTTATGACCGACATTCCGATCGAGCAGCCCCAGGCACAACCTCCTGTCCAGCAGATGCCGGCAGTTCCTGAAGCCCGCCCGGTACAGCCGGAGACATCTTCTCAGGCGCCGTCGGCCCCCGAGGCCACGCAAAAATCCACCGAAGTGCCTAAACAACCTGATACGAAAGCCAAACCACCCGCGGCCAATGAACAGCCTCAGCAGGGACAAAAAAAGGCCCCCGCCAAAAAGCAGTAAGTTTTCAGAAAGTATTCTCTGAGGCCGGAGAGCGGCGCGACCGCTCTCCGGCCTCTTTTAGTTGCCTGCCGGATCTCTGAACAGTCCAACCTCTACGCAAGTCGAAGAAAGATTCTTATCCCCGTTCAAATTACTTGACTTACCGGGTAAAGAAGCGTTCCATTTATCTTACCAACCAATCATCGGGGAATCGATCAGGCCGAATCGGCCTTTAAGAATTTATATACATATATCAGATGGATAGCGCTTATACACCCTCTTCGGATAAGAGGATCTATGGAAGCTCATTCATCGTGCTTTCCTCATCCAATCCAATTATCCAATCCGGCGCCCCTGGAATTCGCTGTTTCATGTAACGCAATGCATTGCGGATATTCATTCAAACATTTGGCAACGGGAGGAGACTTGAATGAACGCCCTGACCCTTGTATTCGTGGCCCTGTGTGTGTTTGCCCTGGCTTACCGTTACTACGGCTTATTCATAGCAAAAAGGGTCCTCGGAGTGGACGCCAACAGGCCTACTCCGGCTCACACACTTGAGGACGGCCTGGATTACCAGCCGACCAACAAATATGTCCTTTTCGGACATCATTTTGCTGCCATCGCAGCCGCAGGTCCCCTCCTCGGGCCGGTCCTGGCGGCCCAGTTCGGATATCTGCCCGGCGCCATCTGGATCATCGTTGGAGCGGTAGTTGCCGGGGCGGTCCATGACATGGTAATCCTTTTCGCTTCGATTCGCCATGAAGGGAAAAGTATCTCGCTCATCGCCGAGTCGGAGATCGGAAAGGCGGCAGGGGTCGTAGCCAGCTTTGCCGTACTGTTCATTTTGATCCTGACCCTTGCCGGGCTTTCCCTAGCTGTCGTAAATGCTATGATGAAGAGTCCCTGGAGCGCTTACACTGTCATCTGTACTCTGCCTATCGCCATTATCATGGGTATCTGGATGCACAAGATCAGACCTGGAGACGTGGCGGGTGGAAGTGTCATCGGCGTTGTGCTCCTTGCCCTGGTAATTGTAACCGGCCCTTTTGTAGCCGCTCACCCCGTACTCTCGAAATTGTTCTACCTGTCCCAGGATCAATGCGCCATTTTCATTCCGGTTTACGGTTTTGCGGCGTCAGCTTTGCCGGTCTGGCTGCTCCTGGTTCCCCGCGATTACCTTTCAACCTATCTTAAGCTGGGAACCATCTCCGCACTTGCGATAGGTATCGCAATAGTCCATCCGTACCTCCAGATGGAGCCTTTAACCAAGTACATCAACGGCGGCGGCCCCATTGTCCCCGGTGCGGTTTTCCCGTTTCTGTTCATTACGATTGCGTGCGGCGCACTATCGGGTTTTCACGCGATAATAGGTACGGGAACCACGCCAAAGATGCTCAATAACGAGAAGGACATCCTTTTCGTAGGGTATGGAGCGATGCTTGTCGAAGGCTTCGTGGCAATAATGGCCCTTATTGCCGCCTGCGTGCTCGTTCCTTCCGATTATTTCGCCATCAACGCCTCTGCTGAAGCTTACAAGGCCCTGGGCATTTCGCCCGTAAACCTTCCACAACTGGCCGCAGCGGTCCAGGAAAATGTCCAGGCCCGGCCCGGCGGCGCTGTTTCGCTGGCAGTTGGTATGGCGTATATATTCAGCTCCATTCCCTTCATGAAAGGGCTTATGTCATACTGGTATCATTTCGCCATCATGTTCGAGGCCGTATTCATCCTGACCGCAGTTGACTCCGGAACAAGGGTGGGAAGATATCTCCTCCAGGAAATGATCGGCAGGGTCATTCCCAAGTTTTCCGAGAAGAAATGGGTACCCGGCATCGTCTTCACAAGCGCCCTCTTCTCCTTCTTTTGGGGATACCTGGTGTACACCGGGAATATCAGAACGATCTGGCCGCTGTTCGGGATGAGCAACCAACTTCTTGCTGCGTCCGCCCTGATTATCGGGACAACCATGATTATGGGCATGGGAAAAATGAAATACTCATGGATCACCGCCGTTCCCGGAATTTTTATGCTGCCCGTCACAATGACGGCAGGCTATTACCTGGTACTGTCCAACTTTAATCAAGGCAAATACCTCCTGGCCGCCCTTGCAGCCTCACTGATGATTATGATGGCGATCGTTTTCGTCCTGGCCTTCAGGAAATGGTATCTGATCGGGCAGACGCAGCCGAAGGCTATCGAAAAGATGATGCCGACCGCCTGATAAAAATCAACAAAACTCCGGCTTGAAGCTTATGGCTCCGGGCCGGAGCTGTTTCAAGGACGGTTGGACCAGCCTCGCGGAGCGCCCAGAGCGCGATCGCCAATATCGCCAATCAAACCTTCGGCGGCAGCGGGCGCCTGGAATCCTCCTTCGAGAGATTCAGAGGTGTTTTTTATTAAATCGCTTGTTTTGGAGCATAAAATTTACACTGGCCTAGAAGTGTCCGGTTAGGGATTTGTAAAGAAAATGTTCTGTTGCCTCAACGGGGCTAAATAACCCAGCCCAGGGTCAGCCTCCGGCGCCACCCTGGGTAGTCGACAGCCCGAAAATGATTACCCTGAAGGGGTTACATAAAGAAAAATGTTCACGGCGGCTGCCTTCGCGCACGATGCCCTTATTTAACCCCTTCAGGGTAAGACGCTCTCTGTTGCTCCGGCACTAACCCAGGGTGGCGCCGGAGGCTGACCCTGGGCTATTATATCTAGCCCCTTCGGGGCAATTGAGCGGTGCCGACTAATCCCTAACCGTACATTGCCTCCTCCAGCCCCCTTTTTAGAAAACGGGGAGAGAAAAACGCGATTTTCCCCGCTCGCAGGGGCGCGCGGGCCCCCTCCTCCGGATACCATGTCCCCCCCCATTTAGATCCTTTGCCAATCCTTTCCTTTAAGACAGCTCTTCATGACCCTTCGGGACACCTTGAAACCATGAAAAGACTCGTAGGACGGGTGGAGCGCAGCGCAACCCATCAACTCTTTTCGGAATAGAGTCCACTCGACAGCGGCGAGAGGCGTTCTTATAGGAGAAGGGCTGTTCATAAACCCACATCTTTTCGACTCCACTTGAAAGGAAAATCAAATGAAAGTTAATGGCTCCGGACTCCTTGAAATCATGTGCACAGCAATCGAAATCAAGGAAAAGATGAAAACTTTGTATGCAGATGCCGCGGGAAAATGCAACGACCGCGTCGGCTCTGAGACTTTCGAAATGTTACGTGATATGGAAGAGAAGCATCTCGAGAGACTTCGTGGAATATATGCCGATCTTGCCAAGGGCGCCGACGATCTCGACTCCTGCAGGTTTTATGACTTTGGATCACTTAACAGGAGCAAAGTGGTAAAAAAGATCGGGCAACAACGGGAAGGAATCTCAAAGGCATGTCTGGACGACGTCGCCGCCATTGAGAGCGGGATGGAACTGGAAAACAGCGGCATAGAATTCTTTTCGGACAAGCTCAAGACTGCGTCCCTACCGACCGAGCGTGAATTCCTGAACCACATGATAGCCGAGGAAAGGTCCCATTACATCATGCTTGCGGATTTGAGATTTTACTACATCGACACCGGAAACTGGTTCATGGAAAAAGCGAAAACTGGCCTCGACGGGGCATGATTCGAGTCCAGTCAAGACCGGCCTGATATTTTTCCTACCGTTGGACCCCCGGCCCTCTGCGGCTGTCAGCACCGGAGGCTTTCCTTTTTTAACGACAAATTTAGGTCCTTTGACCACCTGGCTTACTACCAGGTGGTCAAAGAGCATCCGGACCGTTGCGAACTGGAGCTGGACAGACGGCGTTGCAATAATTTTTTTCAAGCCTTCGATATAGTCCCGCCGAATCGACGGGACGCACAGCTCCGAGCTCTTTTATCCCGTGATCTGCGCACGAGGCGAAGAAGACGCCGGCAGTGCGCGCGTAAGCCTTCCCTGTGTTCGCATTTCTAATTTGCGCGGTAAAAACCTCGCTGACCCGGTCGGCGGTATTTGCATCCGGGGCAAAGAGGGCCGGCAACTTCCACCCGATTTTTTCCTATTGCCCTTAACTCCTGCCCCATGCGTCTCCGCCTATCTTGTGTATGATAGCGGCCTTTATCAACAATTTGTGACTTATGATCCAAACCAGAAAGATGATGCACTTGGATTTTTTCAGACGACTTGAGGATTTAGGATTAATTCTCACAAACATAGAAAAATAGTGAAGAGCTGGTCCTTTTCCGCAAATGTAGTCCTGATGCTACTCCGCCAATTATGCAGGCACGTTAACTTGTAACCTTTATGAAATCTGCTTCTTATATAAGGGGTAATGGAACATAGCTGCGATTTCGTCCTGTACGATTGTTTATATTCATAAATCCAAGGGTTATTTCGCCATGAAACTCCATCAAGAGAAATCCAGGGGCCAAGAAGCTCTGAAGTTTCAGGGGACTTTTTGGGGAAAAGCCATTTAAAAATATCGATTTGGTACAGAATTGAATAGTGTTCCGGTTCCATTTACAAAAACGGAACTTCTGGGGGGTGTAAGTCCAAACCCGCGTTCTCGGACAGTTTCCTGGAAGTGATTCAGAAACCTAAACTTGCAAAGGTCAAGGAGGTATTTTATGTGTGCAGACGTTATCAGATTGGTGTGGGTGCCCGATGTCCATTTGGAAGCAAGAGGAGGGGGGGGACTGGGGGAACAGCCTGTGACCTGGGCTTGGCAGACTCCATGGATCGTAGCGAACATGTACTTATACAATATCCAGGCCGTTCTATGCGCCGGGGACATGCATAACTATACAAATCCTCCTGACGGCACGAGTCTGCCCGCAGACCTCGATCAGGCGTGGAACGATGGAAACGGAGGGCTTTCGATCATCGACGGTGCGAAGCTTCCGGACGGTTCGGAGCTTCCATACTTAGTGACTATAGGAAACCATGACTATGATAACCTCGACTATGGCAGTCCCGGCCCCGGTCTCGGTCAGCGAGATAGTAGTTCTTTCGATAAAAGTATAGGTTGGGCGCGACTCTCCAGACAGGCCGGAAAACCTTGGTACGTCGGTTACTGGCCGGACCCAGGCGGGAGCCTGGCCAATCAGGCGATCAAGATTGATGTCGGCGGCAGGCATATCCTAATAATCGCCCTGGAAGTTTTTCCGCGCCCAGAAGCAGTCACATGGGCTGGGGGACTCATCAATAGTTATCCGACCTGTGAAGTCATTATTATCACACACGGCTATATGAAACTGACCAGCCATTTAACCGCGAATGACGCCGGCTATGGGCCGAACAACCCGACGCTGTACGATGGGATACGACTTAATGACTGGGCCAAAGGCTTTTCTAACGTCAAGGCAATTTTATGCGGTCATGACATCCCTGATGGAACTGACACCGGCACCAACGTGGCTCATCGCGTTGATACGGCCACGGATGAACACCCGCTGGTTGGCATTTATGCAAACTACCAATTGGGTCCAGGGAATAGCTGCAACGGCTGTGTCGGTCCCTCTGGTGAGCCACCCAGTCAGGTGGTGTTGCTGCTGGAATTGAAGGGCTTACAGATGAATGTCCGCGCCTTTAACACTACCCAAAATCAGGAGTTATCCACACCCTACCCCTTCATTTTACCGTGGTGGAGTTGGTCACATCTCCAGCTTTTTTATCGTGGCACAAACAATGCCCTGTTCTCCCGTTGGCGGAATCTCGATGGAAGCTGGTCGGATGAACAGGACCTCGGCAGCGTCCTGGGAGGCAACCCTATTACGGCGCAAGTGCCGTGCACTGGCATCCTCCAGCTCTTTTATCGTGGCACAAACAATGCCCTGTTCTCCCGTTGGCGGAATCCTGATGGAAGCTGGTCGGATGAACAAGCCCTCGGCGGCGTCCTGGGAGGCGACCCTGTTGCGGCGAAAGTGCCGGACACTGACGTCCTCCAGCTCTTTTATCGTGGCACGAACAATGCCCTGTTCTCCCGTTGGCGGAATCCTGATGGAAGCTGGTCGGATGAGCAAGCTCTCGGGGGCGTCCTGGGAGGCGACCCTGTTGCGGCGAAAGTGCCTGGCACTGACGTCCTCCAGCTTTTTTATCGCGGCACGAACAATGCCGTGTACTCCCGTTGGCGGGATCCTGATGGAAGTTGGTCGGATGAACAAGCCCTCGGCGGCGTCCTGGGAGGCGACCCTGTTGCGGCGAAAGTGCCGGGCACTGACGTCCTCCAGCTTTTTTATCGTGGCACGAACAATGCCCTGTTCTCCCGTTGGCGGGATCCTGATGGCAGTTGGTCGGATGAACAGGCCCTCGGTGGCGTCCTGAGCGGCGACCCTATTGCGGCGCAGGTGCCGGGCACGAACATCCTCCAGCTTTTTTATCGCGGCACAAACAATGCCGTGTACTCCCGTTGGCGGGATCCTGATGGAAGTTGGTCGGATGAAGAGACTCTCGGTGGTGTTCTGAGCGGCGACCCTATTGCGGCGCAAGTGCCGGGCACTGACGTCCTTCAGCTCTTTTACCGAGGCAGGAACAATGCCGTGTTCTCCCGTTGGCGGGACCCTGATGGAAGCTGGTCGGATGAACAAGCCCTCGGTGGCGTTCTGAGCGGCGACCCTATTGCGGCATTAATCCCGGGCTGATTCGTCCCGAAGGGGATAGGAAACTCCAAGATCTGCACCAGCAGTGACCTGTTTTAGACACAATATTAGGGGGCAAGACAGTTATGGTTTGCTGCCTTGCCCTTTGGCGCAGCCTAAGTTTCCCAACGACAGGGATTTTTTGTGAGCGATTCAATCCGGAGGCTGGAGGTCCTATGCTGGTGCCTTTAGCGCCGTTTGTTCCTCCGATTTCATTCCGGGGCCCGGTAAACCTCGGTGCTGCTCTCGTTTGTTATCAAAGTCTCATTTTAGCTGAACACCGTCGAAACCACTTGCCTTTAATGATAGCAAGCGGATATTTTGACTCCAGCCCTCGGATTGAGTCGCTCTCCTTCTCCAGCAACACCAAAACCCAGTCGCAGAAAACCCATGGTTTGGACAGCGTCACGACTGCGCGCAAATATTATCCGGATGTAAACAAAACGCTGGACGAGCCGGACCACGCGCCAATTATCGGTATGGTGGTCCCTTCTAATGGAATGGGGAAACCCTTTGCCCGTTGGCTGTCAAGGATGAGCAGACGGTTAAACCGTTCCCGACGATTGCTGCCAACATTACGCGTACGAATGCCTTTTGCTAGCCAATGATTATTGAATTGAGCTTGAGGGAGTGAGGAATCGTCACTCAAAGCGCTAACCCCAGCCATCGAGCCTATTTTTAAAAGCCGTTATTCAGACACGCTCCTAGCCTGAAGTAGTCGCGTGCCACCTCCAGGCCAGGACGTGCAGCGCTTGCACCACTCAGCCGATCTTCAATGATACGGTCGCATCCCGACCGGGGTGAGTGTGCCTCTTTGGAGATCCAGGTTTAGATCGTCGGTAGAAACTCTGGCGTAGCCGATCACATAAAACACCTGAAAAGCTTGGATACTCGTTGTGTGCGGTCGCATATTAAAAGGGATTTCTTTACCAAGTAAATTTACCATGTGCAAGCGGATTCCTGGTGGCAGGAAAGGTCCCTTGCCGGCCGGCAAGAAAACTTCACGTTTGTTTAACCTGACAGTCAGGGCCAATGTTAACTTTTATGTAAAAGTTAACATCGGCCATCGCACTCCTTCGGCGCAAAATGCAAGATCAAATCCTTGTACTTCCTCGGCAGATACGATGCTCTTTTGAGGCATGCTCAATCGTCTTTGCGGTGTGGAGATAATCGGTTTATTAAAGGCGACCCTCAATTTTCCGGTCATTGACCGGAGATTCGATAATCTTGAAGGCCAAAATGAAGCTATCGGAAAGGAACGAATGGAGGGTGATCATGCCCCTCAACTTTCTCGCGCCATCGGTGCGTGTTTTGGAAACGAAGGGCGTGAAGGAACCCCGATCCAATCCTCGTGCCCTTCGTGCTACTATCCTTAGTGATTGATCCCCACACTCAACCTCGCATGTTTACCTGATTGCAATTACGGTTTATACTGGCGTCGGCTGGAAAGTAGAACCATGGCGTGCTTTGCTGCCATTACGAGGCAATTGCGCGGCCCAAACTCCAATGAGAGGAAATTTAGATGGATTTGATCGTTTATCAGGTCATGGCTGGCCTTTTCTGCGCGGGGGTCATTTTCTCGCTGAGCTATTTTGTCGGATACCGGCTTCATTTCCGAAAATTCAAAGTCCAGGCGGCCTGTGATCGCGAGGAAATGCTCACCATCGAACGTTCGCTCAAGGCTTTTTGGGATAATGAAAAACAGAATCTCGAAAACGAGAAAAAGGAACTGACCCAGCGTATTCAGTTTCTGGAGACCAAGTTGGAACAGTACCGCAGGAAAGCTGCCGGAGTTGGAATGATGGGGCTGCGAAAAAGCAAGGTGAGCGACATGCTGGTATCACTGCTCATCGAAAACGAATCCCTGGAGGAAAAGCTTTTTCAACAGAATCTGAAACTCAAACAGGAGAGGGATGAATTTCTGGAAAACGAGCTCCGCGGAATCAGCTACAAACGAATCCTGCTCTCGGAACTCATGGCGCAGTCCGAAGTGCGCCGGGAGATGGAGAAGGTCATAAACGACCGGTCGCGCCTCAAACGCCTGGAACTCAAGCAAAAGGACCTGGAACCTCTGACTTATGCCCAGGATGAGGAGGAGGAAGACGAAGAAAAGTCCGCCATTTATCCATAAAACGGCCGCCCCATCAAACATGATCCGATTTTCGTCGGGACCGCTCCGATTCCGGCCTGCCTTCTCAGGACCAGCAGGTTGAATTATAATGAATGGATGATAAATTACGGCGCGCGCAGCGCGCAGGAGGCAAACCGGGTTCCGAATGAAACCTTTCCGGCTGCGAAGCCAGTTTGAGCCAACCGGGGACCAGCCACAGGCCATTGAGAAGCTTGCGTCGAATATAGTGGGAGGAGTGGACGAACAGACCCTGCTGGGCGTAACAGGGTCAGGCAAGACCTTCACTATGGCTCACGTAATTGAGAAGGTCCAGAGGCCTGCCCTCGTCATAGCACCCAATAAAACGCTCGCGGCACAGCTCTACGGTGAGTTCAGATCGTTTTTCCCGGAAAATGCAGTAGAGTATTTCGTATCCTATTACGATTATTACCAGCCCGAAGCCTATATCCCTCAAAGCGACACATATATCGCAAAAGACTCTTCCATTAACGAAACCATTGACAAAATGCGCCATTCGGCGACCCGCTCCCTGCTGGAGCGCCGGGACGTCATCATCGTGGCGAGCGTATCGTGCATATACGGCCTGGGCTCTCCCGAAAAATACCAGGAGATGCTGCTGCAGCTCAAAGTCGGGCAGCAAATCCCCAGAGAAGAGGTCCTGCGCAAGCTCGTGGATATCCAGTATGAACGAAACGACTACGATTTTCATCGTGGTGTTTTCCGCGTGAGGGGGGACGTAATCGAGGTCTTTCCAGCCTACGAGGAAGACCGGGCGATACGTATAGAGTTTTTTGGAGACGAAGTCGATTCGATAAAGGAAATCGACCCGCTGACCGGCAGGACTTTGCGGCGCATGGACAGGGCAGACATTTACCCCGGGACCCATTATGTCACCGCCCCGGATACGCTCGAACGCGCAGTAAAAGACATAAAACAGGAACTGTCCCAAAGACTCGAGTTCTTCCACCGTGAGGGCAAGCTTCTGGAGGCACAGCGCATCGAGGAACGGACCCGTTTTGATCTCGAAATGCTGATCGAAATCGGCTTTTGCAACGGAATTGAAAACTACTCCAGGCACCTTGACGGCCGCGCGCCGGGAACACCTCCATACACGCTGCTCGACTATTTCCCGCAGGACTGGCTGCTTTTCGTTGACGAAAGCCACATCTCGATCCCTCAGATTCGCGGAATGTACAATGGCGACAGGTCCAGGAAGGAAACTCTTGTCCGGTACGGGTTTCGGTTGCCTTCGGCGCTCGACAACAGACCGCTCAATTTCGATGAATTCGAAAGCCGGGTAAAACAGATCGTATATGTTTCCGCAACTCCAGGCCCCCATGAGCTTGCCAATACCAGAGGGCGGGTCATAGAGCAGATCATCCGGCCCACCGGCCTTGTTGACCCGCAGATCGAAGTCCGCTCGGCCGACTTCCAGGTTGACGATCTTATAGGCGAAATCCGTAAGCAGGTTAAGGCCGGCCACCGCGTCCTGGTTACCACGCTAACCAAAAGAATGGCCGAGGACCTGACCGAATACCTTGCCGAGATCGACATCCGCGTCCGCTATATGCACTCGGACATCAACACCATCGAGCGCATTGAAACAGTGCGAGATCTCCGCCTCGGCAATTTCGACGTCCTGGTTGGGATAAACCTTTTGCGTGAGGGTCTGGATATCCCGGAAGTAGCGCTTGTAGCCGTTTTGGACGCCGACAACGAGGGCTTTTTGAGATCGGACCGATCACTTATCCAGACCGCAGGCCGAGCCGCCCGCAATGTGAGCGGAACGGTCATTCTCTATGCTAATAAGGTGACGGACTCAATGCGCCGCGCCATGCAGGAGATGGACCGGCGGCGAAAAAAGCAGCTCGAATACAACGTTGCAAACAAGATAGTGCCGAGGTCGATCGAAAAAGATATCACCGATATTCTTGCCGAATACCGAATGAGGCCATATGAATCCGAATTCATCTTCGAACCGCAGGCTGAATTCGATCAGGCCGGCACCCTTGTCTCCCCTGACGAACACCTCCAGTCGCTTGAAAAAGAAATGAAGGAAGCCGCTTCCCGCCTCGAGTTCGAAAAAGCGGCCTTCCTTCGAGATGAAATCAAGAGGCTTCGCGAGAAGCAGTTGCTGTTGCAGTGAAGGGGCGGGTGAATAGGTGAATGGATGAATTGGGAAAAACGGTGAGCGTCCTTTCGGGAGACCGTTAGAGTAGCGTAAAGCTATTGCAGCACTGGAAAAATGAACAGGAATCGGGGCTAAAGCACGGCACTCAAAAATATCGCCGCAAACATCGTCACGGGATAATAACAGGCCCGGTTGAACAGGGCGAAAGCGAGGGCGGTGGTCCTCCCGGTGTAGAGCCGCCATGCGGGCAGGAGCAGAAGAAATATACCCGCCGGAACGGCAGCGGCAAAATAGATGGCGCTCAGCCGGGCGGGTGTAAGCCAGAACAGGATGATGCTCATTGCGACCGCGAGCGTCAGTGCGCTTAAGATGATCTTCGCCGATCTTTGCGTCCCAAACTTGACTGGAATGGTTTCAGCCTCCATACGCATGTCTTCTTCGATGTCGCTCCAGTCGTTTGGAACGTTCTGCCCGCCGATTTCCCAGAGGAAAAACCAAAGGAAAAATCCTATCAGAAACGGTGGTGAAGAATTCGGCGCCACGGCGTAAATGGCCGCCAGCCCGCCGGCGGTCTTAACCGCGCCGCTCACCAGCGTCTTCATCCAGCTAAGCCTCAGCATCATGCAGTAGACCGCTTCGGCAATGCACGCCACGATAAATATGACCGCACAGGCCGGATTGAGAAGCCAGGCCCCCAGCAGGGCAATTATGCCCCATGCGGCGGTCCACACAATCCCGTCCCTGAATCTGAGCAGACCCTGTGCCATGGGGTGTCGCACGCAAACGGCATCGAGGTCCCCGGCGGAACATTTAAGTCCGCACTCGCGGATTTTCCGCCGATCGATCCTGATGTCAACAACGTCGTTCAGTGCATAGACGGAGGTGTAGCCGGCGAAGGCAGTCACAAGGCCGATAATGATCACATGGATTGACGGAATTGAGCCGAGCCACAGAAGTGCCGCAAGCGCCGGGGTAGCCATATCGAGCACCCCATGGGGAGTACGGGACAACGCCATGAAAAGTTTTATTCGGGGCGGGAGCGCAATCGTCGAGGTGCTCAATTCCATTTAAGTCTCATTCATTTTCCGGATTTTATGCCGTCAAAGATTTTATCCAGCATTGCCCCGGGAAGAATTGCCTTCTCGAGTGCGACCTCACGGATTGTCTTGCCTGTCAGGAATGCTTCCTTCGAGATCTCCGAAGCCCTGTCGTATCCCACATAGGGCACAAGGTATGTCGAAAGAGCGATGCTCTGTTCAATGTATGAACGGCACCTCTCAGGATTGGCGGTTATACCGGCAACACATTTTTCCGCGAAAAGCCCAGCCGCCGATGCGAGTATCTCGATTGACTCAATCAGGTTAAGCGCGATCACAGGGAGCATCGTATTCAGCTCAAAGTAGCCTCCCTGGCCGCAAAAAGTAATCGTAGCGTCGTTTCCGATCACCTGGGCCGCCACCTGGATCACCATCTCCGGCATGACCGGGTTAACTTTACCGGGCATTATCGAAGATCCGGGCTGAAGGGCCGGGATTGAAATCTCCCCGATTCCGCATCTCGGGCCGGAAGCCATGAGGCGGATGTCGTTGGCAATTTTGATGAGGCTCACCGCAACAGTCTTCATCCCGCCGCTCGCCTCGACGGTCGAATCCTGCGCTGCCTGGGCTTCAAAATGATTCTGCGCCTCGCGGAAATTGAATCCGGTTTTCCTGGAAATCAGTTCGATGACGCGTCCGGCAAATTCAGGATGCGTGTTGATGCCGTTGCCGACCGCTGTGCCTCCGAGCGCTACCTCGGACAGGGCTTCGGCGGCCTTTTTCGACCTTTGAATTCCGAGTTCCACCTGCCGGGCGTAACCTCCGAATTCCTCTCCAAGGCTTACGGGCACGGCATCCTGCAAATGGGTGCGCCCGATTTTCATTACGCTCCCAAACTCTGCGGCCTTGTCGCTCAGCCTGGTCAGAAGCTTTTCGAGAGCCGGAATCAATCGTTGAACAATGAGTGAGGCGGAGGCGACGTGAATTACTGTAGGAATTACATCGTTGCTCGATTGGCCGAGGTTTACGTGATCGTTGGGATGGACCGGTTCTTTACCGCCCCTTCTGCCGGTGAGCATCTCGTTTGCACGGCCCGCGATAACCTCGTTCGCGTTCATGTTGGTCGAAGTACCGGAACCCGTCTGGAAGACATCCAGGACAAAATGAGCGTCCAACTTGCCTTCTGCGACCTCATGGGCGGCATCGCGGATTGCCGCGGCGATCCCGGGAGGCAATAATCCGAGTTCTGCGTTCACAATGGCGGACGATTCCTTCACCAGACCGAGCGCTCCTATGAAGGGCCTTCCGAAGGTCCGGCCGCTCACCGGGAAGTTTTCGGCCGCGCGCTGGGTTTGCGCCCCATAATAGGCGTCCTCCGGGACTTCAACGGCCCCAACTGCGTCGCGTTCGATCCGCGTTCCCATATTCCACTAACAGCCTATCGTTATAGTTTTTACGTTTACGAACTCCTTCAGCCCGTAATGCGACATTTCCCTGCCGAGTCCCGACTTTTTAACGCCCCCGAAAGGAAGACGCGGGTCGGACTTTACAATGCAGTTTATCGCGATGAATCCTGAAGCAATTTCTCTGGCCAGTCGCTCTGCCTTTGAAATATCCCGGGTCCAGATGGCAGCCCCAAGGCCGAACTCAGTCCCGTTGGCAATCCGGATCATCTCTTCTTCGGTCCGGGCAATGATCACGGGAGCCATAGGACCGAAAACCTCCTCCCGTATGACCAGCATGTCAGAAGTGAGGTCTGTCAAAACAACGGGCTGAAAGAAAAAGCCCTGGGCCGGCGGTTTTGGCCCCCTATGAACCCTGGCGCCCTTTTTGACGGCATCATCGAACTGTTTTTGCAAAACTTCTACGAATTCCTTTTTGGCCAGCGGGCCCAAATCGGTGGACTCATCCATTGGGTCGCCAATTCTGAGGGAATTCATCCCGTCCAAAAATTTCTCCCTGAACGCGTCGGCAACCGGCTCCATTACAATCAGCCGTTTGGCCGCTATACAACTTTGACCGGCGTTGGCCATTCTGGACCTGACCGCCGCTCGGGCAGCTTTATCCAGGTCCGCATCCTCGAAGACCATAAATGGATCGGAGCCGCCCAGCTCAAGCACAACTTTCTTCAAATACTTTCCGGCAAGGGAACCCACCTTCGATCCGGCATCGCCACTCCCGGTCAGTGAAACCCCGTCGATCAGGTTTCCCTCTATGAGGCGCTCTGCGCCTTGCGGGCCTATCAGCAGTGTCTGGAAAACGTACTCCGGAAAACCGGCTTCACGGAAGATTTTTTCGATCTCGAGCGCCGTCAGGGGAACATTGGAAGCATGTTTGAGCAGACAGACATTCCCGGCAGCAAGGGTTGGAACAGCCCAGCGCACTACCTGCCAGAAAGGAAAATTCCAGGGCATTATGCCAAAAATCACGCCAAGGGGATCAAAGACTACAGAGTTTTTCAAAGCCTCAGTTTTGATCTCTTCGCTCAGGAGAAACTTTTCTGTGTTTTGGTGATAATAATCGCAAAGCAGCGCGCATTTTTCGATTTCAGCTACGGCATCCCTTATCGGCTTGCCCATTTCAACAGTAGCTATTCGGGCGTACTCCCTTTTTTTCTGCCTGAAAATCGATGCAAGATTCGCAATGGGTTTTAAGCGATCTGCAACATTCAGCTTTCGCCATGCCTCGAATGCTTCTCTGCCTCTTCGCACAGCTTCGCCACAGGCATCATCCGTCAGTGGATCAAACTCTACGTTCACCTCGCCCGTATAAGGATTTATTGACTTGATCTTCATTAACCTTACTCCGCAAGGAATTAGAATTAGAATTAGAATAAATAAAAAAGAGAATGAATTTACAGGAAAAAGAGTTCCTTGCGCAACATTGTTATTGTTTGCCGCTATCCGGGAGCTGTTTTTTTATTTCCCGCTTCATGAAGTTGATGGACTTTGTAATCGGTATGGATTTTGGGCACACGCGAGTGCATTCAAAATAATTTTCGCATGGCCACACGCTGTCAGGTTCGTTCAGCTTCTCGATTCTGCTCATAAACTCCCCGTCGCGCGTATCGTAGAGATACCTGTAAGCCCACACAAGGGCGGCAGGGCCTACGTAGTTCGGATTTTCACTCATAACGGGGCAGGCGCCCGTACAGCAGGCGCAAAGAATACAGCGGATCGCTTCCTCCAGTTTCTTGTGGTCTTCCTGGCTTTGCAGCCGTTCCCGCTCGGGAGGCTGTTCGCTCTGGATCATGTAGGGGCGCATGGAATCGACCCTGGCCAGGAAATCTTCCATATCGACAATGAGGTCTTTCAGTACCTGAAAGAATGGCAGCGGTTCCAGGGTGATTTCCTCAGACCCTGCATAATCCTGTACCAGCTTCTGGCACGCCAGAGCGCAGACGCCGTTGATCCGCATGCCATCGGAACCGCACACTCCATGAGCGCAGGACATCCGGTATCCAAGGGTCCCGTCCTGTTCCCATTTAATGCGGTTGAGGCAGTCGAGAATGCGCTCCTCGGACCTGGCGTTCACGGTATAAGTCTTGTAATAAGCCTCTTTATCGGACTGTGGATCGAATCGGAGTATCTTGAATCGAAGTTCCATATCAGTATGCCCTCGGCTTGGGTTGAAAGCGGGTGATCGTAACCGGTTTGTAAGTAATCGATACGCCGGAGTCAGTCCGCTGGACAAGGGTGTGTTTCAGCCAATGTTCGTCATCCCTTTCGGGGTAATCTTCGCGAGAGTGCGCTCCTCGGCTTTCCGTTCTGTTCAACGCTGAAGCCACTATCGCTTCTGCCAGGAGGAGCATATTCCGAAGTTCAAGGGCGTCCATAAGATCGGTGTTGTAGCGATTTCCCCCGTGATCGATAGAAATGTTCCGGGCTCTTTCCTGCAGCCCCCGGACAGCTTCAAGGGCTTTTTTCAAACCCTGTTCGTGGCGAAAAACCGAGCAATCGTCCATCATGACCTCCTGGAGGGTCTGTCGAATACTGACCGCCTTCTCGCCTGCCCTGTTCTCCTTTATCTGCCTTATCCGGTCCAGGGTGTCCCGCTGCGCTGCGGCAGGCGGCTCTACCCACGAGAGGTGATTTAGACTTTCCGCAATGTGCTGCCCGGCCCTTCTGCCAAAAACGACAAGATCGAGCAGCGAGTTGCAGCCAAGCCGGTTGGCCCCGTGAAGTGAGATGCACGAACACTCGCCGGCCGCATAGAGCCCGGGAACAGGGTTGTTTTTCACATCAATCACGTTGCCGTCGATATTTACCGCGATGCCCCCCATCATGTAGTGACACGTGGGATGAACGGGAATCAAGTCGGTTGCCGGGTTCAGGCCAAGGTAGATTCTTACGAAGGAAGAAATATCGGAAAGCCTTTCGGCCAGCTTCTTTTCGCCGAGATGAGTAAGGTCCAGATGGATATAGTCCTGTCCGTTTATTCCCCTGCCTTCTTTAAGCTCGCTATAAATCGCGCGGGAAACCATGTCCCTTGGGGCCAGGTCCTTGATGGTGGGAGCGTACCTTTCCATGAACCGCTCGCCTTCCCCGTTGCGAAGCACCCCGCCCTCGCCTCTGGCCGCCTCGGATATGAGAACTCCCAGCCCCCATATTCCGGTTGGATGGAACTGGACAAATTCCATATCCTCGAGCGGAAGTCCCAGCTTGTAGGTGAGAGCAAGACCGTCTCCCGTGCTGGCAAAAGCGTTGGAGCTCACCTTGTACACTTTCCCGTATCCCCCGGTCGCGAGCAGGACCACCCTGCTGTGGAAAACATGCACTTCACCGGAAGCAAGCTCATAGGCAACCAACCCGGCGACTTGCCCGTCCTGAATGAGAATATCCAACACGTTAAACTCCGGGTATATCTTTATGCCCTTTCTTACCGCATCAAAATATAGCGTATCCATCATGACACGCCCGGACCGGTCGGCCGCATAGCATATGCGTTTCACGGGCGCTTGTCCGAAATTACTGGTGTGTCCGCCAAAGTAGCGTTGGGCTATTTTGCCTTCAGGCGTGCGGTTGAACGGGACACCCATATGTTCGAGCTCATAAACGGCCCTTATGGCGTCTTTGGCGAGAATTTCAGCCACGTCCTGATCGGTCAGGTAATCCCCGCCTTTGGCTGTATCGTACATATGCCATTCCCAGGAATCAGGTTCTTCGTTTTCGAGCGCTGCGGCTATTCCTCCCTGCGCCGCCCCGGAATGCGACCTGGTTGGATACACCTTGCTGAAAAGGGCTACATCGGCCTTTCCCGCCACCTCGGTCGCGGCCCTCAATCCGGCAAGTCCTGCCCCTACGATCAGCACATCGTGCTTAAAAACCATAAATGGTCTCCTCAAAAAGATTCATATCCTTAACACCATCAGACGGGAGAGGCGAGTTCCCCCGCCTCCAGTGACAAAACGAAAAGAAGCTGGAATATTTTTGTTGAGGTCAGGTAAACGTTGGGGCATTGGAAAAGAGACGGCGCGGCAACATTCCGGCCCCCCGTTGGAACTTAAATCTATGCCCTTGCATCCACAGGTTCATAGGTGCATCCCACTACTCCACAATAGTGACCGACGTATTCGGCTTCCGGTCTGTACAGCTCGGGTTTGTCCTGGGCTTCCGCGAATTTTTCCTCGATTATGTGCGCGCACCACCCTGCGATTCGGGAAACAGCGAAAACCGGGGTCATAATATCTATTGGTATTCCCATCATTGCATAAACTGACCCGCTGTAGAAATCGACATTGGTCCGAATGCCGGTTTTGCCGAGAGCCATGAATTCCCTGTGACCTACTTCTTCGACACGGGTAAGATAGTCGTACCATTTTTCGTGGCCGGTCTTTTTTGCGAGCCGATGCGACATCTGCCTCAGTATTTTTGCCCGGGGATCATCGGTCTTGTAAACCGCATGACCCATCCCCATTATCTTCTCGCCGCTTTCGATCCTGTTTTTGACCCAGGCATCGAGATCATCAACAGATTCAACTTCGGATTCGAGCTTGAGCAGCATCTTCATAACCCGCGCATTGGCGCCGCCATGCAGACTGCCGGAAAGAGCCCCCACTCCGGCGGCGACTCCTGCGTACATGTGGGCCTTTGACGATACCACCTCACGGCAGGCGAATGTCGAAGCGTTGAAGGTGTGGTCTGCATGCAGGATCAGGCAGACGTCGAAATCATGAGCGATTTCCCTGCCGGGCTTCTTTCCGGTTAGCTGCCATAGGAAATTGGCGGCGTGAGACAGGGAATTGTCCGGCGCAAGCGGCTTCTCCCCGTTCCTTATCCGATGCCAGGCCGCGATCACTGCAGGAAAACCGGCTATAAGCCGGATAGCCTTCCTGGCATTGGCCTCCCTGGACTCGTCATTTAGCTCCGGGTCAGCCACAGCCAGCATAGGGACGCATGCCTGGAGCACATCCATCGGATCGGCCTGCCTTGGAAACTTCTCAAGACTCTCCAGAATAAACCCCGGCACATCCCGCGACTGCACAACCTGTCTTTCGAACCGTTCGGTTTCGTTCTCCGTGGGCAGGTGTCCGTTCAGCAGCAGAAAGGCCGTTTCCATAAAGGTTGACCTTTCCGCCAGTTCTTCGATCCTATAGCCGCGATAGATCAATATACCCTTTTCGCCGTCGATGTAGCTGATCTTGGTATCGGCAACGGTTACTCCTCTAAGGCCGGTATTTTTAATGTGGACTGTCTCGACAGCCATTTGCCCCCTCCCGAATATTTATAGTCAGAATAAACGGAGCCTTTAAAAGTAGATTTCAAAATTACAAGGACTCCATTTTGACCAGATTCAAAGCGCCGCCCGCGAGCAACAGGCGGCGCATTCTTGCTGAAACATTCAAAGAGACGCGTATCTCTTTGCCATCAACTTCCGCTGGCATCTCCACTTCGTGACTCTTGAGAAACCTTAGGATATTCCGATAGACGATCGTTACCCCCGGTTTCATGAGATTGTAGTCATCTCGATTAGTGAACACCAGCGGGAGAATTCCGTAGTTGCAGAGATTGGCCATGTGGATTCTGGCGAAACTTTTCGCAATAACCGCCCGGACACCAAGATAGCGGGGCGCCAGGGCGGCGTGCTCCCGGCTCGATCCCTGGCCGTAGTTTTCTCCGCCGACGACCGTGACAGCGCCGGCTTTTCGGCATTTCTCAGCAAATTCCGTGTCGAGGATCGAAAATACAAACCGGCTTATCGCCGGGATATTCGATCTCAGTGGAAGGACTTTGCTCCCCGCGGGCATGATCGTGTCTGTGGATATGTTGTCGCCGACTACCAGCACCACTTTTGTTTCGAGCGACTCGGGCAGAGGCTCGAACGTAGGCAGCGGAGCAATATTGGGCCCGCGGACGACTTCGGTTTTCCTGAGATCTTCACTCGGTTTGATGATGGAGACCTCATCAACAAGGTAGTCTTTCGGATCTTCTATTCTAGGGTATTCCATTTCTCGGCCAAGGTCTCTGGGATCGGTTATAACGCCCTTGAGCGCGGCCGCAGCCCCCGTCTCGGGTGAGCACAGATAGACACGGTCATCTTTTGTTCCGGACCGTCCGGGAAAATTGCGCGGCATGGTCCGAAGGCTTATCTGGCCGGTTCCAGGAGCTTGCCCCATGCCAATGCAACCCAGGCACCCCGGTTCGTGTATTCGCGCCCCTGCCCGCAGCAGCGGAATCACCCCGCCCCGGGCTGCGACATTTTCGATTACCTGTCTGCTGCCGGGATTCACATTAACAGAGGTCCAAGCCGATGCATGTCTACCTTCGAGTATCCGGGCTACTACCATCAAATCCCTGAAAGAAGAATTCACACTGCTGCCGACGATCACCTGGTCCACTTTCAATCCCGCTACATCACGGACGGGGACAACGTTTCCAGGCGAATGCGGCTTCGCTATGAGAGGTTCGACCCTGGAGAGATCAATTTCATCATTTTCATCGTATTGCGCCCCCTGGTCAGCGCTGAGTTCGACCCAGTCCCCTCCCCTCCCCTGGGCCTCAAGATAGGCACGGGTGTTTTCGTCAGATGGGAAAATCGATGTAGTGGCCCCGAGCTCGGTCCCCATGTTGCCAATCGTCTCACGGTCTGTTGCGGACAGGCTCTTGACTCCCGGACCGTAATATTCGACGATCTTTCCGATGCAACCCTTCACGTCATAACGCCTGAGCATCTCCAGAATAACGTCCTTTGCGCTGACCCATTCCGGGAGTTCTCCGGTGAGCTTAACTCCAAGGACTTTGGGACAGGGAAGATGATAAGGGTGTCCGGCCATGGCCAGGGCAACGTCGAGCCCACCGGCCCCAATCCCGAGAACCGAGACGCCGGCCGCTCCAGGAGTATGGCTATCGGAGCCGATCAGGGTCTTTCCGGGAATTCCGAACCTCTCCATGTGAACCTGGTGGGAAACGCCGTTTCCTGGAGGGCTGAAATGGATTCCATATCTGGCCGAAGCGCTCTGAAGGTAGATGTGATCGTCGGCATTCTTGCTGTCTGTCTGGATGATGTTGTGATCCACGTACTGGACGGCAAGATCGGCCTTTATCGTGCCCATCCCCAGGGCCTCGAATTCCAGCATGGCCATGGTCCCTGTGGCGTCCTGAAGAAGTACCTGGTCGATCCTGATGCTGATTTCCTCACCAGGAACCAGTTTTCCTTCAACCAAGTGAGTTTCCAGTATCTTCTGGGTCAGATTCTTAGCCACTACTTTCTCCTGTTCTGATTATTGCAACTTTTCCTTTTGAATCCTAATTCATCAAGTTCCGCTCCGGGGCGAGCCAAACAGGTACGAGGGGGAGCAAGCTTTCTCCTTTGCCGATAGGAAGGAGCCGGGGCATCGGCGCCCTGCAACAACTCCTCAAGGACATGGCCCTGAACGTTGGGCGTAGCACATCAAAAACCCAACACTTAGCCTCTTGAAGGGATCTTTGAAGACACACAAAACCTAAGATTATGGTCTGGTATTGTCAATTACGGGCTCAAGCGACCAAAGTCAGGCCAGAAAACATGAAAGGGACTGCAGCCGCATCTACCGGCGGGCAGTCCCTTCAATTTTCTTATTGAGAGCTGAGGGGATAAATCAGTTTATTTGACTTTTTCGCTGAGAGTCTTGCCTGCTTTGAACTTGACAACTTTTGAGGCGGGAATCTGGATCTTCTCGCCGGTCCGGGGATTGCGGCCTTCACGTTGAGACCTTGCACCGACACTGAAAGTCCCGAAGCCTACAAGCGTGATCTTGTCGCCGCTTGACAGAGCGCCGGAAACAGCCGTAACGAAACCGTCCACTGCTTTTTCAGCCTGGGATTTGGTAATTCCACCTTCGCCTGCGATCTTTGCAATCAATTCCGCTTTCGTCATTTTCTTTCCTCCTAAGCAAAATAGATAATTAAAAACGCCTCCTCCTGAATCAGATTACAAACCCGGTGCTCCACCCCCTCTCGAAATAAGCCCCTTAAGATAAGACGCTAAGGCCGGATACACTTTATCTGATTCTCTTGGCAAAAAGCCGTACAATCCGCTCCCGCTCAAGTTTTGCACTACGTTTGGTTCTTATATCCAGATTAATGGCTTTGTCCATAAAAATCTACATCAGGGACAATAAAAAATGGCCACGGCCCTTATTTGGGAACAATATGGCCTGACAATACAAAGCGCAAGCGAAATATTCCGGGCCGGCACTTATTTATTGCATTAATTGATTTTTCGAAGGTTGTGTTTATAGAACAGAGAAGCAGGTATCGCGATAGCGTGCGATTAACCACCTTGCGGTAGGAGACTGCCATGACCGTGCGAATCATTATCGAAAGAGAAGTCGAACCAGGTCAGGAAGCCAAATTGCGGCAATTGATGACTCTAGCTCGAACAAAAGCCATCAAAGCCAAAGGCTACATCTCCGGAGAAACGCTCAGGGCACTCGACAATCCGAACAAATTCGTGGTTCTCAGTAACTGGAACAGCGCAGAAGACTGGAAAGCCTGGGAAAGAGATCCGGAACGGACCAAACTTCAGCAGGAACTGGCTCCCTTGCTCCTGTGCGGGGAAAAATGCACCATCTATACGTATTTTTAATTCCGCCTGATCATTCCATGGACCTGTGGACCTTATAGACGCCTCTTTCGTTCCTCAGGGCGGACATTACGCGCTGGAGGTGCTTTGAGTCTTTGACCTCTATGCGCAGGTGGCAGATGCTCGATTTGTCAGCCTGGTCTTCGACTTTGAGACTTATTACGTTCACATCCATTTGACCGAGTACCCCGTTCAAAGATGCCAGGGTTCCCCTCTCCCCGGAGTGGATGATTCGGATATCTACGGGAAAGAGCTGTTCTTTTCCCGAATCCCACTGTACATCTATTTTTCTGCCTTCGTCACTCCCCCTTTCGAGGTTTTTGCAGGAGAGCCGATGCACTGTTATTCCGCGGCCCCTGGTTATGTATCCCATGATGGGTTCCCCTGGAACGGGGTTACAGCATTGAGCCATTCGTATCAAAATATCGGCGACCCCTTTGACCTTGATCCCGTCTTTTGAAGGCATATGCCTTCGCTTCTCGACAGAAATCTCATCCTTGGGATGTTCCTCTTCGGGGGGAAGCGTCGTCAGTTTACCCATTACCTGGTTCGGCGTAATCTTGTGAAAACCGATACCTGCCAGAAGATCGTCGACACTTTTCAGGGAAAAAGCCTTTGCCGCTTCGGCGAGTTCCGGTGAATTGAGGTAGTTATTGAAATTCAGACCCTTCTTTCTGAATTCCCTTTCGCAGATTTCTCTGCCCAGAGAGATCGATCTCTCTCTTTCCTCGGTTTTAAACCAGTGCTTAATCCGGCCTATCGCCTTGGTGGACTTGACCTGTTTGAGCCAGTCCTTGCTGGGCCGATGGTTGGCCGAGGTGAGCACTTCAACAGTATCGCCGTTCTGGAGCTCATACCTGAGGGGCACTAATTTCCCATTTACCCTTGCACCCACACACCTGTGCCCGACCTCAGTATGTACATCGTAGGCAAAGTCGACCGGCGTGGACCCCTTCGGAAAAGCTTTGACATCGCCGTTGGGTGTAAAGACGTAAACCTCATCGGGGTAGAAGTCGACCTTTAAAGCCTCTACGACTGCTTTGGGATCGCTCCAGTCCTTGCTCAACTCCATAATCTGACGGAGCCATGAAAAGCGCTGAGTCTCCTGCTTGTCGATTTCGGTAACAGGTTTGCCTTCCTTGTAGAGCCAGTGCGCAGCGATACCCTCATTTGCGATCCGGTCCATATCCTCGGTCCTGATTTGCACTTCCATCCGTTCACCGTAAGGACCAATGACAGTTGTGTGGAGCGACTGGTACATGTTGGATTTGGGTCTTGCGACATAGTCCTTATACCTGCCCTCGACCGGCTCCCATAATGCGTGGACAAGGGCGAGAGTCTCATAGCAGGACTTGACGGAATCCACTATGATCCGAAACGCGATCAGGTCATAGATACGCGTCATATCGAGCTTCTGGCGCTCCATCTTCTGATAGATGCTGTAGATGTGTTTGGGACGGCCGCGAATACGGCCTTTGATTCCAAATTCGGCCATTCGCTCGCCAAGAATCTCCTCCACCTCTCTAATGTAGCGAATCCGGTCTTCTTCGGTTTTTGCGAGCCCTGTCTCTATTTCTTCATAGGCTTTGGGGAAAAAACACTTGAAGGAGAGGTTTTCCAGTTCCTGCTTCATCCAGTCGATACCGAGCCTGCCTGCAAGCGGGGCATAGATATCGAGTGTTTCCATGGCCAGGTTGACTCCGCTGCCGCCCTCCTGACAGGATGCCCCTCTGATGCCGTCGAGCCGGTCAGCCAGCTTCACGAGGACCACCCGCACATCCCTGGAAATCGCAAGGATCATCTTCCGGATATATTCGGCCTGGCGCTCTTTTCGGCTGCTGTAGGCGATTTGTGTGAGCCTCGATACGCCTTGTACGGTCTGGGCGACCTCTGCGCCGAACATTGCTTCGAGTTCTTCCGAGGTAATGTATTCTTTTTCCAGGGCATCGTGCAGCAGGCCGGCGGCGATGCTCTCTTCGTCAAGGCGCATCCTGGCAAGAATCGATGCAACTGCGAGGGGATGACCGAGATAAGGCTCCCCCGGCAGGGAACTTTTGCCCCTGTATGCTTTCGATACAAAAACATAAGCCCTTTCCAGCAGAGCGGCATTTGCTCTGGGAAGGTAATCCAGTATGCGGTCTAACAGCTCAAAGAAGCGCAATCCACGCCCCCGCATCCATTAAGAAAACCAACCGTAGACTTTAGGTATTTAGCAACCAGGGCCATATACACGTTTTCCTTTAACCTTTATCTGATTTTCTCGCCTGTCATCTGTTCAATCTCGGATATAAGCCTGTCAAGAAGCTCTTTCTCAGGGACTCTTGCCACCCGTTTCCCTTTTTTGAACAGGATGCCGCTTTCCCTTCCGCCCGCGATGCCCACGTCGGCCTCCCTGGCCTCGCCGGGGCCGTTTACCACGCAGCCCATGATGGCAACCTTGAGTGGGGTCTTTACATGTTTGAGCAAGGCTTCCGCCTTTTCGACGATCGGAATAAGGTCTATTTCAGTTCGCCCGCAGGTCGGGCAGCTCACAAGTTCTACCCCTCTTTGACGCAGCTTCAACGCACGTAAAATCGACCATGCGACAAACATCTCCTCTTCCGGGGCGGCGGTAAGGGAAACTCTCAGAGTGTCCCCTATTCCCTCGAGCAGCAAAAACCCTACCCCCAGGGCGGATTTTATGGCCCCGCTCACTACAGTCCCGGCTTCGGTCACCCCGAGGTGAAAAGGGTAATCGGTTTTCGTGGCCAGGAGCCTGTATGACTGGATCGTCGTGATCACGTCGCTGGATTTAAGCGATATCTTTATCAGCCCGAAATCGTTGTCCTCAAAAAACCGGATGTGCCGCAGAGCGCTCTCTACCATTGCCTCTGGGGTCGGATGACCGTATTTCGCCAGCAGGTCCTTTTCCACTGACCCGCTGTTTACGCCTATGCGCACCGGGATCTTCCGTTCTTTGGCCAAGTCTATGACTTTTTTCACCTTCTCGGGGCCGCCGATATTTCCGGGATTGATGCGGATCGCGTCCGCGCCCGAAAGCATGGCCCTGATCGCCAGACGGTAGTCGAAGTGGATGTCCGCGATTAGCGGAATGCGAATTGATTTCTTTATCATTGCGAAGGCTTCGGCTGCCTGCTCGTCGAGGACTGCAACCCGTATTATTTCGCACCCGGCCTCCTCGACCCTCTTGATCTGCTCCACCGTAGAGCGCCAGTCACGCGTGTCCGTGTTGGTCATGGACTGCACGCAAACGGGAGCACCTCCACCAATGGGAACATCCCCGACATGAATCTGCCTGCTTACCCGGCGTTTGTATTCCAAAATCAGACCTCTGCTTTAGTCACGAGCGCCCCGGCTGCGGCCATGCTTCCAGGGTTCCAACACCCCAGGCAGCCAGTCTCACCCATTATGGAAGAATATTTATCCCTTCGCTGCTGCTGATCATATTTGCTTCAGGCGGTATTTAGATTTTATTTTAAAGAACTTGCAAGAAATTTCCAATCACCCTTCACGGCCTCCTATGGCTATTTTAAAAAGCGAACGGCTCCAGACTTAATTATCCCGGCAGCCCCGGAGTTCAATGTTTAATATGAATCGAAAATGTTGTAAATGAAAGGCCGAAAAAGAAAGCAACTTCATCTGCTCGGGACTACCATTTAAGCTTGAGGATCGATCACGCTCACCCTTTTCAATCGGCCGTCATTTTTCCCGGCCGATTCTCATGGAAAGCAGAGTCATAGAAATGCGAATTCTGTTCTGCGCCTCCGAAGTTGCCCCTTACGCAAAGACAGGTGGTCTTGCAGACGTAGCCGGCTCCCTGCCTGAATCGCTCCACAAGCTTGGCTGTGACGTCCGGATCTTTATGCCCCTTTACCGGTCCGCGCGTGAAAAATTGGTCGGCCTCGATCCTTTGGCTCAGAGCATAATCATTTCGGTCGGACTACACGACTACCACATTCACTTCTGGGAAAGCCGGACTGAATCGGGCATTCCCATCTATTTGCTGGAAAAGGATGAATTCTACGACAGGTCCTGGCTTTATGGCAGCCCCGTTCGGGGTGACTACGAAGACAACCCCGAAAGATTCATAGCCTTCAGTCTCGCCGTGAAGCAACTTTGCGTGGCCCTTGGCTGGTATCCCTCGATTCTTCATCTCCACGACTGGCAAACAGCGCTGGTCGCAGCATATTTTCAATTCGGCTGGAGCTATGATCCTCAATTCCACCGCTCGGCAATAGTTCTTACAGTTCACAACATTGCATACCAGGGGATCTTTCCCGGTGGTTTTTTCGGTCTGACCAATCTCCCGCCTGGCGCATGGTCGATGCAGGGAATCGAATTCTGGGGGCAATGCAATTTCCTGAAGGCAGGGCTGGTTTACAGCGACTTTATTACTACAGTCAGCCCCAGCTACGCTTCGGAAATCACTACAAAAGAATTCGGCTTCGGGCTGGAGGGAATCCTTAAAGAGCGAAAAGACAGCTTCTGCGGAATCTTAAACGGGATTGATATAGACGCATGGGACCCGAAAACAGACCCTTATCTTCCTCAAAATTTCGACTCCGATGATCTTGCCGGTAAGAAAATCTGTAAAGAAACCCTGTGCGAACGGATTGGCGTTTCAAAAAGGAATCGTCGCTATCCGATGCTAGGCATGATAAGCCGGCTTGCCACCCAGAAGGGCTTCGATCTACTAGAGAAAATCCTGCCGGATTTGATGAAGATGCCCGTGAACCTGGTAATCCTGGGGACTGGGGACGCCGCTCTCGAGGAAGACATCCGTGAGATGGAAAAGCTCTATCCGGACCGTCTGAAAATCTACAGTCAGTTTGACGAGCAAATGGCGCACTTGATCGAGGCTGGAGCAGACATTTTCATGATGCCTTCCCGATACGAGCCCTGCGGGCTCAACCAGATGTACAGTCTGCGCTATGGGACAATCCCGGTGGTCCATGCGACGGGGGGTCTGCACGACTCGGTCGTGGATCTCCTTGAGTACCCGGATTCCGGTACCGGCTTCAAGTTCTACGAATACAAACCGGAGGCCTTTCTTGAAGCAATAAGATCGGCGCTGGAATTATTCGAAGACGGCCGCAAATGGGCCGAAATTCAAAAAAGAGCAATGGCTCAGGATTTTTCCTGGGACAGGTCCGCGAGGCAATACATCCAGGTCTATGAAAAGGCGCTGGCCGCGAAGAAAAAGAGACTGGGCACAGGACCGGGACCTGGTCCCAGTCCTGCCCGGCATGTTTTCTTTTGATACACTTCTTGCGGACATCAATTGATCAGATTTCGATCATACTCTCCTGCAGCAGATCGATGTCGGCGATTTCCTCTTCCAGGTAAGCCTTCAACTTCTTTTTAAGGCGGCTTTCGATCTGGCGCACGCGTTCACGGCTGATCCCGAATTTGTCCCCGATTTCCTGGAGTGTCATGGGGTCTTCGGTCAAAAGCCTCTTGTCGAATATCACGGCCTCCTTGCCTTTGAGCTGCTCTCTGAAAAGCATCAGCTTGTCATGGAGAATAGCCTTGGCTTCCTGGTCTGCTATCTGATCGTCAACGGGCAGATCGTCCGAAGGCAGAAAAGATTTATGCGTATCCTCGGAGTCCTCCTTCAAGGGGCTGTCCAGAGAGATCTCCCAACTATTGAGCCTCTGGTCCATTTCGACAATCTCAGACTCCTTCACGTCGAGCCGGTGGCTTAGCAGCTTTGGGGAAGCCTCGATACCCTGGGCTTCAAGCCTTTCTTTTTCCTTGCGCAGGTTGAAAAAGAGTTTTCTCTGGGCCTGTGTAGTCCCGATTTTAACCAGCTTCCAGTTGTCCATTATGAACTTGATTATATAAGCTTTGATCCAGAACGAGGCATAGTAGGAAAACTTGTATCCCCTGTAAGGATCGAATTTCTTTACCGCTTGCATAAGCCCGACGTTGCCCTCCTGGATGAGGTCCATCAGGTTCTGCATCCAGTATCTCTGAAAGTCCATGGCTATCTTGACAACAAGCCTGAGATTGGCGGTGATTAGCTTATAGGCGGATTCGATATCGCCCTTTTCGCGATAGCGGATAGCAAGGTCCATTTCGTCTTCTCTGCTGAGCAGCGGATAACGCTTGATCTCGTCGAGGTATAGGCGGAATGGATCGAAGGAAACCGGTTGATGCCTGTCCTGAGTGTTAGTCACTTTGACTTCTTCGCTTTTCGGGGCCTCCGCGGCAGTTTCCCGCTTTTCGGCCGGAACCTTCTTGATTTTAGCGTTTTTGAGCATGAATTAATTATCCCCTGCCGTGGTAACATGAGGTAATTTGTGAAACGTATCCGGGCAACTCCCCACATGGGGAAGCCATTGGACTACCTGCTAGCTATATTAGTATACCCGCAGGGAGAAAACAAGATGAAACGGGGAGCGAATTTTCGCCGGGATGCTTGATTTTTCAGCGTGCTTCTATTATAAGTGCGCAGTTAATTACAGAGAAGGGACCGTTGACTAACAACCATAGATGAGACCCCGTGCACCGGAACATATCGCGAGCATCACTCCATATCCACCCGGCAAACCCATCGAAGAGCTGGAACGCGAATACGGAATCAGCGGCTCCATAAAGCTCGCAAGCAACGAAAATCCGCTTGGCCCCTCTCCCAGGGCGGTCGATGCTATTCTCGCCGCACTGTCTAAACTCAACCGCTATCCGGACGGAAGCGGTTTTTATCTGCGAAAAAAGCTTGCTGAAAAATATTGCATTCCGTTCGATGGCATTATGCTGGGCAACGGCTCAAACGAACTAATAGAATTAGTGATCCGGGCCTTTGTGACTCCGGGTGACGAAGTGATAATGCCTGCGCCTTCTTTCCTTCTCTACAGGCTGGTAGTTCAGTGGATGGGGGGGAGACCCATCCCTGTGCCCCTGAGGGCAAACCTGGGAATCGACCTGAAAAAAATGGCTGAAACAGTCACGCCCAAAACGAGAGCAATTTTCCTCACCAACCCGAATAACCCAACAGGTACAGTCATAAACAAGAGCGATTTTGAAGCCTTCCTAACCAGTGTTTCTCCCAACATTGTAATAGTACTCGATGAGGCATACATAGAGTTCAACAGAAACCCGGATACTCCGTTGGGCTTTGATTATATCGGCAGCAACGGGCCGGCTGTTATCGCTCTGAGAACATTTTCCAAGGCATACGGACTCGCCGGCCTGCGGATCGGCTACGGCACGATGGACCCTGATATTGCAAGTTTTTTGAATCGCGTACGCCAGCCCTTCAATACAGGGTCTCTTGCTCAGGCTGCCGCCTTAGCTGCGCTCGATGACGAGGAGTTTCTGCACCGAACACAGCAAACAGTATGGACAGGGCTGCAATACCTCTACGATGAGGTTGAAAAAATGGGCCTCAGATACATCCCATCGGAGGCCAATTTCTTTCTTATCGAAGTTGCCTGCGAGGCAAAAAATTTATTCGAAGCCATGCTGCGCCGAGGAGTAATTATCAGGTCGATGGCTTCCTACGGCATGGAGCGATTCATTCGCGTGAATGCCGGCCTTCCCGGGGAAAACGAGCGCTTCGTCCGAACTCTAAGCGAGGTTTTGGATTCCTAAACCGGGAAGAACTCCACGCCTTGCGAGGTGTAGAACTGGTGATAATCGCTGTAGACGGCCCGGCCGGCGCCGGCAAGAGCACCGTTTGTAAATTACTGGCTGACAAGCTCGGCTTTGTATATCTCGATACCGGGGCCATGTATCGGGCTCTTGCTTTGGCACTGAATGCAGGTTTTGCCGAGCAGGGCCAAAAACATCAGGACGAAGATGAAGTCCGCGGTCTGCTCGAGCGAATACCCCTTCTTTTTTCGATAAAAGAGAACAGGCTCGAAATTTCCTACGGTGAAAGACTTCTTTCAGAAGAACTTCGCAGTCCGGAGATGAGCGATGCGGCCTCCAGGATCTCCCAACTCCATGCGGTGAGAGAGTTTCTGGTGGCATGTCAAAGAAAGCTGGCCGAACAGGGCAACATCGTCGCGGAAGGGCGCGACACGGCGACGGTCGTTTTTCCAAACGCAGATCTTAAAGTATTTTTAACGGCTGATTTGAACGCACGTGCCAAAAGACGATTTGCAGAATACATTGACAAGGGGATAAACTTATCGTTGGATGAAATGCGGAGGAGCATTGGAGAACGCGACGATGCGGACGCGAACCGCGACCATTCTCCCATGCGTCCAGCCGAAGGAGCCATTTTGTTGGATACATCGCATCTCAGTGTTCAGCAAGTTGTTGACCGGCTGAGTGAGAAGGTTCAAAGTCTGATCGACATCCGATCTTCAACTGATGGAGAACTTTGAGATTGCTAATTTATACGCTATTTGCTAGAGTTTAGCGTTTGAAATGGCGAATAGCCAAAAATCAGGTAAGGGGGCAAAATAGGATCCGATGACCGTAAAAGACGAACTAGAAAAACAAACCCTTGAACCGGAAACCCTTTTTTCTTCGGACGAACAAGAGTCCGATGAAGAAATGGATTCCATGCACGACCTCTATGAGCAGAGCTTTCGCCATATCCAGGAGGGCGAGGTAATACGTGGGCACATCGTCCAGGTCAGCGATGATTTTGTCATGGTTGACATCGGGTACAAATCGGAAGGCCAAATCTCGATTCACGAATTCAGGGACGAATCGGGTGTAATCCAGGCCGAGGTTGGCGATGAAATTGACGTTCTGCTCGAGTTCCACGACGACGATGACGGCTCGATCCATCTGTCCAAGGAAAAGGCCGCCAAGATCAAGGTATGGGACGATATAAGCCGAATCTACAGCGATGACGGCATGATCGAGGGAAAGATCGTCGCAAAGGTCAAGGGCGGTCTGGCCGTTGACATCGGTGTACAGGCCTTTCTTCCCGGATCGCAGGTTGATCTGCGGCCGGTCAGGAATCTGGAATCGCTTATCGGACATACCTTCCCTTTCAAGGTTCTCAAATACAACAAGAAAAGAAGAAATGTAGTTCTTTCCCGCCGCGCTCTTCTCGAAAAAGAACGCGAGCAAATGAAATCCTTTACACTGGCCACGCTGGAAGACAGTAAGGTTGTCGACGGTATCGTAAAAAACATCACGGATTACGGTGTTTTCGTTGACCTTGGCGGGATCGACGGCTTGCTGCACATTACCGACATGAGTTGGGGCCGCGTGGGACATCCGTCTGAAATGTTCCAGATTGGCGACAAGATACAGGTAAAGGTCTTGAGCTTCGACAAGGATAACGAGAGAGTATCTCTTGGTCTCAAGCAGCTTGTGGATGATCCGTGGGCCCTGGCCGAAACGCGGTACCCCGTTGAAACAAAGGTACATGGCAAGGTCGTCAGTCTGACTGATTACGGTGCGTTCATCGAAATCGAAGAAGGCGTCGAAGGGCTCATTCATGTCTCCGAGATGTCCTGGACCAAGAAGATACGCCATCCCTCGAAGATTCTTTCAGTAGGCGATGAAGTCGAGGCGGTGGTGCTCAGCATCAACCCCCAGAGCAAACGCATCTCGCTCGGCATGAAACAGCTTGAATCGAATCCATGGGACGTTATCGCGCAGAAATACCCCGTGGGGACCACAATTGCCGGCAAGATCAAGAATATAACTGATTTCGGTATTTTTATCGGGATCGATGAAGGCATTGACGGCCTCGTTCATATTTCGGATATCTCGTGGACAAAGCGGGTGAAGCATCCATCCGAAATTTTCCGGAAAAATCAGGAAGTCCAGGCAATTGTGCTCAACATCGACAAAGATAACGAAAGATTCTCGCTCGGAATCAAGCAGCTTGAATCCGATCCATGGGAAAGTATACCGCAGCGTTTTCCGATTGGCAGCGTTGTGGCGGGTCCCATCACAAACGTTACCGATTTCGGCCTGTTTGTTGAACTTGAGGAAGGAATCGAGGGACTTGTCCATGTCTCTGAAATAAGTAAGGAGAAGATCAAGTCTCCCGTCGGGCAGTTCAAACCCGGTGATACAATCACAGCCAGGGTGATCAACATTTCGCCCAAAGACCGCAAGATCGGTCTTTCGGTGAAGAAGATCGATGAGCACGACGAACGCTCAAATTATGACGAGTATGTGAACACCGGCAGAGCTGCCACTTCAAACCTGGGCGAACTGCTCAAAGAAGAACTGGAAGCCAAGGCTCAAAGTGAGGCAAACAGCACTTCAAACAGCGATAAAGTGTAACTTGCATTTCCTTTTGTTTTTTTGCAGGGATATAAAAAGACCCGGCCAGGGCGCGTTGTGTGCCTGACCGGGTCTTCTCTTAACTTGTCCGGATGGATGCCGACCGATGAAAATACGCGGATGTCTTCTTGGGGTGGTAATAGGGGTCGTACTGGTCACAGTGATCATCTGGCTGGTTTCTGGTGTCGATTTCTCGATCAAGGCAAACAAAGTGGGGCTCATCGAGATAAAAGGCACTATTACCAGTTCCCAGGAGACATTGAAGCAGATAAAAGATTTCAGAAAAAATTCCTCAATCAAAGCGATCGTGCTCAGAGTTGACTCCCCTGGCGGGGCGGTCGGACCCTCCCAGGAAATATACAGGGAGATCCAGCGCACTATCCGGACCAAGCCTGTGGTCGCCTCGATGGGAAGCCTCGCCGCCTCCGGCGGCTATTATATCTCGGCGGCTGCAAGCCATATCGTGGCCAATCCCGGAACAATCACGGGAAGCATAGGCGTGATAATCCATTTTCCCAACATGGAGGGGCTTTTCGGCAAAATCGGCTACCAGATGACCACGATCAAGAGCGGGAAGTTCAAGGATATTGGAAACCCGGCCCGCGAAATGACGCCTGAAGAAAAAGAACTGCTCCAGGCCACAATTGACGAAACTTACCGTCAGTTCGTCCGGGATGTTGCACTGGCGCGCCATCTGCCTGAAGACGATGTGCGCAGTGTGGCGGACGGAAGGATAATCATGGGCGAAAAAGCTCTTGAGCTAAAATTGGTGGATCAGCTCGGCAACTTCGAAGACGCTATAACGAAAGCAGGCGAGCTTGGAAAGATCGAGGGCGAGCCCGAAGTGATCGAGGCCAAAAAGACGAAGCACTCTCTTTTGGACCTTGTTCTCGGAAGCGATGTGAGCGAGACAATGAATGATATAGTTCACGATTCATCGGCCTACTTGGGATACCAGCTCCCGTATTTCGACCGCTAGGAAGGGTACAGGTTCACCACGGTATCTCATGGCCCTTTGGGATACCCAAAACCATGAGAAGACCTGTAGACCTGCAGGGTGGGCTAAGCGGGGCGCAGCCCGCCAAAACTTTTCGTAAGATAAGCCTGGAGGTCCCGGAGGATGGCTTTGGACCAAAGTCTCATCCCTTATATCCTGAATGGGGAAAGGTCTCCGGCGCCTTCCCGCAAAATTTCCGGTGTGTCGTCTATAAGTGAAATGACACTCGATGGTATACCAGGCACAACTCCCCCGTCCACAATCAGGTCGATCGCGTGGCCGATCTTATTTTGAATCTCCCGCGGGGTGGATAACATCGCTCCGGTTTCAGGGTCTGTCGCGCTCGTGCTGATTATGGGATGACCAAGCTCTTCAACAATAGCCAGACAGATTGGGTGGTCAGGGACCCGGATTCCAACCGTTTGCCTTTTTGTCAGCATGATCCGGGGGACCATGCGGGAACCTTCAAGCACGAAAGTGTAAGGGCCGGGCAAGCGCCGCCTCATGGTTTTGTAGGCGTAATTCGTGACCTGCGCGTACTCGCTTATATTCTTCAGGTCACTGCAAATGAAACTGAAAGGCTGATGTTGAGAACGCCGCTTCAAAAGATAAATTTTCTCTATTGAAGCTTTATTGAAAAGATCACAGCCAATCCCGTAAAAGGTGTCCGTCGGGTAGGCTATTATTCCTCCATTTGCCAGAACCTCGATAACTTTTTTGATCTTTCTCGGCTCCGGATGCTTTGGATTTATCTCCAGAATCATTTACAATCGTCTCCTCAAGAGAAGCGAAAATCTATGGGCACTTACGGATTGCGGGGGTTGCGCCAATTCCAGGCAATGCGGCAAATACATGAAAGCAAGCTGAGAATAATGGCTGGCTAAAGCCAATGTCAAGCTAAGAAAGGGACAGGGTTGGGCCAATCCGTTTCTGAAATCTGTTTCGCGGGCATTGATATCGGATCTCATACCTCTCGGATGCTGGTTGCGCAAAAACATGGGACCGAACTGGTACCTGTTCGCGTGGAAAGAAGGGTGACACGGCTCGCTCGAGATTTTGGCGATGCTGGTGTAATCACGGAGGAAGCACAGCAGAGAAACATTTCGGCCATAAAGGAGTATATATCCATTTTGAGGGAATTTCAGGCCGCCAAGATCGCCTGCGGCGCCACCGGGGTTGTCAGACGCGCTAAAAATTCCTATGCGGTGCTCAATAGAATCGCAGCCGAAACGGGAATCGAATGTAAAATCCTTTCTGAGCAAACGGAGGCAATTCTTTCAGCAAAGGGCATTCTGAGTGTACTTCCGGAACCCGGAAAGGACCTGCTCACCTTCGATATTGGCGGCGGCAGCGCTGAATTCCTGCTGACGCTTCAGGGCATGGATACTTCTATGCGGAGCGCAAGCCGGCCTCTTGGCGCGGCAACGCTGACCGAGACGTACCTGAGAGACGACCCGCCGGGCACCGGGGCCGTCGAACGGGCGGCGCTTGCGGCCGGAAATGAAATCATTTCCGCCAAAGAGCAGCTATATGAAGATCTGAATTATACCGGTATAATACCTTCCCTTGAGCTTGCCGGTACCGCTGGAACGGTTACCACTCTGGCGGCAATGTATATGAAAATGGAGCATTACGTACCTTACCGGGTGAACGGATTGATTCTGGCAAAAGACTGGCTTTCCAACACGATAGAATCTCTGGCGCAAATGCCTCTGGCTCAAAGAAGGTTGATAGCGGGCCTGGAGCCTGGTCGTGAAGACATAATCCTCGGCGGGGCCGTGATAGTTTCAGAGATACTCTCCTGTTTTAGCCGGGATAGTTTCATTGTTACCGATGCGGGTCTGCTGGAGGGCCTTCTTATCGACCTTGTAGAAAATGAATCGGGGCTTTCCGGCGGCGAAGCCGCCAGCCTAAGAACGGGCTTGACATGGCGGTTGCAAAAGCGATAAAGCCCCACGATATCGATCTAAAATCAGTAAATTTAAGACTCGGAGAAAACAGATGGACCACAAGGCGAGTTTTGAAATACCCGAAGCGTTGACATTTGATGACATCACTTTTCTGCCCAATTACTCGGAAGTTCTGCCGGTTGAAACCGACGTCGCGACTATGCTCACCAGGGAGATCAAGATGTGTATGCCGCTGGTGAGCGCCGCCATGGACACGGTAACCGAATCCGAGACGGCGATCAGCATGGCCCGCGAAGGCGGAATCGGTATAATTCACCGGAACATGAGCGTCGCCGCGCAGGCCCACGAGGTAAACAAGGTAAAAAAATCCGAGAGCGGCATGATTGTGGACCCCGTCACGGTTGACCCGGACCAGCAGATCGGCGATGTCTTCGATCTTATGTCCAGATATCGTATCTCGGGCGTGCCGGTAGTAAAGGGAGACCAGCTCGTCGGGATCATAACAAACAGAGACCTCAGGTTTGAAACCGATGTAACGATCAGGGTCGCGGATATCATGACGAAAGACAATCTCGTCACCGCGCCGCTGGGCATTTCGCTTGAAGATTCGAAAAGGCTCCTCCAGAAAAACAGGATCGAAAAACTGCTCGTGGTCGATGAGGCAGGCAGCCTCAAAGGGCTAATCACTATAAAAGATATAATGAAGGTGAAGAAATATCCGAACGCATGTAAAGACCTTCTGGGCAGGCTTCGGGTCGGAGCAGCCGTCGGGATAGGCAAGGACATGCTCCCAAGAGTTACCGCTGTTCGCAGTGCCGGTGTTGATATAGTTGTTGTTGACAGCGCGCACGGACACTCTCGCAACGTTTTGGAGGCGGTGAAAACAATCAAGGCCGAGTTTGCGGACCTCCAGGTTATAGCCGGCAACGTGGCCACCGCCGAAGGGGCCGAAGCGCTTATAAGAGCCGGAGCAGATGGCATCAAGGTAGGCGTTGGACCCGGCTCGATTTGCACAACAAGAATTGTGGCGGGGGTTGGCGTTCCGCAGGTCAGCGCAATCATCGAGTGTGCCCGCGTGGCCCGTGCAATGGGAATACCGGTGATTGCAGACGGTGGAGTAAAATATAGTGGTGACGTCGTTAAAGCCATGGCTGTCGGAGCCGATAGCGTAATGATCGGCAGCCTCTTTGCAGGAACCGATGAAAGTCCCGGCGAGACCATACTCTACCAGGGCCGCAGCTACAAGGTTTACCGAGGAATGGGGTCTCTTGGCGCCATGCGCGAGGGCAGCAGGGACCGCTATTTTCAGGAAGACGTGTTCGAACCCAAGAAACTTGTGCCTGAAGGAATTGAAGGTAAGGTGCCCTACCGTGGGCCTGTTTCCGATATAGTGCACCAACTTATAGGAGGTCTGCGCGCCGGGATGGGCTATCTTGGGTGCGCAACCTTGAGTGAGCTGCGGACCAAATCGAAAATGGTCCGGATAACGAGCGCCGGGCTCAAGGAAAGTCATGTGCATGACGTGATAATCACTAAAGAAGCGCCCAACTACCAGGTTGATTTGAAATAAGCCCGAACGGGAGCCAAGAACATGTTGGACCATTTACACCAGGAACGGGTATTGATTCTGGATTTCGGCTCACAGACCACGCAGTTGATTGCCCGCAGGGTGAGAGAAAGCCACGTCTACTGTGAAATCCATCCCTTCAACATGACCCTGGAAGAGGTCAGAAACTTCAAGCCCAAGGGAATTATACTCTCTGGAGGGCCGTCGAGCGTGCACGAAGTGGGCGCTCCTTTAGCCGATCCGGCAATCTTCGAGCTGGAAATCCCTATTCTTGGTATCTGCTACGGCATGCAACTGATGGCCCATCAACTTGGAGGCACCGTCGAAAAGGCGCTCAGGCGTGAATACGGCTCCGCTGCGATAGACATTGACGTACCGGCAGATCTTTTCCATGACATTGAAAAGACGGGGGTACGGGTCTGGATGAGCCATGGCGACCGCATCCTGAAGCTCCCGCCTTCATTCAGGATCATGGCTCATAGCGATAATTCTCCCGCCGCAGCTATGGGCGACTCAAATCGTCATTTGTACGGGGTGCAGTTTCATCCGGAAGTAGCGCATACGCCATGCGGCAAGGACATCCTGGAGAACTTTCTATTCCGCGTTTGCCGGTGCCGTCCGTCCTGGACGATGAAATCCTTCGTGGAATCGGCTATTGGCGCGATTCAGCAAAAAGTTGGGAGCGATTCTGTAATCTGCGCCTTGAGCGGAGGCGTGGACTCCTCGGTCGTCGCCGTCCTTCTTCACAGGGCTATAGGAGAGAGGCTTCACTGCATTTTCGTAAATAACGGGCTTTTGCGAAAGGGGGAGGCTGAAACCGTTCAAAGAGTATTCCGCGATCATTTCGCAATTAATCTCATCTACATCGACGCATCCACCGAGTTTCTCGATGGCTTGCGGGGGGTCTCAGACCCGGAACGCAAGCGGAAGATAATCGGCAATCTTTTTATCGAGGTCTTCGAGCGCGAGGCAGCCCGAATCAAGGACGCCCACTATCTCGCGCAGGGCACTCTCTACCCTGACGTGATCGAAAGCGTATCCTTCAAAGGGCCATCAGCTACCATAAAGACCCATCACAATGTCGGGGGTCTGCCCGAAAGGATGAAGTTTGAGCTGATCGAACCGCTCCGTGAGCTTTTCAAGGACGAGGTGCGGCTGGTTGGCCGGGAACTCGGGCTTCCCGAAAGAATAATCATGAGGCATCCCTTCCCGGGTCCGGGCCTGGCGATCCGCATGATCGGCGAATTAACATCCGCTAACCTCGAAATTTTACGCGAGGCGGATGCAGTGATCCAGGAGGAAATCGAGGCCTCCGGCTGGTACGAACATGTATGGCAGTCTTTTGCCGTGTTGCTTCCCGTCAGGTCGGTCGGGGTCATGGGCGATGAGCGCACCTATGACCAGGTGATCGTCCTGCGGGCTGTGGAAAGCGTGGACGCAATGACGGCGGACTGGGCGAAACTTCCCTACGAGGTTCTGGGGCGGATTTCAAACAGGATCATAAACGAAGTAAAAGGCGTAAACCGCGTCGTATACGACATCTCATCAAAGCCGCCAAGCACGATTGAATGGGAATAAATTGCCGGATTCACACAGGGACTGGTTAAGCCTGCCTCTTCACCCCGAGAGGGGACCGCAATGTATACGGAAACCCACCGTTTCTACCGCTATCAGCATCAGGCGCAAAAAGGCTGGGAAAGCTTCCAGGTAAAATACCGCGAAACCGATCTTTGGATCAGGGCTCGGCAAAACCTGGAGCGGGAAGCTATGCAGGCAGTTTTAACCTGCCGTCTTCAACTCGAGAACTATATCGCCGCCCATGAGGACTTCCTGCGGTCGCTCGTGCCGCTCCCGGACGATCCTGTCGCTCCTCCCCTGGTCCGCCGAATGCTCAAAGCGGCGGCTGCCGCCAGGGTTGGGCCTATGGCAAGCGTCGCCGGCGCGATAGCCCAGGCTGTCGGCGTCGCCCTTAAACAGTTTTCCGATTCCGTAATAGTAGAAAACGGCGGCGACTGCTATCTCGACTTGAACGAGGAAACCACTGTCGGAATTTTCGCCGGACCGGACTCCCCTTTCACCGGCAAAATAGCCATAAAGCTCGGTCCAGAGCGATTCCCAATAGGCATTTGTACTTCATCGGGTACCGTCGGCCACTCTCTCAGCCTCGGCAAGACGGACGCGGTGACCATCATTTCACCAGACGCGGCCCTGGCCGACGCGGCCGCAACCCGTCTCGGCAACATGGTGAAAACTCAGGCCGATATCGACAAAGCCCTTGAGTTTGCTCCCCGGATCTCCTCGATCGAAGCGGTCCTTATTCTTATTAAAGACAAAATGGGGATCTGGGGGAATATTGAAATACTTCCTATATAGATAGCACCCCTCCGCTGCGGCCCTGCAGGATTGAAAATCCTTGTTTTTTAACTGTTTATTGCTATAGTGACACGTTGAATGTGAGCCATGGGGCGCATTGAGCGCGCATTCCGGGACTCATCGGGGAAGGCATACCAGGCTGGATGAAAATAGTCGTAATGTCCGACACTCACCTAAGCAAGGCGACAGACGAGTTCAAAGCCATGTGCTCCAAATTCTGCGATGACGCCGATATGGTGATCCATCTCGGGGACATGGAAAAAGTTGAGATACTGAACTACCTGGAGCGGTACACGCTTGAAGCTGTCGCCGGCAACATGGATGACTATTCGATTCAGCAGCGGCTCCCGGCCAGCAGGATAGTCAAGGCGGGCGCATTTCGCCTGGGCATCGCTCACGGGTGGGGATCGCAAGATGGAATCCGGCAGCGGCTAAAACAGGAGTTCACCAGTGTTGATGCCATTCTTTTCGGGCATACTCATCAGCCACTCATTGTTCGGGAAAACGGGATGCTCTGGTTCAATCCCGGCTCCCCCTTCCTCGGGCGTGGAGATTCCCCGAAGAGCATCGGGGTACTGAGAATTCACGATAGAATCGAAGCTGAAATAGTTCACCTTTAGGAGAGGTCGTGGTGCACAATCTCTGGGCGCCGTGGCGTGTTGAGTATATTATCGGCAAAAAGCTGCCGGGCTGTATTTTCTGTCCTGAATACCACGGCCAGTCTGATGAGCAGCGTCTCATCCTTTACCGGGACGACCTCGTAATGGTGATGATGAACAGATTCCCCTATAACAACGGACACCTGCTCGTCAGTCCCTGGCGTCACATATCCTCTCTGGACGAACTTACCGCCGATGAAGAGCGTGACCTGATGAATTGGGTAAAGAAATCCACCCGCGTGCTAAAAAAGGTAATGCGTCCGGATGGATTCAACGTTGGGCTGAACCTAGGCCGGGAAGCCGGGGCAGGCTTCGAGGAGCACTTGCACTTCCATATCGTACCAAGGTGGCGGGGCGATACTAATTTTATGGCCGTTCTTGCCGAAGTCCGCAGTATTCCGGAACATTTGAAGCAATCCTACTCCAAGCTGTTACCCTACTTCATAAAGGAGAACGCCGATGAGGCTGTTTAAGCTGCTTGTAACACTGGTCATACTTGGTCTGGCAGCCCTTTTCATCTACCAGAACCTGCCGACGTGGACACAAACGGTTGGCTTCAAGCTTAATCTTGGCTTCTTCCAGACCGATCCCGCCGGTGGGCCGCAACTCGAACTGTATCTGGTCATCTTGATTGCGGGGCTGTGCGGCTTAATTGTCGGCTTAGCTCTCATGTTAAAACCTTATTTTAGAGTGCGCCGTTTGCTCAAGCGGGAGCGGATAGAGAAAAAACAGGCGGAAGAGGCCAACACCCTGAGGCAGGCCCGTTCGCAATCTCATGGAGAGGCTCTTAATCCCGCAAACCCGGTGGAGTAGGAAGGCCCATTCGATGCAAATCAGCCACAGCCAAGGCCCCGTGACATGAACTGAGGGCTTGGCTTGTCAGTTAAAAGTATCATAAAATTTCGAGGGCCGGCCGTTTCGAGCAGAAGCGGCCGGCCCTCTTTTTTGAGATTGGTCTCATCAAAAATCATGACGCCCTCGTTTTTATTGAACTCTACACGCATTAATGCCGAATAATTATTCGGAACGAAGCCTCAGATCACACAAAAGACGACGGAGTCAAGATGAAGCCCGAAATAGCGACAGGTTCGAATATTACGCCGGAACAAAGCGAGGTTGCCCCGCGCCCGGATATTTCCAGTAAGGCTGCCAGGATAGTTGAGATAACCGGGGACCTGCCACCGATGCCGCATATCGCAGCGCAGGTCATAAGCAAGCTCTCGGAGCCTGACTCCACAGCGCGGGATATTCACAACCTTATGCAAAAGGACCAGGCGCTTGCTGCCCGCGTACTCAAGGTGGCAAATTCTCCCTACTACGGGGCGTCGCGGTCCATCTCAACCCTCCGTGACGCTTGTATGTTCATGGGATTCGACGCGATCAGGTCTCTAATTATGACGGCGGTGATGAAAGGCATGTTTTCGAGTGTCAGCCTTTCAGAGAAACTTATTTGGGAGCATACGGTAGGCGTCGGCCTGGCGGCTAGAATAATAGGAGATGAGGTCAGCTTTCAGCGCAAAGAGCAGGCTTACCTCGCCGGGCTGATGCACGACGTCGGAAAGGCGGCCCTCCTTTTGCGGTCCCCTGCGGTCATGCGCGATGTTATGCAGGAAGTCTACAACGATGGTGCGGACTTCTTTGATGTAGAACTGCGACTACTGGGTTTCACCCATACCGATGTTGGGCAGATGATTGCCGACAAATGGCGCTTTGCCATCGAAATCGAAGACGCTATCGCAAACCACCACCAGCCAGGGCAAGCTAAATCGGCCCCGGAGCTCACACACATAGTCAGCGTGGCCAACTCGATTTGCCACAAACTGGAAGTAGGCCCCACACGTAAGCCGGACCTGGACCTTAGCGATATGGAGAGCACCAAAGCTCTTGGATTGAGCCCGGCATCCATAGAAAAAATCCTCTTGACGGTGAGAGAATCTCTTCAGGCTGAGGATTCAAGCGGAGTTTAACCCGGCCCTGCATGCGGTCATCCCGGGCAGAGTCAATCCTGCTCGCATTCAGCAGATGGCGCAGTTATGGAATATTTGTCCAGATAGCCTCTTGGGGTCACCATCCATCCATTCCAGATATAGGTCTGACTATTTCCCACGATTACCACCGACTGCATGTCCACCTCATCGAGGGGGAGGCGCCCGAACGTGGTCAGGCATTTCCACTGGCCTTCGCGCATTGCCTGGCGCACAATCGCCGCCGGGGTTTCAGCCGAACGATGGGCAAGGATTATCCGCCGGGCTTTTTCAAGCAAATCCGGTCTGCTCTTGCTCCGAGGGTTATAGAGTGCAAGGACGAAATCGGCCGCGGCTGCAGCCGAGAGTCTTTTCTCAATGAGCTCCCATGGGGTAAGGTGATCGCTCAGGCTCACTGCGGCAAAATCGTGCATAAGAGGCGCCCCTAAAAGGGATGCCGCCGCGTTGAAAGCTGGAATTCCGGGAATTACGCGCAGAACAAAACCAGAGGACCCGGCCCGTTCCTCCCCACCTGACGCAAAGACATTGATCTGTTTCTTTTTGCAGATATCCAACACCAGCCCGGCCATGCCGTATATACCTGCATCGCCGCTTGACAACAGGGCAACATGTTTGCCTGACAAAGCATGGTCTATCGCAGCCTGGCAGCGTTCCACCTCTTTTCGCATCCCGCTGGAAACGACGGTTTTATCCCGCAAAAGGTCGGTGACAAGATCCAGATAGGTCTTATACCCCAGCACGATTTCCGCTGACTCGAGCGCATCGAGCGCTTCCCGAGCCATATAGGATCTGTGTCCAGGCCCAAGGCTGATTATGAAGAGCTTACCCTGGCTATCGCCAGAGTGCAGTTTCCCGCTTTCCTTTTGGGCACGAGCAACTCCCGCGTCCCTGCGCTCCAAAGGGCGCTCGCTTCGCATACGCTTTTCGCTCCTACATGCCGGGCAACCGTTTCCGACGGATTCGGAACGGAAATGCCCTCTATCTGATCGAGGGTGCAAAAGTGAATCGGCCTGTCGAAAGCCTTTGCAGCTTCCAGAAGCCCGCGTTCGTCGGATTTGATATCCAGGCTCGCGAAGTTTCTTATCGAAAAAGGCGCAAGCCTGCTTTCCTTGAGTTTATTGCCGATAAATCCAATGAGTTCCTCTGAGGAGGTTCCCCTGTTGCAGCCGATTCCGATCACGAGGTTGGCAGGCCGAAGCTTGAGGCATTTTAAGCCTCTGACGGCCTCTAATTCCGAAACCCATATGCCAAGTTTTGCTCTAAGGGCAGCCGGATCCTCCCCGGCACTGACCAATCGCAAACCATGATCCGCCGGAAGATGCTTCAGCAGTAGCCCGTCGGGATCGAATATCCACATAGCCTCTTCATCCAGGATGGCGGCTTCGATTCTACTTAGTATTTCACGGTTTTCGATCTGCAATCCAGCACTTTTTGCGGCAAGGTCTATGGCTGGTTTGTCCTGGAGATCTGAAGCGGTCGTAATAACGGCCTGACCGCCAGTAATCGAAGCAACCTTTCTCGCCAGCTCGTTGGCCCCACCGATATGCCCCGACAAAAGGCTCACCGCAAAGCGGCCATCCTGGTCCAGGACTATGACCGCCGGATCACTTATCTTGTCTTCAAGAAGAGGCGCAACCATTCTAACCGCAATTCCGCAGCCCATTATGCAGATGACCGAATCACATTCCCGCCAGACAGACGGGAAAACCTCGGAAATTTTTCTGAAAAGAGTCATCCCGGGCAAAGCGTAGCGGTAGTTGCAAAAACAGGTGCTGCCCGGAATTTGAGCACTTATGCCTGCCGCCAATTCAGCACCCTTTCGCGTCAGGGCGAAAATGGCCGTCTTTTTATTGCCGCTACACGGGTTTTTCGGCGTCCCTGAACTGGTGACTAAACGTTTCGTCATAAAGCTTGGACCTTTTGCCCTTTTTACCGGCCGGACCGTTTTTTCTGAACACATCGCCAACGAGGATAATCGCCTGGCGCTCGATTTCAGCGCCCCGCACTTTGTCGGCAATGTTCTGAAGGGTGCCGCGGATAAGTTCCTGATCCGGCCAGCCGACCCGGTAGGCAACTATCGCGGGAGTGTCGGCCTCGTAATGTTCCGTCAGTTCCGCAACGACCTCTTCGATACGCTGAACGCTGAGGTAAATAGCCATGGTGGCACGGTGTGAAGCAAGGGCCGCGAGTTTCTCCTTCTCCGGCACACTGGTCCTGCCGCCTAGCCGGGTCAGGATCACAGTCTGTGAGACCTCGGGAATGGTAAGCTCCTGCTTCAATGCGGCAGCGGCTGCAAAGGCAGCCGACACTCCCGGTACTACCTCGTGAGCAATTTTGTCACGGTCCAGAAGTTCCAGTTGTTCGTTTATTGCGCCGTAGAGGCTCGGGTCCCCGGTATGGAGCCGAACCACGCGTTCTCCGGCCTCGTAGCCCTCCTTCAGCAGTGCATGAGTCTGCGTGAGGGTCAAGGATGCACTGTCATATGCCTTGACATTTTTCCTGCAGTATTGCAGCAGGGTCTCCGGAACAAGAGAGCCGGCATATACCACCCGGTCGGCCTCCTGCAGATAGCGCATACCCTTTACCGTGATAAGCTCGGGGTCGCCGGGACCCGCACCGATGAATCGAACAGGCTCGCCCATTTTACAATTCCTGATTGTGAACTGTTTGAAATTCGAGCATTAAAACATCCCAAAAAACGAACGATTTCCTTTTTCCCACCTTCAGGCAAAACTTGTCAAGAAGTGAGACATATTTGACAAAGAATAATAATTATTGAACAATCTCCGCATACACCTCTTTTTTCTCTTTTCCAAACAATACTTTTACACTATTATTACCGCGCCCAAAAGGGAATACCTCGGGGTCGTCTTCGCGACAATCTCCAAACTCTTGCTGCAGTTCGACGCGCTCGAATCCCACACCCGATTGATTGCTGGAGAGCATTCGTTTGCCCTTGTATCGTTTAATGTTATTTCGGGAAATCATCAAAAATTTCAGAGGTGTAGATGGTTATGAATACCAAAGGAAATGGGCCTGTTGGTTCCGTTATGGTAGTTGGCGGCGGGATTGCCGGCATGCAGGCGTCGCTCGACCTGGCCAACTCCGGATTTTATGTTTACCTGGTCGAAAAATCCTCCGCCGTAGGCGGGGTGATGTCGCAACTCGACAAGACCTTCCCCACAAACGACTGCGCGATGTGAGTCATCTCGCCCAAGCTGGTCGAGGTCGGCCGGCATCTCAACATCGAAATACTTACCCTTTCGCAAGTTCAGGAAATTACCGGTGAGCCGGGGAACTTCACGGTGCAGCTATTGCAAGAGCCCCGCCATGTCGACCCCTCCAAGTGCACTGGGTGCGGCGAATGCGCCAAAGTCTGTCCCGTCGAATGCAGCAATGAATACAATCAGGGTCTCAACAGTCGCCGTGCGGCATTCCGCAGGTACCCGCAGGCCGTACCGGGCGCCTTCGCGATCGAAAAGCACGGCACTTCTCCATGTAAAGCCACCTGCCCCGCTCACATTTCGGTCCAGGGGTATGTGGCTCTGACTGCTCAGGGCAAATACCGGGAAGCCCTGCAGCTTATCAAGGAAGAAAACCCCCTGCCCGCTATC
>Ga0326727_10001132_pt1 | contig 102515 bp, 77 predicted proteins | sample MB2enrmetagenome_FD_207643 | JGI IMG/M metagenome (GOLD analysis project Ga0326727, IMG submission 207643) | Lab enriched peat soil microbial communities from McLean, Ithaca, NY, United States - MB29MY | ecosystem: Environmental > Terrestrial > Soil > Wetlands > Peat | place: USA: New York... | reverse complement strand
GGTTACGATTGATTTCGTGATTAAACCAGCATTTCTTTTTCCCGGTCAGGGCTCGCAGTCGGTGGGGATGGGCCGCGATCTCTATGACCGCTTCCCTGCGGCGCGCGCGGTCTTCGATGAGGCTGACCGGGCGCTTGGCTTCCCGCTCTCGAAGATCATCTTCGAGGGGCCGGAAGAGACGCTGAAGCTGACCGAGCATACTCAGCCGGCAATTCTGACCGTTTCGGTTGCGTCAGCACGCGTGCTGACGGAGCGTGGGATTGCGCCGGCGATGGCGGCGGGGCACTCGCTGGGCGAATACTCGGCGCATGTGGCTGCGGGGACGCTAAGCTTTGGCGATGCGGTGCGCGCGGTGCGCCTGCGCGGACGCTACATGCAGCAGGCGGTCCCGGCGGGCGAGGGAGCGATGGCGGCGGTGTTGGGGCTGGATGCGGCGCTGATCAGGGTCATCTGCGAGCAGGTTACGGACCAGCTTACGCCGCTGCCCGGCGACCCGGCGGCGCAGGGATTCGACGCGAAGCTGGCGGTGGTATCTGCCGCGAATTTGAACTCGCCCGGGCAGACGGTGATCTCCGGCGCGGTGGGCGCGGTGGAGCGGGCCGCGACGCTGTGCAAGCAAGCGGGGGCCAAACGGACGGTCACGCTGCCGGTGAGCGCACCCTTCCATTGCGCACTGATGCAGCCGGCGCAGGACCAGCTGGCGAAGGACCTGGCGGGGCTGGAGTTTCACGACCCGGCGTTTCCGGTGGCTGCGAATGTGAGCGCCATACTGGTGACGACGGGCGATACCGCGCGCGAGGCGCTGGTTGCGCAGGTGACCGGAGCGGTGCGCTGGGTGGAGTGCATTGAGCTGCTGCTGGCGCAGGGCGCAACCCACTTCGTCGAGGTTGGGCCGGGCAAGGTCTTGAGCGGACTGATGAAGCAGATCCAGGGCAAGGATGCAGCGACGCCGGTGCTGAACGTGGAAGATGCCGCGTCGCTGGAGAAGACGGTTGCGGCGTTGGGCAGTAGTTGAGCGTGCGTCGTGCGGCGATTTTAAATGATCTTCGTCGAATGTCGATAAGATTCTGACAAGGTGCTGTGGATGCGGACAGCGATCTGGGGACTGCCGATTTTGATGGTCATGGGCTGCGGTGCCGCCGTGGCGCAATCCGCAGAGGCGCCGGCGCAGCCATCGACTCAACAGGCTACGGCTCCGAACGCTTCGCCGGAGTTCGAGGTTGCGACGGTCAAGCCCAGCGATCCGGCCAACTGCTGTGCGCGGACGTGGCACCGCGATGCGAGGCGCTTCTTCACGAACAATACGAGTTTGAAGTGGTTGATCCGGTGGGCGTATGGGCTGAACGACAAGCAGATCGTGGGAGGGCCGGCGTGGTTGGACGTGGATCGGTTCGACGTGACGGGGCAAATTGAAGGGACGAAGCCCGCGAACGATCAGGAGTGCCGGATCGCGATGCAGAAGCTGCTCGCCGACCGGTTCCAGTTGCAGTTCCATCACGAGAGTAGAGAGATGAGCGCCTACGCGCTTTCGATTGGCAGGGGAGGGCCTAAGCTGACCAAGAGCGACCCCGAGAAGGACAAGGAGCCGGTGATCGCTCTGAGCGGAGGCGTTGGGCAGACGATGCGTGGTTATGCGCGTGATGTGACGCTGGCGGTGTTTCTGGGGGGACCTGCAGCGCATCGCTCTGGATCGGCCGATTGTCGATCGCACAGGGCTCAGCGGCACCTATAACATCCAACTTGAGTTCACCCGCGAAGACATCGGCTCGCTGGGTATGGCGCAGCTGCCCGATAATGCGGCCCCCAATTTGATTACGGCGCTCAACGAGCAGCTTGGGCTGAAGCTGGAAGGGGTGAAGGTGCCCGTGGATGTTCTGGTGATCGACCGCGCGGAGCCGCCTTCGGACAACTAGATTTCTAACCGGCTACGATTAGGAATTAGGAGATCCAAACATGCAAGCAGGCGATGTGGTGGAAGATTTTGCGCTGGAGAATCAGGACGGCAAGACGGTCCATCTGAGCGATTACAAGAAGTCGCCGGTGGTGCTGTTCTTCTATCCGCGGGCGGATACGCCGGGCTGCACGCTGGAGTCGTGCGGCTTTCGCGATGCGTTCGAGAAGTTTCAGAAGGCCGGGATCGTGGTGCTGGGCATCTCACGCGACACGGTGAAGGCGCAGAAGAAGTTCAAGGACAAGTATGAACTTCCTTACGACCTGCTCGCCGATCCAGACATGGTGCTGATCAAGCGCTTTGACCTGCTGAAGGAGAAGAAGATGTACGGCAAGCCGGTGACCGGCGTGGAGCGGACCACGTATGTGATTGGGCCGGACACCGGCAAGGGCCAGCGGCTGCTGCATGTCTTTCCCAAGGTGACGCCCGCGGGACACGCCGAGGAAGTGTTTGCGCTGCTGAAATCGAAGTCCGGCGGGAAGGGCTGAGTGGGCGCAGCGATGGTCGGCGGTGCGGCGGGCGTAGCGGCGCTGGGTCTGGCCTATGGCGGCTGGAGGTATGCGTCGGAGTGGCCGACGTCGCAGCTCTTCGGGAGGACGCTGATTGCGGGTGACGATCGGGGCGAGGTTGCGCTGACGTTTGACGATGGCCCGAACGATGCGGCCACGCCGCAGCTGCTTGAAGTGCTGGCGCGGCATGGGGTACGCGCGACCTTCTTCGCGATGGGGAGCTTCGCGCGGCTGCGGCCGGAGATCGTACGGGAGGTGGTAGCGGCGGGCCATAGGCTGGGCAACCACACCATGAGCCATCCAAAGCTGTCGGTGCAGCCGGCGGCGGGGGTGCGGCAGGAGCTGGCGGAATGCAGCGCGGTGCTCGAAGACATTACCGGAGTTGCGGTGAAGTACTTTCGGCCGCCGTTTGGGGCGAGGCGGCCTTATGTGCTGCGTGCGGCGCGGGAGCTGGGGCTGACGCCAGTGCTGTGGAACGTGACCGGGTACGACTGGAAGCCGATTGGGGTTGAGGGCATCCTGAAGAATCTGGATGCGGGGATCGCGCGGAATCGGCGGCGGGGGTGCGGGTCGAACCTGCTGCTGCACGACGGCGGACACAGGGCGATGGGTACGGCGCGAATGGATACGGTGCGCGCGGTGGACCGCCTGCTGACGGCGCACGCGGGGACGGCGACGCGGTGGGTGGCCGTGGATCGGTGGCACGCAGGTTGAGAAGAGGCCGGGGCTGAAGCCCCTTTGCTTTGGTGGCGGATTACCGCGGGCTGAAGCTCGCTGCTACTCCGGGCGGCGTGTTGGCGGCTTCCGCGGCAAGCAGTTTGCGTTTGCGTTCGATGCCCCAGCGGTAGCCGGTGAGCGAGCCATCCTTGCCGATGACGCGGTGGCAGGGAACGGCGATCGCGACCGGATTGGCGCCACAGGCGGCGGCGACGGCGCGGGTGGCGGTTGGACTGCCAAGCTGTTTGGCGATCTCCGCGTAGCTGCGCGTTTGGCCGCGGGGAATGTCGCGCAGCGCTTTCCAGACGCGTTGCTGGAAGGCGGTGGCGCGCACGTCGAGCGGGAAGGTTGCAGCCAGCGGATGTTCGGTGGTCTGGCTGGCGACGAAGGCGACGGCATCTGCGAGCCAGCCGGTATTGCCTTTGGCAGGGACGAGTTGGGCCTGGTTGAAGCGCTGGCGCAGATCGGTGATGAGCTCGGCATCGTCGCGACCAAAGGCGATGGCGCAGACGCCGGCGGGGGTGGCGGCGACCAGCATCCGGCCGAGCGGACTGGCCGCGGTAGTGTAGCGGATGAGCAGGCCCGCGCCGCCCTGGCGCATGACGCGCGGGGTCATCCCCAGGGCCTCGCTGCTGGTCTCGTAGAGGCGGCTGGAGGAGCCGAAGCCGGCCTCGTAGATGGCGTCGGTGATGCGCTTGGCGGCGGGCTGGGGAGACCGATGCGGTTGAGCGGGGCGCAGGGCATCCTTGAAGAGGGCGACGCGCTGGGCCTTGGCGAATTCGCCGGGCGAGACGCCGAAGACACGGCGGAAGCCGCGCAGAATTGTGAGTCGGCTCGCGCCGGTAGCCTTGGCCAGGTCGGCGAGCCGGGTGGTTTCGGACGCGTGCGCGGTGAGGTACTCGGCGGCGGCGGCGATGACGGCGGCCTGCGGGTCGGGACGCGGAATGGCGCGGTCAGGCTCGCAACGCTTGCACGGGCGGTAGCCGGCCTGCTCAGCGGCGGCTGCGGTGGGGAAGAAGCTGACGTTCTTGCGCGCGGGTCGGCGGCTGGGGCAGCTTGGGCAGCAATAGATCTTGGTGGATTTGACCGCGTAGAAGAACTGGCCATCGGCGCGGGCGTCGCGCTGCAGCACCTGCTGCCACTGGCGTCCGGGAAAGAGGCTGGGGATGGCAGGGGAGGGTGCAGGACTCGACGTTGGTGCTAATGGGGCTGGGGCTGGCGGTTTGATCGCCAAAGGTAGATCGGTGGGGCGTGGGTTGGACATGCAATGCGCTCTCATAACCAGTATCTTCGCGCACGGCGGATTATGCGACACTCCGCGATGTTCAGAGAAGTCGCGAGGCCGGCCGGGTCGTTTACGGTCATGGCACTCGGCGGCCTGTCTGGTAGCCTTGAATTCTATGCATGAGGGTGTGCCTGGCTCGGGGCCGGCTGCGGCTAGCAGCGCGCGGATGCTCAGCGAACGCCAGTTCTGGGGCTGGACGGCGGTCGGGCTGGGCGTTATCGCCTTTTGCAAGGGAATTCGCGAGCCGAACTCCTGGTCGTACACTCAGGCGCAACTGAACTACAGCGTGGGGTTTATGCGGCGCGGCCTGTTTGGGGCAGCACTGGGGCGCCCGCTGGGGCTGAACCAATATGCGCATTTCGTGGTGTTCTCGACGATTCTACTGGTGCTGCTGTTCGCCGTGCTGGCTCTCTTTGTTTACCGGACGAAGCTGGCAGAGCGAACTCCCCCGGGCGAACTGATCGCGGTGTACGCGTCCAGCTACAGCGTGACCTATCTTGCCCACCTGAACGGCTATCTTGACATTCCATTGGCGCTGCTGTGCATTGGCCCGCTATTCGTGCGCTCGACCGGGTGGCGACTGGCGCTGGCTGCCGTATCGACGACTTTGGGAATCCTGATCCATGAGCAATTCTTCTTCGCGTTTCTCCCTATCTTGATTGTGAGCGTGCTGTTCGGCGCGGCTACGGGCGAGACGGCGGGACAAAGGAGGCTGGGGTGGGCCGGCGCAATCCTGCTCGCTGTTCTGGGCCTGGGGCTGACGGGCTATCTGGGACGGTACTGCTCGCTTTCAGACGCCCAGGCAGGGCAGTTGCAGCGCTCGATTGCGCAGCAGGTTGACCGTCCGCTGCAGCCGGAGGTGGTGAAGGTGCTGCCACGCACCCCTCGCGAGAATATGGCGATCATGAAATCGGTGTGGGAGCGGCCGACCTTTCTGCCGGCGCAGGTGGAGAGCCTGCTGTTGTTCGGCCCCACTGCCGCGGTGCTTTCGTGGGCGACGCTTCTGCTGCTGCGGCGATGGATGCCGGGCGCGCACCGCTGGCTCTACGCGGCGGTGCTGCTGGCGACGCTGGCGCCGCTGAGCCTGCATTTGCTGGGATGGGACAAGAATCGCTGGAATGAGTTGCTCAGCCTGAACGCATTCATCCTGCTGCTGATGGTTACCAGGCTAGTGGGCGGCGAGCCGGTCGAACTTCCGTTGCGGCTGCGGCGAGCGTGTCTGTGGGTGATGCTGCTGAATATGGCGTCTGGCGGGGGCATGATGGATTATCGCCATATTCGTCCGTTTCCGTTTATCCGGAATCCGGATGCGGCGCAGGGCGAGCCGTATCCACCAGCGGTCCCAGGCAAGCCGCTTTAGGTTTGGGGGATTTGAGCAGGCAGGGGGGCCGGCACCGCGGGGCGAGGACCCAGGACAACGTCGGCGAAGGCCGGAGCGACCCAGGTCGCAAACAAGGCGCAAAAGAGGAGCGCTTCCGTTCCGAAGGTAACTAGATAGATGACTCCGGTCAGCGCCCCTTCGGGTGCGGCGTGGCTGATCATGGTGAGGGCGAGCAGGCCCCAGGGGGTGGCGCGCAGGTCTCCGAAGAGGGAGTCGAACACGACGAACAGAAGGAACCAGACCAGAGGGGCGACGACCAGGACGCCAGTCCAGGTTGCCATGTGATAGGCCTCCGAGGTGGGGCTGAAGGCGATGCCCACGCCGGTCTCCTCGTCCTCGGCGATGCCCGTAATCTCATGCATGTAGACATTGCCGAAGTTGGTCTTCGGCTTGTTCGGCCAGAGCACGTGAGGAACCGCATTCTCGGCCGCCAGCGCCAGCGGGAGCAACCCGAACACCCGGCCCTGGTCGGTGAGGTTGATCAGGCCATCGTCCACGGAGACGAATTGGAGGCGGTCCCAGAAGCCCTGGGGCTTGTTGTAGTAGGTGGTATAGTCGGTGACCTCTTCGAATTTTTGCCTGGTTTCTTCCGGGTGTTCCAGCAACTGGGTGGTGGTGGCAATCTTCTGGCTCAGGGAGATATTAGGCCCGTTGAAGCGGCGCCCATACTGCGAATAGGGGACCAGATAATGGAAGACGATGAACGCGGTGAGCAGGCAGGAGAACACCTGCAGGGCGGAGAGCCTGTAGCGCAGCGCGCATACCGGAATCAGCCAGCAAACCATGGGGGTCAACATTCCCTGTTTGGAGAAGTTGATGATTCCGTAATAGACAAAGAAGTAGACGGCGGCGAGAAGGATCGGTACATTGATGCTCCGCGAGCCGCCGCTGCGGCGAATCTGGTACATCACGCCAATGATGATGCCGAGCGGGATCAACTGGTTCAGTTGGGCAAAGCCGGTGGCCAGCTTGGCCCCGCTTTCACCGAGCAGAGAAATAAGAAAAGGGGCTGCCGCTCCAAAGACGATGCACCCGATGGCGGAGCGGTACATCTCCGACTCTTTGAGCACATTCTGCAGCAGACCGGACTTGCGCGAGAAGCGGCGGCTGACGATGACGGCGGCCAGCATCGCGGCGATGCTGCCGACGTAGGCCTCAATGGTGGTATGCGGGTCTAGCAGATTGGACTGGGCCGGCTCACCCAGGTAGGCCTTATAGCAGACGCCGAGGATCACGACCAGGGTGGAGTAGAAGAAGACATACGCGCCGGAGGCCCGGGTGAGACCTCCTGCCATATTGAAAGCAAAGGCCGCAATCATGATAAACGCGGCGCAACCGGCGCTGAAGTAGAGAGCGGTGTGCTCCATGCTCTGGATCATGAAGAGCACGACGGCAAAGATGGCGACGCGATTGAGCGGGATGCGTTCTGGGAAGGGAATGCGCACGAGATTTGCCCTCAGTTTAGCAGGTGGGTGATGGGCCCGGGCGAGGCCTGGCGGGGAGGGGCATCTTGCCGCTGGTGCTGGAACCTGAGAGCATTTGAACTGAGGTTACGCAATGGCGTTCGACAATGTTAAGGGCATTCTGGGCGTCGGTTCCCCGGTTACCAGCTTTAAGATGCTCCTGATGCAGGGCGCTGCTTCGCGTCCCGCGCTGGGCCCCATGTTCCGGGCCATGTTGCAGCCTTTCGTCAGGCAGGGACAGATCCAGCTGCGTTACCGCACCTACAACCGGTCGATGGTGTCGTACGTGCGGGTGTCGGACCTTTACAGCGATTATTTCAGTTCGCGCGAGTTGTGCATCGACGATGTGTATCCGCTGGACTACGGATTTCACCCCGATCTGGTGATCGACGGCGGAGGCAACATCGGCATGTTCACGCTGCGGGCGCTGGCCGGGCTGGAGGCGCATGGCAACGGCGCGACGAGGGTGGTGGTGTGTGAGCCCGTGCCGCAGAATATAGAGCAGATTCGCCGGCATCTGGCGCTGAATGGGATGCAGGCTGAGATCCTTCCGGTCTGTCTGGGGGGGGCTGCGCGGAAGATCCCTTTCTATTGCCGCGAGGCGAACCAGGGCAGCTTCGACTCCGGGAAACCGTATAGCTCGGTCATCGAGATTCCAGTGATCACCTTGCACGACGCAATCGGATCGGCCCCGGCGGAGCGGATTCTGATCAAGCTGGACATTGAGGGCATGGAGGTCGAGGCGCTGAGCGCGTTCATCCCGTCGGAGCGCAGAGCTGTTTACCTGGTCGGCGAACTTCATCAGGTGGCCAGGAACGCACCCTTGATGGAGGAGTTGTTTCGCGCGCACGGATGGACGCTGGAGTTGATCAACATTGCCAACGATCTTTGCAGCTTTCGCGGATGCTCTCCGGCGGCGTTGCCGCTGCTGCCCTCGATGCAGGCTCCGTCGGGAAACGGCAGAGCTTAGGCCGGGTAGGCAGCACGTCAAAAGCGGGACGATTGCCTGAAAACGATCTGGTATCCTCGATTGGGGGGCGTCCCGATCAGTGAATCCATGGGTTATCAAGGCGCGTTCGCTTGCTCGCAAGGCGGGCGTGATTGGGCTGATCAATCGCGTGCGGCCCTCCGGTTCCTACGAGGAAGGCGTCCACAAGGCGTTGGCCGGTGCCGTGAGGCCCGGAGATGTGGTGTGGGACGTCGGGGCGAACGTCGGCATCTACACAGAGCAGTTTTGTAGTTGGGTGGGCCAGGATGGCTTTGTAGTTGCTTTTGAGCCGTGGGCGGAATCGTGCGCTCGCATCCGGGAGCGCTTGTCCGATTGCTCATGGCTACAGGTGGAATGTGTCGCGCTGGGGGATGCCGATGCGCAGGGCCGGCTGGTGACGGAGTCCGATTCGGTGGAGAACCACATTGCGACCGAGGCCGACAGTTTGGACGGCGATGCCGGGTCGTTTCCCATCACGATCTGCCGGGGCGATACGGCAAGCAAACGCCTGGGACGGATTCCTAATGTGATCAAGGTGGACGTGGAAGGCTTTGAGGAAGAAGTGCTGAACGGTATGGGAGAGATGCTGGCGTCAGACACGCTGCGCAGCGTGTTGACGGAGGTTCATTTCTTGAAACTTGAGAAGCGGGGCAGGTTGACTGCGCCGAGCCGCATTGAAAAGCTTCTGCAGGGCAAGGGTTTCAAGACGAGGTGGGTGGATGCGTCGCATCTGTTTGCTACTCGGTGAGAGGCTGCTGCGCCCGGGGGCACGATGATTGAACGCGAGCTCTCCGACGGCAGGGTGTGGGACGTATGCGTGGTGGGAACGGGGCCGGTGGGCATGGCCATGGCTCTGGAGTTCGAACGCCTGGGGGATGAGGTGCTGCTGCTGGAGGCGGGGGGGAGCGAAGCCGATCCGGCGTCGACTGAGGCTTCGCGGGCGCAGATTGTAGACCCCGATCGCCACGCCGCCATGGAGATTGCGGTGTGCCGGGCGCTGGGCGGGACCTCGTGGATCTGGGGTGGGCGGTGCGTGGCCTTCGACGATATCGACTGGGTGCATCGGGACTACGTGGCGGACGCGCGCTGGCCCATGGGCCATGATGAGATTCGCCCCTGGTACGCCAGGGCGGCCGAGTACCTGCTCTGCGGCAATGACGTGTTTTCCATCCCATACAAGCGTGCGCTGACCGGCGGGCTGACGCTGGATGGCGTGGAGCGCTGGTCGCGCGAACCGAAGGTGATTCTGGAGCACCGCGATCGGCTGCTGGGGTCGGAGCGCATCAGGCTGGGCCTGCGAAGCACGGTGACCGGCCTGAACCTGAGCCCGGATGGGCAGCGGGTGGAGAGCCTGGCCGTGAGTACGCCGGAGGGAGCGCGCACGGTGAAGGCGCGGCGCTTTGTGCTGGCCATGGGAGGGGTGGAGACGACGCGGCTTCTGCTGCACACGCAACGGCGCTGGCCCGGCCACTTTGGCGGTGCGGGCGGGGCTCTGGGCAGGTACTACATGGGCCATATCTCGGGAAAGATCGCGAGCATCGTTTTCGATGATCCGGCCGCGATCGGCGATCTGGATTTCAAGCTGGATGAGAGCGGGGCGTACCATCGCAGGCGGTTCATGCTGACGACGGCGATGCAGTTGCAGCATAAAGTGCTGAACACTGCGTTCTGGCCGGACAATCCGTCGTTCTATGATCCCAACCATGGCAGCGGCGTACTCTCCGCGGTCTTTCTGGCGCTGGCGTTTCCGCCGACGGGACGGCAGTTGCTGCCGGAGGCGATTCGCAGGGCGCATACCGGGCCCAAGCCCTATCCGCTGGCTGCGCATCTGCGCAATGCGATCTTGGGCGCACCGCGCGGCGCTGGAGACATCTACCGTATCCTGCGCGACCGTTTTGTCAAGAAGCCAAAGAAACCGGGATTCCTGGTGGCCAACAAGGGCGGCAAGTATGCACTGCACTACCATGCGGAGCAGGTCCCCGATGCGAATAGCCGCATCACGCTGGCGGACGAGAGCGATTCCTTCGGCATGCCGCGGGCGTTGATCGATCTGCGGTTCACGGAGCAGGATGTGCAGAGTGTGATCGATTCCCACGCGCTATTGGACAAGGCGCTGCAGCAGAATGGAATTGGCCGGCTGCAGTATCTGTATCGCCCGCAGGAGCTGCGCGGGCGGGTCTATGCGCAGGCCGCGGACGGCTATCATCAGGCAGGCACCACGCGCATGGGCGAAGATGCGGGGCAAAGCGTCGTGGATGCAGCCCTGAAGGCGCATGGAGTGGAGAACCTTTTCGTGGCCTCGTCCAGCGTGTTTCCCGCGTCGGGGCAGGCCAACTCCACGCTGCTGGCAGTCGCCTTTGGGGTCCGCCTGGCGCATCATCTGCACGCACAGAAGGCGGAGCTAGCGTAGTACGCGGTGAAGGCGGAGAGGCGACATGCAGGAGATAGAACTCGGAAGCTCCGGCCTGCGGGCGCCACAACTAGGATTCGGCTGCTCGGCGATCCTGGGTAGATCGGGGAGGGCCGACTCGTTGCGGGCTTTGGCTGCCGCATGGGACAACGGCATCCGGTTTTTCGACACGGCACGCTCGTATGGATACGGAGAGTCGGAGGCGCTGCTCGGAGAGTTTCTGCAGGGCCGCCGCGATCAGGCGGTGATTGCCACCAAGTTTGGCATCCTGGCGGCGAATCAAGCGGGCTGGAAGCGAGTGGCCAAGGCGGTTGCGCGCAAGGTCCTGGCGATCGCTCCGGGAGCGCGCTCCGTGCTGCAGAAGGGAGCGGCAAGCCAGTTCACCCCGGGCCAGTTCACGGTTCCGGTGCTGCAGCAGAGCATTGAGCAGAGCCTGCGCAAGCTCAGGACCGATTGCGTGGACCTGTTGTTTCTCCATGCAGCGCCGAGCAGCGTTCTCGATCAGGACGATCTGCTGGAAGCTATGGGCAGGCTGGTGGAGGCGGGCAAAGTGAAGCTGGTCGGGCTTTCCGCCGAGCCGGACGTGGTTGAGCTTGCGGTGGGTCGGCAGACGAAGCCGCTGCGGGCGATGCAGCTTCCCTGCAACGTATTCGAACTGTCGGCTGCGAACCTGGCAAAGCGCAGCGCGAACGATTACGTATGGGTGGCAAACCACCCCTACGGCGGTGTGGCCCGGGTGCAGAGGTGCCGGGAGATTTTGCGGGCGATGGCAGGGAATCGCGAGTGGGACGCGACCCTGCGCGAGAAACTGGGCGCTGTGGAGAACGGGGTTTTCGCCGACATCGTGCTGAACGTGATTCTGCGCGACAGCGGGATTCATGTGGTGGTGCCCGCGATGATGCGGGTGGAGCATATTCGGGCCAACGTGGAGGCGGTGGCGAACTCGCGTTTCGATGCCCGGGAGATCGCCCAGATTCGCCAGGTACTGGAGTCGGCTTCCGAGCCGCGCGAAGGGGACGGGCGGGGAGGGGGCTAGGCAGGTTCCGGGGGAGGCGAAAACGGTCAAATTCCTTTGATTTGGCCCCGGCAATCGCTTATGGTATGGAGCGAGTGGCGGCCTGCGAGGAACATGGCGCAAGAAGGTAGAGTGGCGGCATTCGGGGAAGAGTTGCGGCGGGCGCGGGAAGAGCGCGGGGTGGCCTTTGAGACCATCTGCGACGCCACCAAGGTGCCGGCAAAGCATCTTCGTGCGCTGGAGGCAGGCGCCCTGGGGGAGTTGCCGGGCGGTGTTTTCAGACGGGGGTTCGTGCGCAGTTACCTGGGCGTGCTGGGGTTGGAGGAAGACGCCTGGATGAAGCGTTTCGAGGAGAGCTGCCGGGAGAGCGGAATGCTGGATCCGGCCGAGCTGGAGTGGGCTGAATTTGCCGAAAACGTCAAAAACAACCGGGTTGTGATACGCCGGCGGATGAGAGCGCGGGGGGTGTTGGTGGGGGTGTTGCTGGCCGCTTTGGCGGTGGCAGGGTGGTGCGGGTGGAGGCTGGCGACCCATCGGAGGCTATTTCCCGCCCCGATGATATGGACCGTCCTAAATTCTTGGGTTGACAACGCCACGTCTAGGTAATTTACTGTTTCCTCGATTGAAATTGTTTGTAAGCGCGCGCCGAGAACCAAAATCGCCGTCGCGCGCTACATTCACGGCATGACCGCTCTTCGGCGTTTGTCCAATACCGGGGGCCGGCGAGCTGGAGCTTAACGCAGATAAAAAGGCCGGCAAAGCCCGTCGGATGTATGTAGGTAAGTTTTTCAGGAGATGATGATGACGCTGTCTAGACGCTGGGTACGCGGTGCGGTATGGGTTGTGCTGTTGATGGCGGGTTCATTGCTGGCCCGTGGGCAGGAGATTGCAGGAAGCATCAGCGGGACGGTCGTGGATGCAACCGGGGCGAGCGTAAGCGGTGCCGTCGTTACCTTGACGAATACCGATCGAGCGTTTGTGGAGCGCACTCTGAAGACGGACAAAGTCGGGTTCTATACGGCGACCTCGCTTCCCCTGGGCAACTATTCCGTCTCCGTAGCGGCCAAGGGATTCAAGACCGCTGCCGTGACCGGGCTGGTGTTGCACGCCAACGAAGCGCTGAAGGTGGATCGGAAGCTGGTGGCGGGCGATGCATCGGAGACCGTTGCGACGGTGGCCGGTCCGTTGCCGGTGAATCTTGAGAATGGCCAAAGCATAGGCGTGATCACGGGCGACCAGACGCGGGAGCTGGTGACGAGCACGCGCAATTATGCGGAGTTGTTGACCCTGCAACCAGGCGTCGTCTACGTCGGGACCAACGACCAGCTCTATTCCGGGGGATCGCTGCCATCGAGTACGGGCAACCAGCTGCTCTTCTCGATCAACGGAGTGCGTCCGACGGCCAACAACTTTACGGTGGACGGCGCGGACAATCTGAACCGCGGTGGAGCGAATGCCCTGATCGCGGGCGGGGACCTGACCCAGCTCACCACCCCCAGCATCGACGCAATCGCCAACGTGACTACCCTGCGCGGCACCTACGAGGCCCAGTATGGCCGGGACGCGGGCGGCCAGGTGAACGTGGCCACGCTCTCGGGAACGAACAGACTGCACGGCACCGTCTACGAGTTCTTCCGCAACGACATCTTGAATGCAAATAACTACTTCAACAACCTGGCCGGGGTCACCCGTCCCGACCTGCGCTACAACGATCTGGGGTTTACCGTGGGCGGCCCGGTGGTGATTCCGCACTTCTATAACGGCAAGAACAAGACATTCTTCTTCTATTCGGAGGAGATCCGGAGAGTCGTCAACTACGGCACGTCGATGGCGCTGGTGCCAACGGCCAACGAAAAGCTGGGCATCTTCAATGGCGCGGTATGCGCTCCCGGCGGTTTTTCGACGACGACCGGCGTCTGCAGCACCTATACGACGACGCCCTACACATCAGCCCAAATTTTCAATGTCAATGGGGTCGCGACCTCGCAGTCTGCGTATGTCAACGACGTCTTCAACAATCTTCCTCTTCCGAACCCCGCTGGCAGCCAGGACCCGCACACCCTCACCAGCAACGTGCGCAATGTGTTCAACGACGCGCAGGAGTTTGCCCGCATCGACGAGACGCTGGGGAGCAAGGTCAATATCTTCTATCACTATCTGCACGACAGCCTGCCGACCACCGAGGGCTTAGGGCTGTTCACCCAGGGGGCGACTGGCACACCGGGCTTGTTCAGCGGGATACCTGGGGTATCGACAACTCAGACGACGTCGCCAGGCACGCAGCACCTGGTGCATATCGCCATCGCCGCACGTCCGAATCTGCTGGTCGACATGGGCTACGCGTATAGCTCAGGGGCGATCCACAGCACGCCGGTCGGTTTGGCGGCGTCCTCGGTTGACAATGCCAATTCCCCGTCGATTGCAACGACTACGGCGATTCCCTACCCGAACCCGCTGGGGGTGGTCCCGAACCTGGTGTTCGCGGGAAACAACTTGACCAGCATTGTGAACGGCGGCATTTATAACGAGTCCAGCACCAACACGAACTATTTCGGCGACATCACCAAGGTGATCCGGCAACATACGTTCAAGTTTGGCGTCTCGTACAACCGCTACGAGAACAAAGAGAATGCGACCGGCAACGCCAGCCCGTATCCGCAAGGCAGCTTCACCTTCCAGCCCTCCACTCCCACGGCGGCGCAGTTGGCGGCGGTTGGCAGCGGCACGGTTGCGGCGAGCGCCCTCGAATCGGAGTTCGCGAACTTCCTGATTGGCAATGCCAACGGCGGATTCTCTCAAGGCTCGGAGTCAGAGATTCCGGATATGCACTCCGGCCAGATCGAATTGTATGGGCAGGACGACTGGAGAGTATCGCAGCGGTTGACGGTGAACCTGGGGGTGCGCTACAGCTACTTCGGTCAGCCCTGGGACAAGAACAACGAGCTGACTAACTTCGACCCCGCATACTACCAGCCATTCAACGCGGAGACGATCTCCAGCAATGGAAACCTGTGCACCGAGGCAGGCCAGACGACCGAGGTGATCTCGTTTAGCGCGACTGGTGTAAGCACCACCTACACCTTGGCGAACTGCCCCAACATCAATGGCTTGAACGCGTATCAGCCGAACACCAGCGCGGACCCGCTGAACGGTTTGATTATCGGCACTCCGGCCCTTATCGGCGCCGAGGATGCCACGGGGGTTTATTCTCTGAGCTATCCGTACGTTGCGCCAAACGGCGCACCCAGCATCCTCACCCACGGCTCTCCATGGGGACTGCAGGTTGGGCATGCTGAAAAACACGACTGGGCCCCCCGGATCGGGTTTGCCTACGACGTGTTTGGCGATCACAAGACGGCGCTGCGCGGTGGATACGGAATGATGTATGACGCCTCCGGTGTGAGCATGTACGAGCAGGAGATATTCAATAATCCTCCCTACGCGTACGTGGTCAACTATGCGGCCACCGGGCTGAGCGCTCCCTCCTGCCCGAACCAGGGCGCATCGCCACCGCAGACCATTTGCTACGGTACGACCGCCGGGACCTCGGCCACCAACCTAACGGCGCGTACGCTGTACGGTACGCCGGTCATCTACCAGACGCCTTACGTGCAGCAGTATTCGCTCGACATTCAACAGGCGATTACGCCAACGATGACCTTGGACGTGGGCTACTTCGGAGACCATGGGTCGCATCTGCTGGGTCGTGTGGACCTCAACGAAGCGCGTCCGGGAGCATTTGTTACAACCACCATCGGCTACGCGCAGTCCGCGAACTGCACTGCATTCACCAGCGCGGCCTGCGAGGCCCCGTTGAATCAGATCCGTCCCTACCTGGGTTACAACGCGATCAATTCGGTACAGACGATCTTCAATTCGAACTACGGCTCGCTGCAGGCGAAGATCACCAAGAAGTTCAGCGGCAAGAGCTTGATCGATGCGAACTACACCTGGAGCCGCAACCTCACCGACTCCCCGAACGACTACAACACAGCGGCGCAGAACACTTATAACCTGAACGCCGAGTATGCGCCCAGCCCTTACAATCGCAACGACGTTCTGACCATCGACGGCATATGGGACCTTCCCTGGTACCGCGAGCAGAAGGACATTATCGGAAAGATTGCAGGCGGTTGGGAGCTGTCGGGCATCTACGTTGTCAACTCCGGTCTTCCGCTCACCGTCACCATGTCCCCCGGCGGCACGGTGAACTATCAAGGATTGACCAGCGTTTACAACGGTAAGACCAACGGCGGTCTTGCCAACGACTCAGCGGGCCTCGGGATTCTTGGAGGAAGCCTGGCAAGTCTGCGCCCGAACCAAGTGCTGAATCCGAGTGTCGGCTACGGTCAGGTGGGCCTGCGGTCGAGGCTGAACTGGTTCAACCAGACCGCTTTTGCCGCACCCTCGGTGACCAGCTACCAGGTGGGCAATGAAAGGCCCGGAGGGGTCGACGGGCCGGGCTTCAACCGGCTGGACGTCGGGATCTTCCGTACCTTCAAGTTCCCCTACGGGACCAGCTTTACGCTGCGTGGCGAGGGCTTCAACATCCTGAACCACACCAACTGGGGATCGGTTGACACCGGGGCAACCGATGCTACGTTCGGGCAGGTGACGTCGGCTCGGGATCCACGCATTCTACAGATTGCGGGCAAGGTCAACTTCTAGAGCAAGATCAGAGTTGATATGCTGCTGGGGAACGTGTACTGGGTGGCTTTTTCTTGAGGGAAAAGCCACTCGGCCCAATCGGTTCCGCCCCACCCCAACTCTGATTTTGCTATAACAGCGAACCAATCGAACGGTGCCTGTCCCCAGCGGCGGGCGCCGTCTTCGTTTAATCCCGGCAAGGGCGTGCCGCCCCCAATTCAGCGGTTCGCCGATGGATGCGGGATCTCGCGGATTAACGCAGGGTTCTCGCCGTGCGGCAATCGGACTTTGCCGCATCTCAAGGCGGCGGATTAGAATGGGAGAGTTGCAGACAACCCCGGACGAAACGTAGTTGGAGGTGTGGATTTGGCGAAGCGCGACCGTTTTTTGTTTACCAGTGAATCCGTGACCGAGGGTCATCCGGACAAGATTGCCGACCAGATATCGGATGCGATCCTGGATGCTTGCCTGGCTGAGGACCCGTTCAGCCGGGTGGCCTGCGAGACCCTAACCTGCACCGGGTTGGTGGTGATTGCGGGCGAGATCACGACCAAGGCTTATGTAGACTTTCAGAGTCTGGTACGCGGGACGGTCGCGTCGATCGGCTACGACAACGCGCTCTACGGCTTCGATTCGAATACCTGCGCGGTGATTTCGACCATCAACAAGCAATCGGGCGACATTGCCATGGGCGTGGACACCGGCGGCGCAGGCGACCAGGGGATGATGTTCGGATACGCGACCAACGAAACGCCGGAGTTGATGCCGACGCCGATCTCGCTGGCGCACAAGCTGACGCGCAGGCTCTCCGAGGTGCGCAAGTCCGGGCTGATGTCCTACCTGCGGCCGGACGGCAAGAGCCAGGTGACGGTGGAGTACGACGCCAACCACAAGCCGGTGCGGGTGGACGCGGTGGTGATCTCGACCCAGCATGCGGAGCACATCGGCAATGATGAGTTGCGGGCGGACATTCTGAAGCACGTGATTCAGGCGGTGATCCCCGCGGCGCTGCTGGATGCGGGCACCAAATACCACATCAACCCCACCGGGCGCTTTGTCATCGGCGGACCGATGGGCGACACCGGACTGACCGGGCGCAAGATCATCGTGGATACCTATGGCGGCATGGGCCGTCATGGCGGCGGCGCGTTCAGCGGCAAGGACCCGACCAAGGTGGACCGCTCGGCAGCGTACATGGCGCGCTACGTGGCAAAGAATATCGTCGCGGCGGGGCTGGCGGACCGTTGCGAGGTGCAGTTGGCGTATGCCATCGGCGTGGCCGAGCCGGTCAGCGTGCTGGTCGACACCTTCGGCACCGGCAAGGTGGATGAAGACCAGCTGGAGGCGCTGGTGCGGGCAAACTTCTCGCTGACGCCGAAGGGCATCATTGAGAGCTTGAACCTGCGACGGCCGATCTACAAGGCAACGGCGGCCTATGGCCACTTTGGCCGCGAAGGCCAGAACTTTACCTGGGAGGCGACCGACAAGGCAGCGGCGCTGAAGGCCGGGGCGGCGGCCGAGACGGTCTCCGCCAAGTAGAACCACCACGGTTACAAATCAGCGGGCGGGCCAAACGGCTCGCCCGTTTTATTTGCGCATCCAGCCGCGGATGGTCGCGCGGGAAGCTACACTGGCTATACCCTGCTGCAATTGCATCTCACTCGAAGTGTCTCTGAGCAAAGAGGGCAATGAATGCTGATCAAGTCGGAATTCGACATCCAGTTTCAACTTCCGCAGCGCACCGCGATGGTGGCGATGCTGCATCTGCACCCGTCGCTGGAGCGCTCTGTGCGGTCGGGGAATGTGCTGGTGATCGAGCATCTGGCGCAGGGGGTTGCGCCGGGGTACGGCGAGCTGATCGGCACGATGGAGTATAGCGACAGCTTCGGCAACCGGTGTTCGCGCTTGGTCGCGCCGGCGGGACATCTGCGGTTGAGCGGGGCGAGCACGATCGATGTGGACGGGATGCCCGACCCGGTGAACGAGTATGCGGGCCAGGCGCCGATTGAGGAGTTGCCGTCGGAGGTGCTGCGGTTTCTGCTGCCCAGCCGGTACTGCGAGGTGGACCGGTTTGTGCCGGTGGCTCAGGACCTGTTCGGCTGGATGACTCCGGGATGGCCGCGGGCGGCGGCGATCCGCGACTGGGTGCATGAGAAGGTGCGCTTCGACTATCAGACGGCGCGGCCGACCAAGACGGCGATGGATGTGTTTACGGAGCGGGTGGGCGTGTGCCGCGACTTCCAGCATCTGGCGGTGACGCTGTCGCGCTGCCAGAACATTCCGGCGCGCTATGTCACCGGGTACCTGGGCGACATTCGCTGGCCTTATACCGGGGCCGGGGACTTCAGCGCGTGGTATGAGGTGTGGCTGGATGGACGCTGGTGGACGATGGATGCGCGCCACAACGAGGCCAGGCCGGGACGGGTGCTGATGGCCACGGGAAGGGATGCGGCGGACGTGGCGATCACGACGTCGTTCGGCAACGCGGAGCTGAAGCACTTCTATGTGGAGAGCACCGAGGTGCGCGAGGATGGGACGGTGGTGCCACCCCTCGCGGCAGAGTTTGAGCTGGGCGCGGCATAGAGCAGTTACAATTTCGCCGCTGGACTGGCGAGCCAATGGTTGGCCGCGATGTGATGTTATACCCTGAAGAATCCTGCATGAGCATTCATCAGACGCGAGCGATGCTAATCCATTCAACGACAGCGCCTGCCGGACCGGTTGTTCCTGTCTCCACGATTCCGCAGGCTGGCCAGCGCACGGCGATGCGGCTGGCGCGCGCGATGGAAGCAGCGATGCTGCTGATCGCCGGCGTCTTCTTTGCGCTTCACTTCGTGCATCTGAAGGCCGACTTTCCCAACCACTCGCCGTGGATGGACTGGTCGAAGTACACCGACGAGGGCTGGTATGGCGACGCCGCGATCCGCCACTACCAGCTAGGCCATTGGAACGTGCCCGGCGACTTCAACCCGGCCGCCGCACTGCCGGTGTGGCCGGCGCTGGAGATGGTGCTGTTCCGCGTGACCGGGGTGAGCCTGGCGGCTGTGCGCGCGCTGACGGTTGTGGTGTTTGGGCTGACTCTGGTCTGCTGTTATGCGCTGCTCAGAAATTGGTCGAGTGCGTGGCGCGGCGGCCTTGTGGGTGATTCGAGTGCGTCCGGAGAAGATTTACGATCCTGGCAATTGGCCCCGGCCGTTGCGGTGCTTCTGCTCGCGGTAAGCCCGTTTTGTTTTGCGTTCTCGCGGCTCGCGATCCTGGAGCCGATGCTGGTCCTGCTGGCGCTTGCGGCGTTTCTCGCGGCGTCTAAGGCAGGGGCAGCCAGCGCGAAGGCGTGGGGTCATGAATCGCTTTCGTGGAGCGCCATGCGCAGGCCGGAGAGTCTGCGCCGCATCGCGTGGGCGGTCGCGCTGGGTCTGCTGCTGCCCTTGATCGTTCTCACCAAGACCACGGGCATCTTCCTGTTTCCCGCGATTCTCTGGATGCTGTGGGGATCGAGCGAGTACCGGTGGAGGCCCTTTCTGCCGGTTGCGCTGGTGGCTTGCGCGGCGGGCGCCGTGGGGTGGGGCGCCTACTACGGGCTGTTCGTCAGGCCGCACTACCTGCTGGACTACCGCTATCTGTTTAGCGCGAACGCGTATACCGGCGTCACCCGGGCCACCTTCTGGCCGGTGCTTCAGGAGACGGTGATGGACAGCGCGTGGATTGGGACGGCGCTGTCCGTGCTGGCGCTGGCCGCGGTGGTGGTCTCGCTGGCGGGATTGTGCTTCCGGCGGTTTCGCCGCAATCCGCTGGCGGGCGCGCTGCTGCTGTGGGTGCTGGGATATGGCGCGTTTCTGGCGTACCACGACAATCCGCAGCCGCGCTACTACGTGGTGCTCGCGGTGCCGCTGACCCTGCTGGTGGCGATGGTCTTCGACGCACTGCTGGGCAGTGCGGTGGGGCCTTGGAACAGGGAGCGCGGATCATGGAGAAGGGCCAGGTGGCCACTGGGGCTGGCGGCGGGCCTCTTCGGCGTGGGGCTGTTGTTTGCGGCGTTCAGTGACGCACGGATGACCATCTCCTTTATCCGCCATCCCGAGTACACCTGGATCGGCACGGCTGGCCAGATTGCAGAGACGATCGAACGGCAAGTGGCTGCCCATCCCGGCCAATCGAAGCTGCTGCTATCGATCAGCGGCTCGGATATTTCGTTGATGACCGGGCTGCCGTCGATCTGCGACGACTTTGGCACCATGACCCTGCCCGACCGCGTAGCGACTTACAAGCCGGGATGGTTCGCGACCTGGAACGACGTTGAGGATGACAAGATGGATGCGCTGGCGCCGATGTACCGCCTGATGCGGGTGGCGGCGTTTCCGGCGTTCGACGACCCAGACCGGAACCTGCTGATCCTGTATCGCCTGGATGCGGTGGGCCTGCCGGGGCCGAAGGGAAGACCGGGTCGGCGGAGGTCGATGTCAGTCCCACAGCGGTTGCGGACTAAGGTGGGCGAGCAGCCGAGCCCGGTGCAGCTGAAACACTAGAGCTATGCCAGGCCGGTTGATTCGGCCTGCTGCTGGGCGTGGTAGCTGGAGCGGACGAGCGGCCCGGATTCGACGTGACGGAAGCCCATGCCGAGGGCCTCGTGCTTGAGGAAGGCGAACTCATCCGGCGTGTAGAAGCGCTGCATGACCAGGTGGTCCCGGCTAGGCCGGAGATATTGCCCGATGGTGAGGATGTCGACGCGCCGGTCGGCGAGGTCGCGGAAGACGGCGAGCAGCTCGTGCATCTCCTCGCCCATGCCAACGATGATGCCGGTCTTGGCGACTTGCGTTGGCTCAAGCTCCTTGGCGCGGCGCAGGAACTCTAGTGAGCGCGCGTAGCGGCCACCGGATTTTGCGATCGCATAGAGGCGCGGCACGGTCTCGATGTTGTGGTTCAGGATCTCCGGTCGCGCCGCGACCACCATGCGCAGCGATTCGTCGTTGCCCTGGAAGTCGGGAGTGAGCACTTCGACGCGAGTGCCGGGCGACTGCAGGCGAATTTGCTGGATCACAGAGACAAAAGCCTGCGCAGCGCCAAGGTTGTCATCGTCGCGGTTGACGCTGGTGACGACGGCGTGGGCCAGACCGAGTTGCGCGACCGCATAGGCCACACGGCGCGGCTCGTCTAAGTCGATGGGCTCGGGCTTGCCCTTGGGCACGGCGCAGAAGCCGCAACGGCGGGTGCACAGGTTGCCGAGCATCATGAAGGTGGCGGACTTCTGGTTCCAGCACTCGCCCAGGTTGGGGCATTGCGCGCTCTCGCAGACGGTGTGCAGGTGCAGGTCGCGGGCCAACTTCTTCAGGTTGTGGAAGGTCTCGCCACCGGGCGCGCGCGCCTTCAGCCACTCGGGCTTGCGCACGGGGCGGCGAGGCGCAAGGTCGATCTGAACGAGGTCGGAATCGAGTGCTAGGGCAGCCGGCGGCGTCATTGCTTAAATTGTATCGCTCATAACCCACGTCTCAGAATCGAGACATGGGGCACCCCGCCTCAAAGCAGGCGGTTGCGGGTCTCCTGGCGGACGAGGTAGAGGAAGAAGAGCAGGCCGAAGAGACCCTGAATGAGGAAGAAGCTGACGTGGGTCTTGGAGAAGTAGTAGAAGTAGCCGGTGGCGAAGAGCAGGCACCCGGCGGAGACCAGCGCCCAGCCCCACTTGCGCAGGCGGAGCAAACCGAAGATGCCCGCGGCTAGCAGGGTGCACAGGATGAGAATGCCGTGCTTGGCGAAGCCCGCTCCGTAGACGCCGGTGAGGGCGGCATAGACGTTGACCATGGTCATGAACATCATGAACATGGCGATGGCGGCGATGCCGGGCAGCATCTGACCCTTCGCGTTCGCTCTGCCTTCTTCTTCCGCCACTTTCCGCCTCACATCCACTGGTCTCACTGCATTTTCCAGACAACTGACAACTGAGCACTGACAACTTGCCTACAGCGTGTGCAGATAGGCCATCAGGTCGTCGCGCTCCTGGGGAGCGATGGCGCGTCCCATGGCGGGCATCATGGGGCGGCCGTACATAATCGCATCCAGCACGCGGTCGTCGTTGGCAGGCGCGCCGCTGTCCAGATACTGCTTCTTGAAGATGCCGCGCAGCGACTGGCCGTTGAGCGGGTCATTGGTCCGGTCGTTGTGGCACTGCGCGCAGTGCGCCTGGTAGACGTCGTGGCCGCGCATCTGTTGCGGGTTCAGTTCGGAGAGCGGCGTGGGCGGCGGCAGCTTGGTGCATCCTACCGCGGCGGCTAGCAGCATGGCTATGCCCAGGCCGAGCATGGCTTTGGCGACGTGTCTCATAGCTGATATTGTCGCACCGACCTTGTGCGCAGCCCTACTCTGCGGCCTTACTCCGTGGCGGCGATGGCGGCGACGATCTTGTCCATCACGTCGCGGTCGGAGTTGTCGCCGGGCAGGTGGTTGCCCACCAGAATGGAGAAGATGACGGTGCGTCCGCTGGCTGTGTCGAGGTAGCCGGAGCGCGCGCGGCCTTCACTGTGAGTGCCGGTCTTGGCGAAGACGTGGCCCTTGAGCGGAGGCTTGGTGAAGCGGTCGGCGAGGGTGCCGTCCACGCCGCCGATGGGCAGGGAGGCCTTCCAGTCGGCGAACCAGGGCTGCGGCGCTCCGGTCTTGGGATCGCGGGCCGCGTAGGAGAGCAGCTTCGCTATAGCGCGGGGAGTGACGAGATCGTGGCCACTCATGCCGGAGCCGTCAACCAACGCAAAGTCACCCGTTTGAATGCCGATATAGGGCAGGAATTGGCGAAGGACGGTCAATCCGGAAGCGTGGGTGTGCTCGCATCCGGCGACCGCGCCCACATCGCGCAGAAGGACTTCAGCATGCAGGTTCTGCGATACCTTCAGGGTAAACTTCACATCTTCGGCGAGGCGCGCCGATTCGTGCGTCGCAAGCAGCGTCTCCTCGCGCTGGTCGTCCCCTCCGGAGATTCTCTGTGCCATGCAGTCGTCGAACGTGGGGTGCGGCGAGTAAGGCTGGTTCAACCAGCCCTGTTGAAGTTTCGCTTGGGCGAAAGGATCGACTCGCGTCGCTGAGTCCGGATAGTTCCAGATGAGGTGCTTGGCCTTGGCCGTTCCCGTAACCACAACGCCGCGGCGTTCGAGAGCAGCTTTGAGGGCCATCGCCCCATACTCCGCTGGATCGGGGATGGCTACCCCCTGGGCGCAGGGCGACTGATCCGGCTCCATCGCGCGGTAAGGCATGTAGATGTTCAATTCCGTGGATCCCTGCGCCCGCTGGTAGCCGATCGTGTTGCAATCCGGAGCTGGAACTCCTTTGAGGTGCCCCGTCGATACCTCTGACTTGATCGTGTAGTAAGGCAGGTCTGGGTCGGTCTGGATGATTCCGCCCTTTTGCGGGGCGGGTGAGACCTTCACATTGATCTCGTTGTCGTGCACGCTGAGCGCGGACACAGGCGCTCCGTATCCATAGACCAGATCGTCCAACTCCCAGGCTGGCGGATATGGCTCCCAGGTGAAGTACCAGTCATCTCCGACCACATCGCCTTCGATCCGGCGGAGCCCGGTCGCGTAGACCTTGTCTGCCAGTTCTTCCATATCGGCAAGCGCTGGTGGCGCGACGCCTGCTGCCTTTGGCCGCTGGCCGGGTGCGACATACGGCAGGTCGTGGGTGCCGAAGCTGGGATCGCCACCGCCGACCAGCTTGAGGTCGCCAAGCAGGATGTCCTTGTGGTCGAGATTGCCCGACGCCACAACCTGCGTGGTGAAGCGATGATCCGCTCCCAGCAACGCCATTGCCGCAGCCGTTGAAAAGAGTTTGGCGTTGCTGTCGGGCTGGAAGAGCTGGGCTTCGTTGAGGCCGTACAGCGGCGTCCCGTCGAGGGTGGTGACCAGGATGCCCCAATGGTCGCGCGCGACGGCAGGCGCGGCCAGCAGCGCGGCAATCTGGGCGGCGAGTGGACGGACGCCCCCACCGGTAGCGGCTGGGGCAGGCGTCGGAATCGGAATGGACTGCGCAGTCACGAGGCTGCGCACGGAAATGAGAGTTGCGAGGCAAGCGGCTGCGCGGAGGGTCTGCCGGTTCATGGGCGAAGTCTAGCACCACGGGCGCGTGGGCTGGTAGACTTGTAGGGTTGCGCCGCTGGCTGGCGCAGGCCAGGCTCCCCGTATCGCGCAAGCCTCGAAAACATGCTGGCGCAAGTTTGCAGAAGACCGGCGGGAGCACAAAGGAAGATCGGACACAGTGGACCAGCAGACCAAGGCAGCTCTGAAGGAAGATAAGTTTGTCGATACCACCACCCACGGCCTGGAATGGGTCAAGGAGAACCGCCAGTCGGTGTTCGTTACCGGCGGGATCGTGCTGGCGGCGATTCTGATTGCGGTGATCGGCGCGGTGATCTATAACAGCCGTTCGGAGGCTGCGTCGGTGGCCTTTGGCGCGGCGATGCAGACCTATCAGACGCCGCTGGCGGCTCCCGGCGCGGCGGTGCCGCCGGGGGTGAAGACGTTTACCTCGGCGGCGGAGCGGGCCAAGGCGGGCAACGCGATGTTCCTCGACGTGGCGAACCGGTACGGGTTTACGCCCAGCGGCAGGAATGCGCGCTACTTCGCCGGCCTGACTTACATTGAGGCGGGGCAGAACCAGCAGGCGGAAGACACGTTGAAGAAGGTGGCTAGCGGCTGGGATAGCAACCTGGCCTCATTGGCCAAGTTCGCGCTGGCCCATCTCTATCACGACACCGGCCGCGACCCCGAGGCGGTCGACCTGTACAACCAGTTGACGGCGAAGCCTACGACTGCGATCCCAGCCGGCGTGGCCCAGCTTGCGTTGGCCGACATGTACAGTTCGGAGGGCAGGAACGATGCGGCCAAGAAGATCTACGCGAACCTGAAGCAGGATGACGCGAAGGGTGCGGCGGGGGCGTTGGCGGCGGAGAAGCTGAACGGGCCTGCAACCGGTCGGCAGGGCGCTCCGCAGTAGGGTTTTCCGCTAGCGATGCGCGTCAGAATCGGCGTGCAGGCGGACGGCCTCAGCCTGATCGCTGACAAGAATATCTTTCTCCTTGAAGATGGACGCGGCTTTGGAGCGGACGGCCTCTACCGTCTTCCACTGGTCCTTGGCGCGCGGTTCGGGAATCCATCCGGGGAGCGGCATGGCGAGGTAGTCCGCGAGCGCCTGGGCGTGCGGCTCGTAGAGCGCGCGGAGGGCATGCAGGCGGCCGGGCGCCTCGGGATCGCCGCATAGGCGCAGGCCGGTCTCCTGCATCGAATCGCAGAGCCGGTCAAAGGTTTGCGGAGGCAGGCGGTCCACTCCGCCGCGCGCCAGCCACTTCGCCTCGTTTCGCTCCAGCCGGAAGACGTGGCCCAGGTCGACCAGCGCGTGGCGTGCCATCGCAAACGTCAACTGGGCCTGTCGCGATGCGGTTCCTGGAACAACCGAGATCAGCAAGGCGCAACTGTCCAGCACCGCGGTCAGCGCGGAGAGCCAGCTCTGGTTGTCGTGCTGGGAGCGGTAGTAGCAGAGAATCGGGTAGGAGATGTGCGACTCGAGGATCTCGGCGGACCAGCGCTCCCACTCGATCAGCAGGACGACCAGCGCCTCCTGTCCGCCGGGGAAGGCGTGGCGGCGCAGCAGCTCGGTGGAGGTGGGCGGCGATCCGGCGCGGCCGTCGAGCAGGGCCACGCTGACCTCGCGGCGGGAGAACGCGCCGTAGAGCACGGGAACGTATCCGATGACCAGCGCGACCAGACCGAGGCCGGTGCCCGACTCGAAGATAATGAGCGCGCGCGCGGCCAGGGTGCGGGGGACGACGTCGCCCAAGCCGAGGGTGAACAGCGTGGTGCCGCTGACGTAGAGGTCGGTGCGCAGGTGGCCCAGGTGGTTGGGCGTGGCCATGGAATCCGCGAACGGAGAGCCCAGGGCGAAGAAGAGCAGCCCGAAGCCGGTGACCAGCAGCAGCGCCCAGACCATCAGCAGGAGCAGCAGCGATCCGGGGCCAAAGATGCTGTAGATCTGCTCGCGGACCTTGGGGTTGCGAGCGTGGCGCGCAAGCGCGGCCCAGGGAGTCCAGGTGGCGAGGTAGAAGAGCCGGGTGATGCGGAAGCGGCCGGTGGGCCGGCGGGGCAGAATGATGGTCTGGAAGGCGTCGACCACCGCGCTGAGGCAGAACAGGAGACCCGCGATCAGGGCGGCGATGCGCATGTCCCATTCTAGAACCGGTCTCATCAATTGACACCTGTGACAGACGCACAGCAAGGGACCTGCTTCGATGGCGGGTCCCATTCGAGTCACGCGGGCACCCGGTTGTCCGATGAGAACGGTTCAGCGGCGCCGGGCGAGGGTAAACTTAGGACTGGTGTTGACTCCCTGCAATTTGTCGCCGCAAAGCAAACCCTCATGAAGTCGAAACGCAACCATCCCTTCCGCCACCAAGGCAAGCAATCGCCCTCCAAGCCACCTGCAAGTTCCGGTGCGGCAACCGCGGATTCTCTGCTGCAGCAGGCGCTGGCACATCACCAGGCCGGACGTTTGCCGGAGGCGGAAGCCCTCTACCGGGAGATCCTGCAAGCCTCTCCGGACCATCCGGACGCGCTGCATCTGATGGGGGCGCTGGCATATCAGGTTGGACAATTTACCCTGGGGCTGGAGCTGATCGACCGGGCGATCCAGGTCAATCCCAACTTTGCCGAGGCCTACAACAGCCGCGGAAGCTGCCTGCATGCTATCGAGCACTTTCAGGAGGCAGTGGAGAGCTACGACCGGGCCATCCTGCTGAAGCCGGACTACGCCGACGCCTACAGCAACCGGGGCAACACGCTCCATGCGCTTCAGCAGTACCAGGCGGCGCTCGAGAGCTGCGAGCAGGCCATCGCGCTGAGGCCGAACTATGCGGAGGCCTATAACAACCGCGGCAACGCTTTGGAGGGGCTGCAGCAGCACCAGGCAGCCGTGAACAGCTACGACCAGGCCATCCTGCTGAAGCCGGATTATGCCGACGCGTACAGCAACCGGGGCAACGCGCTGCAGGCGCTCAAGCTGGGCGGCACAAAGACGGAAAAGACGGAGTCCAGCGGCAAAGACCTTGTTTTTTGTTGCGGTCCGACGCCGGAGCTCTGGAATCCCGAGACAGCCAGGACGGGGGGTATCGGAGGATCGGAGGAGGCAATCCTCTGGATCACCCGGCTGCTGCATCGCAGGGGATGGAACATTACCGTGTATGCGGATTGCGGCGAGGAGAGAGATTACGAAGGAGTCTTGTGGAGGCCTCGCCGGACGTGGAACTACCGCGACCGGCAGGATGTCACGGTGCTGTGGCGTTATCCCAGTCTGACGGAGTATGAGATCAACTCCGGCCGGGTGATCGTCGATCTGCACGACGTGATTCCCGAGCAGGAGCTGGCCGCGGACCGGCTGCAACGGATCGACAGGATATTTGTGAAATCAAAGTTTCACCGGAATTTCTTTCCGGCTATCCCCGACGAGAAGTTCGTCATCATCCCGAATGGTATCGACGCGAGCTTGTTCGAAGGCAATGGCGAACGCGATCCTATGTTGCTGATCAACACCTCGGCCGCGGACCGGAGCCTGGAGGCGTTCCTCGATTGCTTTGAGAAGATCAAGGAACAAGTTCCGCAGGCGAAGGCGCAATGGGCCTATGGCTGGGGGACGTGGGACTTCTTCCATGCGAAGAACACATCGTCGACGCAGTGGAAGACGATGACTCAGCAACGCATGAAGGAAATTGGGGTTGAGGAACTCGGGAGACTGAACCACGACGAGGTTGCGAGGCTCTATCGCAAGGCGAATGTCTTTCTGTATCCCTCGGAGATGGCGGAGATCGACTGCATCTCGCTCTCGAAGGCGATGGCTGCGGGCGCCATCCCGATTACAACGGATTTTGCCACGATGGGCGAGAAGACCCCCCATGGCGGGGTCACGATCCACTCGGAGAAGACGAAGGACAATTGGGTGCAAGCGTACCAATACCACTTCGACATTACCGATCCCGAACAGAAAGCGAAGTTTGTCCAGGAAGCGGTGAAGCTGCTCTTGCATCCTCCAAGCGAGCAAGCGCGAGAGCCAATGCGGGAGTGGGCGCGACACACGTTCGATTGGGACAAAGTTGCGGACCTGTGGGAGGAAGCGCTGGCACGTCCAGGGCTACGCCAGTCGGCCGCAAGCCGGTCCAATGAGGCGAACCAGTCCAAGGGGGATTCCGCGCAGGCCTGGGTTGAACGGGGGAACAGCCTGTATGCCGTGAAGGATTACCACGCGGCCCTGGAGAGCTACGACCAGGCCATCCAACTGAGCCCGAATTATGCGGAGGCCCACAACAACCGCGGCATCGTTCTGTATCTTCTGGAGCGACATGCGGAGGCAATTGAGAGCTGCGAGCGAGCGATTCAACTGAGGCCGACTCTGGCAGAGGCTTTCTACAACCGGGGCAATGCGCAGCACGCCCTGAAGCAGCATGAGGCCGCGCGAGAGAGCTTCGATCGCGCCATCCAACTGAAGCCGGATTATGCGGATGCCTATTACAACCGCGGCACGGTCTTGCAGCCGCTGGGGCAGAACGAATCGGCCCTGGAGAGTTACGACAAGGCGATCCAACTGAATCCGAACCACGCGCAAGCCTACAACAACAAGGGCAGCGCGCTGCATGCTTTGCTGCAGTACGAAGCGGCCCTGCCATGCTTTGACAAAGCGATCGCGCTGCGTCCGGATTATGCGGAGGCCTACAACAACCGGGGTAGCGCTCTGCTGGCGCTGAAGCAGTACCAGGCCGCCCTGGAGAACTACGACAGGGCCATCCTGCTGAAGCCGGATTATGAGTATTTGCCGGGAACGCGCCTGCACATGAGGCGGTTCCTCTGCGATTGGGAGAATATCGAGGCCGAATCGCAACAGTTGGAAGCTCACATTGGCGGCGGAGAGCGAGTCGCGGTTCCGTTCACTATGCTGGCGCTCAGCGATTCTCTGGCGGTGCAAAGGCAGGCGGCGGAGATCCACGTGCACGACCGGTTTCCGCCGCGTGCTTCCGGGGAGTCGATTCCCCGATGGCCCAAACATGACCGGATTCGCGTGGGGTACTACTCGGCCGATTATTACAACCACGCAACCACCTATCTGATGGCCGAGCTGTTGGAGCGGCACGATCGCAGCAGATTCGAAATTCTGGGATTCTCCTTCGGGATCGAGGCGGCGGATGAGATGAGCCAGCGCGTCTCGGCGGCGATGGACCGGTTCGTGGATGTGCGGGTCATGCCGGACCGGGAGGTTGCCGAACTGAGCCGGACCCTTGAAGTGGATATTGCGGTGGACTTGAAAGGGTTCACCAAGGAGAGCCGTCCCGGCATCTTTGCCGAGCGGGCGGCTCCGGTCCAGGTCAACTACCTGGGCTATCCCGGCACCATGGGCGCCGATTACATCGACTATCTGATTGCTGACCCGACCGTGGTCCCAGAGTCGCAGCGTCGGCATTATTCGGAGAAGATTGTTACCCTGCCAGATAGCTATCAGCCCAACGATACCCGGCGTTCCATCTCCGCGAAGCCGGTTGCGCGAGTGGATGAGGGACTGCCGGAGCCGGCATTTGTCTACTGCTGTTTCAATAATGCTTACAAGATATCGCCGGCGGTGTTCGATGGGTGGATGCGGATTCTGGGACGGGTCGAGGGCAGCGTCCTGTGGCTGCTGGAGGACGATCCTGCGGCGAGCGAGAATCTGCGCAAAGAAGCCCTGCGGCGCGGAATCTCGGCGGAGCGGCTGGTCTTTGCCAAATCGCTGCCCCTGGCGGAGCATCTGGCACGGCACCGGTTGGCGGACCTCTTTCTGGACACGTTCCCCTATAACGCGCACACCACAGCCAGCGATGCGCTGTGGGCCGGGTTGCCGGTGTTGACCCGCATGGGCGACAGCTTTGCCAGCCGGGTTGCGGCAAGCCTTCTGCGGGCCGTCGATCTCCCCGGACTCATCACCGCGACGGAGGCTGAGTACGAGGAACTGGCGGTCGATCTGGCCCGCGATCGCGAGCGTCTCCAGGGGCTGGGCCGGAAGCTGCAAGAGAACAGGCTGAGCGCTCCACTCTTCGATAGCCGCGCCTATACCCGCCATCTGGAGGCGGCCTACAGTGCGATGGTCGAGCGCTACCAGGCGGGGCTTCCACCCGAACACATCCACATCGCCAGCGCTCGGTCCTGACCTTGCCGGCCGCGCCCCAATGCCATTGGGGTAGACTTAGGGCTAGTGCTGAACAAGCTGATCTTCGCCAATCTTACCCACCGGCCGGTGCGTACTCTGCTGAGTGTGCTGGCAATTGCGGTGGAGGTGACCATGATCCTGACGCTGGTGGGCGTGAGCCATGGGACGCTGGACAGCTCCAAGGAGCGGGCGCGCGGGGTGGGCGCGGACATAATCGTGCGGCCGCCGGGCTCATCGGTGATGGCGTCGCTCAGCTCGGCCCCGATGACCGACAAACTGATTCCCCGGCTGCTGCAGGAGCCGCACGTGACGGAAGCGACGGGCACCGTGGTCCAGGGGCTCTCGGGCTTCGATTTTATTACCGGGGTCGACTTCCCCTCCTTCAACCAGATGAGCCACGGGTTTATCTATGTCTCCGGGGGCGACCCGGTTACCGATAACGACATGACGGTAGACCAGTCGTATGCGCAGCAGCACCAACTGCATGTAGGCAGCACGTGGAATCTGGTCCAGCGCGACTGGCACATCTCAGGCATCTTTGAAGGCGGCAAGCTGGCCCGCATCTGCGTGAAGCTGCCGGCCCTGCAGAATCTGATGGGCAGCCAAGGGCATGTGAGCCAGATCTACCTAAAGCTGGATGACCCAAAGCTCGCGCAGCAGGAGGTGGACACGCTGCGGGTCGAGTTGCCCGGCTATCAGATCTACACGATGGAGGAGTTTACCTCCATGTTCGAGATCAGCAATGTGGGCATGCTGAAGGACTTTATCTGGGTGGTAATCGCGGTGGCCGTGATTGTTGGGTTTATCTCGGTGTTTATGGCGATGTACACGGCGGTGCTGGAACGGACGCGGGAGATTGGGATCATCAAGGCAGTGGGCGGCTCGTCGGGGTTGGTGCTGAGCCTGCTGGTGCGCGAGACGCTGCTGCTAGCGGTGTTCGGAACCGTCCTGGGCATTGCCATGACTTACGGGACGCAGTGGCTGATGCATGCGCTGCCGTCCAACCTGACCCAGGAGACGGTGTACTCGTGGTGGCCGATTGTAGGCGCAATCGCGATCTCCGGATCTGTTCTGGGGGTGATCGTTCCGGGAATAAAAGCGGTGCGGCAGGATGTGACCGAGGCGCTGTCGTATGAGTGAGGGCGCGGGAGTGCAGGCGGAGCCAATGATTCGGGTGCGTGGGCTGACCAAGGTCTACCACGTGGGCGACGTGGACGTGCATGCGCTGCGCGGCGTGGACCTGGACATTGCGCGGGGCGAGTTTGTGGCACTGGTGGGTGCGTCGGGCTCGGGCAAGTCGACGCTGTTCAATATTCTGGGCGGGTTGACGCCGCCCACCGCGGGTACGGTGACGATCGACGGAAAAGACCTGGCCGGGATGAACAATCAGCAGAGGACGGAGCTGCGCAAGACGACCGTGGGCTTCGTCTTCCAGAAGTACAACCTGCTGCCGACCTTGTCGGCGGAGGACAACATCAAGATTGTGGAGTATATTGGCGGGCGTTCCACTGCGTTTACACCGGAGTTTGAGGAGGTGCTGAAGCTGCTGGGGATTACCGACCGGATGAAGCACCGGCCGCGGGCGCTGTCGGGAGGACAGCAGCAGCGAGTGGCCATCGCGCGCGCCATAGTGAATCAGCCGGCGATCCTGCTGGCGGACGAGCCGACGGGCAACCTGGACAGCCAGAATTCGGCCGCCGTGCTGGGGGTGATTAAGGACCTGAACCAGCGGCTGGGGCAAACCATCCTGATGATTACGCACGACCCGGACGCGGCTGCGTACGCCAGCCGGACAGTGCATATCCGCGATGGGCACGTTGTTGGCGATGGCCCGATATAGGCGATGTGGTGGAAGGAGTGTGCGCTTGCCGACCGATAAGCGGGCGGCTAGACCGATAAACGGAGCACGGAAACTTAGTTGGCGCGGTTTTCGTCTAGGGATTAAATAGCCTTGACGCGAATAGTTGAGCGACGGGATCCGGAGTTCGGCCCTCGAAGGCGTCAAAGGCGGGAAGCAAACCTTGTCTGAAATGCGATCAGTCGCGCGGATTTGCCATCGACACAAGCACTCTGGCTGGCCAGCGCGGGCACTCAACCATTACAATCAGGGGAACAAGAACAAACCGCAACAAAGCGCTTTGGCATCCGAACAACGCGCTTACCGAAGGAGAATTGCCGCGCCATGAAATTGACTGCACGTATTCCGCTTCTGGTCGCACTGCTGGTTTTACTCGGGACAGTGACTGGGTGTGACTTTTTGAAGTCTCGCGACCAACTGACCAAGGGTGTTGCAGCATTTAAGAATGCTCAATACGAGCAGGCGGCGAACTTCTTCGAGAATGCGGTGAAGCTTGACCCAACCAACGAGACTGCCAAGCTGTATCTGGCAACCACCTATGCCTCGCAGGTGGTGCCGAACCTGGACACGCCGGAGAATCTGGCGCTGGCGCAGAAGGCGATCAACGGATTCAACGCGGTGCTGGCGAAGGACCCCAACGATTTGGACGCGCTGAAGCAGATTGCGTCGATCAACCGCAACATCAAGAACTTCGACGTGGCTAAGGAGTACGAGCTGAAGGTAATCGCGGTCGCGCCCAACGATCCCGAGGCTTACTACATCGTGGGCTTTGTGGACTGGACGCTGGCATACAAGAATGCGCTCGCGATCCTGGCGGCAGACGGCTTGACCGATGTGGGCGACGGCAATCCCAAGATGACCAAGGGCGCGTGCGCCAAGATGCAGGCGGCCAACACGGCGCTGGTGAACGAGGGTATCCAGTATTTGGACAAGGCGGTCGCGCTGAACCCGACCTACGACGATGCGATGCAGTACCTCCAGCTCACCTATCGGCGCAAGGCCGACCTGGACTGCGGCAATAATGCGGCGCGGCAAGCCGATATGGCGCAGGTGGATCAGTGGACCCAGAAGGCCATGGGTGCGCGCAAGACCAATGAGCTGAACAAGGAAAAGAAGGAGGGCGGCGGCGTCACGATGTAGAGCAATTCCTGAGTTGCTGTGGCCATCCTGGAAATCGTGCGGGGTCGCCGCTTCTCGGGGGTCGCGTCGACTTGAGGCCGGTGGCTTCGGATACGGCGACTCAGGAACTGCTCTATCAACCGTTTGCCTACGGCAACCGAGAAAGCCTCCCGGCATGGGAGGCTTTTCTATTTGCTACCAAAATGGATCGAGCGCAGCGATGGGACGACACTTTAATCCTTCCAACGCTTGAAGACCAGCGAGCCGTTGGTGCCGCCGAAGCCGAATGAGTTGGACAGCGCATGATCGATCTTCGCCGGCCGGGGGACGTTGGGGACGTAGTTGAGACGGCACTGGGGATCCAGCTCGACGAGGTTGGTGGTGGGCGGGGCGATCTGTTGGAGCATGGCCATGATGGTGATGCCGGCCTCCAGCCCACCGGCACCGCCCAGCAGGTGGCCGGTCATGGACTTGGTCGAGCTGACCAGCAGCTCCTGGTTGAGCGCCCGCTCGCCGAAGACATTCTCGATGGCTTTGGACTCGAGCGCATCGCCCAGCGGCGTCGAGGTGGCGTGGGCATTGACGTAGTCGATGTTGTCCGCGGAGAAGCCGGGGAGATGACGGGCCGCGGACTTGATTGCTGAGTTCATGGCGCGGAAGCAGCCTTCTCCCTCCGGCGCCATGCCGGTCATGTGGAAGGCATCGGCGGACATGCCGTAACCGATGACCTCGGCCAGGATGTGCGCTCCGCGGGCGCGCGCGAGCTCCAGCTCTTCCATGATCAGGATGCCGGCGCCTTCACCCACGACAAAGCCGTCGCGGTCCTTGTCGAACGGACGGCAGGCGTGGGTTGGGTCGTCGTTGCGGGTGGAGAGCGCCTTCATGGAGGCGAACCCGGCGACCCCCAGCGGGGTGATGGAGGCCTCGGTCCCGCCGGCGATCATGGCGTCCGCATCGCCGCGCTCGATGATGCGGAAGGCATCGCCGATGGAGTGCGCGGATGAGGTGCAGGCGGTCGCGGTAGCTTCGTTGGGGCCGCGCGCGCCAAAGCGGATGGAGACGTGGCCAGCGGCCAGGTTGATGATGGAGCCGGGAATGAAGAAGGGCGAAACCTTGCGCGGGCCGCCGTTGAGCAGATTGATGTGCTCACGCTCGATGACATCGAAGCCGCCGATGCCGGAGCCGATATGCACGCCGACGCGGTCGCGGTTCGAGTCGTCGATCTTCAGGCCGGAGTGGTCCATCGCCTCCTGCGCGGCGGCGATGGCGAAGTGGATGAAGCGGCCCATCTTGCGGGCCTCTTTTTTGTCGATGAAAAGGAGCGGGTCGAAGTCCTTCACCTCGGCGGCGAATCGCACCGGATGTCCGGTAAGGTCGAACGCCTTGATCTCGGCCATGCCGCTGCGGCCTGCGAGCAGACCCTCCCAGACCTCACCGGCGTTCCTGCCGACTCCGCAAATCAGGCCCAGTCCGGTAACGACGACCCGGCGCCGTGGCTGCTCCATCGCATGTCCTGAATCCATTGCTACTTGGCCGCCTTCTGGCTCTTTTCGATATAGTCGACGGCGTCCTTGACGGTCTTGATTTTCTCGGCGTCTTCGTCGGGAATCTGGATGTCGAAGGCTTCCTCAAACTGCATGACAAGTTCGACCACGTCAAGCGAGTCGGCCCCGAGGTCTTCCTGGAAGCTGGCGCCGGGGGTCACTTCGGCCTCATCCACCTGAAGCTGCTCGACGATGATCTGTTTCACCTTTTCATCTACTGCTGCCATTTCGTTCTCCTGTTTGCCTTCTGGTTCAAGATCCGGACGCGGGCTGGGCTATGCGCCTGCAGCCCATGCGCCAAACGATTGCGCAAGATTCAAGGATACCGAGCGCCTAGCCGAGTGTAAAGCAAAGCGGGCGGCGGATGTGGGAGTGCGCCGGGTTATCCACATGGGCGGGCGAGTAGCGAGGTTGGGTTCGGCGAACAATTGGCGTAGATTGGTGGGATGCAAACGGTAACGGTGGTTTGGTTCGCAGTGGGATGTGTGGTAGGGGCGGTGGTGGTGTGGCTATATGTTGGTCGCATATCCCAGCGCTTGCGCGAGCAGTTAGCCGCAAGAAATGCGCAGTTCGACGAATGGGAAAGAACGCGAGCGGGGCTGCAGGATCTCGTCGCCGATTTGAGTCGGAGAGTAGAGGTCAAGGAGATCGAGCTCAGAGAGGAACAGAAGAGTGGTAAGGCGAGTGGCGAGCAGCTCGCTAGCGCGCGCGCCGAATTGCAAGCTGCGAAGGAGAAAATTGAACTACTGACGGACTCCGAAAACAGACTGAGCGCTACTTTCGCGGCGCTGTCTCGACGAGCCCTCGCGGAAAACAGCGGTCAGTTCCTCGATCTTGCCAAGACGAGCTTTGCGACTGAGCAGGAAAAGGCGCGGGGCGAGCTAAAGTCGAAGCAAGATGCATTCCTCGATTTGATCAAGCCTGTAAGCGGCACAATGGACGAGCTCAAGAATCGCGTTGAGCAATTGAGTCAAGATAAGGACAGGCTGGCAACAGAAGCGAAGAATCTATCGAGTGCTCTGCGCAAGGCAGACGTCCGCGGTCGTTGGGGTGAATTGCACTTACAACGAGTTGCGGAACTCGCTGGCATGCGCGATCGGTGCGACTTTTCTCTACAACAAACCTTCAGAAGTGAAGAGGATCGTCGCAAGCGGCCTGACATGGTCGTGAACCTGCCGCTAGGGAGATATGTTGTTGTCGACTCCAAGGCCGTGATGGACGCCTATATCAGCGCATGTGAATGCGCAGATCCGGTTCAGGCCGCCATTTTTCATGCCAAGCATGCGGAATTGGTAAGGGACAAGATAGACGAACTCGCGAAGATCGACTACGCAAGGGTTCTTGAGAAGAAGGGGAAGAACGTCGCCGATATGGTGGTTTGCTTTATCCCCGGTGAGGCATTCTTCGCAGCTGCGGTGTCACAAGACCCCACACTATTGGAGTATGCAGCTAGAAAGAGGGTGTTCCTGGCCTCCCCAACCATACTGATCACCTTATTGCGCGCAATAGCTCTGGGATGGCGCGACCATGAGCTCTCTGCAAATGCGGAACATATTTCGCGGCTAGGAAAAGAGCTCTACAGCCGCCTTGGCACGATGAAATCTCATTTCGATAGTCTTGGGAAGAGCATTCGCGGGAGTGTTGAGCACTACAACGAGATGGTGGCCTCTCTCAACAGCAGAGTCTTTCCCCAAGCACGGCAGTTTAGAGAGTTGAATTCGGTTGAAGCGGGTGCGAAGGAAATTGGGGAGGGTACTTTCATCGAAGGAGACGTTCGCCCGACCGATGGTTCGGACTGGGAACAACCGATGCTTATTGCCGCCAGCGGAGAAGATCAAGAGAGTTAGGCGATAGCGGCAAGAACTCGGTCGGCGATGGCGGCGGCCTGGCGTGCGGGGAGGACGTCGTGCACGCGCAGGATGTGCGCCCCGGCGAGGATGGCCGCGGTATTGGCGGCTGTGGTGGTGCCTGTGGCTAAATCCCAGGTCTGAACATCCGGACCCTTCGGCAAGCTCAGGGCAGGCTCTTCCGCACCCGGTATTTCCAGCTCAGACGATAAAGCCATGAGATATGCGGCGCCCTCGTCCGGGGCTGGCCGCGAAGCAGCGGCGGTGCGGGTAAGGAAGCTCTTGCGCGAGAGGCCGGCGAGGACGGGGAAGCCAAGGGCATGGAGCTGGCCGAGGTGGGCGAGCAGCGGGTAGTTCTCGTCGAAGGCCTTGCCAAAGCCGAAGCCGGGGTCGAGGACGATGGAATCGCGGGCAACGCCGGCGGCCAGCGCTGCCTGCGCACGTGTTCCAAGGTCGCCGAGGACCAGTGGCAGGACATCGTTCGCTGCGAGCGGGGGCTGCGTACGCCACTGCTGTGGACGGCCGCGAGTGTGCATCAGGATCGCGCCGCAGCCCAGCTCTGCGCAGGTTGCCGCCATAGCCGGGTCCCAGAGGTGTCCGCTGACATCGTTGACGATCTCGGCGCCTGCCTCGATGGCCAGGCGCGCGGTCTCGGCGTGGTAGGTGTCGATGGAGAGCATGGCTTCGGGCCGCGCGGCAAGGATGGCCCGCAGCACCGGCAGCACCCGCGCCTGCTCCTCCGCCGGAGCGATGGGGACTGAATTGGGCCGCGTCGATTCGCCGCCAAGATCGAGGATGTCCGCGCCCAGGTCGAGCATCTCCAACGCGTGTCCCAGGGCGGCGCCGGGCGCGAAAAACCGGCCGCCGTCGGAGAAGGAATCCGGCGTAAGGTTGAGGATGCCCATGATCAGCGTACGCGGGCCGAGCGAAAGCGTGCGGCGCTGCAGGCGCCACTCGAAACCTGGACGAACGGCAAAGGGCATGGGATCTCCAAAAAGGACGACGCTGACAGACGACCTGCCGGCAGCCACAAAACTACGATATTACTTGCCATGGGATGTTGGTTGGGGCACCCTCAAATTCACTACGTCAAAAATTGCGTTGTCCCGATGTAACTTTCCTCATTTCTGCGTTCCACGGTGCCGCGCAATGGGGCATAATTTGAGTAGACTTGCCATCCATGCTGTCAGGCCGGATTCGGCCAACCCTAGGCCGCCAGAGAGCAACCAGGGCCCGGAGGCACTATGAACGTTGCGTTTCTTCCCGATCTTTCCGCCCTGGCAATCCTGATTGTGATTCTGGCGATGGTGCGCCGCCGCCACTCCGACGCGCGCGCGGACGCCTGGCTGCTGGGCCTGTCCTTTACGCTGATCGAGTCGACTGCGCACATCTTCTATGCGCCGCAGGGCATTCCGAACCGGGTGCTTCATGTCATCGTCCTGGACTGCTATCTGCTTGCCGGAATGGTCTTCAATTGGGCGGCCGGAGACCAGCAGGTCGGACGCACCACGCGGTTGCTTTACCTTGGGCTGAACGGCCTGGCGCTGCTGACCCTGATGTCTGTCTACGGCTGGAACGTGCGCGTCTCGGGCGCTTACGTGCCGGCGATCGCGTTTGGCCTGGTCGTCAGCGTGGCAAGTTCAATCGTTCTGCGCCGCAATTGGCGCTACGCAGTCCTCTATGGCTCGGGTTGGATCGCCATTGGCGTGCTGGTCGCCAATCAACACTTCCGCACGGCCGTCTACTGGAGCCTGGCCTGCGTCTACGCCATCGCTGCGCTGAACTTCTACCGCAGGCTGGAACGCAACAGCACGGGCAAGCTGGCGATTGTGACCGGTTTCTCCATCTGGGCACTGTGCTTCCTCATGCATCCGTGGATCATGGACCACTTCGCGGCCAACGCCGACATCGCTTCGCACGTATGGAACATGCAGAAGTCGCTGATCTCCATCGGCATGATCCTGGTGATGCTGGAGCACCAGGTCTCCAACAACGAGTGGCTGGCGCTGCACGATGAGCTGACCGGCCTGCCCAACCGCCGCCTGTTCGCGGCCAAGCTGACCCACGCCATCGAGCACTCGGACCGTCGGAGGAGCAGCCTGGCCCTGGTGGTGCTGGACCTCAACGACTTCAAGCGCATCAACGATTCGCTGGGTCACGTCGCGGGCGACCACGTGCTGCGCGAGGTCTCGGCCACGCTGCGCAAGAGCATTCGCGTCACCGACACCGTGGCCCGGCTGGGCGGCGATGAGTTCATTATCGTGGTCACCGACATGCCCAACGCCAACGCGGTGGAGCGCTTCACGGAGTCCATCCGGCTCGCGATCGAGCGCCCCATCATGGTCAACGACCAGCCCATGACCGTGAGCGCAAGCTTCGGATACGCCATGTATCCCAGCGACGCGAAGGACGCGACCAAGCTGCTGCGGCTGGCCGACCAGCGCATGTACTCGCTCAAGAAGCGGCCGGTGCGGGCGACGCAGATTGAGGCTGGAGTGGTTGCTTCTGCCTAGACGCTAGGCGAAGATGACGGTCTTGTTGGCGTAGCTCAGGATGCGGTGGTCGAGGTGCCATTGCACCGCGCGCGACAGCACCATGCGCTCCAGGTCGCGGCCCTTCTGGATCAGCGATGGGAGCTGGTCGTTCTGCGAGATTCGGGCTACGTCCTGCTCGATGATGGGGCCCTCGTCCAGCGTCTCGGTGACGTAGTGGCTGGTGGCGCCGATCAGCTTGACGCCGCGCGCGAAGGCCGCATGGTACGGGCGCGCCCCGGTGAACGCAGGCAGAAACGAGTGGTGCACGTTGATGATGCGGCGCGGGTAGGCGTCGACGAACGCGGGCGAGAGCACCTGCATGTAGCGGGCGAGGATGATGAGGTCGATCTTGTTCTCGGCCAGAAGCGCAAGCTGCGCGGCTTCGACGGTGGGCTTGGTCGTGGGCGTCACCGGCAGGCAGTGGAACGGGATGCCGTGGAACTCGGCCAACGGGCGAGCGGCTTCGTGGTTGCTGACGATCAGGGCAAGGTTGCAGCGGAACTCGCCGGTCTGGTGGCGCAGCAGCAGGTCGGCCAGGCAGTGCAGGTACTGCGAGACGAAGAGGGCGACGTTCTGCGGGGCGTCCGCGAACTCGATGCGCCAGTTCATGCGGAACTCGCGGGCAATCGGTTCGAACGCGGAGCGGAAGGCGGACTCGTCGAAGTTGGGCGCGTCGGTGGCGAACTCGACGCGCATGAAGAAGAGGGCGAGTTCGACGTCCTGGTGCTGGTCGGCGTTCAGGATGTTGACGTCGTAGCGGTTGACGAGGAAGTTGACGATGGCGACGACGATGCCCTTGCGGTCGGGGCAGTCGATGAGCAGGATGGCGGTCTTGGGAGTGGGCATGGGGGAAAGAACTTCGTCTTACCGCGAGCTTGTCTGCATGCGACGCAAAATCTCTTTTGTGAGGTCGCGGAATTCCGCGAAGCAGGTTTGTACGTATTGCGCATGGCTCCCGATGGCTCCATCGGCTGGCTTAAGGTCAAACATCGGCTTGCGCGCATCCTGAGCAAGAGGCATTAGGCTTCTATAGTTACGCAAACTAGCGAGCCTATTTGGGTCTTCGACCCCGTGCCCTTCGCGAATTGGCAACTTATTTCCAAGCACGGATTTCCGATACTCAGATGGAATTCGGTCAAGCCACTTCCTATAGGCCTTGACGGGCCGATCTAGCCGAATTGCATGTTGGAGAACCACATATCCAACGGGGGACATCTCTCCGGCAGGAAGCGAAAATGAGACCTCCGCGCTATCTATCGCCCGCTGCCAATCAGCTTTCCACTTTCTAACTGTCGGCCCGAGATTGCGCAGGCCTTGTAGTGAATAGAGGTCTGCGGCCAAGGGTATCAGGAGGTGATTTGCGGCGAGCAATGATGCTCGGTTGATCGCTCCCAGATTTGGCCCGACATCCATCAAGACAACTTCGGCGCGAACCTGCTCAGCCACGCGCTGAATGATCCGATGAAACGCGCTTGTTACTCGAAGAGCGGCCGGGTCGCCGGCGAATCCCTTTGACCAACTCTCAGAGAGACGGTCCTCGAAGCGGGACAAACCGAGGTCTCCGACTATCAAATAAAGGTCATCTCGAACTTCCAATGCGTCGATATCAGCTATGTCCCCAATTCCTTCCAGGATTGGTTCGACAGCCCTGAGGATTGTCGACTTGTCCGAGTTCCACAAAGATTCGAGCGTAGGTTCATCCAAAAATGCGGACGTAAGGTTTGCCTGCGGGTCCAAGTCAACCGCCAATGCTCTAACGCCAATTTCCGACAGCATGCAGGCAACGTGATAGACGAGCGTTGTTTTTCCGACACCGCCTTTATTGTTGAAAAAAGCGATACTAGTCATTCGTTCGACCTCACCGTCACTAACACGAATGCCCCTTCGAATGAAAACACCGGCTCGGGATTGCCATTTCCCTCCAATGCTCTCTTCGACCGACTAATTCCAGCTCCAAAGCGTTCAACATAGCCAAGTGCCTTCATCGCTTCCGCCAAGATTGGATTGCGGTAGTCGCTCATTCTTGTGTAGTTAGTAGGATTAACGTGACCATATAGTCCTCCGGGGTTTTGGATTTCTACCCGATCACTAAACCAGTTTATCCGCGTTGGCGACGATGTCGCCTCATAATTCCGATGCATCACAGCATTCAGAACAAGCTCTCGAATCGCGATGAGTGGATAATCAGGTGAGTCTTCATGGGTGAGCAACGTGGTTCCCTTTCGGCCCACTTTAATCTGAAGAGATAGGGTCTCCTCAAGCAGCCGAAGTTGAGTCATTAGATTTCCGCCAAGTGTTTTCTGATCGATGACGGGATCTGCAAGACTCGTGCCTTCAAAGCGCACGAACTGCACATACGCACCGGGAAAATACTCGATAGGGTCACGTCCTATTAGGAGAATTCCTGCATTTGTCGGATGCTGGGAACTCAGATCGAAGAGCCTGAGCGAAGCTAACTGAGACTCAACTCCCCGATTATTCTCGGCAATGATATCCCTACTAACAACAGATGGAAGGTATTCGTTGCGAAACGCTTCCAATAGCAAGTCCTCTAGAGTTGCTCCGTAGCACGGTCTACGGTCAAAAGTCTTGTTCTGAGAGGTGCCCTTCTCTGTGAGTCGTCGTTCTTCTTCTGCACTGGCAACAGCGCGGCGCGGACCCACGCGAATCCAGACGCGTCCATCGAGTCGGACCGGGGGATTGTCAGACGGGTTCACGCGTATGACCGCAACAGAATCGTTGCCTATCGTGACTTTGTGCACATCCATGTGCGGAATTGGAAGAATCCTTCCGCTGTCGCGCATTCCAGCTAGAGTCAACTGCAATTGGTCGCTAATTTCGAGGCCGACTGTCTTTCCGGCGTCATTTGCTCCGATTACGACATACCCGGGTTCCTTGTGATTCGGCAAATCGTTCGCATAGGCGCAGATTGCCTGCATGATCCGATCCTTGTCAGTCAGCGCTTCTTTCCGCTCGACGCGGTCGGACTCTATGTCTGCCAATAACGTCGCGATATGTTGAGCATTAATCATTTGGCCTTGGGAACATCATACCGGGAGCCAGCCTACTTGATGTCGCGCCAGTTGGGGCCGAGGCCGACTTCGGCGACGATGGGGACGCTGAACTCGGCGACGTGTTCCATCTCGTGCTGGACCAGGGCGCGGAGTTCGTCGGCTTCTTCCGGGAGAACGTCGAAGAGGAGTTCGTCGTGGACTTGGAGGGTCATACGCGAGCGCAGATTTCGTTTGGAAATCTCCGCGTCCAGCCGGATCATGGCGAGCTTGATGAGGTCGGCGGCGGTGCCCTGCAATGGGGTGTTGATGGCGGTGCGTTCGGCGAAGCCGCGCATGTTGGGGTTGCGCGACTGGATGTCGGGGATGGGCCGGACGCGGCCGAACCAGGTGCGCACAGCCTGTTCGCGGCGGACGGTTTCGAGGGTCTCGTCGATGAAGCGGCGCACGCCGGCGTAGCGCTCGAAGTAGGTTTCGATGTAGGTGCGGGCTTCGCGCTGGTCGATGTTGAGTTGCGCGGCGAGGCCGAACGGCGAGATGCCGTAGACGATGCCGAAGTTGACCGCCTTGGCGCGGTTGCGTGTCTCCTTGTCGAGCTCGGCGACGGGGATTCCGAAGACCTCGGACGCGGTGAGGGTGTGGATGTCCTTGCCGGTGCGGTAGGCGTCGAGCAGCAGCGGGTCCTGCGAGAAGTGGGCCATCAGGCGCAGCTCGATCTGCGAGTAATCGGCGGACATCAGCAGGTTGCCGGGAGCGGGGATGAAGGCGGCGCGAATCTCGCGGCCGAGCGCGGTGCGGACGGGGATGTTTTGCAAATTGGGATTGGTGGAGGAGAGCCGGCCGGTGGCGGTGCCGACCTGGTTGAAGGTGGTATGCACGCGGCCTTCGGCGTCGACCAGAGTGGGCAGCGAGTCGAGGTAGGTGGAGCGCAGCTTGGCGAGCTGGCGATATTCAAGGACCAGCGCGGGGACGGGATGATGCTCGGCGAGCTCTTCGAGGACGTCCTGCGCGGTGGAGATGACCTTGCCCTTGCCGTACTTCTGTGGACGGGGGAGTTGCATTTTGTTGAAGAGGACGTCGCCGAGCTGCTTTGGCGAGTTGATGTTGAAGCGGTTGGCGGATTCGGTGTAGATGCGCTCGGCGAGGGTGTCCATCTCGACGGCGAGCCGCGTGGACATGGTGGAGAGCACGCTGGAGTCGATGCGCACGCCGGCCTGCTCCATGCGCAGCAGGACCGGGACAAGCGGCAGGTCCATGGTCTGGTAGATGTGCTGCAGCGGCGCGGTTTGGATTGGGCCCGAGCTTAGGGTTGGCGCGGATGCGGTGGCATCGCTCTCGGCGATCTGGGTGGCGAAGACTTGGGCGAGGCGAACGATGGCGGCGGCGGCTTCCGGCAGGCGCTTGGGGTCGGCGGGATTGGCCTTGGTGGGCTGATGCACGAGCGCGCGATTGGTGGAGCGGGCGGCGATGTCGGGCAGCGTGTGCGAGGCGTGCGTGGGATTGACCAGGTAGCTCTGGAGCATCACGTCGGTGATGTCGCCGCGGAGGGTGACGTGGTGCGGAGCCAGTGCGCGCAGCACGGCCTTGAGGTCATGCACGAGCTTGGGGGTGGATGGATCTTCGAGCGCAGCGCGCAGACCGGGTGCATCGAGCGCGACTTCGATGGCTGATTGACCGTCGATTGAGAGACCGAGGCGGCATGCAGGATCTTGCGGAGCCGGGGAAGAGCTTACGTCCCACCCATCGCTGCGCGATGAATGGGGCACCCGAGCATCTGCTGCGGGCGCGGCGAACATGTTCATTGTTTCGGCGAGCTGAGGTTCGGGCTCGCCGGACTCTGCATCGGGTTCTGCGGCGATCTCTTCGGCGAGCGCGCGCGCGTCTTCGAAGATGGCGATAGCCAGGCCGCGCGGCTTTGTGGAATCCCACATCTCAGAGACGAGATGTGGGGCACCCGCAGTCTGTGGCGTTCGGGCCTTAGCGAGTAGCTCGGCGACTTCGGCATCAGTGGGGTTGAGGTTGTATTCGAAGGCAGTGTTGTCGGCGGCGGGTGCCAGTTCCTTCAGCAGCGTGGTGAACTCGAGCTCGGAGAAGAGGTCGCGGCAGGCGGTATTATCCACCGGCTGGGTGCGCATGTCGTCGATGGAGAACTCGATGGGCACACTGGTGTGGATAGTAACGAGTTCCTTGGAGAGAAGAATATTGTCGCGATTATTCTGTAACGATTCGCGATACGTTTTCTTCTTCACCTCGTCAGCTCGGTCCAGCGCAGCCTCCACCGTGCCGAATTGCTGGATGAGTTCGACCGAGCCTTTGTCGCCGATGCCGGGCGCACCGGGGATGTTGTCGACGGAGTCGCCGCGCAGCGCCATCACATCGACCACGCGCTCCGGAAGCACGCCCAGAGCTGCTTCCACGCCGGCAGGATCGAGGACCAGGTTGTCCTTGGTCGGGTTCAGGATGCTGACGTCAGCATTGACCAACTGCATCATGTCCTTGTCGGAAGACACAACGAAGACGTGGTGACCGGTGGCGGCAAGCTGGCAGCTGAGCGTGCCGATGACGTCGTCGGCCTCAAAGCCCTCGTAGCTGAGGATGGGGATGCGGAAGGCTTCGAGCGCGCGGCGGATGTAGGGAAGCTGCTGGGCGAGATCGGCGGGCATCTCGGTGCGGTTCGCTTTATAGCCCGCGTAGTCGACCTGCTCAAACTGCTTGGTCTTGACGTTCCACCTGCGCGTGGCTTTCATCTCCTTCGCGCGCTCGTCGCGGAAGACCGGACCGGAGAGGTCGTACACCGCGGCAAGATACTGCGGCGCGAAGTCCTTGCGCAGCTTGTTGATCATGTTGACGAAGACATACGTCGCCGCGGTGGGGATGCCCGTGCGCGTGGACATGGGCCGCTGGCGCTGCATGGCGTGATAGGCGCGGAAGATGAACGCCATCGAGTCGAGCAGGTAGATCGGCGGCTTGCCGGGTTTGCCTTCGGTATTTACATTACTGGCCATCGCAGGATTGAGGATATCAACTCCTGCGCCGGGATGAGGCTAGGGCGAAACGGTATCGACCTGGCAACCGTAGAACTCGATCTCGGTGAAGTCGATGATGACTCGCGCGGACGCAGCGTTGGCGGGTGTGGTGTTGAGCGGGATGAGCAGATGTTGGTTGAAGGCTGTGAGCTTGCCGCCGAGGAAGTTGGGGCCGTTGTTGTTCTTGTCGAGGAAGGTAGTGCCGACATTGTAGGTGCCGTTGTCGCCGATGGAGCAGTCGAGCAGGAATTGCTTGCCGGGGAGGACGCTCATATCGATCTGGATGTAGCCGGTAGCGCCGTAGAGATCGGAGTCGGTGAGGGTGGGCGTGTCGACCTCGAAGCCAACGGTTTGGTTGTAGGACTCGATTTGATACTTGATGGTCTGGACGTAGAGCTTGATCTCGCCGGGCTTGATGCCGAGCTTGGGCGCGAGACGCATGATGTCAGTGGGGGCGAGCGGGGCGGGGCGCGGACGCATGCGTGCGGCGGTGGGGCGCGGGCGGGCTTCCGTGACCGGGCTGGTGGAGGGACGGAAGCCGGGCAGCGGCGGCTCGGTGAGTCGGATTTGGGGGGTCTGGGCGCGGGCGGAGGTGACGGCGAGAGCGGCGAAGAGGAGGGCGAGCGGAAGCGAGGTCGGACGGGGCATGGCGCGAACCTTTCGTGAAGCAGAAGTAGCGGGAATGCTTGCCGCGCAGACAGGCTAGCATAGCCAAGATTGAGGAGGGCAGTGGCGGATAAGGAGCGCGGCGGGTGAGGGTGAGTGAACGGCAGGTGAGTTAGGTCGAGGTTGGGCTGAAGGGTTGGGCGAGGGGGTAGAGGCCTACTCATGCACGAAGCGCATGATTTCGCGCTCGCGATAATTTTCAAATCCGGCTGGCGAACGGGTGTATCCTCAAATTGGGATAAACGATGGCACGAGAGCAGCTCGCCGAGGATGAGAAGCCGCTGATCTGGATTCGCTCTTCGCTTAGTGACCTTGAGGACTTTCCCGATGAGGTTCAGGAGCACGTTGGCTATGCGCTGAGCGCGGCGCAGTTTGGCGGGAAGCATCCGGACGCCAAGCCCTGGAAGGGTGATGGTTCAGGCGTGTTTGAGGTAGTGGAGGATTTTCGGGGCGACACGTTCCGCGCAGTGTATACGGTGCGGTTTGCAGAAGCGGTCTATGTGCTGCACGCGTTCCAGAAGAAATCGACGAAGGGAATTGCGACCGCTCAGGCGGACCGGGGACTGATTGCAAGGCGGCTGAAGGATGCGATTGAAGACCATAAGGAGCGATATGGCAAAGCGGGAAAATGACGTGGTGGCGACCGTAAGCAGCGGCAACGTGTTTGCCGACCTGGGGCTGCCGAACGCGGAGGAGTTGGGGGCGAAGGTGCGGCTGTGCGTCGCGATCAACCGGATTCTGGAGAAACGGAAGATGACGCAGGCGGAGGCGGCGCGGGTGCTGGGGGTGAACCAGCCGAAGGTGTCGGCGCTGAAGGGATACAAGCTGGAGGGGTTTTCGGTGGAGCGGCTGATGCATTTTGTGACCGCGCTGGAGCATGACGTGGTGATCGAGATTCGTCCGCGGCAGAAAAAGACTGGTGCGGGGCGGGTGAGGGTGGTTGGGGCGGCTTAAGGTGTGGGGTTGGGCGAGGAGGTTGGAGCCCACCCATGCGCGATGCGTATGAATGGGGCACCCGGGATGGTTTTGCGGGTGGCCACCCGCCACCCGTGATGGCTGAAGTCAGCCGAATTCGAGTGTAGCCGCTGTATACTCCCGCCAACGCTCACAATCGAGGAAAGCGATGAACCAAATAATCCTTACCTGTAAGAAATGTGGGGCTGAAATTGAGCTCACTGACTCTTTAGCCGCGCCCCTTCTGGAAAAAGCCAAAGGCGAGTTTGAACGGAAGCTCGCCGAGAAGAATACCGAGATAAATCTCCAGAAAGAGGAAACGGAGAAGCGCCGCTCGGCACTTGAAGGGGCTGAGGAGGCTCTAGATCAAACTATTGCTGAGCGCGTTGCGGCGCAAATGGCGAAGCTGTCAGCCGCAGAAGCCAAAAAAGCTAGGGATGCCGTGCAGAGCGAGTTGAATGCACGAGATGAGGAGCTTGGGAACCTAAAGAGGAGTCTCGCGGTTACCGCAGAGGCCGAAGCCAAGAAGGCTAGGGCTGCGGCCAAGCTCGAATTGGACAAGCAGAAAGAGGCCCTCGAAGACGCAAATATTCAATTGAAGGCTGCAAATGAAATGCTTGATCAGTCAAAGAGGACCGAGGCGGATTTTATTAAAAGGTCTCGAGCACTTGAAGAGGAGAAACGCGCGTTAGAGCTCACGGTTCAGCAAAAGGTTGACAAGGAGTTGGAGGTTTCACGCGCCAATCTTCGTCAGGAGATTGAGTTGGAGGTCAAGAAGGCTAAAGAGGCTGCGGAGAACGAGCTCAAATCCAAGGACGATGAACTAGAGGGCCTGAGGAGGAGTCTCGCAAGCACAGCGGAGGCTGAAGCCAGGAAAGCTAGGGCTGCGGCAAAACTCGAATTGGACAAACAGAAGGAGGCACTCGAAGACGCTAACGTCCAATTGAGGTCTGCCAATGAAATGCTTGAACAGTCGAAAAGAACCGAGGCAGATTTTATCAAGAAATCACGAGCCCTTGAATCTGAGAAGCGAGCCTTGGAGCTTACGGTCCAACAGAAGGTTGATAAAGAGTTGGATGTTTCCCGCGTCACTCTACGCCGAGAGCTTGAGGCGGATGTGAAGATGAGATTACGCGAGAAGGACATTCAGCTCGAAAGCATGAAAATGGAGATTGAGAACCTGAAGCGAAAATCGGAACAGGGATCTATGCAAATTCAGGGCGACGCGCAGGAGCAGGAACTCGCTGAGATTCTTGCGAGCAAATTTCCCAGAGACAAAATCAGCCGTGTCAAAAAGGGTGAATTCGGCGGCGATTGCGTGCAGCAGGTTTACAACAGGCAGGGCAGTCTCTGCGGGACCATCCTGTGGGAGTCGAAGCGAACTCAGAACTGGAGTCCTGCGTGGCTTTCAAAACTGAAGAGTGACCAGCACGCTGCTAAGGCCGACGTGGCGATCATCGTCAGCCAGGTGCTTCCAAAGGGCGTGGAAACTTTCGAACAGGTGGATGACGTGTGGGTTGCAGGATTGGGCTGTGTCGTCCCAGTTGCGGGATCGCTTCGTCATCTTCTCATAGAGGTCGCATCTACGAAGAGGTCGACTGAAGGACACCAGGAAAAGGCAGCGCTGATCTACCAGTATGTGACAAGTGTCGCCTTCCGGCAGAGGGTCAAGGAGATGTCGGAAGCGTTCACTACGATGCAATTCGACCTAAAAGTCGAGCAGAAGGCGATCAGGAAACAGTGGGCAAAGCGCGAGGCCCAGCTGGATCGAATCATGGACGCCACGACCGGCATGTATGGCGACCTACAGGGCATAGCGGGTAAGAGCGTTCCAGAGCTAGACGGAATCGGCTTCGATTCGCTAGGGTCGGGTTCTTAGGTCCAAGATTATTGCAATACCGCCGTTCCGGGGAGGGATTGGGCGATGCGGGCGGCCCATTCGGCGGGGCCGGTTTGGTGGACGCTGGTGCCCTGGCTGTCGACGGCGACGGTGACGGGCATGTCGACTACGTCGAACTCGTAGATGGCTTCCATGCCGAGGTCGGGGAAGGCGAGCACGCGCGAGCTCTTGATGGCTTTGGAGACGAGGTAGGCGGCACCGCCGACGGCCATCAGGTAGACGGCTTCGAACTCGCGGATGGCGTCGATGGCGGCGGGACCGCGCTCGGCCTTGCCGATCATGCCGAGCAGGCCGGTGCCGGCGAGCATCTGGCGGGTGAACTTGTCCATGCGCGTGGCGGTGGTGGGGCCGGCTGGGCCGACGACTTCGTCGTGGACGGGGTCGACCGGGCCGACGTAGTAGATGAAGCGGTTGCGGAAGTCGACGGGGAGGGCTTCGCCGCGGTTGAGCATGTCGGTGAGGCGCTTGTGGGCGGCGTCGCGGCCGGTCAGCAGCTTGCCGGTGAGCAGGACGACTTCGCCGGTCTTCCAGGTCTTCACGTCGTCGCGGGTCACGGTGTCGAGATTGACGCGGCGGGCGTTGTGCGGCGCGTAGGCGATGTCCGGCCAGAGCGACAGCGGCGGCGGCGCGACCTGCACCGGGCCGCTGCCATCGAGGTGGATGTGCAGATGGCGGGTGGCGGCGCAGTTGGGGATCATGGCGACGGGAAGATTGGCCGCGTGGGTGGGGTAGTCCTTGATCTTGACGTCGAGCACGGTGGTGAGGCCGCCGAGGCCCTGCGCGCCGATACCGAGCTGGTTGATCCTGTTATAGAGCTCAATGCGGAGTTCTTCGATCTTGCTCTGCGGGCCGCGCTGCAACAGTTCGTGCATGTCGATGGGGTCCATCAGCGACTCTTTGGCCAGGGTCATGGCCTTCTCGGCGGTGCCGCCGATGCCGATGCCCAACATGCCGGGCGGGCACCAGCCGGCGCCCATGGTGGGGACGGTCTTGACCACCCAGTCGGCGACCGAGTCGGAGGGATTGAGCATGATGAACTTGGATTTGGCCTCGGAGCCACCGCCCTTGCTGGCGACGGTGATGTCGAGTTCGCCGCCGGGGACCATCTCGACGACCACCATGGCGGGGGTGTTGTCCTTGGTGTTCTTGCGGGTGAAGGCGGGGTCGGCCAGCAGGGAGGGGCGGAGGACGTTATCGGGGTTCAGCCAGGCCTCGCGCACGCCCTGGTCGATCATCTGCTGCATGGTCATCATGCCGAATTTGGCGGAGGGCGCCCACTGCGTCTCCATCCCCACCTTGACGAAGGCGGTGACGATGCCGGTGTCCTGGCAGATGGGGCGATGGCCCTCGTAGCACATGCGCGAGTTGATCAGGATCTGGGCGATTGCGTCCTTGGCGGCGTGCGACTGCTCGAACTCATAGGCGCGGGCGAGGTTGGCGATGTAGTCGGCCGGGTGGTAGAAGCTGATGTACTGGAGCGCGTCGGCTACGCTGCGAATCACGTCGTCCTGCTGGATGATGGCCATGGTGGTAAGGGTCCTTTTCGCTTACCTCTAAATTTTAGACCCGTGCGGCATGGTCGGTGGTGATAGGGAGCACAGCGGGGACGATTGGGGACTTCGCGGTGGGATGGTTTGGCATCTCACTTAGGACGAACGCAGATGCAAACGAGGAAACCGCAGATGACGCGATCCAGGGCACTCACAGCTTTACTTCTGACCGGCGCGACGATGCTGGTCCTTTCCGGATGTCACACTACAGTGGTAGAGCCTGCCGCACAGCCCGATCACCAGCAGGACCATCGCGACGATCATCACGACGATCACAACCAGCCACCGCCACCGCCAGACCATCACGACGACCACCGCTAGGTAACGGGCGGCACTGAGCTGATGGCGCAATGGGAACGTGAAGCGAGGTGCCGGCGGACGGGTTATTTTTGTTTGCCGAAGCGGACGACTAGGCCCATCTCGAAGCCGGCGTTGTTCTGCCAGTGGCTGCCGAAGTTGGTGCCCAGGTAGCTGGGGGCGATGCGGAAGGCGAGGTTGGGGAAGACGTTCATATCCAGATTGCCGCCCAGCGAGACGGCCGGCGCCGCATTGGTGGAGGGCCAGAAGCCAAGGGTGGTGGAGGGGATGCCATGGGTGTCGCCGTCGAACTTGCCGATAGCGGTGCCGCCCAGGGCGAAGGCGCTGAGCGCGACCTTCTGGTGCAGATAGAAGCGGTAGGTGGGGCCGGCGAGGAACGGGTACTCGGAGATCTGCGGGTTGCCGACCAGGTTGAGGTAGTTGTTGACGCCTTGCAGCGCCTTGGCGTTGCCGTAGGCGCCGCGCAACTCACCGGTGATGCCGAGCTTTTCGGTGAGGTAGTAGTTGGTGTTCAGCCAGAAGGTGATTTCGCTGTTCTTCTGGGTAGCTTCGCCGCTGCGGAAGCGCAGCCATCCGCCGCCTCCGGCGACCTCCCAGCGATGGGTATAGGTCTCCTGGATCTGGCGTGCGATGCGGGCCTGGCGGGTGGCGTTGGTCTCGTGGCCGGCCCGGCGCGATTGCGCCTGTGCGGAGGGAGCCACCAGGGTCGCGGCGATCAATAGTGCTGCCAAAGCCTGAAGGGCTGTTGCTAAAGCTTGGAGGCTTACTTTGAAGCGGGACGGCGATCGAAACATCAACAAGGACTCCTGCGGTCGCTTCCATTTTTGATACCGTTGGAGGCGAGGCTGGCGCGACGGACCTGTCCGTCGGCAGCCATTCCTTATTAGAACATCCAGCGCGGCTCTATGGCGCGGCTTCGATGCGAAGGAGAGGGGCCAGATGGCGAAGAGCAGAGCTTCAGGTTCCGGTTGGGGCAAGTTTCTGGTGGGGCTTCTGCTGGGTGTGGCATTGCTGGTTGGAGGCGGGGCTGCGTATCTGCGCTGGGGCGCGATGCCGGTGGCGACTGCCGACAAGGCACTGCCGTTTGAGAAGGATATTGTCGACGTGCCGCTGGACGCGCGCATCGACCGGGAGAAGAAGACGCCGCCGTTCGGGATTAGCGAAGATGTGTACGAGGGCGGGGCGAAGATCTATCGCGCGCAGTGCGCGGCCTGCCATGGGACACCCGGGAATGATGTTGGGTTCGCGAAGTACATGTACCCGGCCGCGCCTCCGTTGTGGAAGCGACACGCGCACGCTGCGGCCGGCACCATTGGGGTGAGTGACGATGAGCCGGGCGAGACCTACTGGAAGATCGCCAACGGCATCCGGTTGAGTGGCATGCCGGCCTACGGTCACGTGCTGACCGATACCCAGATTTGGCAGGTGACGCTTCTGTTGAAAAATGCGGACCAGCCGTTGCCTGACCCGGTGACGAAGATTTTGACGGAGAAGTAGGCGTTCGCACACCTCTTTCCTGCTTCGCGGGCGTTGCACGCCTCTTTACTGCTTCACGGAGTCGTTCCGATGGTCGCACGAAATCCGACCGGCGGGTTAGCTCAGAGCCAGTTCTTTTCGGCAAAGGACTTGAAGCCTGCGGCGGTCAGGCGTTCGACCTCGGCGATCAATCCAGAGTCGGGTGGAGTCTTGAAGTTGAAGCAGGCCTTTCCCTGCATGCGCTTCTTCAGCGCAGGCGAGATAGTGCCGGCCAGCGTGGGGTTCATGTAGAGGGGCAGCAGATGGAGGCTGACATAAGCCTTGCCGATGCGGACGGAGGCAAAGAACACGGGGTTACCCTTGTGCTGTTTGAAGGGCGAAGGCACGCGGCCCACCAGAGTGTATTCGACTGCCGTATCGGTCTGCACGTCGAGTCGACGGAGGTGGGGTTTGAATACTTGCTTCAGCGCGGCGAAGACTTCGTTGAATTCGGCAGTCATAGCGGCTAACCTCCGGGCTGCTTATCTTAAGGAATACGAAACGGCGGTGACGAACTGGAAGCTGTTTTTGTCGTAGCCGGAGGCGGGGTCGTTGAGGAAGTTGTCGGTGGTGGTGAGGGTGAGCGAAAGCCGTTTGAAGACGGGCATGGCCAGCGCGACCGAGCCGTTCGCGGAGTAGGCGTTGAGCTGGTTCCACGCGGGCAGGACGCTGAACGATTCGCTGAAGACCAGCTTGCGCGGCAGGTTGCGGTGGTAGGCCTCGGAGACGGTCGAGCCGATCAGGTTCTGGTTGGGCGTGCCGGAGGAGGCCAGGTAGGCCTGCTTCTCATATTGCATGCTGGCTTTGACGTCCAGTTCCTGTCTCGGGTTTTTGAGCGCGGTCCAGCCGATGCCGCCGCCGTAGATCTGCTGCAGATCGAGGCCCTGGGCGTAGTTGTGATCGAAGGAGGTCTGGCCCAGCGCATAGAACGCGGGCGAGAAGTACTCGTCGCGCTCGGCGTCGGCATGGAAGATGCTGGTCTCGGTGACCGCGGCCGGGGAGGGCGGGTTGGTCTGCGGGATGACCGGCGAGGTGAGCTTGCCGTAGGTCTCCTGCAGATGGAAGGTGGAGCGGTTGCGCGCCGGCAGGAAAGACACGGCGGGGATGGCGCGGGCCAGCGAGAGGCCGGCGGTGTAGGTCTCGCCGTAGTCGGTGGAGCGCACCACGGTTGCGCCGCCGTTGACGGCGCCGTTCCAGCCGTATCCTGGGCCGGCCTTCTTCTCCAACTCCTTGTCATAGGTGGGTTGGTCGATGATGTAGCCGATCTGGCTGGCGGGGACGATCTCCGGCGCTCCGGCAGGTTCGGCCACGGTCAGCTTGCCGTCGCCGTAGATCACCGTTCCCGGGGTGACGGTCTTGCGGCTGACCGGGATGTCCTTGCGCAGGACGGCGAAGCTGCCGCTGGAGTGCAGCTCCTTGATCTTGTCGAGGGAGACGGTGATCTCGCCGGCCATGTCGCTCTTGAAGACGATGGAGTTGCCGACCCCTCGCTCCAGCGTGCCGGTCAACTGGTCGCCATTGGTGAAGACGATGACGTCGGGCAACGGTTTGGGCGCGGACGGCTTGGCCTGGGCGTGGGCCAGAGAGGAGATGGAAGCTGTCGCAAGGGCGAGGAAAAGGAGCTCCCTGACGGCCTGCGCAAAGCTCGCAGGCTTGGGCACATATTTGCTGGGTAATCTCATGACTTAAATAGCGTAACTTATCTCTTAAGAGGGGTCTGCGATGAATCCGATTGTTCGCGCGCTGGGGAAGGTGCTTCGGCTGGTGGGAATCTCGAGTCCCGAGGATGCCTTGCCGAAGCCGAAGACTGCGGCGGACCCTCCCTCCTGGCGCAATCCCTCCCCGCCCAAGGCGTAGAAGGTAAGACGGTGGATGTCAGGCGCCGCCCGAATCGTCGAACCTGCTGAGGCGCTCGATCCGCTGTGCTCTAGAGCACAGCCGGGGACGGCCCGGAGGGCTAGAATGAGGGCATGAACGGGTCGATCAAGGTCGATGTCGCCATCGCCGGCGGGGGCATTATCGGCCTGTCGCTGGGATTGGAGTTGCAGCGGCGCGGCCTGTCGGTGGCGGTGGTGGACCGGCTGCAGGCGATGAGCTCGGCGTCCTGGGCCGCGGGCGGAATGCTGGCGGTGCACGATCCGCAGAACCCTCCGGAGTTGTTGCCGCTTTCGCTGCGCAGTTGGGAGCTTTACCCCAAGTATTTGGAGCAGATCGAGGAGCTATCCGGAAGGCGTGTGCCACTGCGCACCCACCGGGCGATGCAATATGTGGACCCCGGTCACTGGGCGGCGAATGGAACCCGGAGCGGCGCCGGTGGCCTGGTGATAGCGGAGGAGTTTGCAGAGTTCGCACCCGGCTTGACACCCAACGGCCACATCTTCGAGTGGCTTGAAGAGGGCAGCCTCGACCCCAACGATCTGCGCGAGGCGCTGCCGGCAGCGTTTGCCGCAGCGGGAGGAACGCTGCTGGAAGAGACCGAGATGCTGAGCGTGGAGAGCGTGACCGGCGGAGTGCTGGTCCAGACCTCGCGCAAGCTTGTCGCGGCGGGCATGTTTGTGAACTGCTGCGGGGCGTGGTCCGGTGAGCCGGAGCGCGGCCTGGGCAGGCTGCCGGTGACGCCGGTAAAGGGGCAGATGGCGAACTTGCGCTGCCCGCCGGAGCGCCTGCGCTGCGTGGTGCGCGCGCCGGGAATCTATCTGGTGCCGCGCGGCGACGGCCGGGTGACCATCGGCGCCACCATTGAGCATGTCGGCTTCGACGAGACGGTGCAGGAGCCTTCGATCCGCAGGATGGCGGAGGCGGCGCTGAAGCTGCTGCCGGAGGCCGAGGCCCCGCCGCAGATGGATATGTGGGCTGGGCTGCGGCCAGGCACGCCGGATGGGCTGCCGATCCTGGGCTGCGCCGAAAAGGAACATTGCTGGCACGCGACCGGTCACTATCGCGATGGGATTCTGCTGGCCCCGGTGACCGCCCATGTGATGGCGCAGGCGATGATGGGAGAGTCCCCCGATGTGGAGCTGGATGGCTTTGCAGCGACGCGGTTTTAGGCGACTGGGGCTGGCGGCGAGCGTGCCCAGAATGCCGTGTTTGTCATTTGTTCTTCGGACGCGCTATAGTGAGTGGCCAAGCAAAACCATCTCCCTTCTGGTTCAACTTAACCGGAGCCTTGCGTCGATGGGTCGAGGACGCTCCATTGGCCCATCCAATGCGCGCGCCCCACTAAATTTGGTCTTGCCAATCGTTATGCAACAGGCTTACTATCCGTTACGGTTCGGTGCAGAGCGCCATTTGCGCCCGCGCCAGCGCCACAGGCAAATGTTGGACCTCCCCGAACATCTACGGTGCCCGTTCCTACCGGGCAATTTCTTTGGGTTCTAGAGACGCTTTTCCCACAGGAAAGGCCGGATTTTACTGCGCTTTGGAGTGAAAAGACAATGGCATGGTACGCCTACTGCATTGCAGAACGAAACGCATTTCCGGAACTTTGTCGCCACCGCCGCCCAATGCCCCTGACCGGAGTTAACGGTCTGTTCGGGAACCAAACCTTCTTATTTCCTGCCAGTGATTTGGCCGTTATCGTCTCTGAACATACTCCGGAAGATGCTGCCCGGATGGACCAAAATGCATTGAAAGACCACGCCCGCGTGATCGCGGACTGCTTCAAACTTTCCACTGTACTTCCTTTCCGCTTCGGCACCACCTTTCCCGACGACGACTCGCTGCGCCGGTCGGTGCGTTCCAACCAGCGTCACTTCACGGCGAACGTGGAGCGGCTGCGCGGCAAGGCGGAGATGCACTTGAAGGTGCTGGTAGACGATACCTGCCCGGGCACCGCGGCGCGCGACATGACGGTTGGCCAGCAGTACCTGACCAGCCTGAGGGAGAGCGCGATGCGTCAGCGAGAGCGCCAGTCCAAGGCGCGTGCGCTGAGTGTGCAGATGCATCGCATGTTCCTGCCCATCGCCGAGGAGATTACCTGTAAGCGCACCGACTCCGGCAAGATGCTGCTGGACATTGCCCACCTGATCGACAACAAGACGGTGGAGCGGTACCAGAACAAGTACTCGTCGGCCACCCAGGAGCTGAAGGAGTGCAGCATGCAGCTCTCCGGCCCATGGCCGCCGTACCACTTTGTGCAGCGGCACCAAGCGCAGCACAGCGCATAGATTGATTTGAGATTGGCGCTCCTGCTCCACCATTCGGGTGGAGGGGAGCGCTTTTCTATTTGTGGCGGTAGAGTGGATAGGATGGGTTTATTCAAGAAGAAGATGAAGCAGGAGCATAAGGTGATGCTCCAGCACGAGCGCGCGGCGGGTGCGTTGCTGCCGGAGTATCACCGGGCCACGCCGGAGTGCCCTGAGCCCGAGCGTTGGAGCATGATCGACTCGATGACCGCCGAGGTCGAGGTACTGGAGTTCATCGCCACGCTGGTGACGACGATCAAGCCGCGGCTGGTGGTGGAGACCGGATCCTTCCTGGGCGTGTCGACGGAGTGGATTGCACGCGGGCTGGAGCGGAATGGGTTCGGCAAGGTGATGAGCTGCGAGTTCGACACGGTGGTGTATGCGAAGGCGAAAGCCCGGATCGATGGCTCGCCGCTGAAGCAGTGGATCGATCTGCGCAACGAGTCCAGCCTGGAGATGCAGGTAGAGGGGACGATCGATCTGCTGTTTTCGGATTCGGACATCCAGATTCGCGAGGCCGAGGTGAAGCGCTTTCTGCCGCAGATGAATGCGAACGGAGTGATCCTGATGCATGATGCGAGCTCGCATCTGCAGGTGGTGCGGGCGGCCGCGCTGCGCATGGAAGAAGAGGGATTAATCTCAGTGGTGCTGCTGCCGACGCCCAGGGGGTTGGTGGTGGCGCAGCCGAGGGCGGGGCGGGTGTGAGTGCGAAGAGAAGGGGGAATCTTTCGTGACTGATTCAGGCTCAAAACTGCCGCTCGGCCCGTTCTTTTTGGGAATATTCCTTATCCTGCTGGCCCTGGCTGGGACGTTCAGCGGTGAAGCGTGGGCGCGCTTTGGTCAAGTGATCTCCCGTGCCGAAAAACCGAAGCAGTTTTGGTCGCTAATCGCAGGATATTATGTCGGCGGAGCTTGTTTAATTGGGTACTCCTTGTATCAGGTCTATGGCATCCCGAACTGACCGGGACGATAGTGTGAAAGTGAAGGCTGTGCGATGAAGGTGTTGGTGATCGGTGGGGGCGGGCGCGAACATGCGATTGTGTGGGCGTTGGGTCGGTCGGCGCGGGTGACGGAGGTGGTGTGCGCGCCCGGGAATGCGGGGATTGCGGAAGGCGCCTGCGGCAACGGAAGACCCGTGCGCTGCGTGCCGGTGAATGTGGGCGACTTGGCGGCGATGGTGGCCGTGGTCGAGGCGGAGCAGCCGGACCTGACCGTGATTGGGCCGGAGCTGCCGCTGTCGCTGGGGATCGTCGATGAACTGATGCGGATGGGCTTCCGCGTCTTCGGGCCCACCAAAGCTGCTGCGCAGTTGGAGACGAGCAAGTCGTTTGCCAAGGAGTTTATGCGTGAGCATGAGATCCCGACCGCCGCATACGCGGTCTGCACGACGCTGGATGAGGTGCACCAGGAGCTGCCGCGTTTCAGCGTGCCGGTGGTGGTGAAGGCCGACGGGCTGGCGGCGGGCAAGGGCGTGGTGATCTGCCAGACCCACCTGCAGGCGGAGCAGGCGGCGGCGCAGATGTTCAACGGGGCGCTGCTGGGCACGGCGGAGACGTACGTGGTGCTGGAGGAGTTCCTGGACGGCGAGGAGGTTTCGTTCTTTGCGCTGTGCGATGGCAAGCACGCGGTGGCGCTGGCCGCGGCGCAGGACCACAAGCGCGTGGGCGAGGGCGACACCGGGCCGAACACCGGAGGCATGGGCGCGTACACCGGCGACGGCCTGCTGGGCCCGGAGATGGAGCATTGGTTGCTGAAGAACGTAGCGCAGCGGGTGGTGGATGAGATGGCGCTCGAAGGCAATCCGTTCCACGGCATTCTGTTTTGCGGGATGATGATGGTGCCGCAGCCCGGTGGCGTGACCCAACCGATGGTTCTGGAGTTCAACACGCGCTTCGGCGATCCGGAGACGCAGGCGATCCTGGTGCGGCTGGAGACGGACATCGTGGACCTCTTCGAGGCGGCGATCGACGGGACGGCCGACAAGCTGGACATAAGGATGCGACCGGGCGCGAGCGTGTGCGTGATTGCGGCCAGCGGCGGCTATCCGGGGAAGTATGTATCGGGGCTGCCGATTACAGGGCTCGATGCAGTCGGCGATCCAGACGTGGTGGTATTTCATTCGGGGACGGCGGAGCGGGATGGGCTGATTGTGACTGCGGGCGGCCGGGTGCTGGGAGTGACGGCTGTATCGCGGGAGACTGCGCTGGCACCCGGTTCGGCGTCGGGGCCGGGGTCGGCTGGCGGGTCGGCGTTGTGGGACGCGCTGGGCAAGGCGTATGGGGCGCTGGCGAGCATTTCGTTTGAAGGCATGCAGTACCGCACCGACATCGGCTGGCGCGCTTTGCGCGACGGACTCTAAACCTGATTGATGAGGGATGTCCTACCGGACGGGCGCCCTGCGCGGGCGGCGGTCACTTCGTGACTTATGCCGAGCTTCGCGTGGTGCTCCCGATGATCGCACATGAATCTTGTTCCATAATGTTCACAAGGGAGACGAGACAATGGCGCAACCTGCATTGACTGCGGACGATATGCTGGCGTGGTTGGAGACTACTTCAAAGAACTGGCGCGCGCTGATCGAGGCGCATCCTGAGATTCTGGCGTTGCCGTGCGATGTGATGGGCGTCGGCACGGTGGCCGGGCTGCTGCAGCACATTGTTGCGGTGGAGCTGCGCTATGCTGAGCAACTCTCCGGCCTGCCTCCGTCGGATTATTCAATGATCCCCTTCGATTCGGCGGCGGCGATCTACGCGACCCACGAGCGGGCGATGAAGGCGTACCGCGAGTTGCTGGCGAGTGACCTGGATTGGGACGAGAAGTTCAACTATGTCACGCGGTCCATGGGGCCGGCGCGGTCAAAGCGGAAGACGATCCTGTTCCACGCGCTGATGCATGCGATCCGTCACTACGCGCAACTGGCCACACTGGTGCGCCAGCATGGGACCAAGCCGGGATGGCAGATGGACTATTTGGTCATGGACTTCGAAGTTATTTCATGACGTGCACTCGGCTTCGCGTAGTGCTCCCGATGGTCGCAATTTGGGACTCCGTGCCGACCAACGGGAGGACGGCGCAAAGCAGCAAAAAGGCGTGTGAACGCCTGTGAACCCCTAGCCGATGACCCTGCGCAGGAAGCCGCGGACGCCGAGCCAGGTGAGCAACGCCAGGAAGAAGGTCAGCATGGCCAGAATGACCCATGAGTTCATGTGCGGCAGGGCCGGGGTGAGTGCGACGCGCAGGCCCTCGCTCATATAGACGATGGGGTTGATGAGCACGCCCATCTGCAGCCACTGGATGCTCTTGAGGGCGGCCCAGGGGTAGTAGACGCAGCCCAGGAAGGTGATGGGCATGACCACCACGCCGAAGATGAGGCCGATCTGCTGCGGCTTGACGCTGGTGCCGATGAAGAGGCCGAGCGCTCCGGCGAGCAGGCTGGCCAGGGCCAGTACGGCGATCAGGTATGGCCAGCTATTGACGTGCGCGTAGACCGGAGTGCTGGGGATGTAGTAGGCCAGCGGAAAGACGACAGCGGCCGCGATCATGCTCTGCACCGCGGAGAAGACGATCTTCTCGATGGCGACGGCGGCGACGGGCAAGGGACACATCACGCGGTCGTCGATCTCACGGGTGATGCCGAACTCCTGGGCCAGGGGAAGCGCCACCGCGGCGATCCCGGAGAACATGATCGCGACAGCCATCAGCCCGGGTAAAAGGACGGTGGAGAAGTTGGCGCCGGCCATGGCGGCGGTGGGGTTCAGGGCCGCGCCGCCGGACATGTGGGGCATGATGTAGGTGAAGACGAAGAGGAAGAGCAGCGGGTTCATGATGACGCGGATGAGGAACGAAGGCAGCTCGCGGCGCAGCACATGAAGGTCGCGCAGCATCAGGCCGTTGAAGGCGCGGGCGTACTCCAGCCAATGGGAGGGTTTGCTGTGCGCCGGGTTTGGCGATAGGGTTGCGTCGATCTCGGTTTCCATGGTCGGCATCGGTATCTGCTCCGGCTGGGGTTATTCGCGAAGATCGCGCCCGGTGAGCCGGATGAAGACCGTCTCCAGGCTGGTTTCAGTGATGGTGAGGTCGCGCAGGCCGTAGGGATTGCCGGCGCGCACGATGTCGGGCAGCAGGCCGTCGGCGTTGTCGGCGAAGATGCGGACGCCGACCGGGGAAGGCTCCACGCAGCGCACGCCGGGCAGCTTCTCCAGCTCGGCGATCAGCGGAGCGACACTCTCGTGGTGGCACAGCTCGAGGGAGTAAACCTTCTGCGCGCCGACCGAGCTCTTCAGCGCGGCGGGCGTGTCCTCCACCAGGATCTTGCCGTGGTCGATGATGGCAACACGATCGCACAGCTCGTCGGCCTCTTCCATGTAGTGGGTGGTAAGGACGACGGTGATGCCCTGCTCGCGCAGACCGCGGACCGCGTCCCACATGGCGATGCGACTCTGCGGATCGAGGCCGGCACTGGGCTCGTCGAGAAAGAGCACCTTGGGACGATGGGCGATGGCGCGGGCGATTTGTACCCGCTGCGCCAGGCCACCGGAGAGCTGCGAGGGATAGGCGCCGGCGCGCTCGCTGAGCAGGAACTGGTCCAGAAGCTGGTTGGTCCGTTGCTTTGCCTCCGTGCCCGAAAAGCCGAAGTAGAGGCAATGGAAGTGGATGTTCTCGTAGACGGTGCAGGAGCGGTCGAGGGTGTTGAACTGGGGCACAATGCCCATGAAACGGCGCGCCAACGCCGGCGAACGCACCACATCGACGCCGGCGATGCAGACCCGGCCCGAGGTGGGCAAAGCTCGCGTGGTGCAGATGCTAATGGTGGTCGTCTTGCCCGCGCCGTTGGGCCCAAGCAGGCCATAGAGCTCGCCCTCGCGGACACCGAGGTCGATGCCGTCCACTGCAACCACGCGCTGTTTGCCTTCGTAGACCTTGCGAAGGGCCTTGACCTGAACGATTGGCGTCAATCTTCTCCCCACTGAGCTTTATCGATTTCGCCTGGCTACGATTTCCTGAATACGATTATAGGCACCCGGCGGGCTCCACCATTTGGATGCGGCAGAGCGATCGAGGGCTTTGCAGCATCTTTCGCGGCGCAACTCCGTGTGCGCGGCGTAAAATTGGATTATGTCAGGTGGAGGGGGGAGCAAACCTGTGGCAGAACAGCAGACGCAAGCCGCCAGTCCCAACGCAGACCCCGCAGCCGCGCACGCGCTGGAAGCAGAGCGCAAGCGGCAACGTCAGGCGCTTGAACTTCAGCGCGAACGCGTCCTGTCGGAGCGCACATCGAACCCGCACCGCCGCACCGCGCTGACCAACGCGCTGGCGGACATCGAAGAGAAGCTGGCCGAGCTGGGCTGGACGATCCACCTGTAAGCACGTTTAGCTGTGGCGGTGGAAGACGGTCGAGTTGGCTTGGTCGATGGTGGTCAGCAGGATGTTGTGGATGTTAACGTGGGCGGGCCGGGTCGCGGCCCACAGGATGGCGTCGGCAACGTCCTCGGGCTGCAGCGGCGTGATGTTCTCATAGACCTTGGCCGCGCGCTGCTCGTCGCCGCGGAACCTTATCCGGCTGAAGTCGGTCTCGACCATTCCAGGGTCGACGGAGGTGACCCGCACCGGAGTGCCCATCAGATCGATCTTCAGGCCCTCGCTGATGGCCTTTTCGGCCGCCTTGGTGGCGCAGTAGACCGCCCCATTGGCGTAGGTGATGTAGCCGGCGGTCGAACCCAGATTGATCACGTGCCCGGAACCGCGCTCGACCATCCCCGGCACCACCGCGCGGGTAACATAGAGCAGGCCCTTGATGTTGGTGTCGATCATCTCCTCCCAGTTCTCCGGGTCGTCCTCCTGCAGCTTGGACAGGCCGCGGCTCAGGCCCGCGTTGTTGACCAGGACATCGATGGCCTGCCAGTCGGGCGGCAGGCTAGCCAGGGCAGCATCGACCGAATCGCGCTCGCGCACATCCAGGTGGAAGAGCAGCACCGCGGCCGCGCCCGCCTCCATCAGCGGCGACTCCAACTCAAACAGCATTTCCAGGCGCCGCGCACACAGCAGCAGACGCGCCCCCGCGCGGGCGAATGCGAAGGCGGTAGCCCGGCCAATGCCGGAGCTCGCCCCGGTGATCAGCACAATCTTGCCAGAGAGAGATTTCATAGCATCCGTTATATATCCAAAAACGAGAAAGGGCCGCATCGGCGACCCCTGCTCATTCGGACTGCATCCACGCTTATTGCTGGGTTGACTGGCCCTGCGGCGTGGCGCTTGCGCTCTGGCTCTCGCCGATGCCGATCGCATCGCCCGAGACCACCATATTGACGCGCCGGTTCTGCGCACGACCGCTGGGCGAGGAGTTATCCGCCACCGGATCGTTCTTGCCGAATCCCTGCGAGGTGATGTTGTTGGGCGAGACGCCTTGGGCTACCAGGAAGTCCTTCACCGTGGAGGCGCGGTTGTCCGACAGCTTCTGGTTGAAGTCGTCGGAGCCGACCGAGTCCGTGTAGCCCTCTACCTGCACCTTCAATCCGGGGTATGCCTCAAGAATGCCGGCGACCTTGGCCAGGCTGACCTGGGTAGATGGCTTCAAGGTGTACTTGCCCGTGTCGAACAGCACATCCGACATATTCACGATCAAACCGCGCGCGGTCTCGCTGGTGGCAAGCACGCTGTTCAGCTGCTGGCGCAGCTTTTCGCGAACTTCCTCGGCGCTTTGGGCGACCTTGCCGGCCTCGTCGGCCTTGGCCTTGGCTTCAGCGGCCTCCGCCTCAGCCTGGGCCCGGGCGGCATCGGCTTGCGCCTTGGCTGCCTGCGCCTGCTGCGCCTGGAGCTTGGCCTGCTCCGCCTGCATCTGCGATTGCTGCGCCTCAAGCTGCGATTGAACAGCCTGCTGTTGCGACTGCGCCGCCTCGGCCTGCGCCTGGTCCTTGGCGGCTACCGTGGCGGCGGCCTGCTCGGCAGCCTGCTTGCGCAGGGAGGCGATGCGCGCGTCCTCGGCGCGTTCCACCGCTTCGCGAGCGTCGGTGATCTCCATCTTCTCGTCGCGATGCTTGTTGCCGTCCATGTCGGAGGCGTTCTGCAGATCGAGCATCGCCTGCTTCATGATCTCGGGCGCATACTTGTCGGCGCCTGCATCCTGGGCGATGCGCAGGGCGTTATCGGCCTCGTACAGCTCCAGGGGCGAGTGCTCGTTGCGGGTGACCGGATGTGCGACGGTGTGCGCGCCCGCCGTCTCGGCATAGGTGCCGCGCGGCAGCAGGAAGTAGTTGGCGTTGACCTTCTCCAACACGCCAGCGGTCTTGTCTTCGCGAATCACGTTCTGCAGCACCACCACGTCGCTCGGCTCAGTGACGGAGAAGTACGGCTCTGCGGTGACGATCAGTCCAAACGACTGCAGCGCGGTGGTGACGCGAATATTGTTCTTGGTGCCGGCCGGCAGCACCTCGCCGAGGTTCTGCGCGCGGCCGTCGGGCGAGATCGCCCACAGCACGTAGGTCAGATACTCCGGACCGAAACCGTTGGCCGGAGTCAGGCCGTCGAACCTGGCTTCGATGGTGATGCCGCCGCGCTCGCTGGTCACTTTGGCTTCGCCCTTGGCGCCGGACAGAAGCGGCGTGCCTGCAAAGCCGATGGTGGTGGATCCGCTGCGATGCAGGTAGTTGACGCAGTCCAGATTGCGCTGCACCACCTTGACGCGAAAGATATAGATGCCGTTCTGCTCGCTGACCGGACTGGCGATGGCTGGCGCTGCCTGGCCGGTTGGATTGGGTTCCTGGGCGATTGCGGCCGCAGGCAGCGCGGCGAGCGCACCGGTAATGACGGCGGCGGAGAGAGAACGGACAAACAGGCGGCGCATGAAGTCGCTCGCAGGCTGTTCACAGGTTCGCGCATGCGCCAGACGAGGCGCTGAAAAATTCATTAGGTGCGGCATGGTTTCGATCTCCTAGCGATCCGGTGGCTTCGTTGACTTCGCTCTCCCGCACCTGCGCATGTGCGAGAGGCTCGTTCACGGCCCTGAGCAGGGCCTACCCATTGAGATGCCGGGTGGTCGACAATGGATACTCGTCACCTGCCGCTCGCGATTTCGGGGCAGGAAAAAGGTTGCCTGCGGGACGCGAAATTGCCAAAGAATGCGAGAAATGCTCTAGACTATGCGCGTGCGAGGTTCGCCGATGTTGCTGGAGGTCGCCAAGCCGATTGCCCTGACCTTGTGTCTGCTCTCGCTGGGCGCCGTCTTTTATACTGCGTTCCTGGTGCCGGCCAGCGATCTGGAGCAGAGGAGTTGGGACTCGCTGGTGCTGCTGTCGTTGGCCGCGGGGATCTGCCTGACCAGCGGAATGATCTTTCGCGAGCCGGCGGAGAGCGGGCCCGACGCTCTGGTGCGCACGCTGCCGGTGCAGATGTTCTGCTGGGCCGCGTGCCTGATGCTGGCCCTCTTCCTGGCTTCGTGGTACCTGGAGACCCACTGCATCTTCTACAAGGATGTGCGGCGGTTCTGAGATTGGCGCTTGCGCATCCAATCGTCGGAGAGCAGAAACCATGGGGCAGGTTGGAATGAGTGAAGCTGTGGGCAAAGGCTGGACGGTGGCGCACATTCCCTGGCAGATCGGCCGGCGCGCGTTGATTACCGGGGCGAATAGCGGCCTGGGCTACTATACGGCGCTGGAGCTGGCGCGCAAGGGCGCCCACGTGCTGCTGGCTTGCCGGGACAAGACCAAGGGTGATGCAGCACTGGCGCGGATACGCGCCGAGGTCCCCAAAGCCAGCGCGGAGGTGGTGCCGCTGGATCTGGCGTCGCTTACGTCGGTGCGCGCGTGCGCCGCAGCGGAACTGGCGCTCGGAGTTCCGCTCGATCTGCTGATCAACAACGCGGGCGTGTACGCGCCCAAAACGCGGCAGCAGACAGCGGACGGCTTTGAGCTTCAGTTTGGGACCAACGTGCTGGGCCATTTTGCATTGACCGGCCTGCTGCTACCGGCGCTGAAACGCGCGGCGGCGAGCCAGCCACAGAAGCCGCGAGTGGTGACGCTGGCCTCCATCGCACACAAGCGGGCCAGGCTGAACTTCGACGATCTGCAATCGGAGAAGAGCTACAGTCCCTCGGGTTCGTACGGGCAGTCGAAGCTGGCCGATCTGATGTTCGCGTTTGAACTGGACCGGCGTCTGCGCGCGGCAGGACCACCGGCTTCGGGGGTGATGAGCGTGGCCGCGCACCCCGGCGTGGCCAATACAAACTTGTTCCGGGTGGGCGAGTTCAATCCGATGGAGAGGACGATGCGGCGCTGGGCCGGCGCGGCCATCGGCGCGCTGCTGAACACCGAGGCACAGGGCGCCGTGCCCACGCTGTTTGCGGCCACTTCGCCGGATGCCGTCGATGGCGGCTACTACGGACCGCAGAGTTTCCATGAGACCCGCGGAGGCGATGTGGGGCCGGCGCAGGTGGCTCCTCAGGCGCTGGACCAGGCAGCCGCGGCGCGCCTGTGGAACGAGTGCGAACGGCTCACCGGCGTCTCGTACCTTTAGCTACTGCTCTTCGGGTTTCCGGAAGTGTTTTCTGTGCCTTGCGTACACGGGTTGGGTGACCCAAGACACACGATGTTCCGGTGGGCTACAATTCCCGGCTTAGACCCGAGGGGCGCGCCAAGCCAGGCCGCCGATCTCAGATTTGAAGGAGAAATCGATCCATGTCCACCACCATGCCTTCCATTCAGCCGGGCGCCTATGGGTTCCCGGTCTCGCTGAAGAAGCGCTACGACAACTACATCGGAGGCAAATGGACCCCTCCTGTCGCCGGCGAGTACTTCGAGAACGTAACCCCGGTGACCGGGCAGGTGCTGTGCCAGATTGCGCGGTCGAGGGCCGCCGACGTCGACAAGGCGCTGGACGCGGCGCATGCAGCCAAGGCAGCGTGGGGCAAGACCTCGGGCGCCGAGCGCAGCCGGCTGCTGGAGCGCATCGCCCAGCGCATCGAAGACAACCTGGAGATGCTGGCCACCATTGAGACCTGGGACAACGGCAAGCCGATCCGCGAGACCATGGCCGCCGATCTGCCGCTGACGGTGGACCACTTCCGCTACTTTGCCGGCGTGATTCGCGCGCAGGAGGGCTCTATCGCCCAGGTGGATTCGACCACCGTGGCGTACCACTACCACGAGCCGCTGGGCGTGGTAGGCCTGATCATTCCGTGGAATTTTCCCATCCTGATGGCGGCGTGGAAGCTGGCGCCGGCGCTGGCCGCGGGCAACTGCGTGGTGCTGAAGCCGGCCGAGCAGACGCCGATGTCGATCCTGTGCGTGATGGAGCTGATTGAGGACATCCTGCCGCCAGGCGTGGTCAACATCGTCAACGGGTTTGGCCTGGAGGCGGGCAAGCCGTTGGCGTCGAGCCCGCGGGTGCAGAAGGTCGCATTTACCGGCGAGACCACCACCGGGCGGCTGATTATGCAGTACGCCTCGCAGAACATCATCCCGGTGACGCTGGAGCTGGGCGGCAAATCGGCCAACATCTTCTTCGAGGATGTACTGCGCGAGGACGACGCGTTCTTCGACAAGGCGCTCGAAGGCTTTACCCTGTTCGCGCTGAACCAGGGCGAGGTATGCACCTGTCCGTCGCGCGCACTGATCCAGGACAGCATCTATGACCGCTTTATGGAGCGGGCGCTGCAGCGGGTGAAGGCGATCAAGCAGGGCAATCCGCTGGACCCATCGACCATGCTTGGCGCGCAGGCCTCCAATGAGCAAATGGAGAAGATTCTGTCGTACCTCGACATCGGCAAGCAAGAGGGCGCGGAGGTGCTGACCGGCGGCAGGCAGGCGAACCTGGAGGGCGACCTGCGGACCGGCTACTACATTGAGCCGACCGTGTTCAAGGGCAACAACAAGATGCGCATCTTCCAGGAGGAGATCTTTGGGCCGGTAGTATCGGTGACCACCTTCCACGACGAAGATGAGGCGCTGGCCATCGCCAACGACACGCTGTACGGGCTGGGCGCGGGCATCTGGACGCGGGACCTGAATCGCGCGTACAAGTTCGGCCACGGCATCCAGGCGGGCCGGGTGTGGACCAACTGCTACCACCTGTATCCGGCGGGCGCGGCGTTTGGCGGATACAAGCAGTCGGGCATCGGGCGCGAGAACCACAAGGCGATGCTCGACCATTATCAGCAGACCAAGAACGTGCTGGTCAGCTTCAGCCCGAACGCCATGGGGTTCTTCTAACTCATATGAGCGTACTGGACACGGCTCAAGCTGATCGGACTGCTGCGGCGGAGAACAGTTCTCTGCCGCAGCAGGTTGTCACCACCCCGGCGGCGGTGGCGCTGATGGAGAAGCTGCGGACGAAGTATGGCCCGCTGATGTTTCATCAGTCGGGCGGCTGCTGCGATGGCTCCTCGCCAATGTGCTTTCCGCTGGGCGAGTTCATCACCGGCGACAGCGATGTGCTGCTGGCGACGATTGAGGGCGCGCCGTTTTATATGAGCAAGCCGCAGTTCGAATACTGGAAGCACACGCAGTTGATTTTGGATGTCGTGCCGGGGCGCGGCGGGATGTTCTCGCTGGAAGGGCCGGAGGGGTTGCGCTTCCTCATCCGGTCGCGGGTGTTTACCGATGCGGAGATTGCCGCACTGCGGGCGGCGAGGCGGATTTGATTTTCTGGGCAGGTCGGACGGGCAGAGGGCCATCGTAGCCTTGGCTGGCAGCTTTATAGCTGGTAGCTTACAGCTCAGGAACTGTGCCTTTCGGTTTTGCCTCTCCATCGATATAGCGTCCCTGAGGAGTTTGCAATGAAACGTCGTTCGTTTCTCAAGAGTGCGGCGGCCGCTTTTCCTGCTGCTGGTCTGCGGGAATTTGCGCTGGGACAGCCTGCTTTGGCTCCCACTTCCAGTGAGATTCACCCCGTGGGCGCGGGGCAGGACCGCCTGGGTGAGACCCACCCGCTCGGGTTCAGCACCATTTTGTTCAAGGTGTTGACCCAGGATTCGGGCAGCGGGCTGTTCGTAATCGAACACAAGGGCCTTGGCCACGGCGGGCCGCCGGTGCACATTCACCCGCACCAGGACGAGTGGTTCTACGTGATGGAGGGCGAGGTGCTGTTCCAGGTGGGCGGCGAGCGAAAGACGTTGCGGGCGGGTGAGTCGGTGCTGGGGCCGCGCGGGATTCCGCATGGGTTTGTGGGCGTGGGGGAGAAGCCTGCGCATATGATCATCGCGTTTACTCCGGCGGGCATGATGGAGGGGTTCTTTAGGGAGACGGCGGTTCCGAACGGTCCGCCGATGGATGCGGCGATGTTTGCGAAGTATGACATGCAGTATGTGGGGCCGCCGCTGGTGGCGGGTTAGCGCGCCACGCACCTATTTGTCGAGACCATTGCGCCATCGTACGTTCTGGCATTCCCGTTTCATCTGACGATGGACGCCGAAGGCGGAGCCGGCTAGGGTCCACGGAATCATTGCAATAAGAATGATCAATGGGATTTTCCAGGAGCCAAGACCATAAACAAGGAGAGCCGAAGCGACGAGCAGTATCCAAATGAGCGGCCGCAATTCCAGCAGCCGTTCTATCCATCGTTGACGGAATAGTTCGCGTCCGGTGTGCGAATTGAGAACAAAGGGCCATTCCTCTAATGCCGCACGTCTTTGCTCCTCCCATGCGGCTGTTCTCGCAGCGCGACGCTGTTCCGCAAGCTCTGGATTGAGCAAATTCTCCATGGCTTCGGCGGCAGCCGCGCGGACTCTCGCTTCGTCGGTCCAGTCGTAGTAGTCATCCCAATACGCGAGTTCTTGTAGCTCGACTGCGTGGTCGGCGTTAAGGTAAAGCTGATTAAAGTAGCCAATCGATTTGAGCGGGTCCTCTCCGGTCGCTTGAATGCGGCGAACGCGAATCTTGGCGAGAAGAAGAGCGGCTTCGTTGGGGTTGGGGCGCGTGATGTTCAGCTCTGCGAGCATTTTCGGGAGAACTTGATCGACCTCCCACCCAGAAGGATTATCAAGGACTGCCATGCGCAGAACCCATTTGCCGTCGAAACCAGCTTCCAGCGCGTCTTGCGCTGCGGAGGGAAAGGACTCGCTGGGGATGAGGCCGAGCGCGGCTTCCGCGGCGAATTGCTGTGGGTCGAAGGCCATCTGGCTGAGTAAGAGGTGCTGCACAGAGAATAACCCCATGATAGGCGCAGTGAAGCCTGTGCCGATCATGGGGCACCCGGGTTGGCGGCCGGTTATGACTTGGCGGCGAGTTGGCGGAGGACGTAGGGGAGGATGCCGCCGTGCTGGTAGTAGAGGATCTCCTGGGGGGTGTCGATGCGGACGGTGGCGGAGAACTCGATGGTCCTGCCGTTGTAGGTTTCGGCGAGGACGGGGATGATGTGGCCGTCGGCGAACCTGGAGTCGAGCATGGCCTGGAGCGCGCCGGGACGATCGCCGATGGCGAAGATCTCCTCGCCGCCGAGGCCCAGCGATGCGGCGCTCTGGCCGGGCAGGAACTGGAGCGGCAGAATGCCCATACCCACCAGGTTGGAGCGATGGATGCGCTCGTAGCTCTCGGCGATGACGAAACGGATGCCGAGCAGCCGCGGGCCTTTCGCCGCCCAGTCGCGCGAGCTGCCGGAGCCGTACTCCTTGCCGGCCAAGATGCACAGCGGCACGCCGCGCTCCGCATAGATGACCGAGGCGTCGTAGATGGGCATTTCGGTCCCCTCGGGTAGCAGGCGGGTGACGCCGCCTTCGGTGCCCGGCGCAAGCTTGTTGCGCAGGCGCACGTTGGCGAACGTCCCACGCACCATCACCTCGTGGTTGCCGCGACGGCTGCCGTAGCTGTTGAAGTCGGCGGGCGCGACGCCGTGTTCGGTGAGGTACTTGCCGGCGGGGCCGTTCTTCTTGATGGAGCCGGCGGGCGAGATATGGTCCGTGGTCACCGAATCCCCCAGCACCGCCAGGCAGCGCGCGGCGCGGATGTCTTGAACGGGAGCGGGCGTGGCGGCCATGCCGTCGAAGTAGGGAGCCTTGCGGATGTAGGTGGAATCAGGCTCCCAGCCGTAGGTGTTGCCGGAGGGGAACTTGAGGTGCTGCCAGTTCTGGTCGCCGTCGGTGACGGTGGCGTACTGCTTGCGGAACATGGTGGAGTCGATGCAGGCGTTCACGGTGTCGGCGACCTCAGCTTGAGTGGGCCAGATGTCGCGCAGGTAGACGGGCTGGCCGGACTGGTCCTTGCCCAGCGGGTCGGTGGCGAAGTCGTGGCCAATGTGGCCGGCGAGCGCGTAGGCGACCACCAGCGGCGGAGACATCAGGTAATTTGCGCGCACTTCCGGCGAGATTCTGCCCTCGAAGTTGCGATTGCCGGAGAGCACACTGACCGCCACTAGCGAGTGGTCCTCGATGGCCTTCGACACATCCGTCGGCAGCGGCCCGGAGTTGCCGATGCATGTCGTACAGCCATAGCCAACGGTCTGAAAGCGGAGCGCGTCGAGATACTGGGTCAGGCCGGACTTGTTGTAGTAGTCGGTGACCACGCGCGAGCCGGGCGCGAGCGAGGTCTTGACCCATGGGGGCGTTTGCAGGCCGAGCTCGACGGCCTTTTTGGCGAGCAGGCCGGCGGCCACCATCACGTAGGGGTTGGAGGTGTTGGTGCATGACGTGATGGCCGCGATCACAATTGATCCATGCCCGAGGTACGGGTCGGGATCGACGCCGAAGCGGGCCTTGACGCTGCTGGGCGCGGGGGTGTGCGAGTCCTGCACGTCGGGCGCGCCCTTGCTGCTGGTGACGTTGCCGTTGCCGGAGGGATGACCGCCGTCGGCCTCCCAGCGGACGAGCTGGCGCGCGGCGTCCTGGTTGCCGTTGGGGCCGAGCAGGTGCGGCAGCTCCTTCTGGAATCCGGCCGCGGCCTCGGAGAGCAGCACCCGGTCCTGGGGACGCTTGGGGCCGGCGACGCTGGGTTCCACGGTGGCCAGGTCTAAGGACAAGGTCGACGAGTACTCGGCTTCCGGCGCGTCGGCGGTATGGAACAGCCCCTGTTCGCGGAAGTAGGCTTCGACCAGCGCAATGTGTTCTTCGCTGCGGCCAGTCAGGCGAAGGTACTTCAGGGTCTCGTTGTCGACGGGGAAGATGCCGCAGGTGGCGCCGTACTCGGGAGCCATGTTGGCGATGGTGGCGCGGTCGGCGAGCGGCAGCTCGGCGATGCCGGGGCCGTAGAACTCGACGAACTTGCCGACGACGCCGTGCTTGCGCAGCGCTTCGGTGACGGTCAGAACCAGGTCGGTGGCGGTAGTACCCTCGCGCAGCTTGCCGGTGAGGCGGAAGCCGACCACCTGTGGCACCAGCATCGACACCGGCTGGCCCAGCATGGCGGCCTCAGCCTCGATGCCGCCGACGCCCCAGCCAAGCACGCCCAGGCCGTTGACCATGGTGGTATGCGAGTCGGTGCCGACCAGGGTGTCGGGGTAGGCAAGGACGGAGCCGTCGGGCCGGGGTGCGGTGAAGACGACGCGGGCGAGGTATTCGAGGTTGACCTGATGGCAGATGCCCATGCCGGGCGGCACGGCGGAGAAGTTGTGGAAGGCGGTCTGGCCCCACTTGAGGAAGGCGTAGCGCTCGCGATTGCGGGTGAACTCCAATGCCGCATTCAAGTCATAGGCGTTTGTCGTCCCGAACTCGTCCACCTGCACGGAGTGGTCGATGACCAGCTCGGCGGGCTGTAGCGGGTTGATCTTCTCGGGATCGCCGCCCAGGGCGCGCATGGCGTCGCGCATGGCGGCGAGATCGACGATGGCGGGGACGCCGGTAAAGTCCTGCATCAGCACGCGCGCCGGCATGAACGCGATCTCGCGAGAGGGCTCGGCCTTGGGGTCCCAGTGGGCGAGGAAGCGAATGTCGTCCGCAGTGACGGAGTGGCCGTCTTCGTGGCGGAGGAGATTCTCCAGCAGGATGCGCAGCGAGAAGGGAAGGCGGGAGAGGTTGACGTTGGCGGACTCGGCGAGAGCTTGGAGGCGGAAGATATTGACGGTGGTGGCGCCGCAGGCGAGGGTTGCGGCGCTCGAGAAGGAATCGGGATGCTTGGCGGTCTGGTTCTTCGCGGTCATGGTCTTTTCTCCAGGGGCGCGGTTGCAAGGAGAACCGGCGCGGGGCTTGGCCGTGCGCGCAAGGCGCAAGTCGGCGGGAAGGAAAAGCCTATCAAAGAATATGTGCGCGGGGGAATTCGGTCAGGAGCGGCCGACAGCTATTTGGATAGGAACCTGCCACGGTCGGGGCGGCCGTGACGGAAGCGCTTCGTCTTCGTTCTGGGCAGACTCAGGGCCATCGCTAGCATTTTACGCCAAGGCCGCGGAGTTGGGGAAGGCCCCGGGTCGCTCGCAGGCGACAGCCCCAGGGAAACTGCTGCGGCGCACGGCGCGCCACGCTATTATGGCCGGCTACGGCTTCTCGTTGCGCGACCCCCGCTTGTCGCGGTACATGGCGGCGTCGGCCTGCTCGATCACCTGTTTCATGGTCATTCCCGATGACCACTGAGCGAGCCCAACCGCCGCGGTTACGTCAACCTTCAAGGGTGGCTTGCCCGCTCCGGTCTCAACCGTGTAGCTGCCGAAGACCCAGTGCCGAATGCGCTCGATCTGCGGCTTGGCCCCGGCGACGTCGCGGCGCAGGACGACGATGAACTCGTCCCCTCCCCAGCGGCCCACCATATCTTCGGAGCGAACGTTATTCTGCAACTCGTGCGCAAACTTCTTCAGCAGGTCGTCGCCCGCGGGATGACCATGCTTGTCGTTGATCTGCTTGAAGCGGTTCAGGTCGAGGATGACCGCGCAGAACTCCTCATGCAGAGAGATCAGCCGTTCCATGCGCGCCTCGACACTGCGGCGATTGGCCAGGCCGGTCACCGTGTCCTTCGACGCAATCTCCTCGACCGCCTTCAGCTTGGTCTCGTAGCTGGTGACCTTGGAGCGCAACTGCGCGATCGATTGCTGGCCGTCCTGCGCCATCTGGTCCACACAGATCTTCAACTCGGTCGCCTTGCGCACCAGGGACGAACGGACCTGGGTCAGATCGTCCAGGTTGGCGATGGCCTTCAGGTCGGCGGTCAGGCCGGTGAACTGCTGGGTATAACGCTGGTCGCGCTCGCCCACCGACTCCGCAGTGCCGGCCAGCAGCAGCAGAAGCTCCTTCACCTCGTCGGCCTGGTCCTTTAGATACTGTGCGGTTGCACTACCCCAGCGATCCAGTTGCGCTTCAATCCGTTGCTCGGTCTGCTTGACGATCTTCGAAGATGCGTCGACGGAGAGGCTGGATTCGAGCTTGGCCAGCGCCTGCTCCAGCTCCCGCCCGGGGGCCGGGCAGGCTTCCACCGCATTGCTTCCGAAGGCACGCAGCGCGGAGCGGTAGGAGTCCATGGTGACGGCCAGGAGTTCGTCGGGCTCCGGCTCGGCGACGGTCAGGGCGGGGTCGTTTCTATCCAAATACTTCTTGATTGAAATCAAACTTTCGATCTCCTGATCCGGTACTTCTTAATGGCCCGATATGCGCGACGATCTGGCCCGTCCATCTACGCGCGGATGCTGATGTCCCTTGTCCGTGTAAAAAAGAGGTCCTGAGATGCCCACCCAAGACAGACCTCGCACCAAGTCATACATGGCGCATGATTGCATGCTGCGGAAGGGGAGTAAGTGACGATTATCACACAGGATGCGGTCACCTGGCTGCGCACCTGCGGTTCTGCTTGGTGCCTTGAGTGCCAGGGTCCAGTCAGTTGGCTGTGGGCATCTCGGCGTGGTCGATGACCAGGTTGTCGACCGGGCCCTTGGAGGACTGCAGCTTGAGGCCGAGCTGCTCCTCGACCGCAGTGAAGATGGAGATGACGTTGTTGCCGCTGGCTTCCGCAGCCACGTCATCGGACCACTTGAGGGTAATGTCGGCGCCCCCGGTGAGTCCGGTCTTGTCATTCACCTGACGATGGACCTCGTCGGAGAGGGCCTGCGCGAGGTCGGACATCGAGGCGCTCTTGGCGGTGAGAATCTTGCTGGTGTCCGATCCGTTGACGTTCCAGTTGCTGTCGGTGCGTTCGGCCTGCGAGAGCTTGATCTTCGGGCCGCCTTTGGCGACGACCAGGTCGTAAGTGGGCATCACTTTGGGCTGAAGATGGGCCTTCAAGTGGAAACGGTCGGCGAGCAGGAGGATCAGCATGGCCTGCATCTGAGCGCCGGTCAGCTTTTGGGGAGGGCCTCCATCCTGGGGAACGACTTTAGCCTCGATGTCGAAGTGGGCAGAGCTGACCGGGCCGGAGAGGCCGGAGATCATATCGGCCTTAACGTCGTAGGCAAACTCGACGAGCATGTCCAGGGGGACGTTGCTGGCGGTTAGCACGGTGTCGTTGATGCTCATGCTAAAGGATTGAGAGTTGGGCGAGTCGTTCGCGGCGTTGTGGGGCTTGATGGAGACGACGTCGAAGGGAGCCACGGTTGCGGCACGCGCGATGGCCTTGGCCGGCCCTCCGTGTTCCAGTTGCGCGGACGCGCCTGAGGTAAGAACGAGAACGCCGGCGAACGCCAGCAGCCTGCCAATCCTGCGCGAAGGAAGTGTATTGAGCTGGTCCATGTTTTAGAATGCCTTCTGCTCTCGGTTAGGCGCTGCCGGGAGTATACGTCGGCCACTTGCCGGCGCGGAAGAAAATGGTGGGCGGTTTGTGCGATGATTCCAACGCTGGCAGGCATACGGCGGCGATGGCCGCAAAGACTGAGGGAGTTTATGCGCATACGGAAGATTTGGAGTGTGGGGTTGGTGGCAATGCTCGCGTTGGGGATGGTGGCGCGCGCGCAGGATGGCGGGGAGCACCGGGGTCCGACGGCCGGGGCGAAGGCCGGCGATCTGCGCGTTTATTTCGTGGATGTGGAGGGTGGGCAGTCGACGCTGTTCGTCGCGCCCACGGGCGAGAGCCTGCTGGTGGATACGGGATCGCCGGACGCGAGAAACCCGAATGCGCCGAGGGACGCGAGCCGGATTGCGGCGGTATGCAAGCTGGCCGGGGTAACCAAGATCGACAACCTGCTGGTGACGCACTACCACTCCGACCACGTGGGCGGGCTGCCGCAACTGGTGGCGCTGGTGCCGGTGGGACGGTTCATTGACCATGGCGTGAATCGCGAGACCGCCGATGTGCAGGGCGGCGCCTCGACGATAGCCGGCTATAACGCCTACCAGAAGGTGCTGGCGGACAGCCACGCCGAGCATCTGACGGTGAAGCCGGGCGACGTGCTGCCGATTAAGGCGTTCCACGTGGAGATCGTCAGCGGAGACGGCGAGGTGATCGCCAAGCCGCTGGCCGCGGGCGGCGAGCCGAATCCGGCGTGCGCGTCGTCGCCGCTGAAGGATGCCGAGAACACCGAGAACGACCGCTCCCTGGGCATGGTCATCTCCTTCGCCAAGACGCGGATTTTGGATCTGGGCGACCTGACCTGGAACAAGGAGCGCGGGCTGGTGTGTCCGGTGAATAAGCTGGGCAAGTTCGATGTGTACGTCGTGTCGCACCATGGGCTGATCAATAGCGGCAGTCCCGCGCTGGTGGACGCGATTGCGCCGCGGGTGGCGATTGAGGACAACGGCCCTCGCAAGGGGGGAGCGCCTTCTACCTTCGAGACTATCGAGGGGACTTCTCGATTGAAGGACCTGTGGCAGTTGCACACCGCCGAGGCGCCCGATGCAAAGAATGTGGCCGAGTCGCACATTGCCAACCTGCCCGCCACGTCAACAAGTCCAGACGCGGGGAACTATCTGAAGCTGACGGTTCGCACCGACGGCACCCTGGCGGTGACCAACGGACGCACCGGCGCGACGGTGGAATATCCCGCCAAGTGAGTGCTTTGCCCCCTCGGTCTCCGCGCCGATTGCATCTCACTCTATGGAGCTGCGTTCGAATTGCAGCGTAATGGGATCGGAGAGCGAAGATGAGCGACGGAATGTGGGTGCGGTTGGCGTTGGGGGCAAGGGGACGGCAAGTCAACGGTGAGCGACGGCGTCCGCGATGGACGCGCGCCTTGCTGGGACTAGGCCTGGGCGCGGCCATGGCGTGGGGCCTTGCGGGTTGCCATAAGACACCGCCAGCGACGTCGGATACAACCGTCGACCAGAACGGTGTCGATCCTGCAGACGCGAACATGGCTCCGGTGAGCGGCGATGGATCCGCACCCGCACAGGTATTGGGCCAGAATGCGCAGTACCAGCCTCAGCAGCAGGGCGAGGATTATTCGCAACAGCAGGCCGCGCCGATTGAGCGCGTGGCGCCCGGCGCCGGCGATCAGAGTTACAGTGATAGCGAACAGTCCGATCCGTACGCGAGCGACCTGACCGACGAGCAGGCCACCCAGCCGCCGCCTCCGCTGCCGGAGTACGACCAGCCGCCCGCTCCCGACCCCGACTACCTGTGGACCCCGGGCTACTGGGCGTGGGGCCCCGAAGGCTACTACTGGGTCCCCGGCGCGTGGGCCGCGCCACCGTACGTGGGTGCGCTCTGGACCCCGGGCTACTGGGGATTCGTGGGCGGGTACTATCGCTTCCACCACGGCTTCTGGGGACTGCACATCGGCTTCTACGGTGGCATCGATTATGGCTACGGATACGTAGGCCACGGCTACTACGGCGGCTACTGGAACGGCGGCCACTTCTTCTACAACACGGCCATCACCCATGTGAACGTCAATGTGATTCACAACGTCTACGTCCACAATGTGGTTATCAACAATGTGACGGTGAACAACCGGGTCATCAATCGGGTGAGCTTCAACGGCGGCAGTGGTGGGGTGCAGGCACGTCCCGTTGCGGCCGAGGTTGCGGTACTGCATGAGCAGCGCAACGCGCCGATGGCTTCGCAGGTGCAGGCACAGCATGAGGCGGCGCAGAATAAACAGCAGTTCTACAGCGCGAACCAGGGACGGCCGGCGGTTGCTGTGGCGGCGCGTCCAATCGCAGCGGACCGAACGCCGCCGGCGGCGCTGCCGCGCATTGCACAGCCTGCCGCGCGCGGAGAGGTTAGGCCGGCTCAAGTGCCGGCGCAGGCGGCTCGTCCTCAGACTGGTGCGCCCGTGAGAAGTGCGCCTGAAGCTGCGCGGCAAGCTCAAGCTCCTGAGCCGCGGCCGGTCCCGGTGCCCCAGAATCGGCCTGAGCAGGCGCGTCCCAACGAACCGCAAGCTAGACCAGGGCAACCTCAGCCGCAGGCGCGACCGGCTCAGCCACAACCTCAGGCAAGGCCGGCGCAACCTCAGCCGCAGGCAAGACCTGCGCAACCGCAGCCAAGGCCTGAGGCGCAACCCCGTCCGCAGCCCGCGCCGAAGCCACAGGCTGCTGCGCCCCATCCGCAACCCGCGCCGCATCCCCAATCCGCACCGAAGCCGCCTCCTCCGCAGCACGAGGAAGAAAAGCCTCGCGGCTAGAGTCCCGAGCGGCCTTTAGAAGCCGAAGGCGAGCTGGCCCAGCAGAACGGCGTTGAGCGCGATGATGACCGTGACTGCGAGCCATCCGGCGATGCGGGTGCGCCGCGCGCTGGCAAAGCTTTGCATCACATTCTTGCGGCTGGTGAGCATCAGTAGCGGGACCAGCGCAAAGGGCAGCGCGAAGCTGAGCACCACCTGCGAAAGCACCAGAATCTTGAACGGCGCCAGGCCGGTGGCGATGATGATGAGGGCCGGGATGACGGTGATGGCGCGGCGCAGGAAGATCGGAAACTTGATGTCGAGGAAGCCCTCGATAATTACCTGGCCGGCCATCACGCCGACGGTGGAAGAGGACAGGCCGGAGCAGAGCAGCGCGACCGCGAAGACCACTGCGGCGGAGCGTCCGAAGAGCGGCCCGAGGGTGTGGTACGCCTCCTGAATAGTGGGTTGCAGGTTGTTGGTGTGGGCGAAGGCCACAGCGGCCATCAGGATCATCGCGGAGTTGATGAGCCAGGCGCCGTTCATCGCCACAAACACATCCACCAGTTCGAACTTGAGGAACCGGCTGAGGATAAAACGGCGTGGGTAGGCGGTTGGCTGATTGCGTGCGGCAAGTCCGTCCAGCGTCTCGGTCGCCGGCAGCGTTGAGCCGGTGAGCTCCTTCAGCCGGGGCTGCACCAGCGCGGAATGGAGATAGACGACGTGCGGCATCACGGTTGCGCCCAGCATGGCGACTGCGGCATAGATGCTGTCGTGGAAGTTCTGCGCGGAGGAGTGGTCGAGCGTGGGCACCAGGGTGTAGTACGCCGCGAGCTTCCAGTCGGGGTGGACGAGAAAGACCTCGAAGGCATAGGAGACGCCGATGATGGCGACGAAGGCCATGATGCCACGCTCCAGCCAGCGATAGCCGGCCAGATCGAGGGCAAGAATGGCGAAGACCAGGACGGTGGAGACCAGCGCCGCCGCCAGCAACGACTCCCTGGGGCTGAAGCCGTGGGCGTAAAGCAGCGGGCCAAACAGCAGATCGAGACCGATCGCGGCGCCCAGGAACTCGGCCAGATCGGTGGCGATGGCGGCGATCTCCGCAGCCACCCACAGGCCGAGCGTGACTGGCCGCGAGAAATGCTTGCGGCAGTTCTGCGGCAGGGTCAGCCCGGTGACAATGCCCAGCTTCGCCGAGAGGTACTGGATGAGCATCGCCATCAGGTTGGACCAGAGCAGCACCCAGAGCAGCCGGTAGCCGAATTGCGTGCCGCCCAGGATGTTGGTGGCGAAGTTGCCGGGATCGATATACGCCACTGAGGCTACGAACGCCGGACCAAAGTAGGTCCACATCTGGTTGCGATGGAAGTTGGGCAGAAGACCTTGCCGCGGAGGGGGGCTGGCGGGCGGCGCAGCCGCGCCAGATGAGGCCGCGAACGCCGCCTCGTCGGTTTCAACCGGGGCGTTCCGTTCCACTTGCATTGACGAACGATCGGCCATTCCGCTCCTTGTGCAGTCTTCGGGCCCCTGTACATCCGCACCCGGACACCCGGGATTAAAGATGCGCGCAGGTGTATTTAGGCAACCCTAATATTTAGGTATACCTAATTTCAAGAAATGGGTCAAACTGTAGGAGAAGGGCCGGAGACCCAGACATGTCGGCACGGCGGCACGCGAATGGGAACACCGAATCGGTGGATAACTATCTGAAGGCCATCCTCTCGCTGGGAGGGCCTGCAGAGGCCCGTGTGACCATCAAGGCTCTGGCCGACCGGTTGCGGGTCGCGCCCGCTTCGGTGACCAATATGCTGCAGAAGCTGGCTGCCGCCCCGGCACCGCTGGTGCAGTATGAGCGCCACCGCGGCGTGCAGTTGTCGGGTGCGGGCAAGCGCCGCGCGCTGGAGGTAGTGCGCCATCACCGGCTGATCGAGACGTTTCTGTATCAGGTGCTCGATTACCCGATCGATGAGGTGCATGAGGAAGCGGAGCGGCTGGAGCACTTTATCTCGGAGCGTTTCGAGGAGCGCATCGCCGCCAAGCTCGGCAACCCGGAGATCGATCCTCACGGCCATTCGATCCCGACCATGGAAGGGAAGATGCCGGAGCGCGAGTCCATGCTGCTGGCCGACGTGGAGCAGGCTGGGACCTTCGTGATCGACAGCGTCTCCGACCGTGATTCCGGCAATCTGAAGTTGATCGAGGCGTGCGGCATCACTCCGGGCGCTCGGCTGCGAGTCAGGAAGGCAGCCCCGGCGCAGGGCTATTCGGTGAGCATCGGCCGCTCTTCCAAGGCCTTCGACCTCTCCCGCGAAGTTGCTCAGGACGTGCGCATCGTCCGCCTGGCAAAGTAATCTCGAACCTGTTGCGCCTGCATCGCAGTGCCTGGCACGCCGCTCAGGAGGCCCCGCCAGGCCCGCCGTGACCGCCGGTTGACCCTTGGCCCCAGTCCGCGGTCGCGCACGTGTGATGGCTTCGTGGAATAATCTTCCGGAGGCCGGATGCCGCTGCTCTCTTTCACCTCCCTTGTCTTTCTGGGTTCGTTCCTGGCGGGCTTGCTGGGCGCGTTGACCGGCCTTGGCGGCGGCGTAGTGCTGATTCCTTTGCTGACGCTGGCCTTCCATGTGGACATGCGCTACGCGATCGGAGCCTCATTGATCTCCGTCATCGCGACCTCGTCGGGCGCGGCCGCGGCGTATGTTCGCGAGGGCTATTCCAATGTGCGGATCGGGATGTTCCTGGAAGTCGCAACCACCATTGGCGCGGTGTTTGGCGCCTTCCTGGCGACCCGCGCACCTACCCGCGCGCTGGCCGTGATCTTTGGCGTGGTGCTGCTCTATTCGGCTTGGCTGTCGCGCAGCCAGGGGCCGCACCCGGAGGAGAAGGCAATCGACAATCCCTGGTCGGACAAGCTGGGAATGTCGGGGTCGTATCCGGACGCTGCGCGGGGCGGGGAGATCGCCTACACGGTGGACCGGATCCCGGCGGGCTTCGCGGCCATGTTCGGGGCGGGAACGCTGTCGGGGCTGCTGGGCATCGGGTCGGGCGCGGTGAAGGTGCTGGCCATGGACAAGATCATGCGCGTCCCCTTCAAGGTCTCCACCACCACCAGCAACTTCATGATCGGCGTGACTGCGGCGGCCAGCGCGGGTATCTATCTCGCCCGCGGCTACGTCGATCCGGTGCTCGCGTGTCCAGTGATGCTGGGGGTGCTGGCCGGATCGTTGATTGGCGCAAAGCTCCTGGCGCACTGCCGGGTGTCGCTGTTGCGCACTATCTTCGCGTTTGTGATTGCCGCGCTGGGAATCGAAATGATTGTCAACGGCTGGCTGGGGAAGGTGTGACGATGAAGCAGAATCGGCCGGTTCGTTCGGAAGCCAGTCCGCCTGCCCATGAGGTCTCGCAGGCTGCCGCTGGCTTCGACGACGCGCGCATGGAGCTTATCATGGGTCGGCTGCTGCAGGCCGGGGTGCTGCTAGCCGCGGCTGTGGTGATGCTGGGCGGCGCAATCTATCTGTTCGCGCACGGCGGCGACTATTCCAACTACCGCGTGTTCGTCGCCAAGCCGCTGCAGCTGCGCCATCCGGCCGTACTGCTGCGCGGGATTGCCCATCGCGATGCAGCGGCAATCATCGATCTGGGGATTCTGCTGCTGGTCGCCACGCCCATCTGCCGGGTGATCTTTGCCGTCGTGGGCTTTGCCATCGAGCGCGACCGGCTGTATGTGGCGATCAGCCTGACGGTGCTGGCGGTACTGCTTTTCGGCATGTTGCGCGGCAGTTGACAGTCGCTTGCACGGCGCACGGAAAGAGCATGGGGTGCCGGCAAAGAGAAAGGCGGCCATGCAGGTTGTGTGCATGACCGCCATTCGGTGGATTCAGGCTGGAGCGACCCAGAGTTGCCGGACCGGTTGGAGGAGTGCAGCCAGGCTAGAAGCGGAAGCGTCCGGTGAACTGCCAGTCGCGGGGCGGAACGCTCTGGTTCTGGCCGTTGACCGTTCCGAAGCTGCCGGTGTTCCAACTGGAGCCGCCCAGGTTGAAGAAGGTGGAGTTGGTGGTGTTGGTCACGTCCACGCCCACCTGGAAGGTCAGGTGGAGGGTGGCCGTCTCACGAACATTGAAGGTGCGCCGAAGGCCCAGATCGATGTCCCACCATCCCGGTCCATGCAGGCCATACGGGGCGGTGCGGGCCGCGTTGCCGATCTTGAAGCTGACCCAGGGTTCGGTCGTGGTGCCGCAGCTGTAGGTCGTGTTGGTGGGAGAGGAGTCGGGGCATTGGAAGGCCTGTGGATTGAAGTACTGGATGCCGTTGAAGTTGGCGGCGTTGGCCCCAGGTCCGCGTCCCCATCTGCCGTTGATGCGAATGGCGCGCTTGTCAAAGCCCGGAGTGTAGTCGGGCATGCAGGTGCCCTGCAGGGCGTTGGCGTTGGCGCCGCAGTTGTTGCCGGAGATGTTGATCTGGACAGGATAGCCATCGCGGTAACGGTAGATACCGGAGAACTGCCAGCCGCCGCCGATCATGCCCATGATGCGGTTGGTGGCAAAGAACGCCTGGCCGCGGCCGATGGGGAAGGTGTAGACCCAGGTCAGGTTGAAGGCGTTGGTCTGGCTGGACGTCCCCAAACCGCGGTCAATTTCGTTGGCGCTGATGGTATGGGTGAAGTTGCCGTCCTGCGGGCCCACGGGGTACTGGGTCCGGTGCTGGCCGGTGTCGTCGATCTCCTTGCTGCGGGTGTAGTTCATCAGGCCGGAGAGGTTGTGCCACGGGCGCTGCACCACTGAGACCTGCAGCGAGTTATAGACGGCATTGCCGGTATCGCCCCAGATGTCGGAGAAGCCGCCGAACTGGGGATAGGCCCGGAGCGCCTGCGCCAGAGTCGCGCTGGGGCCACCGAAGGTGACCGGGGCAGCGGACGCCGGGAAAGGCTGCAGACCGTTGAGCAAGGGAGTGGTGACCGAGGTAAGGTTGCCCTTATATTCCGTGGAATAGTCGGGGGAGATGCCGTTGGTCGCCGGGCCGCGGCCGGAGCCTCCAGGCAGGAAGTGGGTCTCCGAGCCGGAGTAGGCGACCAGCAGAACCGCCTTCTTGTTGATCAACCTCTGGACCGACAGGTTGTAGCTGATGAACTGCGGTCCGCGCCCGCCGTAGTAGGCGTCGGCGTAGTTGACACCCTGAGTCGTGCAGTAGCTGCCGGAGGCGGCGCAGCTGAACTGATTCTGGGCGTTGGGGGCGTAGGCGGTGTAGTTATAGGCGCCGGTGGTGCTGAGCGGGTTGATATTGGTTCCCGGCTGGGTCCAGGGTGGAATGGCCGAGAACGGGCTGCAGGGGACCGCCAACGACAAGCAGGTCATCGGGGCGCCGACGCCCGTCGCGCCCGTCGGAACTGGGTGCACCGAGCCCTGCAAGGGAGGAGCGATGACCGAGTCGGGTGTTGCGGAGGGTGGGAAGTAATTGGGATTGAGGTAGAAGGATGGATTGCCGGTGCTGCCGCTTTGGGCGTAGCCGTTGTTGGTGATGGAATACTCGCCGTTGTTTCCCGTGGCCCCCGTCGCTTTGTTGCCGCCACCCGCGCCGCCCGCGTGGGTCAGGTTGATGCTGAACGCCGCGCTGATGACCGTGGTCGGGGTGTAGGCATAGGCAAAGCCCAGGCGTGGCTCCCAGTTGTTGTTATAGGGATGAACCGGGGTATGGCAATGGCAGATGTAAGGCGCGTAGTTGTTGTACTCCTGCTGCGCGGTCTGCGCCGGTACCTGACCCGGAGGGGTATTGCTGAATTCGTTGATGTTCGGGTAGCCCGCGAACATCAATACGCCCTTCGTGCCCGTAATCGGATTGGTGATGGCGGCGTTGAGGAACGCGATGCGGTCGTGGACCTCGTGGTAGGGCTGCAGATAGTCGTAGCGCAGACCGATGTTCAAGGTCAGCTTGGGGCTCACCTGCCAGTTGTCCTGAATATAAGGCGTCATCGGCCGGTAGCGCGCCCCGACGTCCTGGATGGTCTGGTTGCTGACGCTGCTCTGGTAGATGGCGCCAATCAGGAAGGGGGCGTATGCGTCGCCGTTTCCACCCTGCGATCCGCCCGCGGTGTCTTCGGCGTGGGTGGTAAGGTTCAGCGTGCTGCTGGGGCCGCCAAAGCTCCCCCCGTTGGTCTCCAGCCACTGCACCTGGACGCCGAACTTAATGTTGTGACGCCCCTTGATCCAGGTCAATTCATCCAGCAGGCTGAAGGCGTTGGTCGCTACCGGCCCGGTGCTGGAAGTGGAAGACCAGTTCGCAGGAGCTGAGGGGCCGCTGTCCGCGTTGAAGCTGACCGAAGGAAAGTCGTTGGAGGCGTTGCCGGCAGGCAGGTTGTTGATGCCCGCTGCGCAGGCGTTTTCATTGCCTGGGGGGCACGCGGTGTTGGTGCTGGCCGGGAACAATGCGGACGTCTTGCCCGAGGTCAGGGGGAATCCCTGGCCCCAGTTGCGGGTGAAGGAGTACTTCAACGAATTGATGACGGTCTGGCTGGCAATGTACGTGTAAGACAGAATGCCGGATGCCGTCTTCTGGTTGGTATAGGTGCCGCTGGCGTAGGGGACGGGCAGCTGCGTGTAGTTGCCGTAGTCGGGTTGACCGGCGTAGCCCTGGTTACCGGCCAGCGATACCACCGAAAACTTGTGCCGCGAGTTCAGGGTGTAGTCGAGACGCGCGTCGACGCTGTAGTCCTGGTTAGCCAGCGGAAGGCTGGCAAGATAGTTGTTGAACGTGGACGCGTTGGTCGGCGGCGGCAGCGCGCTCTGCAGATACTTCATGATGCTGGAAATCTCGTTCGGCGGGATGATGTTGTACGTCGGGATGCCGTTCTTGATCGCCTGGAAGGCGGTACGCGAGCCCGAGGGGTTGGCGGTCGGGTCCGAGATCTGAACGGTGGTCGTACCCAGCACGTCGGTGAAGTCGCCGGTGCGGTTCAACAGGGTTGGGACAGTGATGTAGGAGGGCGTGTTGCTGATCTTGGTGTAGTGGAAGCCTTCGTAGCTGCCGAAGAAGAACAGCTTGTCCTTCAGGATTGGGCCGCCGAGGGAGCCGCCGTAGGAGTCCTGGTGCTCACCTGGTTTCTCCGCGAATCCAGTGGAGCTTGAAGGCACCTTGGCGAAATAGCCCCAGGTATCGAACATGGTATTGCGAATGATTTCGAAGATGGTCCCGTGGAACTGGTTGCCGCCCGACTTGATGGTGTAGTTGGTGCTGCCCGCGCCGCCGAACGAAGTGGAAGCGCCGCTTGTCTGCACCGAGAACTGATCGACCGCGTCCACCGAGACCGCATTGGCGACCGCGGTGCCGCTGCCCTGGGCCGAGATGTTGGAGACCGGCATGCCCTCGACGTAGTTCTGGTTCAGGTTGTTCTGGCCGGTGCCGCCGTAGATGCCCGAGGAACCTGCGGTGCTGCCCTGGTTAGTATTGTTGGCCGGGTTTTCCTGCACGCCGGGCATCAGATACTGGAAGGCGGTGGGATCGCGCGGGCCGTTGTTCATCGAGAGCGGGAGATTGGAGTAGAGCTCGTTTTCGATGGTCCCGCCCAGTGTCGCGTCGGTGAGATTGAGGGGGGCGGGCGCGTCGGTGACGGTGACCGTGGTGTTTTCGCCGCCCACCTTGAGCTTAATGTTCAAGCCGACAGTGGAGGCGTTGTCGACCGTGATGTTCTCTTGGAGAACTCTCTCAAAACCCTTGGCGACCACCTCGACGATGTAAGGGCCGACTGACAGAGGCTGGATCGAGTAGGTCCCGCCGGTGCCGCTCTTCACCTTGGTCTGTACCCCGGTATCGGTTTCGGTGGCGGTGATCTCCGCACCGGCTACGGCGCGTCCGTCCGGATCGGTAATGGTCCCCTGGATACCGCCGCCGGTCAGCGTCTGGGCCGGGAGCGACAGGCCGCCAAACAGCACGAAGCCGCAGCAGGCAAGCAGGCAGACGAAGAAGGAGCAGCATGGTGCGAGGAGACGGCGTGAAAGCCCGAGCGGCAAAGACCCAACTGTCGAGTTGCAATACATAGTTTTGCTCCATCTGATTTTGCGCTGGAAGGCGTTGGACTGGAATGCCGAATGTTTCCGGTTGGAGCATCCCCCCAAAAAGCCTTGCGCCGGTGACTAGAAACGTAAAAATACTGATGAGCCGGAACGCGAAAAAAGTATTTGTTTACGGGAGTCATTGTCAATAAGAAAATGTTTTCCCGTTGAAACGGATTTGAGGCCATCGACCGCTCTTCGCGGACGTGCCCTGAGCGAGTGCGGGCAAGGCTGTGCCGGGAAGATTTAAGTTTTCAAAGCTTCACGCAACATGCTACTTTGTTTTTGCCCAGATTCAACACTGAATTTGCGTTTCCAATGGTTCGTGGTCGAAAGCCGGTTCGCAAGGCTTGCAATCCTGCGGATCGCCATGGGAGCCTGACCGGGCAAATCTGGAGAGCGAAATCCTCAGCGAACTACACCCCGATGTGGTCCCTGCAGACGAGCCGGGCGGTGGTGCACCTGCGCTAGTCGGGCATGGGCGGCGCAGCATGGGCGCAGGCAATGTGGTCGCAGCCGGGGCGGTTTTGCTGGTCTGCGTGGGGTTGCTGCAGGGGCCGGTCAGAGGCTGGGGCCAAGGCGCGGCCGCCGCCGCAGCCGGGCCGGCGCAGCAGAGTTCGCAGGGATCCGGCTCGCAAGGGGCAGGCGCGGTCACGCTCTATGTGAATTCGCGGGAGACGGTCGTCGACGTAACCGTAACCGACGCCAAGGGCCAGCCGGTCCATGATCTAAAGGAATCCGATTTCACGGTGAAGGAAGACGGCAAGCCGCAGCCGCTGCGGACCTTCCAGGAGATCCGTGAAGACACGCCGCCCGCCACCCACGTCCCGCCCAGGCTGCCGCCCAATGTCTATACCAACCTGCAGCCGCCGCCGACCACCAGCGCGGTCAACATCCTTCTGTTGGACGCTCTGAATACGCTCCCCGTCGACATGGTCACGATGAAGCAGGAGTCGATAAAGTATCTCAGGAGCATGACCCCGGGGACGAGAATCGCGGTGCTTGGCTTGTCCAGCAGCCTGCGTATCCTGCAGGGCTTCACCTCCGATCCCGCGATCCTGATCGCGGCCGTCGATACCAAGAAGAGCCGGGCGCTGCCCTCCCCATTCATCGACAATGACTCGGCCAACGTTCTCGGCTCTCAGGCGGACGATCAGAGCGACTTGGGCAACGATGACGTGGCCGCCGGGATTCAGCAATTCGCCAACGAACTCGCCACCGAGCAGCAGGACATCCGCAATCGGATGACGCTGGAGGCACTGAACCAGATTGCCGCCTACGTGGCCGGGATCAAGGGCCGGAAGAACCTGATCTGGTTCACCGACGGGATGCCGCTGAACATGTTCCCTACCGGAGGCACTAACGACCTGGAAGAGATTACGGATTACTCCAAGGAGCTGCGCAAGACCACCGACCTGCTGACCGCAGCCGAGGTCTCGGTCTATCCGGTGGACGCGCGCAAGTTGTTCAACAACCCCGCCACCGGCGCCGACCAGGGACTGGCCACCATCAACAAGAACACCGGGGCAAGGGTCGCGGTCAACGCGCGGACCTTCCAGGAGAAGAAGGGCCAGGAGATCTTGTCGATGGAGGCGGTGGCCGAGGCAACCGGAGGCATTGCGTACCACGACACCAACGACTTGAAGGCCGCGGTGGCCAAGGCAATTTCGAACGGGGCCAACTACTACAGCATCTCCTACGTTCCGCCCGACCTCGACTTCGACGGCAGATACCATGCGATCGACGTCGCGGTGGACCGTCCCAACGTCCATCTGGGCTACCGCAAAGGTTACAACGGCGACGATATCCAACACGACGCGATCACTCCGGCTCTGCCGCTGACTACCAGCGCTCCCGAGCCCTACGGCAACAATATGCAGGCCTCCATGGGGCGCGGAGTGCCAACCGCCAGCCAGCTTTTGTTCAGCACGGAGGTGGAGCCCAGCGCCATGCCGGCGAACCCGGCCGATCCGCCGGTGATGGGCACGCTCGATCCCAAGTTGCAGGGCAAGCCCCTGGTCCGCTATGTGGTCCAGTACTCCTGTCCGGCCCGGCAGATTACGTTTAGCGCGGGTCCGGGCGGAATCAACAAAGCTACGGTAGAATTCGACGTTGCCGCCTACGATGTTTTTGGCAAGCGGATTACCGGCCTGAGCCAGACATTCAACCTGCAACTCACAGCGGAGAAATATCAGCAGTTTTTGAAGACGCCATTTCGGTTCTACCAGCAGATCGACCTCCCGCCGGGAGAGATTTTTCTCCGCGTCGGCGTTCTCGATGGAGTTTCGGATAAGGTGGGAACGCTGGAGATCCCATTGATCGTAAAGAAGCAACCGGCTGGATTGGCCAGTGCGCAGGGAGGAAAAGGTGGCAATTAGACCCTCTCTTCCTCGGGCCGGACAGACGCGAAGATTTTGCTTGCATGTCTCTTCAACGAACACGTATTATGCCGCTTATTTTTGGAAACCGTTTCCTATGGGAAACCAGCCAGGGAAAACAGCCGGCGGTTGGCAACTTTGCCGTTCAACCCGCCGGATTGCAAATGCACTTATCAAGGATTAGGTGACTCCGATGCTCTTCCGCAAATACATCGTCTCGACGCGAACGCTCTTCCAACTGACCGTGGTCATGGCCTTCTTCCTGGTCTCCGTGGGAGCGGCACTTGCCGCGAACAGCGGCAACCCGCCAGTGCTGATTCCGTATACGAACATGCTGGCTGCCGGCGATGACCAGTACTACGGGACGAGCACGTCGCTCGTTACCGGCTACGGCGGAGACGCCGGCCAGGCGCTGCCGTTTTTCAACGGGACCGCGGTGCAGCCGGGAGGCACCCTCAGTTCGCCCTACGCGGTCGCGGTCGACTCGGTCGACAATATCTACATCACCGACACCAATAACGATCTGATCCGCGAGATCAACTACGACACCGGCGTCATCAATACCATCGCGGGACAGGTCCCGGGGACCTGTACCTCCGGCAGCAGCGGGGCGCCGGCCGTCACCTGCGCCCTCCACTACAGCGGCTGCGCGGATGGCGTTCCTGCGTTCGGGTCCAGGATCGGCTCCAAGGTGGAAGGCATCGCCGTGGATTCCTTCGGCAACGTCTACTTCGTCGACCAGACTACAGCCACGGTCTCAGTGATCTATCGCGGCGGCACGAGGGTGGCGGACTTTATCAACCGGGTGAACCCGGCCGGGGTCGCCAACTCGCCGGGTGGCGTGGTGACGCCGGGATACGTGTATCACGTCGCGGGCGCGGTCAACCTGACCACCTGCGGCGGCTCGACCGGCAGGGTTGACAATGGCATGGCGTTCACCAATACCGCCAGCGGCGCCGCCCCCACCGCGACCCTGGGAGGGTCCGTGGGTCTATTGACTCTGGATAGCGCCGGCAACATTTATGTTAGCGATTACAGCAACGCGACCGTGCGCGTGATCAACACCCAGGAGACCGCTCAGACCTTCTTCCAGTTCACCGTGCCGGCGGGATACATGCGGTCGATCACCAATTGCAATGCCAACCTGACCGCTCCCTGCCCCCCCAGCACCAACGCGCAATATGGCACCGGCATCAACGGTCCGGTGGACGGCCTGGTCTACAGCGGCGGCAGCAGCGCCCCCACCACCACCGACGCCTACGGCAACATCTATCAGACCATCTACAAGGGCGCGAATCTCCCCGGCATCTACCTCGCCATCACCTATGCCGGCGGCACGCCTTTGACCAATCTGCTGACGGTGGAGTCGTACTCGCTGAACGGTGAGTTCGGCTCAGCCTTCAACTCCAACTCCGCCAACCCAGCCCCCGACCTCAGCACTCCTGAAATCAATGAGTTGCCTCTGGTCTACGGCAGCTCCTACATCGGAGGCGGCAACCCGCCCATCACCAGTACCCTGCCCGGCGGCATCTGGGCCATTCTGGCTACCGCGAGCCAGGGCGGCCTGGTGATCCGGCCGACGGCGGCGATGGCCGATCTCAACGGCGCCGTCTGGTACTCCGACAACCACTATCCTGAACTCAGCCGCATCGACCCCTACACCCAGGATGCGATCGGCGTCTTCGTGCAAAACGCCAACGGCGGGCATCGTTCCACCGCCAACATCACCCCATCGATGCAGGTGACGAACACCGGAAACACCGTGGGCTTCGGCAACGCTCCGAGTGGTGCGGCGTGGTACTCCGGCTTGGTCGCCAACTATCAGTACCCGGCGTCGCTGTATTCAATCCAGACCAGCCCCAAGGGGCCAAACCCGTGGATGTGCCTCTATGGCAACCTGGGCGCCGGCTACCCCTGGTCTCAGGGGCCCATGACCTACAACCCGCTGGGCGACGGCTGCCCCGCGGCCCTGGGCCTTGCGGGCAACCTCGAAGACAACATGGTCAACGATGGCCTGAACAACATGTTTGTGATGGACAACAGCAATGCGGTGCTCCACGAGTTGACCGTGGGCACCGTGTTCCCCGCAACTCCGGTGGGGAACACGCCGGTCAACCAAATTACACCCAACGGCCAGATTCAGACCGCCGTGGTCACCCAGGCGATCCAGGTTCACTTCGACGGCGGCATTCCCGTGAACTATGCGGGCAATCCTCCGACCTCCCCGGGCAATCCTCCGGCGGGGCTGGTGTCGGCGGGCTTCTTCGCATCGGCGCCCGGATTCACCACCACCGCCTTCTCCATCGTCTCCCCGACCAACGACTTCAGCATCGACACCACCGATGCGGAGTTCCCCCTGGGGTCGTTGATCACCCCGCAAAACGAGGCCTTCGGCAACTCCGCTCTAACCCCCAACTTCTTTATGTGGGCGGGCCTTCCCACCTGCACTCAGTTGGGTATCTCGGGCGGCGATGTCGGCTATGACTGCCTGGTGTACGTCAGCTTCACCCCCACCGCGCCCGGACTGCGTCAGGCGCTGTTGGTCGCCACTACCGTCAATGGCTCGAAGTACTACTTCCCGCTGCAGGGCATCGGCCAAGCGCCGCAGTTGGCCATCGATGGCGGCCAGCAAACGGTAGTGCGGACCACTGGCCTGGGCGCCAATCCCACCGCGATCGCTACCGACGCGCAGGCCGACATCTACATCGCCGACACCGCCAACAGCAAGATCCTGATTGAGTGCTCCTCCACTGGGCCGACTGCCCCATTGCCGGGCTGTGCGGCGTTGACGGGCGGCGCGACCCAGGCCGTGCTGACGCTGAACTTCCCAGCCGGCACCACCCCCACGAGTTTGAAGGGGCCCATGGGCGTTGCGGTCGACGCGGCTGATAATGTCTACATCTCCGATACCGGCAACAACCGCATCCTCAAGGTCAGTGCGACTACCAATGCGGTCCAGGTGCTGGGCAACTACGTCTGGGTCCCGGGCGCGAACTGCGATGGCGGCGTCACCCCGGCTGCCTCGAACTGCCCGTCGGTAGTGCAAACGACGGTGGGTGGCACTACCGAGTCCGTGGCCGCTGCGCTGCCGCAGGACTATATTGCCGGCGCCACTTCGCCGACCACCCCGCCTCCGCAATACGCGTTCAATGCTCCTCAGGGCCTTGCGGTCGACCAGTGGGGCAACGTCTACGTGGCCGACACCGGCAACGCAGCGGTGGTGGAGATTCCCTCCAACTTCGCCCTGGGCGGCGCCACTCCCTTGCTGCAGTATGCCGGTGCGCCTACCTTCACCAAACCGGTCGCGGTCGCGATCGGACCGTATATCGGCTCGCCGGGTACAGCGTTGCTTCCAGCCAGCCCCACCAACCAGAACGTCTACAACGGCTACGTCTTCGTCGCCGATCAGGGCAATCCCGATCAGCAGATTATTCGCATTCCGCCCGGCGGAGGCGACCTGCAGCGCTCCACCGGTCAAGCCCAAGGGGCGCAAGGGGTCATCGGACTCGACTACACTACCTTCGTCCAGATTACGTCCGGGCCGGATACACCACCTGAGTTTGGCGGCGGCGGCATCACCGAGCCCAATGGGGTTGCGGTCGATTCGGCCGGCAACGTCTATGTCTCCGACGGCACCGGTAACGCAGTCTGGGAGGCGCCTGCGGTGGCCGCCAACGGTGCACCCTTCACGCTCAGCTTTAGCGGCCTCAACAACCCGGCCGGCCTTGCCCTCGATCCGAGCGGCAATGTGTATGTCGCGGACTCCGGCAACAATCGCATCCTGGAGATGCCGCGTGCCAACCCGGTGGTCCCGTTTGGCACCGTGCCCCAGGACCTTATCTATGCGCCGCCTTTCACCGGATCGGGCGTCGCCGGTACGCCGGTGGGATGCCCGATTACCGGAGGCAGCGTTCCATGTACCGGCGTGCTGACCGTCACCAACATCGGCAACACCCCGGCCACTCTAACCTCGCCCTTCCTGGGGGCAGTCTCCAACTCCGAGTTCACCATCTCGTCCACCTGCACCAGTCCGCTCCCAGTAGGCACCACCTGCACCATCTCGCCCCAGTTCCTTCCCACCTCCGACGGTGCAGCCAGCTCGAACGTCACCGTGAACGGCGCCCAGTCAATCGCCTTGACCGCCAATGGCGCAAACCCGGAGATCAATCTGGTTCTTAGCTCTTCACTGGGGCTGACGCCAGCCTTCAATTCGACGCCGGTCATCACGGCGACAGCCACCCAGCCGCATATCGCCAACACCACCCCGGCGGGAACGGTTACCTTCACCTACACCCTTAACTCCGGCACCTACCTGAACAGCAGTTGCGGAGCCGGCGGCAGTTCGGCAGCGATTCCCCTGGTCGCCGGAGCGAACAACACGGCCACTGCGTCCTTTACCCTGCCCGCGCTGAGCGGCGGCGTGAGCTATATCGTTAGCGCAACCTACAACCCAACCGATGCCGTAGACGGCATCACCAATGCATCGCCACTCACCCTCAAGGTTGCTCCCAGTGTGGTTGAGACCGCAACCGCAGCGTCGGTGACCTATACCTACGGGCAAACGCTTCCCACCATCGCGGGTACCGTCAGTCCCGCTCTGCCCACGGGAGTGACCGCCACATTCAAGGCTGGCGCCTATCCCAACTACGCCACATCGTGTTCGCCTGCGGCGGCCTATCCCATCACGGTTGAGTTTGCGGGGCCGGGCGCCTGCGGCTATGGCTTCCCAACCGTAACCAACTCGGGCAGTGGAGGCGGTCTCGCCACAGCGACGGAGACTCAGGCCCCGCTGACCGTTTCGTTCGCCAATCCGGTGACCACGGTCTATGGTGCAGCCGACTACAACTTCAACAGCGTGTTGCAGTATGTCGGCGCGTCTACCGTGTGCGGCGACATCAACCGGCTGAGTGCCACCTTCTCTACTTCGAATGCGGCTCCCCCTCCGACTCCCCCGGCAGTCCACACCTCGGTGCTGGATGTGGTCCCGGCAAGCCCCGCGGTCAATCCGTTCCCGATCTACGCGACCGTGGTCGGCAAGCCGATTACGGCGGGAGATTACAAGGTGACCTACTCCAGCGGCACGGATACGATCACTCCGGCGCCGTCGAGCATCTCCGTCACCGCAGCCAACACCCAAGTTGCCATGACGACGGCGGGCGTGTCCTCGGCGACCTTCGCGATTACGGTCAGCACGCTGGTCACGGTAGGCAAGGGAACGCCGACCGGCACGGTCTCGGTGACGGACAACTTTGTCCCCATCACCACCACCTCGTTCGTGCCCACGCCAACCGCCGGCTGGCCGGTGGTGAATGGTGCGATTGTCTTCCCGTCAACCGTGATTACCATTCCTCCGTGCTCGGCCACGGTAACCACCAACTGCAACCCGATTGTGACGCTGGGGAGCGGGACCGCGGCCCCAGGGACCGGTACCTTCACTCTGCCTAACATCCTGACGATCACCGGCACGGCCAGCACAGTGCCCGCTTGCGCTGTTGGAGCAACCTGTCCAGAGCCCGGAACCCATTACCTGAGCTTCGCCTACAGCGGTGACGCCGTCGTCGGCGGTGTCACAAATGGAGACGGCAAAGGCGACTTCGCCTGCTCGGTGCTGGGTACGCCGGCCACCGCCACCTGCCCAACCGCCGGAACGGTGCCAAACGCTGTGATCGTCGATTATCCGGACTACTTCCTCACCTCAACCAGCGGCCTGATTACAGTCGTTCCCGGTGACGCTCCCAACGGCAGCGGCTTGCCCCCGGGTCCCCAGCAGAACGGTTCGTTCCCGGAGACTGCAATCATCCAGCTCAACTCGGTTCTGAAGTTTGCCACGAACGTCAACCTGAGCTGCCAGACGCAGAACCCGACCTGGGTCAACTGCTTCATGTACGCCTCGGGTGGTGGCACTACCCAGGCCGTTCCAAGCAATGGCATCGTGGCCTCCGTTCTGGCGGTCTCCACTCCAGCGACGCTGCCGCTCGGCTTCAACTTCGGCACCGCCGAGTTGCGCACCTCCGCAACCAGGACGGTTCTGGCGTTCCTGCCGTTTGGTGTCCTCGCCTTCTGCGTGCGTCGCCGGCGCATGTTGAGCAAGGCGCTGTGGGTGCTGATCGCGGTCGCTGCGGTGAGCGTCGGCGTAAGCGGCTGCGGTGGAAACCAGGTGGATTTCTACACCCCGATTCCCACCGGACCGCAAACGGTAACGGTTACCGCTTCGTTCATCGGCAACACCGCAACCCCGGCTGAGTCGCGGACGTATGTGGTGCCAATCAATATCGACTAATCAGTGCTGATGATCGGGCCGGACAATGTCCCTCGGGATGTTGTCCGGCCCACACTTTTTTGGGTAGGTCTCAACTCCCTGCCAGATGCAAGCTGGCTGAACCCGCGGTGCTCGTGGCTGCCGACACCACCGCGCATCGTCAATCGGGAGCAGCAAAGAAGGCTTCGACGTCGTCCATGCTCTGGGTCAGGCGGTAGGGCGGAAGCGAGTCGAGGAATATGCGGCCATAGCGCTGCCGCAGTATGCGCGGATCCAGCAGCATCAGCACACCGCGGTCCTTCAGCGAACGGACCAGCCGCCCGAAGCCCTGCTTCAGCGTGATCACCGCGCTGGGGACCTGATAGTCGAAGAAGGCGCTGCCCCCGGACGCCGCGATCGCGTCCATGCGCGCCTTCACCACCGGGTCGGAGGGTACGGCGAAGGGGAGCCGGTCGATGATGACGCAGCTTAGCTGCTCGCCCTGCACGTCGACGCCCTGCCAGAAGCTCGAGGTCCCGAAGAGCACTGCGCCGGGCGTATCGCGGAACTGCTCCAGCAGAACGTTGCGCGGCGCGGTGCCCTGCAGCAGCAGCGGGTAGGGCAGCTCGCTGCTGAGGCGTTCATGCGTGGCGCGCATCTGGGCGTAGCTGGTAAACAGGCAGAAGGCCCGGCCCTGGGTGATCTCGAGCACGCGGCGAGTGCGTTCGCAGGCCTGCACGAAGAACTCCGGCTCGCGCGGGTCGGGCATCTCCGGCGGCAAATACAGCAGCGCCTGGCGCGGATAATCGAAGTGCGAGGGCACCACCAGCTCGCGCGCCAGGGCCAGGCCGAGCCGCCGGGAGATGTGCTCGAATCCGGAGACCGAGTTGCCGGCCGAGGTCGCGCCAGAGGCCACGGTCAGGGTTGCGGAGGTCAGCACCACCGAGCTGTACTGCTCAAATAGCGCGGCCGCGAGCAGTTGCGAGACATCGATCGGGGTCGCTTGCAGGTGGGTGTGGTAACTGGCATGGCCGGCCCCGCGGGCCAGGTTCCTCACGCCGCCCGCAGCCCGCCGCTCGATCCAGAACACTGTATTGGGATCCTGCGACTCCAGCAGAAACTTCAGATGGGCCGCGATCTCCGCCGTGCGCTTGCGCAGCCCGGGCGCCTCGTCCACATCCTTCAGCCGCTCCAACTCGCTCTCCAGTCGCTCCAGCGCGTTCAACGTGCCGGTGTAGGTGTCACCGCTCTCTTCCAGGAACTCCGCTCGCTGCTCGAACGGCATGCGCCCCAGTGCCGGATAGGACCGGACTTCAACTCGTCCATCCTCACCGCGGATGGCTGGCACTCCCGGCAGCGCGGCGAAAAATGTCCGCGCCCGGTCGCGCACCATCGCGGTCGCGCTTTCAATCGCAGCCGTGGACGCCTTCTTCGCACGCAGCATGGTCTCGACATCGCGGGCAAGCTCGTCGAACCGCTGGGTGCTCAGGCCGATGCCGAAGAAGTTGCTCGCGGTCTCCTCCAGGTCGTGGGCCTCGTCGAAGATCACCGCGCCCGCCGCCGGCAGCACGCCCGCGTCCGCCGGCGCTCCGGCTTGGAGCTTGATCGCCATATCGGCAAAGAACAGGTGGTGGTTGACGATTACGATGTCGGACTCCAGCGCCTTGCGCCGCATCGCCGTGATGAAGCAGCCTTCCCAGTCCGGGCAGGTCTGCCCCAGGCAAGCCTCGCCGCGCGCGTCCAGCTTTGCCCAGAGGCCGCTGGACTCCGGAAGGGTATCGATCTCGGCGCGGTCGCCGGTCGACGTGGTCTTCTCCCAGGCTGCGATTGCGTGGAACTGCGAGATCTCCTCCAGCCCGGACAGCAACGGCGAATCGCGCAGCGCGTACAGTTTGTGCTTGCACAGGTAGTTGCCGCGGCCCTTCATATAGCAGACCTTCAGCGGGCCGAGGATCGATTCCAGGAAGGGAACATCCTTGAAGAAGAGCTGCTCCTGCAGGTTCTTGGTGCCGGTGGAGATGATGACGCGCTGCTGCCGTTCGCGCGCCAGCCGCAGGGCGGGCAGCAGGTAAGCCAGCGTCTTGCCCGTGCCGGTGCCTGCTTCGACGATCAGGTGGCGCTTGTCCGCGAAGGCCTTCTCGATCGCCCGCGCCATCTCGTACTGGCCTTTGCGATGCTCAAACTCCAGGCCCGAGCGCGACAGCACGCCGCCCGGCGAGAAGAAGTCATGCAGGCTCGGCAGCCTGGCCGAGGCAGGTTGCTCCGGCTCGGCAGGAACGATTTGGAGTGGGGAGGACACAGACACTAAGTGAACGATACGCCATCCGGCGGGGATGTCCGGGGTGGCCCGTTCAGGGCCTGTAGCGGACCAATCCGGACCCCCGTTTCGCTTTGAAATGAGGGCCCGCCCCAGCGCCGGATCGGCGGCGACGCGTTGACTGTCCGACGAAGTGCGTCGAAATGACCGGCAAAAAACCTCTTCCCTCCACAATCCATTGGGTTTATTCTGGCTCTCGGTCGGGGTCGCAGTCCTCGTGGAGCGATTCAAAACTGTGCGATTCGCTCGCGACGCGGCCCCCCGAACGATCCATTTTTCAGCAAGCATGAATTTCATGCGGAGGAGGTTTGGAATGCACGCAATCATCACCAGGTCAGTTGTTCTATTTCTATTATGTGTTTCGCTGTCGTCCCCAGCCTGGGCCCAGGGAGTTGTCCCGGATTCTGTCGAGCTTGCCGGGACCATCGCCTTCAATAGCCACGGCGGGATCGACGGTAATATGCATCCCAGCTTCACTGGGTCCGGTGCGTACAACCTTTGGGGCAAGCTGGCTGCATTCGGCGAGGTCGGATACCAGTCGCTGGGATCGACCCTTGCTACCAAGGAAAGCATTACAATTCTCGGCGCAGGCGTCCGCTACTATATCAAGCAATCTAGCCGCATTGCACCGTACGTGGTTGGGGCCGGTGGGTTTAATCGTTTCAACATGACTACGGTTGGCCAGGGCACCAATCATGCTTCCAGTGGGGGCTATTTCGCGGGCGGGGGCGGCGCCAGCCTCTACCTGAGCGAGAACATCGGCATTCGGCCGGAGGTGCGCTATCAGCGGGAACTGATCGGTGTCGCGAGCAGCTTCAATGAAGTGCAAGGCTCGGTGTCGGTCTTCTTCCAGTTTGGGGGCAGCGCGGCGGAGGGCAAGAAGTAGCTGGCCCTCGGCCTCAGGAGGTCCGGGTCTGCGGCTTGGCAAGACGGCGCATGACCCGGTCCATCCACGATGAAGGACTGGCATTCTCGGCTTAGGTCGTCAGAAGCTCGGCTGCTGCCCATGCAGGATCTGTTCCACCACGCCATGGAGCTGAATGATCGGCCACGCTTGCTCGACGGTCTGGGGCTGGCTCTGGCCGGGTTGGTGGATGATCAACGCGGGCCGCTGGTCGAAGACTCCGCGCGAGGCCGCATCGTCTTCCTCGGTCCATGCGGGTAGCCAGTTCCATGCATCGATGCGCCAGGAGTGGTCACCCTGGACGATCAGCGTGGTCTGATCCCAGCGCCGCGAGGCCTTGAGCGTCGCGAGCACGCGGCCAAGCACGCGGTCGGTCAGCGCGAGGTTATCCAGGTAGGAGCTGTCGCAGGTCTGGGTGTAGTCGCCGTTGATACGGCTCCAAATGTTGGGGCTATGCGGAATGGCGAAGTGGAGAAAGACGAAGTCGGCCTGGTCCGTGTGCAGCAGTTGGAAGGCGTGTTGCTGCAGGTCGATGTGGGTCTGGTACCGGTGGCGGACATCGAACGAGCAGAGATGGCGATCTGCGCGCGAGGGCGACTTGAGTTCGCGAACGACCTGCTCCAGCGGCGTATAGACGTTGGTCCAGAAGGGCGCTCCCTGCGCCATCAGGCCGTCGAACATATCGTGGTTGGTCCAGAAGCAGTTCTGGATGGCGTCGGCGTAGATGGCGCAGTAGGGGTTATACCAGCCGATGGCGGCGGTGCGCCAGCCAGCCTGCTCGGCATCGCCAAAGACGGTCTGGGCGCCGTTGACGGGTGCCCAGCCTGATTCGGATTCGTGATGCACCCACAGCCGGTTGTGGAAGTTGTAGCGGATGCCGTCAACGATCTTGCCGGTCAGCAGCGAAGGAATGATCTTTACCGTGTGGTATCCGGCCGGTTGGGTATCGGTGAACAGCGTGCTCTGGGCGCGCAGCGCGTCGAAGTTGGCAAGGTTCAGGTCGCGCGCGCGGTGCTCGAAGACCTGGTCGTAGGAGAGCTCGTCGAAGACGATCCAGACCAGCAGCGGATGCTGGCGCGGCGGCTGCGGCGTGGCGGCCCACGCGGCGTCAATCTGGTTGGGTGCGGGCTTCCATGTGGCTACCCAGATAAGCTGCGCGAAGCTGCACAAGGCGAAGACGACGAGCGCGGCAGCCACGGCACTGCCGACCCGCATCACGCGACGGTACCACTTGGTAAAGCGCAGCAGCAACAGCAGCAGCACGCCGGCCCAGACCACGAACAGGATGATCACCAGGCCTTCAATCAGGTCGAAGGGATAGAACGACTGGGTGCGTTGGATGAGGTATGGCGGGATAACAATTGCGAACAACAGGCGCACCCAGGGATAGAATCGCGTGCGCGCAGCCAGGGTAAGGATGAGGTAGAGCAGCAGCGCGACCAGCAGCACATCCACAATCTGCGCCAAACAGATACTGGTCAGAGAAAACGGAGTGTGCATGCGGACATCGGCGCCGCCGCCCAACAGGTCGCCGTAGTTGACGACCAAGATCAGCGACGCGAGTCCAATGCACTGGCAGAGCCTCTTCAGCATCCGGGCGATCCCTTTTGTCTACGGCGTTTCTATTTTTTCCAGGAGGAAGAGGATGCGTCCGTTCTCCAGCGCCTGCCGGTCGAGCACCTGGAAGCGCCCGGCGCAGGCGGCAAGCAGATCGGCTTCGTTCAGCGAGCCGTAGAGCGAGTTGCGTCCGCGCATCAGGCTCTGGTACATGGGATCTTCGACGGGCACCCACTCCACGATCATATGATGCCGGGTGAGGCGATAGCAGAGGTCGAAGATGGCGGGCAGCGGGATCTGCTCCATCAGCAGAAGGTGATGGATAACCGCGAGCATCAGCACCAAATCGAACTGTCCGGCGAGCCGCGGCAGCAGGGCTACCGACTCCGCGTTCTCCCAGCCCACCGCCGGGGTGGGTCGCGCGATGTCCGCGCAGATGGTCTGAATGGGAAGATTGCGTTCCCTTGCCATACGGAAGAGCCGGTCGGCCGAAGCGTTATCGCGTTCGAGGGCAACTACCTCTGCCCCCATTGAGGCGGCGAGCGCGCTGAACTCGCCGGTATTGGCGCCGATGTCCAACACCCGCACGGGCTGGGCAGTCTCGATCGCGCTGCGCACCCAATCCAGCTTCTGGCGGCTCTGCCCGGCGGTGTAATGGGTCAGCGTGTCCTGGTACTCGCTCCAGTTGGAGGAAGCACTATCCGGCAGCGCACGCTGGGTGCGTCTGCGCAGATCCTTCAGCGTGCGTCGCAGCACGTCCGCCGTCACCTCCGGATCGGCGATGCGGGATGAGCGTTTCTTCGCCGGCGCGGGGGATTGACTGCGCCGGTCCAGCAGGGTGGGCAAGGTAATGGGCCAGAAGGCGTCGCGCGACAGCCGGCGGCCCCATCCCAGTGCGGCATAGCACTCGGCCGGCTCATATCCATCGCGCTTGAACAGGCTCAGCGAGAGCGGCCAACTCAGCGTCCGGTCCATCAGCAACGGCAGCAGGAAGGTGCGCACATACTGTCCATAGGCAAGCCAAATCGAGGAATGCGGATCACGGCGCTCGAACGAGAGAATGTCGACAAAGATTGGCCGTGTGCCGGTGAACAGAACATTCAGCGGGGTGGCATCTTTCAGGATCCAGCCGCCGTCCAGCGCTTGCTGGCACAGATCGAGGGTCAGCTCCGCGGCCGCGAGCCACTGCGTGGGCGTCCACTCCCAAGGGTAGGTTGGAACGGAAATCTTCGGATGGCACAGCCGCAGACCTTGACGGGATTCCTCGATCTCCGCATCGATAAGCTGGCCGCGCTGCTGCGCCGCCTGGCAGAAGGGTGTCTCCAGCAGATCGAGCACAGCTGCGCGCGATGCTGCGCCAACCCTGCGAATCACCCGGTCGTCTTCAAAGCTGAGCGACCCGGCGGGATCGCGGAAGGTGGCGTTAGGTGATCCAGGCGTCATGCGATTTCGCGGGTGTCACCTGTCTTTGCCACGATGGGAAGGACCGCTGCCGGCGCCTTCTTCTTGCGCGCGAAAAAGGCCATTATTTTGCGGCGGACATAGTATGCGTAAGCTGCCAATACCGAAGCCAGTGTTTGCAATGCGATCAAGCCAGTGCCGGGATCGACATAGCCCCACGCCCTGCGTTCGCTGCCCACAATCATACAAAGCGTGATAAAAACGGCCAGCGAAAAAGAGATAAGTCGCTTCATTGAAAGCCTTTCTATGGTTGAAAGGCCGCTAGAACGATCGCAGCGGCGTGTGATGGCTCAGACGTGGAACGCCCCAGAACTACTCGACTTAGATTCACAGACACCGGCTACAGGGAATAGTTGCCCCTCGCGAATCCGCGCAATTTCTGCTCAAAAGCGCTTACAAATCTAGAGACGCGGTGCGAGTCGCCGAAGATTCACAATTCGGGATATTTCTCGCGTCCGGCTACCGCTGACGGTTCCCGCGAGGCAAAAAGCGTGAGACAGAACATTGAGCCACAAAGACTTGCGGCCAAAAATAACCGGGGCCCATCGCTCGCGGTCTTCTGCAGCAACAGGCCCCTGATTTGTTCCGCGCCTCGCGAAACAAGATTAGCGACTAGTAAATGATCTTCAGTCCAAACTGGATGATGCGAGGAGTGTAGGTGCTGGTGATCTGCCCGGTATTCGCGCCCAGGGTTCCGCCAGTGATGTTGCCCAGGGGAACGGTGCCGCCGGTGCCATAGGTGCCGGACGTTGTGCCCTGAGTTCCGCTGATGACTCCGCCGACGTTGCCGGTGCCGGCAGCTGGGAGGAAGTAGTTGGTGTGATTGAAGAGGTTGTAGAACTCGGTGCGGAACTGCACCTTCAGGCTTTCGATGGGCGTATTGAAGTTTTTGTTCAGCGCCAGATCGGTTTGGTCGAACTGCGGGATACGGGCGGGATTGCGGCTTAGGTCTCCGAACGGGCTCAGTACATTGCCCGCGGCATCCTTGATTGGCGGCAGCACGATTGCGTTGGGATTGATGTAATTCACGTAGCCGGTATTCGCTTGGCGGTTTCCAATCCCCTGGGTGATCTTTTGCCCGGGGACCACGTCCGGACGATACTCCGTTGCGCCGCGATAGGTGGACCCGACCGGAATCTGGGGCGAGACCTGCTGGGCGCTGTTCGGATTGTAGGTGAGGTTGAAGGGCGTGCCGGACTGGGCCGTATTGATGACCGAGACCTGCCAGCCGCCGAGCAAGCCGTCCACCGCCGGACTGGCGCTGCCCATGAACTGGCGGCCATGGCCGAAGGGCAGGTCATACACCAGGCTGGTAATGCCCGCGATGGGCAGGTTGTAATCCGACTGCGCATAGTCCCCGCGGAGGTTGTTGACATCCTGAGGAGAGGGGGTATTTGCCTCCAGCGCGGCGCTGGCATTGTCCAATGCGTGCTCCCATGTGAAGGAGTTCAGCAGCGTCAGGCCGGCCACGAAGCGCTGCTCGTACTTCACCTGCAGCGAATCGTAGTGGGAGTAAGCCTCATTGAGCGCTTCCGTTATGTCGGAGGGCCAGTTCGCGTAAGGACGAGCGAAGCCCAGCGCAGGGTTCTTCTGGTTGGCGTTGACGATCTGTTGCAGCTTCACCCCGTGATTGCCCACGTAAGCGATGTCGAGCAGAATGTTCTTGG